>OJDQ01000053.1_pt1 | contig 59625 bp, 53 predicted proteins | sample 1592851 | NCBI WGS metagenome assembly OJDQ01 (sample SAMN05416774, study PRJEB24817) | seawater metagenome | isolation source: Sea water | place: Canada:Atlantic | collected 2013-07 | reverse complement strand
CGAGATTTCTGCCTGTCTCGTGGGCTCGGAGATGTGTATAAGAGACAGGAAAAACGCCGTCAGGAAGAGGCAAAACGAAAAGCCGAAGAAGAGAAGCGGCGCCAGGAAGAGCAGAGGAAGCGGGAAGAGGCCGAACGCAAGCGCCAGGAGGAACTGGCTCGCCAGGAAGCTGAGCGCAAGCGCCTCGAGGCAGAGCGCAAGCTCCGGGAACAGCAGCTTGAAGCCCAGGCGGAGGCGGCTCAGAGGGCCCGGGAAGAGGAAGCCCGTCGCCAGAGAGAGGCGGCCGCTGCGAAAGCGCGAGAAGCCCAGATGCTGTCGGAGAGTGAGAAGTACCAGGCTCTGATCCGTGAGCGTTTGAGCCAGGCGTGGTATCCGCCCAGTTCGGCTACTGAAGAGATGACCGCGCGGCTCCAGATTACGCTGTTACCGACGGGTGAGCTTGCCGGGGTGCGGCTGGTCAGTAGCAGCGGGAATACAGCGTTCGATAACTCCGCTCTGGGGGCGGTGCGTTCCCTGAGTCGTTACCCGATACCCAATGATCGGGATACCTTTGAACGGTATTTCCGACAGTTTACGATTGAGTTCAACCCACGCCGGTTGAGATAAGGATGCGGATAACACCATGACACATCGGATTTGGCACAAACCGTCCAGAACGCTTCTTGCCGCCACGGCACTGATCTTTTTCGCGGTTTCGGCAGCCCGGGCGGAGCTGTTGATCCGGATTACTGAAGGCGCGGATTCGGCCATTCCTGTTGCAGTGGTGCCTTTCGCCGAGTCTGGACAGATGCCCGCTGGCGACAAGGTCAGCAGCATTGTTCAGGCGGATCTGACCATGACGGGCGAATTCCGGACTCTGCCTCCCGAGAAGATGCTGAGCCTGCCATCCAGGCGGGAGGAAGTGTATTTCCGGGACTGGCGCCTGCTGGGCCAGCGCTATGTCCTTGTGGGGGCGCTCAGCCGAAGTGGTGACCGTGTTCAGGCCCGGTATGAGTTGTTCGATGTAAACCGCGAGGAACGGATTCTCGGTGAAACTGCGGCGGCACCTGCCTCCAATATGCGCTCGCTCGCTCACCACATCAGCGACAAGGTATATGAGGCCATCACAGGCGTGCCGGGTGCCTTCTCAACAAAGCTTGCCTATATCACGCTTGATACCGCCAACGGCAAACCACGTTACCGACTGCAGGTCAGCGACGTGGACGGCAAGCGCGCCAGAATCCGTCTTGAAAGCCAGGAACCCATCCTGTCACCGGCATGGTCGCCAGACGGGGAAAAGCTGGCCTATGTGTCGTTCGAAACAGGGAAACCGGTGATTTTTGTTCATGAGCTTGCAACCGGCAATCGCACCAAAGTGGCCGACTTTCCGGGGCTCAACTCGGCGCCGGCCTGGTCCGACGATGGCCGATCGTTGTTGATGACCCTCTCGAAAGACGGAAATGCCGAGATCTACCGGATGAACCTGGATACCCGGCAGTTGACCAAGCTTACGAACCACTGGGCTATTGATACCGAGCCGAGCTATGACGCCACTGGCAAGGGCATTTTCTTTACGTCGGACCGGTCCGGAGGTCCGCAGATTTACCACATGGATACACCGGGTGCGGAGCCTCGTCGTATCACCTTCGGCAGCCGTTACAACGCTCGGCCAAGGCCCGACAATGACGGTAACTATGTGTATTACGTTCACCAGCGCGATCGGGCATTTCACATTGCCCGTACCGAACTGAAAACCGGGGAGGAAACGATCCTAACCCGCACCGAGTCTGATGAGTCTCCCAGTGTTGCGCCCAATGGCCGGATGCTGATCTACGCTACCCGGCAGAATGGCAGCAACGTGCTCACGGTTATTTCCGCGGATGGTGGAGCAGCGTACAGCTTGCCGGCATCCGAAGGCGATGTTCGTGAGCCCGCCTGGGGACCTTTGGTTCGCTGACTCCCGGAGCTTTCCGGTGTTGGCCATTGTTCAAGCAATAACGTCACTCAACTGAAAGGAAGAAAACATGAATTTTTCAGCTCAATCAAAAGCGTTCGCACTGTTGTTGTCCGTCGGTCTGGTAGCGGGCTGTAGCTCTACCGGTGGTACCTCCGAAGAAGGCGGCGAGTATGGTTCCGATGTGGCTGCTGTAGACCAGGAAGGTGGATCCACTGTTTACGGAGGTGACGACCAGGGCGGTGTTTCTTCTTCAGCCATGACCGAAGAAGAGCGTATGGAAGCTCGCAAGCAGGCCGAACAACAGGCCCTGCGTGAAATCACCACCTTCTACTTTGATTTCGATACGGCTGAAATCAAGCAGGAAGCCCGCGATGTCCTGGTGGCACATGCCCGTTTCCTCGCCAACAACCCGGGTCAGAACGTCCGCATTGAGGGTCACGCCGACGAGCGCGGTACCAAGGAATACAACCTGGCCCTTGGCGAGCGTCGTGCTAACGCCGTTCAGCGTTTCCTGATTGTAAACGGTGCTTCACGTGGCCAGCTCGAGACCGTAAGCTATGGCGAAGAGAAGCCGGCCGTGATGGGTTCCAGCGAGAGCGCCTGGGCCCAGAATCGTCGTGTAGAACTCGTATTTGAGTAATCACACAGGAACGACCATGAGAAAAATCCTCATGGCGACAGTGGTGCTTCCGCTTGCCCTCGGGCAGGCGGGAGTGGCCCTGGCGCAATCAGCCCAGGACAGTCAGCGTAACGCCAACAGCAGTCAGGCGACGTCGGAACTGTTCTACATGATCCAGCAGCTTCAGGGTGAAGTCAGACGGCTCCAGGGCGAAGTGGAGGAGCAGCGGCACCTGATTAACCGCCTGCAGCAGCAAGGGCGCGACCGTTATATCGATCTGGATCAGCGTATTCTGGATCTCTCGGAAAAGGTCGCATCACAGCCGGCTCCCGAAGCCAGCGAAGGTGGTGGCTCTGCTGCCTCAGGCCAAGCCCGGGAGGCCAGGGTATACCGCCAACCCGATGCGGAAGAACGAAAGGCCTACGAGCAGATCCAGGACCTGATTCGTAATCAGAAAAAATACGATGAGGCCATTAGTCGGATATACGAATTTATAGATGAATATCCGGAAGGTGATCTGACGGTCAACGCCTATTACTGGCTCGGTGAGGTCTATCTGGTCAAGCCGCAGCTCGAACAGGCAAAACAGGCGTTTACGATTGTCGCTACCCGTTTTGCCGACCATCGCAAGGCTCCGGATGCGGTCTATAAGCTGGGCGTAACTCATGATCGCCTGGGCGAAAAGGAGCAGGCTCGGCGCAGCATGCAAACTGTGATTGATGATTACCCGTCCAGCAGTGCTGCTGACCTCGCACGGAAGTTTCTCGAGTCCCAGAACGGCTGATTGTCTGGCGCGGCAAAAATGTTGAGAAACCTGAGAAAAAGGGGTTGATCAACGGCCAAAAATCATTACTATATGCGCCTCGTTTGGGTCGTTAGCTCAGTTGGTAGAGCAGTTGGCTTTTAACCAATTGGTCGAAGGTTCGAATCCTTCACGACCCACCAAACACGAAATACCGGGTGGGCTGAGTCATTCGGTATAGATTGAGGTCAAGGCTTCGGTCGCCAGTTACGGGTCGTTAGCTCAGTTGGTAGAGCAGTTGGCTTTTAACCAATTGGTCGAAGGTTCGAATCCTTCACGACCCACCAAATAACAGAAGCCTGCGGGTTTTTGTGAAAAAAGAGCCTCCGGGCTCTTTTTTTTTGCGTATACGTTCCTACCTAGGTAAACAGGGAACAGGCAAAGCGATCACAAGTGTATGATCGCACTGTTTCAGAAACATTAAGCCTGGGGCATGAATGTTATAATGTCCGGGTTCACGCAATACAGAGACGCAGTAATGACTTACGCTGAAGACCGTATCCTTGTTCAAGAGCACCTGGCGCATGCTGCCGAGCCGAAGCCGCTCAGTGCGGACGAAAAGTCCGACCTGGAGGCTCGTATAAAATCGGCTCTGAAGGAGCAGGATGCGGTGCTTGTGGCTCACTATTACACCGATCCCGATATCCAGCGGCTTGCCGAGGAAACCGGTGGCTGTGTTGCGGACTCCCTCGAGATGGCCCGTTTTGGCAACCAACATTCGGCCTCCACCATCGTGGTTGCCGGCGTGAGGTTCATGGGCGAAACCGCCAAGATCCTGAATCCTGAAAAGCGCGTTCTGATGCCAACGCTTGAGGCGACCTGTTCCCTGGATGTGGGCTGTCCTGCCGATGAGTTCGCCGAGTTTTGTGACCAGCACCCGGATCGCACGGTCGTGGTCTACGCCAATACGTCTGCGGCTGTGAAGGCGAGGGCGGACTGGGTGGTTACCTCAAGCTGTGCCCAGGCTATTGTTGAAGATCTGGATGCCCGCGGCGAAAAAATCCTCTGGGCGCCGGATAAGCACCTGGGGCACTACGTCCAGAAAACGACGGGTGCTGATATGCTGCTCTGGGACGGTTCCTGCATCGTTCATGAGGAATTCAAATCCCGCGGTCTGGAGGATCTGAAGGCCCTTTATCCGGACGCGGCGGTACTGGTCCACCCGGAATCGCCCGATGCCGTTGTTGAGATGGCGGATGTTGTGGGTTCAACCTCGCAGCTGATTCATGCTGTCCAGACCATGCCTAACGAAAAGTTCATCGTTGCCACTGACAACGGCATTTTTTACAAGATGCAGCAACTGGCTCCGAACAAAACGCTGATTGAAGCGCCCACCGCAGGCAATGGAGCTACCTGTCGTAGCTGCGCCCATTGCCCCTGGATGGCGATGAACGGCCTTCAGAATCTGCTACAGGTACTGGAGCGGGGCGATCAGGAAGTGTTCGTGGATCCGGAACTGAGAGAGAAAGCGCTGCAGCCTCTGCAGCGCATGTTGGATTTTACCGCCAACATGAATCTCAAGGCTGCTGGCAACGCCTGATCAGCTGTTGGCCCTGGCGTGCAGGCGGCTGGTGATTTCTGCCAGCCGCTCGGTCACAATCTGCCTCTGTGGCGCCCCGGCCGGCAACTTCTCCTGAGCCTGCCTTAGCTGACGCTCGGCAGACTCCAGATCGCCCATCAGAACATCGTACTCTGCCCGGGCACGATGCACGCCCACAATATTCCTTGCCATGCCCTCCGCCTCGGCCAGTTTCAGCCAGAGATGCTCCTGTCCCGGTAGCTGACGGGTCAGCTGTTTGAGATGCTCCGCCGCAGCGGCGCCATTACCATCGGCTATTTCCGTGAGGGCGAGGGTGTGGGTGATTGGATAGTTCCCCGGATTCCTCGCCAGTGCGTCTTTCAGAGTGGATCGAGCCTCGTCCACACGATTTTGTGCAAGCCTGACCTCTGCGAGGGTTACCTGGAAGGTGATTCGGCCCGGATTTGTGGCCAGCAGATCGTTCACTATATTCACTGCCTTCTCGTATTGCCGGTCCTCGAGGTAGGCCACGGACAAGCCATACCGGATGGCATCGTTTCTCTGGGCATCCGGCCGATCGAGGTAGGCTTCAAAGGTTTCGACGGCTACGTCGGGGGAGGGCGCGTAATGCACTTGCAGCCGGCTGCGCATCAGATGGTATTCCTGGCCGTCCCGGATGTTTTCATCTGGATACTGTTCGGCACGATTCCGGGTGTCGGCCACGCGGCTCTGGGTTAACGGGTGCGTCGACAGATACTCTGGCAGTCGATTTCCCTGCATGCGGTTCTGGCGCATCATGATTTCAAACATTTCCGGCATGCCGCGAGGGTCCATCCCGGCGCTGGCCAGAATGTCCAGACCGACCCGGTCGGCTTCCTGTTCGTGGGAGCGGCTGTAGGCGAGCATGTTCTGGGCGGCCAGGGCCTGGGTCCCGGCAATGGCGGCAAAACCGATGTCAGACTGGGTGACCGCCGATAGAACAATGCCGGCAATCATACCGGCGAGTGTGAGCGGAGCGCTGGTTTCCTGCTGCTCCATGCGCCGTGCAAAATGCCGCTGGCTGAGGTGAGCAAGTTCGTGGGCGAGAACGGACGCAAATTGTTGCTCGGTCGCAGCATTGAGAAACAGACCGCCATTAACGCCTACAATGCCACCGGGCACCGCAAATGCGTTGATAGCAGGACTGTCGATCAATGCCAGGGTCAGGTCCCGATTCTGGAGTGGGGCCGAGGGCACCAGGCGATAGGTAATGGCGCTGAGGTAATCATACACCAGGGGGTCGCTGATCCTCGGCGCGGATCGGCGGATAGATACCATTACCTGCTGGCCAATATCCGATTCCTGCTGGCCCGCGATCAGGCCTCCACCGGAACCGCCAATGCTTGGCAGCCTGCTCTCCTGAGCGTGGCCCGGCATTGAAAAAAGCAGCAGGGCCAGCAGGGCGGTGATGGCCATTGCCGGTAGCGTTCGGGATCTGGGTTGGATAGCAATCATGTAAAGCCGGGTGCCTGTGGTCTGAATCGCCGGTTTGACAGCGGTTTGCGATAAAAAGTTCTGATCCTCTGGTTAACGAGGATTGTGATGCAATACATTATCACTGTCGGCATAATGCCTGCTTGTTAAATCCGCTTATTATTTTGTGATGGTGTATCGCTAGTATGGTTGATCGAACGCTTGATGCCTCAGGGTTGCGCTGCCCGATGCCGCTGCTGAAGACAAAGCTGGAACTGAACAGCATGGCGCCCGGTGAAGAACTCGAGGTGATTGCTACGGACGCAGGTTCCGCCAGGGATATTCCGGCCTTTCTGCAGATGTCCGATCACAAGTTGATGAGCAGTTCTGAAACCGCCGGGCAGTACCGGTTTGTGATAAAGTGCGGCGGTTAAGATTTCGGAGCTGTAAATGATCAGGACATTACGCGGTCTCGCGCACAAATACTTCTCGGATGAAGAAGCGGTCATCCTGTTCCTGATACTGGTGACAGGAACCATTTTTGTTATCTGGTTCGGTGCCATGCTTGCGCCGGCCATTGCCTCGCTGATTGTGGCCTTTATTCTGCAGGGTCTGGTCACCAAGCTCAACAAGCTGGGCGTGCCGGAGACGGTTTCCATTATTGGGGTTTTCCTGGTTTTCCTCGGCGTGCTTGTTGGCTTCCTGTTTGGCCTGCTTCCGCTGATCTGGACGCAGTTGAGCAACCTGGCCGGCGAGGCGCCACGCATTATCCGGGAGCTGCAATCCTATCTTGAGCTGTTGCCGCAGCAGTATCCCCACCTGATCTCCGGAGAAGCTGTCAGCACCGTTTACAGCCAGGTGAGTACGGAAGTGGGGCACATGACCCAATGGCTGGTGTCGTTCTCGCTGTCCAGTATTCCAGATCTCGTGGCGTTGCTGATATACATGGTGCTGGTGCCTATCCTGGTGTTCTTCTTCCTGAAGGACAGGGAGGTGCTGCTCAACTCCATCGCTCGGCTGCTGCCACCTCAGCGCCCGATGATGCTGCAGATCTGGCACGAGGTGAACCTCCAGTGCGCCAACTACGTGCGCGGCAAAGCCGTCGAGATCCTGATTGTGGGCGGCGCCACCTACATTGCCTTCAAGCTGCTGGGCATGCCTTACGCTGCGCTGCTCTCGCTGTTGGTGGGGCTGAGTGTAGTGATTCCCTACATTGGCGCGGCCGTCGTTACCATCCCTGTTGCGGTGATTGCCCTGTTCGCCTTCGGCTGGGGCAGCCAGTTCATCTGGGTGATGGTCATCTACGGTGTCATTCAGGCGCTTGACGGCAATGTTCTGGTGCCCATTCTGTTCTCGGAGGTGAACAATCTGCACCCGGTGGCCATTATTGTCGCGGTGCTGTTCTTCGGGGGAATCTGGGGCTTATGGGGTGTTTTCTTCGCAATTCCACTGGCCACCATGCTCAAGGCGGTGTTTGCTGCCTGGCCAGTGAAGGAGTCGGCGCCGCCGGCGGAACCCGGAAGCGCCTGACAGGCGCTTAAAGTGCCTTGACAGCCTCTAGCACCTCGTCGGCGTGGCCTTTCACTTTTACGCCGCGCCATTCAGCCCGCAGCACGCCATCCTTGTCGATCAGGAAGGTGCTCCGGTCAACGCCCATGTACTCCTTCCCGTAAAGCTTTTTCAGCTTGATCACGTCGAAGAGGGTGCACAGGGCCTCGTCCTTGTCTGAAATCAGGTGAAAGGGAAACTCATGCTTGGCCCGGAAATTCTCATGGGCTTTCAGGCCGTCCCTTGATACGCCGAGAATCACCGTATCAAGCTCCTCAAATTGCTTCATCCGGTCCCGGAAGTCCTGTCCCTCAGTAGTACAGCCAGGGGTGTTGTCTTTCGGATAGAAATAAATCACCACGTTCTGACCTTTCAGATCGTCCAGGCGAACAGTCTGGTCTCCGGTAGCGGGTGCTTCAAAATCCGGTACGGGTTTGTTTAACTCAACGGATGGCATGACATCTCCTTTAATTCCCTTGTGTCAGTTCGTGCCCAACATTACCATATCGGTTTTATTCGGACGGAGCTTTTATGATTACGGGTAGCCTTGTCGCACTGGTCACGCCCATGCATCCAAACGGTGACATCCACTGGGAGGATCTGGACAAGCTGGTAGACTTTCATATTGAAAACGGCACACACGGCATCGTTGCTGTGGGCACCACCGGCGAATCCGCAACGCTCGACCCGGAAGAGCATTGCCAGACCATTGGCCACATCATCAAACGTGTTAATGGTCGCATCCCGGTTATTGCGGGCACCGGCGGCAACAGCACCCGTGAGGCCATTGAACTGACGGCCGAGGCCCATAAGCTTGGCGCAGATGCCTGCCTGCTCGTTGTTCCCTACTACAACAAGCCCACCCAGGAAGGCCTGTATCAGCACTTCAAGGCGATTGCCGAAGCCGTCCCCGGCATGAACCAGATGCTGTACAACGTGCCCGGCAGGACAGCGTGCGACATGCTGAACGAGACCGTGCTCCGGCTTGCCGATATTCCGAATATCGTGGGCATCAAAGACGCCACCGGCAACATTCCCCGGGGCGCCGAACTGATTGAAGCGTTGGACGGCCGTCTGGCTGTCTACTCAGGTGATGACGCCACGGCAGCGGAGCTTATGCTGGCCGGTGCCAAGGGCAACGTGTCTGTCACCGCGAACGTCGCCCCGAAGGCAATGTCCCAGCTGTGCGAAGCCGCTGTTGCCGGAAATCGTGAAGAAACCGAGCGTCTAAACGAACTGCTCATGCCCCTTAACCGGAAGCTGTTCCTCGAAGCGAATCCTATCCCGGTGAAATGGGCGCTCCATCATATGGGAATGATTGGGGAAGGCATCCGCCTGCCGCTGACCGTGCTCAGCGAAAAGTTCCATGGCGAAGTGGAAGATGCCCTCAAGGCCTCAGGTGTTCTCTGAGTTTGCTTAAATCATCCCATCACCGGAGTAACCTGATGCAGGTTCTAAAAGGAACCGGTAGTACCCTGATGTTCAAACCCGTTGTTGTCGCATCCGGGCTGTTGCTTCTGGCAGCAGCCTCGGGCTGCAGTCTGGTTGAAGACCGCTCCGAACGCTATGTGAATGCCACGGAAGGAAAACCACTGGAATTGCCGGAGACCGCCGACGATTCCCGTTTCAGTCAGACCATGCCCATCCGTGATGTCCAGCCGGCCGACGCCAGCAAAATGTATCCGTCCGATATTCCGCGTCCGCCGGATATGACATCGGACATCCTTGATGAAAACTACGTTATCGAAGAGCTGGATGGTCGGCTCTGGCTCCTGGTCAACGACGTGCCGGGCAGAATCTGGCCTGCGGTAAACAGCTATCTGTCCGAGCGGGGTCTTGGCGTCGGCTTCGACAGTCCCCAGTTGGGCATCCTTCAGACCGAACTTGCCAATTTCAGCAAGCGTGCCCGAAACCTTGTAGAGCTGTCGGATAACCCATCTGCCGGCGAACAGAAAGTCGTTCTTCAAGTTCGGATGGCTCCCGGTGTGCGACGCAAGACCACAGAGGTGCAGGTACGCCGGCTTGATGTTGAAGATCAGCCGGATGAGCTGATCCCCTGGACTGGCGTTTCTGATCCCTCCGAGCAGGCTCTGGAATTGCAGAGACGCCTGCTGTCCGATCTGGGCGACTTTCTCAGGGCGCGCGAAGAAACCAAATCCTTTTCCCGGGCGGCATCCGGAATGGTCAGCGATCCGCTGGTTCGCCTGATCTCGGAAAACGATGAAGCAGTCGCGATCCGCATGGAGCTTGATTATGGTCGTTCCTGGGCGGAAGTAAGTCGGGCACTTACAGATTCCGGCATTCCCGTTGTCGATCTGAACCGCAGTGAAGGCTGGTTCCATGTCGATTTCCGCACCGAAGACGAGCGGGATCCGGGCTGGTTCAGCTGGTTCAGTGACAAGGACGCACCCCAGCATACCCACACAGTCAGCCTTAGCCAGCAGAGCGACGCCATTGTCATCTCTGCCGAGGACGTTCCGGGTTACACTGGCAGCCGGACGACGCCGGATCTGCTCGAGCAACTGTTCGATTACCTATACTGATTCAGGAAGAGGCCGCCAGAGGCGGCCGCTTTTCGGAGACCCCAATGGAAAAACGCGAAGAACTCTACGCCGGCAAGGCAAAATCTGTCTACCGTACCGACAACCCCGAACGTTTCGTGCTGGTATTCCGTGACGACACATCCGCCTTCGATGGTGAGAAAAAGGAACAGCTCAATCGCAAGGGCATGGTGAATAACAAGTTCAATGCGTTCATCATGGAGAAGCTGGAAGCGGCAGGTGTGCCGACCCATTTTGAAGGGTTGCTGTCGTCCACCGAATCGCTCGTCAAGAAGCTGGATATGATTCCGGTTGAATGCGTGGTTCGCAATGTTTCCGCCGGCAGTCTCTGCCGTCGTCTTGGCGTGGCGGAGGGGCAGGAACTGAATCCGCCCACCTACGAACTGTTCCTCAAGAACGACGCACTCCACGATCCGATGGTCAACGAATCCCTGGCCGTCAGTTTTGGCTGGGCCGCGGCGGATGAGCTGGAGCAGATGAAATCGTTGACCTATCGGGTTAACGACGTGCTCAAGGCCCTGTTTGATGAGGCAGGCATGCTGCTTGTGGATTACAAGCTGGAGTTTGGTCGCTGCGAGGGTAAGATCGTTCTGGGTGACGAATTCAGTCCGGACGGTTGCCGGATCTGGGACAAGGAAACCCGCAGGAAAATGGATAAGGATCGTTTCCGCCAGGGGCTTGGCGAAGTGATCGAAACGTACGAAGAAGTCGGGCGCCGTCTGGGAATCCAGTTCGACTGACTGAAACTGACAACAAATTCAAAAGGTGTGTCATGCGTAAACTGATGCTTGCTGTAGGTGGTTCACTGTTTCTGGTGGCGCCTGTGTCACAGGCAGATGTGGTTGGTCTTGGAGCCAGTGTAAGTTACTGGGATTCGGATCTGTCCGGCCAGGCTGCTGACAACGGTGATGTGGTTGATGTAGAAAATGACCTCAACCTAGACAGCGATTCGAATGCGAATGCGTCCCTGTATCTTGAGCATCCGATTCCGGTGCTTCCCAATGTTCGATTGAACTACACTCTGGTACAGCAGAGTGGTCGTGGCCAGGTAAATGGTAACTTTGGCGGCGTGAATTTTGGTGGCCTTGATGTTCAGTCTGATCTCGATTTGGAGCAACTGGATCTGACTCTTTACTACGAGGTGCTTGATAACTGGGTGAACCTGGATCTTGGCCTTACCGCACGGGATCTGTCCGGAGAGCTTATTGTTAAAGAGGCCTTAACAGGCACGCCTTCGAACGAAACCACGGTCGATGCGGTCATACCCATGGGCTACCTCGCCGCTCGTTTCGACCTGCCACTAACGGGTGTTTCCGTAGGTGCTGAGGGCAACTTCATCAGCTTCGACGGTGACTCTCTGCACGATTTCAACGCCTACGGCCAGTACGAGATCTCATTGATCCAGTTCCGCGCAGGCTATCGTCAGATGTCTATTGATTACGAAGACGGCAATGACCGGCTTGATGTCGAGATAGGCGGACCGTTCGTGAGTGCCGGGGTATCGTTCTGAGACTGGCAGTCTTTTCAGGGAGAGACACGTGAAGATTCTTGTTACCGGAACGGCCGGTTTTATCGGCTCACACCTGGCTCATCGCCTGCTTGATCGGGGCGATGAAGTCATTGGCGTTGATAACGTCAATGATTACTACGATGTGAACCTGAAGGAAGCGCGGCTGAAACGCCTGACCGACAAAGCCGGTTTCACCGAAGTCCGGCAGGATGTGGCTGACCGCGCCGCCATGGAAGTGCTGTTCGCCGAGCATAAACCCGAGCGGGTAGTGCACCTGGCGGCCCAGGCGGGTGTCCGGTATTCCATCGAGAATCCTCACGCCTATGTGGACGCCAACCTCGTTGGTTTCATGAACATCCTTGAAGGGTGCAGGCACAATAAGGTCAAGCACCTCGTCTATGCGTCCAGCAGCTCGGTGTACGGTGCCAACGAGACCATGCCGTTCTCGGTGCACGACAACGTGGATCACCCGCTGAGTCTCTACGCGGCCTCCAAGAAGGCCAACGAGCTCATGGCCCACACGTACAGCCACCTGTATAACCTGCCGACCACAGGCCTGCGGTTTTTTACTGTCTATGGTCCCTGGGGTCGTCCGGATATGGCCTTGTTTATCTTTACCAAAAAGATCCTTGCCGGGGAGCCCATCGACGTCTTCAACCATGGCCACCACCGCCGGGACTTCACCTACATCGACGACATCGTCGAAGGCGTGATCCGGACTCTGGACCACGTTGCCGAACCAAACGGGGAGTGGAGCGGAGCAACCCCGGATCCCGGAACCAGCAAGGCGCCTTATCGCCTGTACAACATCGGGAGCAACAACCCGGTTGAGCTATCTCGCTTTATCGAGATTATCGAGGAGCGAGTCGGGAAGAAAGCCCAGAAAAACCTGCTTCCGTTGCAGCCGGGCGACGTGCCGGCCACCTACGCCAATGTTGATGATCTGATCGACGATGTGGGCTATAAGCCAGCTACCCCCGTAGAGGAGGGTATTGCGCGGTTTGTGGACTGGTACCGGGACTTCTACAACGTATAAAAGAGGGCCAGCAACTGCTGGCCCTTCTCGTATCTGGGACTCGACAATGGAGCATTGGCGATGATGGCAGTGTTAAAAAGATGGTTTCTGGTAGCCGCGCTTATCGGCATGGCCGGCTGCACCGGTCTTCCAGAGGGTATTGAGCCAGTCTCCGGTTTTGAGAGTGACCGTTACCTCGGTACCTGGTACGAAATCGCCCGCCTGGACCATTCCTTTGAGCGGGGTCTCACCAATGTTCGCGCGGAATACAGCCGTAACGACGACGGCAGCATCGAGGTAATCAATCGGGGTTATAACGTCGAAAAAGAAACATGGGAGGAAGCTGACGGCCGAGCGGTGTTTGTGGAAGATGAAAACACAGGCCACCTGAAGGTGTCTTTCTTCGGACCTTTCTACGCATCTTATGTCGTGTTTGAACTCGACAAGGAACACTATTCATACGCCTTTGTGACGGGATACAACCGTGACTATCTCTGGTTTCTCTCGCGTACCCCCGAGGTCAGTGAGGAGGCGATTGAGGCGTTCAGGAGACGCGCAAAGGCAGAGGGCTTTGATCTGGAAGGGCTGATCATAGTGGAGCAGGGCAAGAATCGTTCGTAGCGATTGAAGTGCCTGAGGATGATGAGCGGGCACAAAAAAAGTCAGTTCTTACAGGGAGTAAGCAACTGACTCTTTCAGCAGGAGTGGTAGGACCACCCAGATTCGAACTGGGGACCTCTACCATGTCAAGGTAGCGCTCTAACCAACTGAGCTATGGTCCTGTGTCCTGCAACGGGGACGAAATATACTGATTCAGCCGATGCTGGTCAACCACTTTTATGCGGTTTTCCGCTTGCGGAGTTTTTCCTTGATGGCTTTGCTCAGCACGGCCCAGCGGTTGACGATCAGGGCGGCAAAGATGAGGCCACAGCCGGCCAGTTGAATGCCGGTCATAGACTCGCCAAACCATCCTGCCGCGAACAGAGCAACCCACACCGGCTCAAGTATCAGAATCACCACGCCATGGCTGTTCGCAGACAGGCTCTGGGCGAACGTCTGAAGCAGGAAACGACCGGCCGTGCCAATCACGGCACTGGCCACCACCCACCAGGCCAGCATTGGCGAGAGATTATTCAGGGTAGGCCGCCAGGGCTCCATAATCATGGATTCAACCAGGGTAAGCAGGCCGACCGTCAGCAGCGCAATGGCTGTCAGGGGCAGGGCGGGTACGCGGTGCTTTTCCACCGTTCTGCCGAGCCGGTTTATCACGGTTCTCTGGTTGGCTGCCCGGGTATTGAGATTGAAATACAGGGCGAAAATTGTCGCTGCCATGACAAAGAAAATCTGGCCTGCTTCAGGGCGAAATCCGTTTTCAAGGGAGAGCAGCGCGAGACCGGCAACGGCAATCGGAATCGCCAGCCATGTGCTCGGCGGTTGGGCTTCCTTGAACACCAGGCGTGCGATAATCGGCACTATTACGACACCCAGGCTGGTCAAAAAGGCGCCCTCACCCAGACTGGTTATATGAACCAGTCCCATTACCCAGCAGGTCATGGCCGTGCCAAACACCAGCCCGACACCCACACTTCGGCGAAGCTGATCGACGCTCAGTTTCATCAGCGAGCGACGGGCGAAAAAGGCGAGCACGGTGCCGGCAATCAAAAACCTGGCCGCCATGAACATCAGGGGCGGCATCAGCAGTACAGCCTCCTTGGAAAACATCCAGCTGATGGCTGCAAACAGGGTGACAACAACCAGTAGAAGATCGGATTTGTGGGTGTCAGACATCGGATATCGCTTGGCGGCAGTGGTTGAATCGAACGGCGAAAGCGAACCAATGTATAGTTTGCGAACTAAAAAGGAAAGATGGGTAGAACTACCGAGGTGAGAAGCGGCTCTTCCCTGAGCCCTTTGCAGTATTTGTCCGTGTACGGTCAGTTATTCAGGGTTGTGTAAACCAGATTCGACATGTCCGTCTGATCTGAGCCGGGCACTTCAATGTACCGGTCACCGGAACCCCACCATTGCCACCAGGCGCGCTTGTTGTAGGTGCGGCTGGCGAAATCCACCTGCAAACCGCCGAGAGTGGTGTTGTTGACCACCGGAACGGAGATGTTGCCCGTCTCGGAGCCGAGCACGCCGCTGTGGGTGACACCCTCATTCATCAGTACCGGATAGTGGTTGAAGTAAAGAGCGGCCGGGCCATCCTGGCTCGTTACCTTGCCCGCCAGGCTGATGCTGGAAGAGCAGGAATCGATCCCGGCGGCGGAGGTGGCACCACAGGCCGAATGGGTGGGTACCACGCCATCGTCCGTGCCGGCGATGAATGGCTTGGTGATTCCGCCATAGGATGACCCACCAGCCACGAAACGCAGCCTTGGGATTCCATTCGGGCTCACCGCCAGGTTACGCGCTGCGTTGGTTTGCAGGTCGTTTACCACGCCCAGCTTGCCGGGTTCCGGCTCAATGCCGGTGAAGGCTTCTACTGCTGCCCGGAGGGGCCAGTTGTACCAGCTGTCGTTGTAGGCAAGGCTGAGTGCCAGGTTGGCAAGTTCAGTGCCACCGCCGGCGCCGGAGTAATCCAGGGTTGCCAGGATTTTCAACGGTTGAAGGCCCTCGGATTGAAGCCAGCGTGCCTGATTTTCCAGCAGATACCGGGTAACGAGATCCCCGGTAGAGTGAGAAACAACGATGCAAAAGTCATTGCACAGACCTTGCTGACTGATCTGACGCATCTGTTCATAGGCTTGCTGGGCAATACCACCCTCAACGCGTCCGTCACTGCCCCAGTCGATACGGGCCTCGGCCCGGGAGAGCCAGAAAGTACGCCAATAGTCCTCGCCGGCGTTCTTCACCGCCTGCAGATTGGTAGGAGGGTTGGCCAGGTCTTGTTGCTGGAATCCGTGAACCAGGATCACGTTGTGCCCGGCCAGTTGGGCCTGGGCGGTGCCGGCAAACAAGCTGCTGGTGATAGCGACCGCCAGGGCGGCCTTACAGGCATTTCCGATCTTTGTTGTTTTCATAGTTGCTCCGTCTTTGCTGCTTTATTGTTGTCACAAGACGTTTATCCGCCACTTGTAGCGGTACAGCCCGGCGTTAGCCGGTGCAGAGCCTGCGCCCTGCCATCAGAACTTGTCGGCAAGCTGCCGCAGCAGAGCCGCGCGCTGTTCTGATTCGGGATTCACCGCCGGTGTATCGGTAAGACTGCCGAGATCCGGCGGTGTGAAAGCGTAGCCCTCGTCGGGGCCGAAAGCGTAATTAGTCCGGTCACCTGGCCGGGCGGGAAGCTGCCGAATCTGCAGGTTTTTCAGCTGTAGCTGGCCGTCCACCGTCTGATCGGCCAATACCGTGCCGTGTGCCTTCAGATTGATCGTGTTTGAGGTGCTGTCCAGCCTTTTCTCCATCTGCAATTGAGCAACCGGGCGTTGGCCAACAAACAGCTGGGCCGAAAGCGCGTAGTAGCCGGAGTCTTCCGGCGAGAAACGAACGGGAATTATCAGATTGTTACCCTGGATACGGGCATCGCCAAGCCCCTCGAATTCGCCCAGGTAAGGTTCAATGGCCAGTGTTGAGACATGGCGGACTGGTTTGCCGTCAAGCCGGGCCTCAACGATCAGCCGATATTCACCCGGTGATTCGTCGGCGGACAGAACGCCCTCGAAGTAACCCGGGGAACCCGCCTCTTCCAAGGTGGTGCCAGCGATGGCATCCCGGCTTTCCGGCCTCTCCAGCGTTGCAGACAGCGAGCGACCGACCACCTGAGAGCCCCGGATAGCCGCTGCAACAAGAATTTGTTCCCCTGCAGTAAACCGGTATTTCTCCAGCGTTACGGTGAACTGCCCGTCACCTTCGAGGGGCAGACTGACCGGCTCGTAGTGATTGCCACCGTAGGCGTTCGCCTGTTCCGGGGAGAGAGGTATGGACCACGGAGGGTATCGGGTAGTTTCAGCGTATTGATCGGCAACGCTGGCCAGCATGAACCCGAGGGCATTATCCGGGGGTGGTTCCGGCTCAGCCGAGGGATCGGTAGAAGACTGCCTTGCCAGGCCTGCGCTTTGGACAGGCGCCGTCTCGGCCGAGTCGACCACCTTCGAAAACCAGCTGAAATCTGTGTGGTTGTCAGCGGAGAGCAGATACCCCGCGCCAACCACGCCAGCAGTTACCAGTGTCAGAAGAAGAGCGACCTTGCCCGGCATGCGGCAGTTCCCTTGATTATTGTTGTAGCTCTAAAGATAACGGGATTTCCGCCGCACCCCAAAAATCCGGACTCTGTGTGTAACAGAATGTGTCCGCGTTGTGCGGTGGTTCACATTCCGATCAGCCGGTGATCAGAACATGCCGGATTCCCGAATGGCCTCGAAGCCAAAGTGCAATTTCACTTCATCACCGACCATCGCGCCATCAAGGCCGTAGGTCATGCCCCATTCACTGCGTTTCAGGGTGGTGGAGGCGCTGATGCCCAGTGTGTATTCCTCATGGCCAAAGGGGTAGACGTCTGCCTTGTTGAGGGTCACATCCAGCACCACGGGGCGTTTCTGGCCAAGTAACTCCAGATCACCAGTTACCTTGCCCGTGTTTTCCCCCGTGGTTTCGAAATCGGTAACAGTGAAGATGATCTCTGGGTACTCGTCGGCATCGAGAAAATCCGCATTGCGAACGTGGTCGTCGCGTTTCTTATGATTGGTGAACACACTGTCGCTCTGGAACACCAACTGACCGGATTTCAGCTCCCTCGCTTCCTCGTCGTAAACAAATTGTCCCTCGACTTCGCGGAACATCCCCATGACCGGGGCGTAGCCGATGTGCATGATCTCGAAGAACATTGAAAAGTGCTCGTCGTCGACGACAAAATCTGTTGGCTCGGCCATGGCTGCCGGGCTCAGTGCGAGTGCAGCAGGGAGGGCAATGGCGGAACGGGTAAGGGTTTTCCGTTTAATGAACATCATGGTGATGTCTCCTCTGATAAAGCCAGTGAATATCCAGGAAAAACGACCACACAAGCAGTGCTAGGGCAGTTGCAAGCGTGATACTGGCGAATAGCGCATTGACCGGCGGCAACACGGCCACCAGCAGGGTAACGATCTGCCAAACGCAAACCGTCTTGCGTCTGAAGCTCTCCGGCAGCGGGGCATTCAGCCAGTCCAGGAAATGACTGGCAACAACGAAGGCATAGCGGATAAGGCCCAGGGCCAGAACCCAGGGACCCGCCTTGCCGAGCGCCAGGACAGCCACGCTGAGACCGAGAATAAACAGAGCATCCAGTTCCATGTCGAAGCGGGCGCCAAAGTCGCTCTGGGAGCCGGTAGCCCTGGCGACTTTGCCATCTACGCCATCCAGAATCAGCGCCAGCAATGCCATCCAGCCATAGAGCCAGAGACTATCGGTAAGGTGGTCGGCAAAGGGGGCCAGCGCCACTAAAACTATCACCAGACTGCCTCTGAGCAGCGTCGCCCGGTTTGCCCACCCGAAATCCCGGGCCTCGGGCCAGAACCGGATGATCAGGGCACAAAGCGCCAGGTAAAGCACTGCTGACAGCAAGTAGAAAAGGACGGGGGGCTGGGTTAACCAGCCGGTGGCTGCGCAGAACAGGGCGAAAAGCCCAAAGCCCCAGACGAGATCCAGGGCAAGTGGCATCCTTTGCGACGCTGAATGGCCGTTAGAATCCATCAATGAACTCCAGCGTATAGGTTTGCAGGCATCAAATACCCCGGATGCGCTGTACACTGACTATAGTTGGTATAACTGATCATGCTTACGAGCATAGACCGTGTTCAGACCTGAAGGTTCAGCCTTGGCAGGGCGACGACCGGCACGTTTGAAAAACTGCCAAAAAGGAGATCCTTTTGCATCGCGACCCTGATGAGCCGAAAACCGAATCGATGGCACGGGCCTGGTGGGTAACCGGCGCCGGCAAGGGCGAGATTCTGGAAACGCCACTGGTTACCTCTGATGACGAGCAGAAGGACGAATTGGTCACGGTTCAGGCGCTGTATTCGGGTATCAGTCGGGGCACGGAATCACTGGTTTTCCATGGCCGGGTACCAAAGAGCGAATACGCAGCCATGCGGGCGCCGTTTCAGGAGGGAGATTTTCCCTGGCCGGTAAAGTACGGCTACGCCAGCGTCGGCAAAGTAGTGGAAGGGCCTGCCGAGTTAGTGGGCCAAACGGTGTTCTGCCTTTATCCGCATCAGAATTGCTACCGGGTGCCGGCGTCGGCGTTGACGCCTCTGCCCAAAGACCTGCCCGCCGAGCGAGCAATACTTGCCGCCAACATGGAAACCGCTGTAAACGGCCTCTGGGATGGAGCGCCAGCAGTCGGTGACCGCATTGCCGTTGTTGGTCTTGGTGTTGTTGGCCTGCTCGTCGCCTGGCTGGCGAGTCGTATCCCGGGAGCCCGTGTCACCGCGATCGATACGAATCCAGAGAGACAGGCCGTTGCCGAACAGCTCGGTTTGACCTTCAGCAGTGAGTCGGCCCCTGATGATCACGACCTTGTTATCCATGCCAGTGGCCACCCCTCGGGCCTGGAGACCGCTCTTGGGCTGGCAGGGCAGGAGGCGACCATTGTGGAAATGAGCTGGTACGGGGATCAGCTGGTATCTGCACCGTTGGGGGCCGCATTCCATCCGCGGCGTCTGACCCTGAAATCCAGCCAGGTGGGCCAGATAGTGCCATCTCGAGTCCCACGGTGGGACTATCGCAAACGCCTGGCGCTTTCATTGGAATTGCTCCAGGACGATGCGCTGGATGTGCTGATTACCGGCGAGTGCAAGTTTGATGATCTACCAAAATCCATGGCGCGAATTCTGATTGATGGCCGGGATACTCTGTGCCATCGCGTTGTTTACTGAAAATCCAAAATTGCCTGCTAAGGAGAAACTATGTTCGGTTTGACGGTCCGGGACCACATGATGATTGCCCACAGCTTCAACGGAGAGATCTTTGGTCCTGCTCAGAAGGTTCATGGTGCCACCTATGTGGTCGATGTGACCTTTGAGCGTCACCAACTGGATAAGGACGACCTGGTCGTCGACATAGGCCTGGCTGCCGAGCTTCTCGAAAGCATTCTCTCCGAATTCAATATGCAGAACCTGGACGAGCTGCCGGAACTGCGTGGCAGGAATACCACCACCGAATTCATGGCCAAACTGGTTTTCGATCGTATGGCGGCAGCCATTCACGGTGGCCGTCTTGGCGAGACAGGAGAAGGGATTGTCAGCCTGAAAGTCACCCTCTCGGAATCCCACATTGCCTGGGCAAGCTACCATGCCGGAATCTGACAAACCGGGCTTCCTGGAGTTTATTGTTCCGGGTGATCCGGAACAGAACACGGGCGGCTACCGGTATGTCCGCAAGCTCGTGGAAGCCCTGGGCGATGCCGGTTGCAGAGCCCGGGTCAGTGGGTTGCCCGGGCAGTTTCCACGCCCGGACAGGGTTGCCCGTAATGGGATGGATAAGAAGCTCGCGAGTCTGCCTGATGGCGCCTCTGTGGTACTTGATGGTCTTGCCATGGGGGGGCTGCCGGAGATTGTTGAAAAGCATTCCCCACGCCTCAATCTGATCGCGCTGGTACACCACCCCCTGGCTGATGAAACGGGGATCAGTGAAGCCAATAGACAGTGGTTTTTTGATTCAGAAACGCGGGCGCTTGGATTTGTAAACGGGGTGATCACCACCAGCCAACACACCGCCGCTCGCCTGGCGGATTATGAGGTGCCGGCTGAGAGGATCAGGGTTGCCGAGCCGGGCGTCACCCGAGCCGCGACCCCCAGAGGCTGTGATCAGTCGTCGCAAACCGGTACCCCGCACATTCTGTGCGTTGCTCATCTGTCACCCCGAAAGGCCCAGCATCAATTGGTGGAGGCGCTGGAAAACCTGAAGGGCGTGTCGTGGCAATGCACGTTGGCAGGGTCTGACAGTCGTGATCCGGAATATGGCCAGCAGGTTCGCCGGGCGATTGCAGAAGCGGGCCTTGAAGACAGGATTGCGCTGGCAGGGGAAGTCGAAGAAGCCGGGCTGGCCGAGCTCTACCGCAAGGCGGATCTCTTTGTACTGCCCTCCCTGTACGAGGGCTATGGCATGGTGATTGATGAGGCGCTGGCGGAAGGGCTGCCCGTTATTTCCTCCGATGGCGGCGCCCTTGCCAACACCTCCGCCAAGCCTGGTGTGGTTCAGTATTGTGCGGGCGATGTCAGGGCCCTTGAGGCGCGCCTCAGGAACTGGCTGGAACATCCGGAACAGCTTGAGCACGCCCGTAAACTTGCCGCAAGGGAATCCCGCCGAATCCGCTCATGGGCGGATACCGGCAAAGATGTCTTAGAAGCGCTGCACTACTTCAGTGGCCTTTCCACGCATCTGCACCAGCATTCGGAATTCGAGAGCACATGGCTGGCAGCCCGGGAAGCAGCGGATCACCGGGCTCGCTCACAAGGGCTGACCGATCAGCTCAATCACTGGTTGCTGAATCGTTATGATGGCTTGTCACCGGAGAGCCACTACCCGATGCGAATTGTCGACATTGGCACAGGTCGTGGCTCAAACGCGATTTTCCTGGTGCCTGCGCTGCAGGTGCCTCAAACCTGGCTGGCACTGGATCAGGATTCTGCGTTATTGCGGGAGGCCGGACAGCGTGTGGACCGCCTGGATGTGCCGTTTGAAACCCGCCCGGTTCAGCTGACGTCGGAAAACATGGAGCAACAACTGCCCCGGGAGGCGGACCTGATAACAGCGTCAGCACTGATTGATCTGGTTTCCGAGCCATGGCTGGATGCGTTAGCCCTCGCAGCCGCAGGAAGGAAGTCCGCGATGCTCATTGTGTTGAGCTATGCCGGTCACTTTGAGCTGTCTCCCGAGCATCCTGATGATGAGCTGGTGAAGACATCGGTAAATCGGCACCAGCACGGCGACAAGGGAATTGGTGCAGCGCTCGGGCCGGAGGCCAGCACTGTCTTGCAAGGCCTGCTGGTTGCCGAAGGTTACCGGGTTGAACTGGCGGAATCCCCCTGGATACTGGATGGCGCGGATCACGCCTTGGCCAAAATGCTGATGCAGGGCTGGATCGACGCGGCCATTGAGCAGTCACCTCACGAGGCGGACCGATTGTCACGCTGGCTGGAGACACGCAATCAGCAGTTATCCAAAGGGGATCTGAAGATTGTTGTGAGACATATGGATCTGCTGGCACTGCCACCCGAGGCATTGCCTTGACCGAACTGCGTCAAAGGCAGGTGAAGCTGGCGGCCCGTTGGTTATTCACGGTTCTGGTTATCGGATTCGTGATCCGCTCGATTGATTCGGGTGAGCTCTGGCAGGAGCTTGCCCGCTTTTCTCCCTTTGTCCTGGTTCCCGCACTGGCACTTACGGTCTTTCAGGTGGCGTTGTCTGCCTGGCGATGGCGTTACACCGTCGAACGGCTCGGGCTGCCCCTGGCCTATGGAATAGCGGTGCGGGAGTACTATCTGGCGACGTTTCTGAACCAGGTGTTGCCGGGAGGTGTGCTCGGCGACGTAAACCGGGCCTGGCGACATGGCAGCGGCGCCGGAGAGCGCCTCTCCGCTGTGCACGGGGTGGCCATCGAGCGACTTTCGGGCCAATTGGTTTTGGCGCTCGTGGTTGTCATATCGGGCAGCTGGCTGCTCGGTTCCGGACGGGTAACGGTTAGTCACTGGAACGGCGGCCTCTGGCTGGGCGCCGGCATTATTGGGGTGTTTCTTGCACTCTGGTTGGTCCTGAAAACCGGGCTGGCGGCTTATCTTCAGCGGCTCAGGCGGGATCTCTATGAGTCTTTGCTAAACCGAACGGTGTTGCCGGTTCAGATTGGCTCATCTTTACTGGTGTTGGCAAGCTATCTTGGGGTGTTTCTCTGTCTGGCCTGGGGCGCAGGCTACATCGAAAGCACAGAGTCGGCGGCCATTATTGTCAGTCTGGGCAGTATCCTGTTGCTCAGCATGGTGGTACCGCTGACGGTTGCCGGTTGGGGCATCCGCGAGGGCGCGGCAGCCTTGCTGTGGCCGATGGCGGGATTGCCCGCGGAGCAGGGGGTGGCACTGAGCGTTGGGTACGGAGCGTTGGTTTTGATGTTCAGTTTGCCAGGGGCTGCTTTTTTTCGACCTACACATCACGGGTAAAATCGAGGTCGAACAGCATATCGCTGCCGAGGTTTATAAGCTGGGCGCGCGGCCGCAAGGCATCATCCAGAAAGTCGATCTCAGGAAGCGAGAAGGCTGGTCTGCCGCTGCCGATGATCATGGGTGCGACCATCACGTGAAGGCGGTCCAGCAAGCCAGCGTTCAGGAAGCACGAAACGGTAACACCACCCCCTTCCACAAAGACTTTTTTCAGCCCCAGGTCTGCGAGAACCTCGAGGATCACTCTCGGATCGACGGCATCTTCGGATTCGGCATCCCCGAGACAGGGAATCTCCGTAACCCCGGAACCGATCGATGGATTCTTCGCTTTCTCGTAAGTACCTGCCACCAACCGCAGGGTGGGAGCTTCGCCATCGGTGAACAGGTGATGGCTGTCTGGTACGCGATGGTGACGGTCAATGACCACGCGCACAGGGTTGCGGCCACTGGTGCGGCGAACGGTCAAACGGGGATTGTCTGTAGTGGCGGTTCCGGCTCCGACAACAACCGCATCCGACACTGCGCGGATCCGGTGCAGATGGGTAATTCCATCGTCGCCGTTGATGAAGCGGGAGCGACCGGTAACCGTGGCAATGCGTCCGTCCAGGCTCTGGCCCAACTGACCAATAACTTTGGGGCTGCCGTTATCTGGCACGGGCCGACAAAGGGGTAGGAATACCGAGAGTAGATCTTTTGCCTCACCCGTGGCCGGCTGCATCAGGTGCCAGGCCCCGTGGCCGTTAAGTTTTACCGCTTCTTTGTCGGTTCCCGGCAATGGCAGTGTCACATTGCTGCGGTTAACTGCGCTAAGGACCAACTCCCATGCCGAGTCGATATCCAGGGTTCTTGCCGCCATAAATAGCCTGTTAGGTTGTTGCCATCTTCAGTATAGGCAGATTGTGTGCAAAGCTATATGTACGTTACATTTCCAGATTGATTCACTTCGCAGGGCATTATCGGGACGGGTATCCCGATTTGAATGACGAGGTAAATGGCCATGCAACATGCGCAACCCATTCAACACTGGGAGCCAGAGAAGCCCGAGGACCATGGGCAACTTGAGCTTCCCGGTATTGCCCTGGACAAGAGCGATGAGCTTCTGGAGTCGCTGGCTGAGCTGGAGGAAGCGCTGGAAAAGGTGGAGCTGAGCGGGGAAGAGGTGGAACTGCTTCGCCGGTTCCGCAGGACAAGCGCGGAAAACCGGCGAATGATTCTTCAGATCCTGGGCAGCTGATCCCGCCCAAGATGCCTTACTTGCCTTTCTTGTAGATATTCTCGTAGACGTAGTTGGTGGCTTCCACAAAGCCATCAATGCTGCCGCAGTCGAACCGACGACCCTTGAACTGATAGGCCAGCACGCAACCGTTTTTCGCCTGCTCAAGAAGGGCATCGGTAATCTGGACTTCACCGTTTTTGCCCGCAGGGGTCTTTTCTATAATGTCGAAAATATCCGGCGTGAGAATGTACCGTCCAATAATCGCCAGGTTGCTAGGGGCATCTTCCGGGGCCGGCTTTTCCACCATATCGGTGATGCGGTATAGGCCATCTTTCATGGATTCACCGGCAATAACGCCGTACTTGTGGGTCTCGTCAGCCGGCACTTCTTCAATGGCAACAATGGAGCAACGGAACTGGTTGTAGAGCTTTACCATCTGCGCCAGGACGCCATCTTCACCCTCGGGGCCAATACAGAAGTCATCCGCCAGTACGACCGCAAACGGGTTGTCACCCACCAGGTTTCGACCGGTCAGTATGGCGTGGCCGAGGCCCTTCATCTCATTCTGCCGAGTGAAGGCAAAACTGTTGTGGTCGATCAGCTCGCGGATGGAGGTCAGCAGCTCTTCCTTACCCGAGCCGGCAATCTGTTGTTCGAGCTCGTAGCTGATGTCGAAATGATCTTCGATAGCGCGCTTGCCCCGACCGGTCACGAAGCCGAATTCGTGAATACCTGCTTCGGAGGCTTCCTCAACGCCGTACTGAACCAGGGGTTTGTTCACTACCGGCAGGATCTCCTTGGGCATCGCCTTGGTGGCCGGAAGAAAGCGGGTGCCGTAGCCGGCGACGGGAAACAGGCATTTTTTGATCATATTATTCGTCCTTTGATGGTCGGTTTCACGGCCTGTGGGCTGATCAACGCCTCTGCGTTGGCCTACGAACGGTTGTTCTTTCACAAAGTGTGCCGAGTTTACCCAAGTTGTTGAGACAAATGCAGGGGGTATTCATATTTGTAACTGTGAGTATCTCTGTGTGTCCAGCAGGGAGTGGTTCGAAACGTTAAGATACAACTTTCACAGATCTCCATAACACTCTGTTTTTTTGAAAGATTAAAATTGTAAGTTTTAGCAATAAACCATAGCCCAAACTGCCTACGTCTTTTAAAGTGTTGGTCATCCTGAACCTGACCGGCCGAGGCGTTTGATTTGCGAATTCATTGTCTGGTTGCACTACTTTGGTGCGCACCCGCCAGTGCCGTTTCCGTGGCTGAGACGCTGCCTCTCAATCCGGCAGACTGGAAGCTGTATCCGGCGGACCTGCTCAGGTCTGTCACCAGCTATCTCGCCTCAACTCTCCAGTTTTCCGGAGCTACGGACCATACCAACGACTCAGCGGGAGGGAGTCTTAGCGTGGCCGGCAGCAACATGATTTTGTCCAGCCACGACATCTCGCTTGATTTCAGGGATTCGGTTTCACGCCGGAGCGGAGGTGATTTTCAGTCTCTTGCATTCCGATACTCGTTTCCGCTGGCTGGCGTTGACTTTGCGCTCTCCCTTGAAGATTCAGAATACGGAGGAGTGACCACCAAAGCAGGGCAGCAACTCGATGCTCGTGGCGAATACAGCGGTCTGAGTCTGTCCGGAAGTCGGGCATTGTGGTCATGGAACGCCTTTGAAATGGACAGCGTATTCAGCCATTCCAGTGGCACAAGGCACCGATACGAAGAGTCGGTCTGGATTTCGGATACATCTCATCAGCTGTCCAGTTTTGGTGTGCGATGTTCAGGCAAGACGGAAATGGTCGGTGGTTTTCAGGCTGGCACCCTCGTCACTGCAATGGGGGGGCTGGAAAACCGTGAATCCACCAGCGTATCGACGGTTACTTCTGAGCGCACCCGCTTCCACAAACTCACGCTGGGCGCATCCCTGAGCCGTTCGTTTTATGCCTGGGATCTCGGACTGGACGGTCGATATCAGTTGGCACCGGAAGATCTTGCTTCCTCGGAATACCTTTTAGTCGCCGGGCCTTCGATGTCGAAGGGCTTTAATGGCCAGTCCCTGTATGTATCCGAGGGTGGTTGGGTTCGTATGAACGTCCGGAGCCCGGGGTATTCCCTGCCTTTTTTGAATTCGGTCAATTCCTATGTCTCGGTTTCGGTTCTCAAAGGGTGGGCGCCGACATCGGCAACCGACGGACAGGCTTTCGGCGCCAGTACCGGTGAAGTCTCCCTTCGCCTCCAGGGCAGGGGATTTTATGCCAGCATGAACGTTGGGCAGATTCTGGATCTTTCAGGGGACGCGATGCGACGTCCGGCGGGTCCGGATGTATCTCTTTCCATGTCCCTGGGAATCTGATTCCTGCGCCGGAAAGCCGGCAAAAATCCTTTCAAGGCCGTTACGAAGATGTCACTTGAGGTGATGCGCCTACCAAGTGCTACATTCAAGTAACGGAATGTAAGGGATTTTGTGCATGAAAGGTTCAGGACTACCAACAGCTTGTCTGATGATGTTTTTCCTCGCCTGCCATTCGAATCTGGCGAACGCCTTCGGTTTTGAGGATGTGGCTAGAAAGGCTAATGAGCTGGCCGGGAAAAGCTATCAGGAACCACAACCTGCACCGGATTTCCTCCAGACGTTGGAATACTCTGTTTACCAGGGGATCCGCTTTAAACCCGAGGCAAGTCTCTGGCGTTCTGGAGGCTCCCCGTTCCAGATAATGATGATCCCTCAGGGCAGTTTCTACGCTCACGCGGTAAAACTCCACGTGATTGATAGCGAGGGGGTGAAGCCGGTGACATACGACAAAGCCGATTTCGACTACCCGACTCCCGAACTTGCCAAACGCGTGCCGGCTGATCTTGGGTATGCAGGCTTTAAACTTACCTTTCCATTTGATCGCAAGAACGTTCAGAACCAGTTTCTGGTTTTCGGCGGGGGCAGCTATTTCCGTGCTATTGGCAAGGGGCAACAGTTCGGCCTTTCCGGGCGTGGTATCTCGATTGATACCGGATTGCCCGCAGGAGAGGAGTTCCCGTCTTTCACAGAGTTCTGGCTGGAGCGTCCGGCCGCAGACAGCGAAACGATGGTGGTGTACGGGCTTCTCGACGGGCCCAGTTTGACCGGTGCATACCGTTTTGTGATTCAACCAGGAGAAAGCACACGGATTCGTGTAACCGCTGAACTGTTTTTCAGGGACGATATTCAGCAGTTGGGCCTGGCGCCGCTCACCTCCATGTTCTATTACGGTGAAAACACCCTTCGTCCCCGGGGCGAGTGGCGGCCTCAGGTGCATGATTCAGATGGGCTCCTGGTTCACGATGGCCAGTCCGGAGAATGGCTCTGGCGGCCGCTTCTAAATCCATCTCAACTGCAGCTGAGCTTTCATCAGGTGGGGCAGTTGAAGGGGTTTGGCTTGATGCAGCGGAATCAGCAGTTTCAGCAGTTCCAGGATAGTGAAGCGCGCTACGATCTGCGCCCCAGCGCCTGGGTTCAGCCAGTAAAAGACTGGGGGCCGGGCTCAGTCGTACTTGTTGAAATTCCCTCCGGTGCGGAAACCAATGACAACGTTGCGGCCTTCTGGAAACCGGATCAGGACGTCAAGGAAGGGGAAAGCCGCCGGTTCGAATACGATCTGGCAGTCGGACGGCCAGCAGTATCCAGCCACCCTTCCGGTCGCGCGATCCACACATTCGTGGGAGACGGAAACCGCACTGGCGGAGGCAACGAGGTTGGAGCCTATCGGTTCATCGTCGACTTTCAGGGCAAACAACTGAGCGCCTTGGGGCCAGAGGATGCCGTGGTCAGTCAGGTATCGGGTGGCAAAGGCGTCGAGATAATAGAGCATTTTGTCGAGTACATCCCTGCCACTGATGTCTGGAGGCTCTCGATTCTGGCAAGACCCCCGGAAGAAGAGCCGCTGTCATTGAGGGGATTCCTGAGCCTGGGTAGTGAGACGTTAACCGAAACATGGACATACTCACTGCCACCGGCTACGGGATTGCGGGCGAAATCTGAGTGACGGCGGCGGACGAAAGGAGGCTACGATGACAGCGCAGACGCTACAGCGGGTAGTCGCTCGATTATCCACTTACCTGACGGAATCTGGCGTAACGATGAACCGAAGCATGTCCCGCAAGCTTCTGAAGATGCTGGATGATGCCCTCGCGGAGACGGTCGGGGAGGGTGTGGCCGATGATTTCAGCGAAGCGCAGTTACTCTCCCGCGCCATGGATCGCCTCCCCGACTACTTCCCACTTGTGGAGGAAACGATTCCCGCGCCAGCTCCGCCGCTGTTGCGCGGAAGCATCGGGTACCCCGCTCATGGCTGAAGTTCCCGGCGCCACCTTGTGTCAAGGCTACCGCTGGCGACACATTGCATTCGCTCGCCGTAGCCTGCTGATCCTGTTCGTGCTGGGGCAGACAGCCGTCGCGAGCTACTACCTGCTCTGGGTGCTTCCATACCATGGAGGGACCTGGCTTGAACTGGGTATGACAGCGCTGTTTGCCATTCTTTACGCATGGATTGCAGTCGGTTTCTGGACGGCGGTATTCGGTTTCGTGCTGCGCCTTACCGGTGGCGACCGGCACGGGCTGTTGCGGCGCCATACTCCGGAAGCCCTTGCCGCTACGCCATTGGCAAAAACGGCGATTTTGCTGCCGATTTACCACGAGCCGGTAAAGTGGACCCTGAGCGGCCTGAAAGCGGTGTACAGAGACATTGAGCGGACAGGCAGGATTGAGCATTTCGAGTTCTTTATTCTCTCCGACAGTCGTGATCCGGATGTCTGGCTGGAGGAGCAGCAGCGGTGGCATGAGCTAGCCCGAGAGCTGGGCGCAGAGGGTAGGCTGTTTTATCGTCGGCGTCCGGTGAACCTCAATTACAAGAGCGGAAATGTTGCGGACTTTCTCCGGCGCTGGGGTCGCCGGTGCAAGTATATGGTGGTGCTTGATGCTGACAGCCTGCTCAGCGGTGATACGGTTGTGCGCATGGTGCAGCTGATGGAACGGGAGCCCGGGGTCGGCATTCTGCAAACCAATCCGACCATCATCAACGGGAAATCACTGTTTGCCCGGGTTCAACAGTTTGCCAATCGGTTCTATTCAACGTTGTTCGCTACGGGCCTGGCCGCGATTCAGATGGGCGACGCCGCTTTCTGGGGACACAACGCGATCCTCCGGATCGAACCATTCATGAAGCATTGTGGTTTACCCAAACTGGGCGGATTCGGCATTTTTGGTGGCCCGATCATGAGCCACGATTTTGTCGAGGCAGCCTTCATGGGTAGGGCGGGATACGAAGTCTGGCTCGAGACGGGACTCGGCAACAGCTTTGAGGAATCTCCTCCCACGCTTGCTGATGAACTGTCCCGAGACAACCGCTGGGCCAAGGGCAACCTCCAGCATCTTTGGGTGATGTTTCGTGAGCCGGGACTGCGCTTTGCTCACCGGATGGCATTTCTCAATGGGGTAATGGCGTACCTCGCATCCCCCCTGTGGTTCGGCTTCCTTGTTTTGACCACTTTAGAGGCGGCCAGCATGACCCTGGCTCCAATCGAGTACTTTCCGGAAGGCCATCAAGGGCCGTTTCCGCTCTGGCCGGAATGGCGGCCGGACTGGGCCCTGGTGCTGGCGCTAAGCACCTTCGCTCTGCTGTTCCTGCCCAAATTTCTGGCCATTCTTGATGCTGTTCTCCACCGTTACACCCGGGAGTTTGGAGGATTCCTTCGGCTATTCGCCAGTGTGTTGCTCGAGATAGTGATCTCGATCCTGTTGGCGCCGGTAAGGATGTGGGCACACAGCCAGTATGTTGTGGCAGCGTTGCTCAATTTGTCGCTTTCCTGGTCTGGCCAGAACCGCACGGAGGAAACAACCTGGCGGCAAGCCCTGGTTACGCAGTTTCCTGGAATGCTCGTTGGTGGGTGCTGGTCGGCGTTTGCATTGAGCCTGGATAAACTGTTTTTCCTCTGGTCATTGCCAGTTGCCATTCCGTTGTTGGTGGCGGCTCCAACCGCCGTTTATCTGAGCAGAATCGGGCCGGGCAGCGTACTAAAGGCGTGGGGCCTTCTGAGAATACCGGAGGAACGCGAGCCTCCAATGCCATTGCTGGATGATGCGCGCACTTTTCGTTCGGAGCCTGTTCGCGATTCTATATGGAGTCCCTTTGAACAGGCCGTTCTCAATCCCGGCCTGAACCGGTTACACAGGTCACTGGCAAAAGATCACCGCAGAGGTATGCGGAGCGAAGAGCTCATGGCCGCCGTTGACCGGTGCCTTAAGAACGGACCAGCGGTGATGAGTCGTGCAGAACTGAGTGGCCTGGCTCGAGACAGCCAGTCCCTGGCTGATCTGCACAAAGGCGCCTGGCGTGCACCTGAGCGGGGCTACTGGGGCCAATGCATCACCCGCAGAAGTCATGAGCAGGTTTCCGGGGAGGAACCAATACCTGGCTAACGGAGCCGGACGCCGGAGCCAGGAGCCAAAAAAGGAGGGGGTCACGATGGTGGATAGACGATCACTGGTCAAGGCGTTGGCCGGAATGATAGGGGCCGGTTTCCTGCCGTTAGCGCCTCTGGTGAATGGTGCCGGAATGCAACCGGTACCTGGCAGCAAGCCCCGTGCATTCAGCTACGCCTGGCTCAAGGGCCGCGCTCGGGCGCTGGCAGTCGAGGCGTATGTATCCCATGAAGGTGAATTGCCCCGATCCCTGAAACATCTTTCCTGGGACGATTACCAGGCCATTGGTTTCCGCGCAGATAAGGCGCTTTGGCAAGACGACAATACCGCTTTTCAGATTCAGCTCTTCCACCTCGGACTGTATTTCCAGCAACCCGTCAGAATCCATGAAGTCATTGATGGCCAGGCCAATGAACTGGCCTATAGACAGGATCTGTTCCGATACAGTGGAGAGCAGCCTCTGGGCGATCTGCCAGAAGACCTTGGCTACGCCGGCTTTCGGGTTCATTACCACAACAACTTTGCCCTGGATCTGGCCGCCTTCCTGGGCGCCAGCTATTTCCGGGCGGTGGGTTCCGAGATGCAGTACGGTCTGTCGGCCAGGGGGTTGGCCATTGATACCGGCACTGGTCGCGAAGAAGAATTTCCCCGGTTTTCCGAATTCTGGTTGGAGAAGCCAGCACCGGGCAGTCAGCTGCTCCGGGTATGGGCTCTGCTGGATTCTCCCAGCACCACCGGCGCCTACGCATTTGTTCTAGACCCCGGGCGCAATATGGTCATGGATGTCGATGTGGCGCTTTACCCGAGGACCGAAATCACCCGGGCAGGGATTGCGCCGCTGACCAGCATGTACCAGGTGGGTGAAAATGACGATCGCATGGGCTACGACTGGCGGCCAGAAATACACGATTCAGACGGCCTGGCCATACGTAACGGCAGCGGCGAATGGTTGTGGCGGCCCTTGGTGAATCCCGCGAATCTACGGTTCAACAGTTTCCAGGATAACAACCCTGTCGGCTTTGGCCTGTTGCAGCGGGACAGGAATTTCGACCATTACCAGGATGACGGCGTGTTTTACGATCGCCGGCCCAGCCTCTGGGTGGAGCCCCGGGGAGACTGGGGGCGGGGCAGTGTTGATCTGGTGGAAATCCCCACTGTGGATGAAACCTTCGATAACATCGTTGCCTTCTGGCACCCGGAAAACCCCCTGTTGCCGGGCCGGGAATACCTTTACAGCTACCGCCTGCACTGGGGCGAGCAAGCACCGTTACAGCCTTACGAGTTGGCCACGGTGCGGGCAACCCGGACAGGGCTCGGCGGTGTGGTAGGCCAGAAGCGGACCTACTTCTCATGGCGCTTTGCTGTTGATTTCGCCGGTGGCGCCCTGGCGATGCTCAGCAAGGATGCGGATGTGGAGCCGGTCATCAGTGTGAGTAGGGGCGAGGTTGAAATCACGTCCGCCAGACCATTGTCTGCAATCGACGGCTACCGAGCCATGTTTGATTTGGTGCCGGATGACTCGGTTGAACCCATCAATATCCGCCTCTACCTCAGGCTGGGCGGCGAGCCGCTCACGGAAACCTGGCTATACCAGTACACACCGCCCCCGGTTGCGCAACGCCAGATCTATTGATTGATAACAGCTATTGTAAACAATCGAAAGCTCAGTTTAGTCAATATTGTTGACAATATAGCCGCTCGAGCGTAGCTTTGCTCAAAATAAACCCGGTTTTGTTGACAAACTATGGCTGAGTTACTGTCTACCACTTACACCCGCGCCGATGAAGCTTTTGATTGTCTGCAAACAGCAATCGTAAAAGGTGAGCTGGCGCCGGGAGAAAAGATCGGTGAGCTGGAGCTGTGCTCTCGGTTCAACCTTACTCGCGGCCCGCTTCGAGAAGCACTTGGCCGACTTGAATCCCGTGGATTGCTGGTGCGGCGTCCCCACGCCGGCGTCAAGGTGGTTTCAGTCAGCGCATCCGAGTTAATGGAGCTCTACCGCATACGCGAAGTCATGGAGGGGCTGGCCGCTCGACAGGCCGCCGAGCGCATGACCGACCAGGAGATTGCCGACCTTCAGGCCACCCTCGACACCCACGAACGCATGATCGATGAAGCCCAGGGCCAGGCCTATTACCAGGCCGAAGGGGATTACGACTTCCACCACAGAATCGCCACCGGTAGCCGCAACACCAAACTTGCCCAGATGCTGCTTGGTGATCTTTATTACATGGTACGGATGTACCGTTACCGTCTCAGCACCTCCACCGGGCGCCCCCAGCGGGCACTGGGTGAACACCGCCGTATCGTCGAGGCCATCGCCCAGCGCGATGGGGAACTCGCCGAATTTCTGATGAAACGCCATATCAACGCAGCAAGACAGAACATCGAGAGAAAGATCGAGGAAGGCGAGCTCACAATTTGAACAAGGGGTTAGACCCCGATTTCACGCACAAATTTACGAATAACCAAGAGAGGCCAACACCATGTCCAACAAACTCAGCCCCGGCGCCCGCTTCCGCAAAGCGCTCAAAGACAACCAGCCCCTTCAGATTGTCGGCACCATCAACGCCTACGCCGCTATGATGGCCGAGAAAGTGGGTCATCAGGCCATTTATCTTTCCGGTGGCGGCGTTGCCAACGCCTCCTACGGTTTGCCGGATCTGGGCATGACCTCCATGAACGATGTGGTCGAGGACGTTCGCCGAATTACCGCAGCTACCGACGTACCTTTGCTGGTTGATATTGATACCGGCTGGGGTGGTGCTTTCAACATCGCCCGCACCATCCGCGAGATGGAGCGTGCCGGTGCAGCCGCTGTCCACATCGAAGACCAGGTTGCCCAGAAACGCTGTGGTCACCGCCCGAACAAGGAGATCGTGTCCCAGGAGGAGATGGTCGACCGCATCAAGGCCGCCGTGGATGCCCGGGAAGACAAAGACTTCTTTATCATGGCCCGTACCGACGCGTTCCAAAAAGAGGGCCTCGAAGCCGCTATCGAACGCGCCAAGGCCTGCATTGAAGCCGGCGCTGACGGCATCTTTGCTGAAGCCGTTACGGAACTTGAGCACTACAAGGCTTTCTCTGAAGCCCTGGACGTGCCCATCCTGGCCAACATCACCGAATTTGGTGCCACACCGCTATACAACCGCAAGGAACTGGCCGAAGCCGGCGCCGACATGGTTCTGTACCCGCTCAGCGCCTTCCGCGCTATGAACAAGGCCGCCCTGACTGTTTACCAGAACATTCTGGAGAAGGGCGACCAGAAAGACGTGGTTGATATGATGCAGACCCGTATGGAGCTGTACGATTTCCTGAACTACCACGATTTCGAGCAGAAGCTGGACCAGCTGTTCCAGCAGAGCAAAGGCTAACGACTGCGATTGGGGTCAGATTACCGTTTTATCTGATTCCGATGTCCAAACAAGATAAAGATGGGAGACAACAATGGCTGAAGCAAAACAACTGAGTGGCGCAGGCCTCCGTGGCCAGGTAGCTGGCGAAACGGCTCTGTGCACCGTCGGCAAAAGCGGCGCCGGCCTGACATACCGCGGCTATGACATCGCAGATCTGGCAGAGAAGGCCCAGTTTGAAGAAATCGCTTACCTTCTGCTTCGGGGCAAACTGCCGAATCGCCAGGAGCTGGATGCCTACACCAAAAAACTCCAGAGCCTGCGTGGCCTGCCGGCTGCCCTGAAAACCGTGCTTGAGCAGATCCCCAAAGACGCGCACCCGATGGACGTGATGCGTACCGGCTGCTCCATGCTGGGTAACCTGGAAACCGAAGAAGATTTCAGCGAGCAGGACGACAAGATCGACCGCATGCTGGCGGTGTTCCCGTCCATCATCACTTACTGGTACCGCTTCGCCCACGAGGGTGTTCGGATCGAAACCGAGAGCGACGTGGATTCCATCGGCGGCCATTTCCTGGAGCTGCTTCACGGCAAGAAGCCCAGCGAACTGCACGAGCGCGTGATGAACGTCTCTCTGATCCTGTACGCAGAGCACGAGTTCAACGCCTCCACGTTCACCGCCCGCGTGTGTGCCTCCACACTGTCTGACATTCACAGCTGTGTGACCGGTGCGATCGGTTCACTGCGCGGTCCTCTGCACGGCGGTGCCAACGAGGCCGCCATGGCGCTGATCCAGAAGTTCAAGACCCCGGAAGAGGCCGAAGAAGGCCTGATGGGCATGCTTGAGCGGAAAGAAAAGATCATGGGCTTCGGTCACGCGATTTATAAGGAGTCCGACCCGCGGAACGCCATCATCAAGCAGTGGTCCAAGAAGCTGGCGGAAGAAGTGGGCGATACCGTGCTGTATCCGGTATCCGAGCGCTGTGAAGCGGTTATGTGGCGCGAGAAGAAACTGTTCTGTAACGCGGACTTCTTCCACGCATCCGCCTACCACTTCATGGGCATTCCAACCGAATTGTTCACCCCAATCTTCGTGATGTCCCGGGTATCCGGCTGGACCGCCCACGTGAAAGAACAGCGTGAGAACAACCGCATCATTCGCCCAAGCGCCGATTACACCGGCCCGGCGGATGCCAAGTGGGTTCCGATTGAGGAGCGGCCATGAACACTGAATACCGCAAGAATCTGCCAGGTACCGACCTGGACTATTTCGATACTCGCGAGGCCGTGGAAGACATCCAGGCCGGCGCGTACGACAAGCTCCCGTACACCTCCAAGATCCTGGCTGAGCAACTGGTTCGCCGGTGCGATCCTGAGGTGCTGACGGATTCCCTGAAACAGCTGATCGAACGCAAGCGCGACCTGGATTTCCCCTGGTATCCGGCCCGCGTGGTATGCCACGACATTCTTGGCCAGACCGCTCTGGTGGATCTCGCAGGTTTGCGTGACGCCATTGCCGAGAAGGGCGGTGACCCCGCCAAGGTCAATCCTGTGGTTCCGACGCAGCTGATCGTGGATCACTCGCTGGCCGTGGAGCACGCCGGTTTCGAGAAGGACGCGTTCGAGAAGAACCGTGAGATTGAAGACCGTCGAAACGATGACCGTTTCCACTTCATCAACTGGACCAAGACCGCGTTCAAAAACGTGGACGTGATCCCTCCCGGCAACGGCATCATGCACCAGATCAATCTGGAGAAGATGTCTCCGGTGGTACAGAACCGCGATGGCGTAGCCTTCCCGGATACCTGTGTCGGTACCGACAGTCACACCCCGATGGTTGATGCCCTGGGTGTTATCTCCGTGGGTGTGGGTGGTCTGGAAGCCGAGAGCGTTATGCTGGGCCGTGCCTCCATGATGCGCCTGCCGGATATCGTTGGTGTTGAACTGACAGGCAAGCTGCAGCCGGGTATCACCAGTACCGATATGGTCCTGGCCATCACCGAATTCCTGCGTAAGGAAAAAGTGGTAGGCGCTTACCTGGAATTCTATGGCGAGGGCGCCGACAGCCTCAGCGTTGGCGACCGTGCCACCATCTCCAACATGACTCCGGAGTATGGTGCCACCGCAGCGATGTTCTACATCGACGGTCAGACCATCGACTACCTGAAGCTGACCGGTCGCGAGGACGATCAGGTGGCCCTGGTCGAGAAATTCGCCAAGGAAACGGGTCTCTGGGCCGACAGCATGAAAAACGCGGAATACGAGCGCGTGCTGAAGTTCGACCTTTCGAAGGTGACTCGTACCCTGGCTGGCCCATCCAACCCCCATGCGCACCTGCCCACCTCTGAGCTGGCAGCGCGTGGCATTGCCGGTGAATGGGAACAGGAAGAAGGCAAGATGCCGGATGGCGCCTGCATCATCGCCGCCATCACCAGCTGTACGAATACCAGTAACCCCCGCAACATGGTGGCTGCAGGCCTGATTGCCCGCAACGCCAACAAGCTGGGCCTGACCCGGAAGCCCTGGGTGAAAACTTCCCTGGCGCCGGGCTCCAAAACCGTCAAGATGTACCTGGAAGAGGCCAAACTCCTGCCTGAGCTGGAACAGCTCGGTTTTGGCGTGGTGGCTTTTGCCTGCACCACCTGTAACGGCATGAGCGGTGCCCTGGATCCGAAGATCGCGCAGGAAATCATGGATCGCGATCTGTTTTCCACCGCCGTGCTTTCCGGTAACCGGAACTTCGACGGCCGGATTCACCCATACGCCAAGCAGGCGTTCCTCGCGTCGCCACCGCTGGTGGTTGCTTATGCGATTGCAGGCACCATCCGTTTTGACATCGAAAAAGATGCCCTGGGCTACGATCAAGACGGCAACCCCGTCACCCTGAAGGACATCTGGCCGGACGATGCTGAAATCGATGCCATCGTGAAATCCAGCGTGAAGCCGGAGCAGTTCCGCAGCACCTACATCCCGATGTTCGACATCACTCGGGATGCCCAGGCCAACACCAACCCGCTGTATGACTGGCGCCCCCAGAGCACCTACATCCGTCGCCCGCCTTACTGGGAAGGTGGCATGGTAGGTGAGAAAACCCTCAAGGGCATGCGTCCGCTGGCGGTGTTGCCGGACAACATCACCACCGACCACCTGTCGCCCTCAAACGCGATCATGATGAACAGTGCCGCTGGTGAGTACCTGCACAAGATGGGCGTGCCGGAGGAAGACTTTAACTCCTACGCCACCCACCGTGGTGATCACCTGACAGCCCAGCGCGCTACGTTTGCCAACCCCAAACTGTTCAACGAAATGGTCCGGGACGAAAACGGCAACGTGAAGCAGGGCTCCCTGGCCCGCATCGAGCCGGAAGGCAAAGTGGTCCGCATGTGGGAAGCCATCGAAACCTACATGGATCGCAAGCAGCCGCTGATCATCATCGCCGGCGCCGACTACGGGCAGGGCTCCTCCCGTGACTGGGCCGCCAAAGGTGTAGCTCTGGCCGGTGTAGAGGCGATTGTTGCAGAAGGCTTCGAGCGGATTCACCGCACCAACCTGATCGGTATGGGCGTGATGCCCCTGCAGTTCGAGGAAGGCACCACCCGCAAAACCCTCGGTATCGACGGCACCGAAACCTACGACGTGGAAGGCACCCCGGCGCCCCGTGCCGAGCTCACGCTGGTCATCCATCGCAAGAACGGCAGCACCGAGCGCATTCCGGTTGTCTGCCGCCTGGATACCGCTGAGGAAGTGTCTATCTACAGCGCAGGTGGTGTGTTGCAGCGGTTTGCGGAAGATTTCCTGCAATCGGAAGGTGCAGCATGACACACAAGCCTCAGATCAAAATCCCCGCCACGTATATGCGTGGCGGAACCAGCAAAGGCGTGTTCTTCCGGCTGAAGGATCTGCCGGAAGCCTGCCAGACTCCAGGCGAAGCCCGGGACAAACTCCTGCTGCGTGTTATCGGCAGCCCCGACCCCTACCAGAAGCAAATCGACGGTATGGGCGGCGCCACCTCCAGCACCAGCAAAACCGTGATCCTGGCAGAACCCACCCAGCCGGACCACGATGTCGACTACCTGTTCGGCCAGGTCTCCATCGACAAGCCGTTTGTCGACTGGAGCGGCAACTGCGGCAACCTCACAGCCGCCGTAGGCGCCTTCGCCATCAACGGCGGCTTTGTCGCCAAAGACCGGATTCCGGAGAATGGCACCTGCACCGTGCGTATCTGGCAGGCCAATATCAAAAAGACCATCGTCGCCCACGTGCCCATCACCAACGGTGAAGTGCAGGAAACCGGCGATTTCGAACTGGACGGCGTCACCTTCCCGGCCGCTGAAGTGCAGGTGGAATTCATGGACCCGGCGGATGGTGAAGGTTCCATGTTCCCCACCGGCAATCTGGTGGATGACCTGGAAGTGCCCGGCGTAGGCACCCTCAAGGCCACCATGATCAACGCCGGCATCCCGACCATCTTCGTCAACGCCGAAGACATCGGATACATAGGCACCGAGCTGCAGGAAGACATCAATAATGACCCGGCAGTGCTCGAGAAATTCGAAACCATTCGCGCCCACGGCGCTGTAAGAATGGGGCTGATCGAGAACATTGAGCAGGCAGCAAGTCGGCAACATACCCCGAAAGTGGCTTTTGTAGCGGAACCGACCGATTACCAGGCCTCGAGCGGCAAACAGATCAATGCAGACGACGTGGACCTGCTGGTGCGGGCACTCTCCATGGGCAAGCTCCACCACGCCATGATGGGGACCGCCGCCGTGGCGATCGCCACCGCCGCCGCCATTCCCGGAACCGTGGTGAACCTGGCCGCCGGCGGAGGGGATCGCATTGAAGTCGTCTTCGGACACCCGTCCGGAACCCTGAAAGTCGGCGCAGAGGCTGAAATGTCGAATGGCAACTGGACAGTGAAGAAAGCGATCATGAGCCGCAGTGCACGGGTTCTGATGGAGGGGTGGGTGAGATTGCCGGAGGCTTAATTTCGAGGGTTGTCCATAAGTAAACATTTCAGTGAACTTTTCGCATGTATGGCTGAAATACAAAAAGTCCGCACTCAAAGCGTTGAGGAAAATTCCAAGGCCCATCGCTCAGCGGATGATGGCTGAACTCGAAGCGATTGCGCTGGACCCTGAGAATTATTCAGGTGACTGGAAGCCGATGAGAGGAAAGCCGTACTGGCGACTCATGCGGGGCGGATACAGAGTCATTTTCAGTCTGGACAGTGGTGAGGAGTTGGTTTTACTGGTGCTAAAAGTCGGTGCCAGAGGAGCAGGAACCAAAACAGGTTCAACGAAGGTACTTAAAGCGCTTGGAGAGGCCTTGCAGGTTGAAGTGGATGATCTTCTTCTGTAGTTGCGTTTCGCCATGATGCACAGTTTCTGACCGAGATTTTTACAACGGTGGTTTTTGCACCATAAGCTAGGCTATAAGCAAAGCTACTCGGGAGCAAAAATCATGACCATCAACGCCGAACAGAACCAACGCCCTGATTACGACCAGGTGATCCAACAAATCGCCGATTACACCCTCAATTACCGCATCAGCAGCGAGGAAGCCTGGAACACCGCCCGCTATTGCCTCATGGACACCCTCGGCTGCGGCCTGCTGGCGCTCCGGTTCCCGGAATGCACCAAACACCTGGGCCCACTCGTGGAAGGCACGGCGGTTCCCCACGGCGCCCGAGTGCCAGGCACCCAGTTTCGACTGGACCCGATGAAAGCCGCCTGGGACATCGGTTGTATTATCCGCTGGCTGGATTACAACGACACCTGGCTGGCCGCAGAGTGGGGGCATCCCTCCGACAACCTGGGCGGTATTCTGGCCGTCGCCGATCACATTTCGCAGAAGCGGATTGCGAAAGGCTACGCGCCAATCACCGTAAAATCTGTTCTGGAAGCCATGATCATAGCCCATGAAATCCAGGGCGTGCTGGCGCTGGAAAACTCTTTTAACCGCGTCGGGCTGGATCACGTGGTACTGGTGAAAGTGGCCTCCACCGCGGTCTGCGCCAAGCTCATGGGCGCCAACCGGGATCAGATGATGGCCGCGCTGTCCCATGCGTGGGTGGATGGCCAGTCACTGCGAACCTATCGTCACGCGCCCAACGCCGGGTCCCGAAAATCCTGGGCGGCTGGTGATGCAACCTCTCGGGCCGTAAGGCTTGCGGATATGGCTATGCGGGGCGAAATGGGCATTCCCGGCGCACTGACCGCGCCCCAGTGGGGCTTCTATGACGTGCTCTTCAGCAAGACCAACAAAGATCAGAAGCTGAAGCCAGATGACAAGCGTCAGTTTTCTTTACCACAGGAGTTTGGCTCCTACGTGATGGAGAACATCCTGTTCAAGATCTCCTTTCCTGCGGAGTTTCACGCGCAGACAGCGGCGGAAGCGGCTGTTCAGCTGCACCCCCAGGTAAAAGGAAGGCTGGATGAAGTCCAGAAGATCGTTATCACCACCCACGAATCCGCGATCCGCATCATCTCCAAGCAGGGCAAGCTCGCCAACCCGGCGGACCGGGACCACTGCCTGCAATACATGACGGCCGTTCCGCTGATATTCGGCTCACTAACCGCTGAACACTATGAAGACGAGTTCCATCAGGCTCATCCGGAAATCGACCGCCTGCGGGACCTGATGGAAGTAGTGGAAGATCCCCGGTACACCCGGGAGTATCTGGAAGCGGACAAGCGATCAATCGCCAATGCCGTGCAGGTGTTTTTCAAGGATGGAAGCAGCACGGATCAGGTGGCCGTAGAGTATCCCATCGGGCACCGCCGTCGCAGAGAAGAGGGCATGCCGGAGTTGGAGGCCAAATTCGCAAACAACCTGAGGACCCGGTTTCCTCCGCAGCAATGCGAGCGGATTCTGGAAGCCTGCCGTGGGGGCGTGGTATTGGAGCGGATGTCGGTGAATGAGTTTGTGGGATTGTTTGTGATCTGATGCGCACGGGTGTTGTTTACGGATTTCCCTGGCACCGTCGAGAGAGAGCGTCGACATTTTATACAGGTCGGAGATGTGACTGATTTATCTATTTAAAAGCAGTGACAAAAATAATTGGCCCGCTTCGTGTTTGAAATCTTGCGCCGTGCCCATCAAGGCAAAATACCAATTATTTGTTGTAAGGATACAGTCATGTTTCGTAAAAAATCTCATTTGCTGGGAAATTGTTGGCGAGCCTTTCTTTCGAGAGTCACGCAACTGTTTACAAATTTGAAGACCTGAACCGCCGCCTCAGGTTTTTTTGTGCGCGCGGCAACGCCAACGTGCCTAACCAACTGAAAGGTCCTTTCTTAAAAACCGCAACTCAAAGTTGTCGAATAATTTTACAAGTTAAAAAAGATCGATTTCTAAATCGTTGTAATTCCGTTGAAATTTAACTGGCACATAAACTGCTTCAAATAAAACGAGGTACTTTGTTTGAGTAAAACATGGAGAATGGAAATGGGACTCACAACGAAAGTTTTTGCAACAGGAATGCTGCTTGGTGTCTGCTCCTGGGCATCAGCTTTACCAGTACTAACCGTCAGCGCCGAAGGGTCAGCAGCTGCGCAAGCGGCTCAGACGGCTTTTCTGGGCTCTCTTCAGGGAGGCTATCTGACCGAAGACTTTGAAACCGGCTATACCGTTGCATCGGGCGCGCAGTCTGCAGTCATCACGAGCACCGGCATTGCGACGTTTACACGGGTAGTTGCGGGCTCTGGTGGCGCATGCGACAACAACGGATATAGCTGCGCCAATGGCCTTGCTGTGCTGGATAGCTCAGTCAGCCCTTTCAGCGGACGTTTTTCGATTCCAACCGACGCTGACAATACCAACTGGCTCGACAGTATGGATGCGAGGGAGATGTCAATAGGTGTCGATACTGGCTATAACGCCCTTGGCTTCTTTATGACAGACCCGAACGATGCTGGTGGTCGTTTTGACATCGGTGGACTTGGCTTTAATTTTGCGGATATTTTCGGCTCAAGTCTCGGCAGTGGCAAGCAGTTCTACATCAGCATCTATGATGCTGACGTATCCACGCTTGCAAGCGTTTCAGTGTTCTCAAACGCATCCGGTGATGGCTACGGCATTGACCAACTGACCGTTGGTAAAGTGCCTGAGCCAGGCACCCTCGCTCTGCTGGGTCTTGGCCTTGCGGGCCTTGGCATTTCTCGCCGCCGCAAGCACGCTTGATCTGCTTGACCAATGGGACTGACAGCCCGATCGCAAGGTCGGGCTGTCAGTTTTTTATCCTCGTGGAGGTACAACTGAGCGTTGCAGTACATGGAAATTGCAGTACACTGCTGATCACTAAGCCCTTTGATTAACGCATCGGATGCGTTTTCTGATTGTGAACAGCAAAAGGAGTTGACGTGGCCCACGTCAGATTATTTCGCCACTATATTCACCTGCCCTATGTCATTCTTGGCCTGATCGATTTTCTAGTACTGGTTTGCGCGTTTATGCTTGCGGTGTTTTTCAAGTATTTCGGCGATCTGGCTTTTTTTCGGGAAAATCTGCAGTTTCTGTTTCCTTCTGCCGTTGTTTTTGCGCTTTTTAATCTTTTGGTGATGGTTTCTCTCGGGGTTCATCAATCTCGCATAGAAGATGGTATGTCCGGGATGATGTTGCGAACCCTGATGGCGTTGATCATCAGCATTCCACTTTGCGGGTTTGGTTATCTGGTTGCATCCGACTGGCTTTGGTATCTAGGTTCCAGCGGCACGCTGACCAGCGCCACTGTGTTTGGTTTGTTTTTGCTAGGGGTAGTGCGATCTCTCTTTTTCGCGATTGTTGGTAAAGCGCGGTTCAGACGCAAGGTATTGGTGCTGGGAGCAGGCTTCCGGGCGCGTCAGATTCTGGAAGATCTCAATACGCCGTTCAATCGAAAAGGGTTTACGCTGCTGGGCTTCGTTGCGTTGCCGGATGAGCCCGTCGAGATTTCACAGGAAAACCTGCTCAATGTCCCTGGAACCATTCACGATTACATTCTCAACCACCCGGTAAATGAAATCGTGGTAGCCGTAGACGACCGTCGCAAGGGTTTGCCGCTGGAAGACCTTCTGGAGTGCAAAATGGAAGGTGTCAAAATTGTAGATGGCGTCACTTTCTATGAACGGGAGTCCCGAAAAGTGGCTCTGGAAATGGTGACCCGTGGCTGGCTGGTATTTTCGGACGGCTTCACCGTCTCCTCGGTTTTCGGGATCGGAAAACGTTCACTGGATCTGATTGCCGCCTCTTTATTATTGGTTGCTGGCGCGCCTTTGATGCTTTTTACAACAATCGCCATTAAGATAGAAGATGGATTCAAGGCGCCGGTGCTATACAGCCAGGAGCGGGTGGGGCTCAATGGTAAAGTGTTCAAGGTGTACAAATTTCGCTCCATGATGATTGACGCCGAAAAAGACGGTGCGGTCTGGGCCAGTAAAAATGACGCCCGTGTCACGAGCGTCGGCAAGTTCATACGCAAGGTCCGGATTGATGAACTGCCACAGATATTCAATGTACTTAATGGCACCATGGCCTTTGTCGGTCCCCGCCCTGAGCGGCCGGTCTTCGTTGAGCAGCTTTCTGGAAGAATTTCCCTCTACAGCGAGCGCCACCGCGTAAAGCCCGGGTTGACGGGCTGGGCGCAGCTATGTTTTGAGTATACTGATAGTGAAGAAGATACGCGGGAAAAGTTGAGGTACGATCTTTACTACATCAAGAATCAGAGCCTGCTGCTTGATTTGTTGATTATAATTCAGACAGCGGAAGTGGTATTGTTCAAGAAAGGATCAAGGTAGTTTCGGGGGCATCTCTACCCGAGACATGGAAAGAGTCACGGAATTTGAGAGGAATGATCATGTCATCGAAGTGTTCACTTTCGGGACTTCTGATGTCCCTGACCGCGGTAACGTTCATTGCAGGCTGTGCGTCCAACTCCCCATCTTCAAATGAGAAGATTCAGCAAGCCCTAAAGCTGGAAACAACTAACAGCGTCGATCAATATATTCTCGGTCCAACAGACGTTGTGCGAGTATCCGTCTGGCGAAATGAGGACTTGAGTATTTCGGTGCCAGTGCGCCCCGACGGTAAAATTTCCGTCCCCCTGATTGGTGATGTGCATGCCACTGGGGAAACACCGGAAGGCCTTTCCAGTAGCATAGAGTCCAGGCTTGCCGCCTTTATCCGAGAACCGCAGGTAAGTGTCGTTGTTACCAGTATGGGTAGCCACGAGTTTATCGACCGGGTACGGGTTACTGGTGCCGTTCTCAGTCCCGTGTCAGTTCAGCATCGCACTGGAATGACAGTGCTTGACATGTTTCTTAGCGCGGGCGGCGGAAACGAATTTGCCGAGACAAATAAAGCAATGCTCTACAGGCCAATGAATGGAGAAGTCGTGGCGATTCCGGTCAGGTTGGATGACATTCTCACCAAAGGCGATATAGCGACCAACTACCCAATGCGGCCGGGCGATATACTTGCCGTTCCAGAGCGAAGCTTCTGACCTGTTGGACAACGAAGTAAAATGCGTACTGGTCACTGAATAAAACCTAGAGTGTTTGCATATGGCGCTGCCGCTGTCGAGTTTGCCGGTTGAAATTCTGAGGGAAGTTCGCTCGCGTAAATGGCAGGTATTTCTCCTGTTTGTGCTTATCAGCTTCCTTGTGCTGGGCGCTGGATTTGTATGGCCGTACAAGTACAAGTCTGAGGTGGTGATCTTCGTGGACGACCAGAACATCATCCGCCCGCTTATGGAAGGCAGTGCTATCACCACAGAGATCAGCGATCAAGCCTCCTCGGCACGGCAAACGCTCTCAAACAGAGAGACGCTTGAGCGAGTTGCCAGAGACCCTGATATATATGGTCCCGGCGCCCCCGGTGCCGATGAGTCGGTGCTGGAGGCGAGAATAGCCAGATTGAGAGCCAACCTGGCCGTCAGGCCCGCAGGCGGCAGCTATTTTTCGATTGGGTATTCCTCGGAATCGCCAGTTCAGGCGTTCCGCATTTCCCAAAAGCTGGGCCAGTTGTTCATATCGGAGAGTTCTCAAAGAAAGCGCATGGAAAGCCGCAGCGCCTATGATTTCATCGACAAGCAGGTAAAAAGTTACGAAGCCCAGTTGGCCGCGGTAGAGCAAAGGCTGAAGAACTTTCTGTCACAGAATAAAGAAGGCACGGAGCAAGAAGCCAGATCAAGGATGAGTAGCCTCAAATCCCAGCTCGAGCTCGCGCAGTTGGAGCGGTCTGAGTTGCAGACGCGAGTTCAATCGTTGCGGGACCAGTTGAACCGCATAGACCCAACCGTTCGACAGGGCAGGACTGCTGATGCTTTTCAGCAAAGGATCAGCGATATGGAGTCGCAACTCGATGAGTTGCGTTTGCGTTACCTTGATTCCTACCCGGATATCGTGATTCTGAAAGAGCAGATTGCGGAGCTTCGTAACCAGCAGCGAAATGCGATCGAACAAGGCAACAGTGGCGGGCAGTCGGTTTCCGGGGAGGACATAGTCAATCCGTTGTATCAGGACGTACGCTCGTCATTGTCCGAAACATTGGCAGATATGGAAACCACAACAACGCGCATCAATTCGCTGAATCGGTTAATTGCAGAACAAGAGAAGCGAATGGACCGAATACAGGAGAGCAAGGCTCAGTATTCGGAAATAACGCGGGATATGGAAGTCAATACCCAGATCTACAATGACCTGCTCAGGCGCAGAGAAAAGGCGAGGGTTTCCATGCACCTTGATATCGAAGGGCAGGGCCTGAACTTTGAAATCTATGAGTCCGCTCAGTTCCCCACATCTCCCTCCGATCTGAACTTTTCAATGTTTGCTTTCGCCGGAGTTTTCCTGGGCGCGCTGGCGCCTTTTGGTGCTATTGCCGGGTTGTTGCAGATTGATCCACGAATTCGCGCACGCAAACAGTTGGAAGACGGCATTGGCTTGCCGGTCCTTGCGGAGATTCCGCCAGTAAGAACGCCCTTTGAAAAGCGCCGAGACCGCTGGGTTACCCTCACTATTTTTGTATTTGCCGGAGTGGCGGTGGCCGTATATGTGGGCATCGCAACGGCCGCGCTCATGGGGGTTATTTGATGGCGGATTACAAAAATGGCAGGTACGACTCAGTTCAGGGTGTTGAGGAAGGTGCCTTTGACGAAGAGCGTCGTGAGCTGGATGGAGAGCAACAATCACCACAAAACAGCTCGCGGGCATTACGCGATGACTCCCGGATGTTGGTTCCCAGCTCACTCGAAATGGGCCCCGGCGCTGTTGATAGATATGTAATCAGTAAACAGATTGTCAAGATGCAGGAGCCCCGAAAGCTGACGTCTGACGATCTCGATGAGCGCCGTATTGTCTACCCTCAGTCTGCGAACCGTGACCTGGTCAATCGATTTCGGCACCTGAGGACAAAACTGCTTGAGGTTTCCGGCGGAAACAACTTCACCCTGGTTGTCAGTGGCGCCATGGAGGGCGCAGGCACATCATTCATGGCCTTAAACCTGGCAGCGGCATTTGCCTTTGATCAATCGAAAACAGCACTTATCATTGACTGCAATCTACGTAATCCGACGCTTCATTCTCAACTTGATCTCGCCGCGGAATCCGGTTTGACGGATTTTCTGGAAGACTCAGACTACGATATCGGAAAAATTATATACCCAACCGGCATTCCTCGGCTGCGGCTGATACCTGCGGGCAGTCAAAGGGAAGACGCTGCGGAATTTTTCACGTCGTTTCGAATGAAGCAGTTCCTGCAGGCAATCCGTCGTCGCTACCCGGACCGATTCATTGTTCTGGATACCGCGCCCATCAGCGAGTCACCAGATGCCCGCATTCTAGGTGAGCTTTGCGACTACTCCATGCTGGTTGTGCCTCATGGCCGGATTACAGCGTCGGCCGCTGAAAGTGCAGCCCGGGCCTTTGACCCGGATAAATTTGTAGGGGCAGTCATCAATGGGTAGGCCAGACAGACTTGGGATGCTCCGGTCCACGATTATTCTGGCGGCGGCGGGCATAATGATCGCAATCCCTATATCCGGGCACGCACAGCTTCAACTCAGCGGCAGCCAGGCCGCCCGGTTTACAGATAACGCGGCCAGGACAGCCGCAAATGAGAACAGCGACCTTGAAAGTCGCACATCGCTGACCGCCGGCTATGAAACGGATCCTGGAAAATGCAGTGCCAGGTTTTCCGGCACCATCAGTTACTCTATCTGGCTGAACAATTCCTTCGATAACGAAACCCGCGGCAACATGAATCTGGACAGCGAGTGTGAGCTGGCAACTGGATTTTACTGGGAACTGGATAACAATCTTCGCGAGGTACGTCAGGACCTTACGCAGAGCGACACACCGACCAATAGAACCCGCAAAAACGTTTTCAGCACCGGTCCGCGCTATGTCTGGCGCCTGGGCAGCACAGACTCCATTGCTTTTAGCACGCGCTACGAAAATACAGAGTTTGAAGAGCCGGAACAGACGGACAGTGATCGAATTGTAAGCTCAATAGCCTGGAGCCACCTCTTCAGCCAGACCTTGAGTGGGGGCCTAACTACCTCATACAGCATCGCCGACCTGGATACCGGAGCCGAAGTCAGCGTTAGAACCGCTCAGGCTACGTTTAACAAACAATGGGCAACCACCACTGTGTCTGGCGCACTTGGTGTCAGCGAGATCGAAACCCGGCAGGCCGGCCGCTCCCAGACCAGCGACGGAATCGTGGCAGAGGTGGATCTGACTCGGGAACTGAATCCCAGCACCAACTGGTACCTTCGGGGTGCGCGGGAATTGACTGATCGTAGCTCCAGTTTTGATATCCGGTTTGAGGAATTCGAGTTCAACCTGAGCGAGAGCATTACTGTTCAGACAACAACAGTTTCCACTGGTATCAATAAAAGTTTTTCAGACCGGGGCAGTTTGAATATAAACATTTTCGCTACCCAGGCAGATTTTCTGGAAACCAATCAACTGGAGGAGCGCGCAGGGCTTGATCTTGGGTATTCCCGGCCTATTACCTCGCGCGTGTCGGGCGACACCCTTATAGGCTACCGATACCAAGCGTTCGAGGAGGATAGTTCGGATGACGAAGCCATCAACCTCCAGTTCGGTCTCAATTACCTGGCCAGCCGTGACCTTAGTCTTTCAGCCAGGCTTGGCCATGAACAGAAAACCAGCGACGTTCTGAGCCGCGAATACACAGAATTCTGGGCACAGGTCGGAGTGGAGTACAGGTTCCGTTAATCGGTCGGCGATGTGTACAAGGCTGCTACCATGACACAGATAATTGAAAATGCCCTTACCATAGATGTTGAAGATTATTTCCAGGTAGCTGCCCTGGCGGAAGCCGTGCGGCGTGAAGACTGGCATTCGATGGAATACCGCGTAGAGGCCAACACGCAACGTATTCTGGGCCTGCTGTCCCGGCACAATGCCAGGGCAACCTTCTTCACTCTTGGCTGGGTCGCTGAGAAATCTCCTGAACTGGTTCGCGCCATCCAGAAAGAAGGTCACGAAATCGCCAGCCATGGCTACAGTCATCAACTGGTGTACAACCAGACTCCCGAGGTCTTTCGCGAAGAAACCCGGCGATCCAAAGCTATTCTGGAAGATATTACCGGCGAACCCATTACCGGCTACCGAGCAGCAAGCTATTCGATCACCAACGTAAGCCGTTGGGCACTGGATATCCTGGCCGAGGAAGGATTTACCTGGGATTCCTCAATATTTCCGGTTCACCATGATCGTTACGGCATGCCTGACTCACCTAGATGGCCACACACCCTGACAACCGATGAAGGCCATACACTGGCTGAATTCCCGCTGAGTACACTGAAATTCCCTGGTTACACACTACCCATTGCTGGCGGCGGCTACTTCAGGTTGTTCCCCTATTGGTTCAGTCGCTGGGGTCTGGGCAGCATCAACCGGCAGGGCCAGCCTTTCGTGTTCTATCTCCACCCATGGGAAGTCGATCCGGGCCAGCCGCGGCTTGATGTAAAGTGGTTCTCACGCTTCCGGCATTACAACAATCTGGACGTGTGTGAACAGCGGCTGTCAAAGCTACTGGGGCACTTCCCATTTACCACCATGAGCAATGTACTTCGCACCCAGGGGCTGTTGACTGACAGGGCCCCGGAGCCCATGCATCTGAAGACGGCGAGCGGGCTGGTTTGATGCTGTTCATTTTCTGGTTCTCATTTTTCCTTCTGTTTTATATCTACTTCGGCTATCCGCTGGCGGTCAAAGCGTTAACGGCGGTTCGCTTTCGGCCGATCAATAAATCCGAAGACCATCAGCCAACAGTGTCCATTCTGGTCGCGGCCTACAACGAAGCGAAAGACATTGAGGCCACCCTCCGGAACAAAATTGCCCTTGACTATCCGGCGGACCAAATGGAAATCCTGGTCATATCCGATGAATCCGAAGATGGTACAGATCAGATTGTCGAGCGCGTTGCTGAAGAATCGCCAGTCACCGTTCGCCTGTTCCGGCAAGTGCCCCGGCAAGGTAAGACCTCTGGTCTGAATACCCTCAGCCAGCATGCTCAGGGTGAGATCCTGTTATTCTCGGATGCCAACTCCCAGTGGGATACCAGCACAGTGAGCCGCCTGGTTCGCAACTTTAATGACCCAAACGTGGGGTACGTCACCGGCAAAATGATCTACGTACACCAGGACGGTTCGCTGGTTGGCGACGGCTGCAGTGCCTACATGAAGTACGAAAACTGGCTGCGATGCCAGGAAACACGGCTTGGTTCGGTTGTCGGCGTTGATGGCGGCATAGACGCCATGCGCAAAGCGCTCTACAAACCGTTAAGGCCTGATCAGTTGCCCGATTTTGTGCAGCCTCTGAAGGTGGTCGAACAGGGGTACCGCGTAGTCTACGAGCCCGAAGCACTGCTGAAAGAAGACGCCCTGACCGATGGTAGCAGCGAGTTCAGCATGCGCGTTCGGGTCAGCCTGAGAGCCCTTTGGGCGCTGAAAGATATGAGACATTTGATGAATCCAGCCAGGGACGGGCTCTTCGCCTGGCAGATGATCTCTCATAAGTTATTGAGATACGCGGCGTTCGTGCCAATGGTGACACTGGCTTTGGCGACACTTTATCTGGCGCCGAAGGCTGGAATCTACAGGCTCGCCGCGCTGGGCTATATCGCGTTCGTTCTTCTGGCCTGGCAGGGACACAAAAAAGAGGCTAGCGGACAGTCGCTATCCGCAATTTACTCGGTTCCGTATTACTTCATGTTGCTTAATCTTGCCTCCTACAAAGCCTGTATTGCGTTTTTGAAGGGTGAGAAGAAGGTGATCTGGAATCCAAGGAAAGGCTAACCTGTTGTCCCTGCCAACGTTTGAAACCATCCTGAGTACCAAAAAAATCCCTGGGCTTGATGGGTTCCGGATGATTGCCGTACTTGCGGTAATGGTGTCTCATGCCGGATTCAGTTCGTTCTTTTCGGCGCGGCACGGGGTGGCAGGCTTTTTCGTTTTAAGCGGTTTTCTGATTACCTGGCTTTTGTTGAATGAGCACCGGAATCAAGGGCATATATCGCTAAAAAACTTTTACATCCGCCGCACACTGCGAATATTTCCGGCCTATTACGTGTTTCTTCTGGTATCCGTGTTTTGGGATATCTTCAGAAATAATCCTGAGAGCCGGGAACTGATTCTGCCTGGGCTGTTTTATTACGTGAACTACCACAATGCTCTGGAGGGGCACTCCAATTCCTCGCTGGCGCATCTGTGGTCTCTTGCAGTAGAGGAACAGTTCTACCTACTCTGGCCGTTGATCTTCATCTCTCTCATGGTCAGGGGTAAAGCCTGTGCGCTTAGGTTTTTGCTGTTTTCTTGCCTTGTCGTGCTGGTATGGCGGAGCTATGCGTTCAGCGTGCTGAATCTCGGCACATCCTACGTCTACAATGCCTTTGACACTCGGTTTGACAACCTCGCCATAGGCTGTGGCCTTGCTTTTTTGTTTGAGCGGGCAAGGTTTCGTCTGATTGCCGACAGGTTAAGCAAACACTTCTGGATGCCAATGGTGCCCCTTGCCCTTCTAGCGTTTTCGTCATCTGTTGAAAACCCGGATTACAAATATGGTCCCGCATTCACCATAGACGCAGTTTTATTGGCTATGTTTCTCGTTCAGGTAATGAGACTGAGTCGTGGCCGGGTATGGGGCTGGCTTAATAGCAGGCCAGTTGTTTTCCTGGGTGTTATTTCCTATCCGACATACCTCTGGCATGTTTGGGGCTTGCAGGCAGGTGAGAAAGTGCCGCTGGCTTCCAATGAAGTTAAGCTGTTTCTCGGAATAATTTTCAGCTACGTGCTTGCAACGGGCTCCTATTTTGTAATTGAGAAGAGGTTTCTGAGGTTAAAAGATCGCTTTGAAAAGCTCAGTGTCCAAAAACAGTGATGAAGCGAAGCTCGTGAAAGTCCTGCATCTGATCGACAGTGGCGGACTGTATGGCGCTGAGCGAATGCTATTGACTCTTGCGCGAAAACAACGCGAACGGGGATTAGATGTAATGATCCTAAGTGCCGGAACGCCGGGCGGCGCCGACAAAGCGATTGAGCAGGCCTGTGCAGTGCAGGGGCTTCCATGCATTTCATGGCAGATGAGTGCTGGCCTCAACCTCAGAGCTGGAGGAGAAATAGTTGCCTGGGCGAAAAAAAATCGATTTACCGTTCTCCATTCCCATGGTTACAAATTCAATATTCTGATTGGTCTGCTTTCCAGAAAGCGGCGCGCTTTTGCATTTGTATCAACAATTCATGGCTACACGGCCACCAATGTGTTGTCTAGACTGTTTGTCTACAAGGTGTTGGATCGTTTGCTCAGTTTCAGGCCAGACCGGGTCGCGGTCGTAAACAACGGATTGAGAAAGGTTCTTCTGTCAAAAAGAAATGTCCGGTTTATCCCGAATGGTATCGATATTAACGAAGAGGCTGATAAAGCGCTTCCGGTCGATCCCCAATGGGGCCGGTACATCGTGGTCGTAGGTAGGCTCTCAGCCGAGAAAGCCGTGTGGAGGGCAATTGCTGCTTTTGCAGTTATTGCGGGTCAGTACCCTGACTACGTCCTGATCATCGTTGGTGATGGCCCCAAAAAATCAGAGGTTGAGCTAACCGCAAGGAATTCTAGCGTATCTGACAGGATCATTTTTACGGGATACAGCGATCATGCGGTTGCCTATATTCGACGGGCTGAGGCGCTTTTGATCTCCTCAGAAAGTGAGGGGCTTCCGCTTACCTTACTAGAGGCCATGCGAGTACTGACGCCTGTCGTTAGTACGCCTGTTGGGGAGATACCGAATGTTCTGGGCCATGGAACGTTTGGGTATTTGTCGTCAGATCTGACGGATACATCAGTTGCACATGCTCTGGTTCAATTGCTGGGTGATCCGGCACAGGCATCAAAGAAGGCCCAGCTTGCTCATGATCGGCTGCTGGATGAATACACATCCGATGAAATGAATGAACGGTATCTGGCTCTGTACCAAGAGGCTTTAGCACGATGAACGGTAAATCAGCCATCTGGGTAACATGGGAACATCAAACCCGGAATAAAAGTCTGTCCGGGCTATTGGGTATACCGCTTCACGAAATCGTATCTGAGAAAAAGGGTGTCAAAAGATACGCCGAGTCGCTTCTAAAAACTTTTCAGTTGATCCGTTCATGCAAACCGGATGTTGTCTTCTGTCAAAATCCTTCCATTGTTCTGGGTTTCTTTTGTGTATTGGTGAAAAAGCTACTGTCTTTCTCATTGATTGTCGATGAGCACAATGCCGGGATATTTCCATTGGATGGTCGCAACAGAGTGCTTAACTGGGTGGCGCAGTACATAATTCGCAACGCTGATGCCGTGATCGTTACGAATACATCGCTCGCGAACCAATGCAGAAGCTGGTGCGGAAACCCAATCGTGGTGGAAGATCCTTTGCCTGATTTCGCAGGGCAGTATTCTGCTAACTTACCGGTTTTTAGTGGGTTGGCAAGGGAGGACCGACGACCGTTTGAGCTACTATTCATTTGCACCTGGGCACCTGATGAGCCTTACCTGAATGTTTTGCAAGCTGCAGAAGCCTTTTCTAGTGAGACTCTGAAAATCACCGTTACCGGTAACTACAACGGAAAACTTAATGTTTCAGAACTACCAGACTGCGTTCATCTGACCGGTTTTCTCAGCAAACAGGATTACGTAAGTCAACTGGCGAACACGGATGGCGTGCTTGTTCTGACAACGCGCGAAGATTGCCTAAATTGCGGAGCTTATGAGGCGGTCTCGTTGCTAAAACCCGGAATTCTCAGTGATACATCAGCATTGCGACAGTATTTTTCGAGTGGATTTCTTTTTACAGATAATAGCGTTGGCGATTTAATCCATCGCATTACGTTGTTGAGCAAGGATAAAGAATTTCTCAGGTCGCAGGTAGAATGTCTCAGGTCGAAGTGTGAGGCAAACGACCTTGCCAACCGCCAGAAAGTGTTTAACTTCCTGGCAAAGTTGGCTTAGAGTTCTAGGCTTGGCTAAAATTACTCAACTTGGAAGACCTGTGGAGGGTTGGGGCAGCTTTGACACAACCCAAAACTTGCAGAATTATCATTACTGGCATCAATAACGTGCAAGAAGTAGCTGTTGCTATCTGGTAGGTAGTCTGGAAAGCGAGCCACTATCTCAGAGTCTGTCCAGCTCTGCGGTGATAGGTGGAACACGCGAGTAGAGCGATTGAGGCTTTGGTTGTCTGTCACCAACACTCGGGCGTTGGCGTTGTCACCAATGGCTACGTATATTTCATCCACGACGCGCTTTACATCTGCATCTCCGGTATTCATCCAGGCAAAGAACTTGATCCGATCCCAGAATGGATACGGAACGCCTTCACTTCGCTGGTCTTCCATAAAATTGCCGTTGCGCACATTTACTTGGTAAGCATCCCTATTGAGAAACGCAAAAAAACCCTGTGCAGCTCCATACGGATCTGCTGGATCTAATTCAGCATGGAACATTTTCGTATGCCAGCCACCGAAAACCCAATTTTCGGTGAGTCCGCCTTGCCAGAAGGAGGGATTCATCCGTGTGTTGTTGCCAGCAATATTAAACCCGCCGCCAGTCCATCCTGGGATGTAAAGGTCATGGCCCGAGGCATCGCCTTTCGATACGGCATATTCTGTGTTGTCTCCCCTGTCCCCCAACATCATCCAGGCATCTTTCGTTGCGGATTGGTTCGAAAAATCTGAGCTTGTTCCATTGGCACCGGGGAACTCACCGAGATCTTTGATTGTATAGCTCAGATACACTTCCTGAAATGTTCGCAAGCCCTGAGGCCCACTCTCGTCAGGAATTCCAAAGACGAAGCGGCTGCTGCCGTTCCCTCGGACGAAAAGGCTTTTCGAACCATGCTTTTCGTCGATAACAATTTGGTTTGAATTACTATTACTAATCAACCACTTGCCGACTTTAGGTGATAGACTTACCGTATCATCTCCTACTTCCGCGTTCGAAAAATCATCATGAATTGCGACGGTTGGGCCGTTGCCGAACTTTGATCCCGTAATAATGACGTCGCCGGAGTCATCCAGATAGGCATCACTAATTTTTGGAGCCGCAGTCAAACCAGAGGGCATTGCGCCCAAAATTGTGCTGAATAAAAAAACAGTAAGTGTTCTACTATGCATTTCAGAAAAGGCCATTATTATCACTCCGCATTTTTCACGGTCTGAGCATTGCCTGCTGAGACCTGCTTGTCTGGCTGTCAATATGGCTCCATCCATAAAAAACCACAACTTTCTCCCAATCACCTGGCGGTTTGAGCAGTCAGTGTTCGTTTGAAATCGAGATCCAGTGTCTCACTGGAGCGCTAGCGAGCCTGTGATCAACCTCCTAGCATTACACTTGGTTTCAATAAACCTCATGAAAGACAATTCTAAATTGTGCGGGAAAGCTCATTCCGGGGCAGAGGTGACTGTAAACACAATTGTACGACATGCGTGTTGTGCATGATTGTTACAGTTTAGATATTGAGTCTCAAAAAAAGGAACTAAAAAGATCGCTTCTCAACAACCTAATAATTTGCCGATTTCCGGCACCGTAGATTAGAGTCTTTGTCCGCCGGTTTTCGTCAGATATTTCAATAGCGTCAGGGTCTTCCGGTGAAATTGCTGGTCTGTCCGGCTTTTGCCCACCACAATGTTTAATGAAGCAGCTACATGACGGGAAGTGCCTGCGTCTAAAATGTTTAGAATTTGCTTAAAACATGCCCCGAAAAACCCGCAACCCATGACGTAGCCGCAAGTAGCCACTTGCAGTAGGGGAGAAAAAGTGACGATAATCTCTACGTTTTTGCAGGTAATAGCTGTCTAACCTGGGCAGCTCTGCAGCTTTGAGCTTCTTCCCAAGGGGCAATAGTGACGTTGTTACACAGGTTTGGTATCTGTGGCCGACAATGTCAGCAACTCGTGCATCGTAAATTCCGTAGGGATAGGCAAAATGCTGTGGCCGACGCCCGAAGTTCTTCTCAATACTCTGGTCCGCAGTTTCGCATTCTTCCTCAATCTGGTTCTGGTCAAGCAGGCACAAATTGGGGTGGGATACCGTGTGGCTTTCGATCTTCATACCCGCGTCGGCGCAGGCCTCCAATTCTTGCCAGTTCATCATGTCGAAAGCTGGGGCGCCACTGGGTTGGGTTGGCCAATTGTTCTTCTGGGCAACGTAGCCCGTTGTAAGGTAGAGGTGGGATGGCACCTTGGCGTCTTTCAAGATCGGGCGGGCGTTCTGGAAGACGGAACGCATTCCATCATCAAAGGTGATGGCGACCGCGTTGTCCATTTCCGGGCTAAGGAGGTCATCCAGGCTGCATATTTTAACCCCACCGTCCAGAATCTCTTTGATCATTCTGGCAAAGGTTTCAGGGGGAAAACTAAGTACAGTGCCCCGGTCATCAATGCTGTGGAAAGTGAGAATGGCTTTCATACAAGTACCGTTTTAAAAGAACAGCGGAACGGCCTGATATCAAACAGCCGTTCTTCCCAATTTGTGTTCCAGCAATGCCCAGGCAAAGGCACTGGCGCTATACAGATAATAAATCTGGTGAAATAGCAGACCTCTTAAAGCGAACCAGAACCCTTTGCGTTTATGGAACAGTTTGAAGAGGTCCCAATTGGCGTAAACCACCGCCAGCGCGACTATCACGGTGTAAACCGATGATATCACGCCCCCAAGTGCAAGGAGTGCAGTGAGAACCAGCAAACCAGCAAGCAGGGCTTTTATCCGTTCACTCACACCAACATTCAGATCGTTGTCCAGCCCCCCTCGGCGCAGCATCAGCTTGGCCCAGGGGATGGCCCGGCAAAACACCTCGGTATGAATCAGGTTGACGAAGCGCCATTCCTTGAGGTGGGTGCACTGAAGGTTGGTCAGTAGCCGGAGTTTCCCGCCTGCTTCGATCAGGCGGTAACCCAACTCAATGTCTTCAATCGAGGGCCGGTTAAACATTTCAATATCAAAGCCGCCCTGTTGAAGAAACGCTTCTTTTCGAATTGCGCCACACCCTGACCAGAAGGTGGATGCTTCTTTTCTGGCGCGCTGATGGTAATAGTGGTGAACCAGGTTTTTGTATTGAGACAGGAAGTTCTGTGCCGGCGGCCTGTCGTCATAAGAACCAAAGACGCCCACCACATCGGGATCATCAAATCCCTCAAGCATCACCCTGGCAGCATCTTCATGTACCACTACGTCAGCGTCTATAAACCAGAGAATTGTGCCTTTGGCCTCTTTCGCCGCGATATTGCGGGCAGCACCCGGGCCGAGACGTCCGCCAGAGGGCATGACGGCAGCGCCGAGGCTACGGGCAACCCCCGGAGTGTCATCGCTGGAGGTGTCATCCACAACAAGAACTTCAAGCACTTCACCCCGGTCGCGCATGGCCACCAAAGGCGGCAGGCTCTGCTTGATAAACTCAATGCCGTTATAGACGGGCATAATGACACTGATGGTAAGCGGCATTTTGTTCTCTGTTGCACGTTCCTGGTTAGTCATTCTGACGATTCCTTTTTGAAAATTCCCTTTTTGCACACTTCCAGCATCACTTTCTAATATAGCCAACGGCTTCACCCGCTGACCAGGCCAATACGAACACCAGCAGCCAGCCCATCTCCCGGTTCAGGCCCAGGCTAAAACGGTTATCCTGACGAGCGGAAGCCATGATCTTTCGCGTAAACACCACCGGGATAAGCGGCGACAGGGCGATCATCATCAGTCGTCCGGCACCAGTCATGGTTCTTGCCCGTGCTGCACCAAATTCGATTCCGTGGCTGTACCGTTGGCGAATAAACTGTTTTGCGGTGTAACAGTTGTGATGCACGACAACCAATTGGTTATCAAATTCCAGGGATTTGCCCTCGGCCAGGAATCGCTCATGAAAGGAAGGTTCCCAGAAGCCAATCTTGAGTAAATCTTCATGGGCCAGTATGTCTGCTTTGCGATACAGCGCATTGTCTGCAGCCAAATCCCTCGCCAGCCCGCTCGGCCGGGCACCGGTGTAGCGAACATACCTTAACAGGTAGACGACACGGCCGATTCTGGTATCGTTTTCGGCATTTTCAATCGCGCCCCCAACGGCAACCTGGTTTCCATCCATCGGATATGCCAGTAAGCGGTCAAGCCAATCGCTCGTGGGAACGCAATGGGCTGTGGTCAGCGCAACTTTATGCGCTGTGGCCGCCCGAATTCCGTCCGCCCACAGCAAAGGAATCCTGTTATCAGATTGGGCAGGAACGATATGGACATTGGGTGTTTCCGGAACGTCAGCAAGCAGTGTGCGGTCGCTTCCGCTGCAAACAAGAAACTCGACCGCAGGATAGTCTGTTGGCCGCAAGGCACTGAAAATAAGGCCAAGATTGGCTGAAGCCATTTCTTCCGCAATGATCACGGTCAGGTCGTAGTGATGCTCGGACGGCTGAGTGTCTGCATGATTATCCATGGCGTACCTTAACTCCCTGTGCTGCCGCCTCCAGATAGCCGAGTGCAAGCTTGGCAGCTCGCTCCCAGGTGAAGCTCTGCGCCCGTGCAATGGCGATGGCCGACAGCTTATGCCTGAGTTCGCGATCGGTCGACATTTTCAATATCGCTTCGCTGATTGAGTCCACATCATAAGGGTCGAAGAATACGCCGGCTTCTCCGACCACCTCGGGCAGTGAGCCCTGGTCGCTGGAGAGGATGGGCGTTCCACAAGCCATGGCCTCGACTGCGGGTAGGCCGAACCCCTCGGAAAACGAGGGCATGGCGGCCGCCATGGCGTCATTGTAGAGAATGAGCAAGTCCTCATCTGAGATGAAGCCGGTGAAATGGACGAGCCCCTTTATTCGTTCATCATTGGCAAATTGTTGCAGATCACCAGAATTGGAGTGAAATCCGGCTCCATCATAGTCGCCTACCAACACCACATGAACATCATCTATTCGCTGCTTGGCCCTGGCCCGCGCAAACCCTTCCAGAAAACCATGCAGGTTTTTATGGGGCGCCAGCCCCCCAACGTAAACGATTAGCTGGCCCTCCGGTGGTATCCCAATACGTTGCCTGAGTTCCTGGCCGGCTGCTGCATTGTCAGACTGGCAAAACAGTTCGTTGGGGGCTTCACTGATGACATCAATCAAATCACCGTTTACCCCCAGATACTGTTTGATCTCTGCTTTGGCGGCGTTTGACACAGTCATCACCCGTTTGCACTGCCACAGCGCCAATTTCACCTTTAATGTCCAGAACAACCGGCCTTTCCAGTCAGGAAATATCATCTCTGGGAAGTGCTCGGCTATGGCATCGTGCAGCGTCACGACCGCGGGTATCTTCTTCGGTATCGGAAACCACGAATAAACGGCCGGGAAAAACATCAGGTCAATAGGTGAGCCCGACACCGCTTTGTAAAGCTGCACCATATCCTTCAATGAACGACTGGAATTGGCGATCGCGGCTGCGGTGGCTGGGCGGTCTGGGAATACCTGAATAATTTCCACGTTCGGAAGGTTCATTGACTCAGTCGGCGCCTGATCAATGAATAAATAAAACATGTGCTCGGAATCCAGGGCGAACATCGCTGACAAAAGCTCGCGGGCCATTCGGCCAAAGCCCCTCTGGTTCCACCAGCAGGTTGCATCTATTCCTATATTCATTACCGCCAATGCTCCATTTGTGTCGTTGCGGCAGCTGATAGCTTACCTTTGACCAATTCGGTAATAGTAGCGACTGCAAGCGCGTTTTCACGCGAAATCGGTCCTGGCGTCGACTGTTTGACGGCCTGATAACACTGATAAATCAAAGTTCGCAGGCCCGGATAGGCAGGTTCGCGGTTGAGAGCGCGCCTTAGAAGGTTCCCCGTTGCAGCCATGAGTGTATTCAGAGACAGTGCGAAGGGTGAGACGATTTTTCGAAATCGGGACACGGTCGGCGACTCGAAAACGGCGAAACCATGAAACAGATTGAGATGAATTGCGCCCTGTTCGTGGTAAATGGTCATTGAACAGTGGGTTGGCCGGGCATTGAGGCTTAGT
>OJDQ01000052.1_pt1 | contig 60904 bp, 51 predicted proteins | sample 1592851 | NCBI WGS metagenome assembly OJDQ01 (sample SAMN05416774, study PRJEB24817) | seawater metagenome | isolation source: Sea water | place: Canada:Atlantic | collected 2013-07 | reverse complement strand
TCTATTCTTGCTCAAGACAAAACTCAATTTCGACGAGTCACTGTCCTGATATTTCATATCCGAAATACCTCGGCCAGCGCCCACACGAATTACTTGGTCAACTTTTTAAAGAGCGTTTGAGCTGTTGCTCAATCAAGGCCGCGTATTCTACATCGTAACGCCGCCTTGTCAACCGTTAATCCGAAGAATTTTAAAGCTCATTTTCTTCAGTACTTTCAAACGGTTACTTCTGCTCGGAAAACCGCTGTGAGTGGCTTGTCCCTCAGAAGTGGTGCGCATTCTACAGGCGTCAGGAAAACTGTCAACGAGGTTTTTGAATTAATTTATAGCGGTATCGGTTTCCACGTATCCGCCTGATCAGTCAGTGATCAGATCGTATTCTTTTTACTCAAAATCAGCCTCTGACAAACGGAATCAGCGCGCGACTCCCGCTCCATTTCCAACGAAGCGCCAGCAGAACTGCGATTATCAGGCCGTACACCACCATTTCTCCAACGTCACTGCGGGACTGCCAGATGAAATGAACCCATGCCGCTATCGCAATCGGGTACACCAGCTTATGCAAGGCTTTCCATTGCCGGCCCATCCGCCTCATCATCCCCTTTGTTGAGGTTAACGCCAGTGGCACAAGCATAAGGAAAGACACCGCCCCCGCCAGGATATATGGCCGCTTGGTGAACGTGGCCCATAGATCGCTCCAGCCAAGAATAAACTGCAGAAACGCCAATACATGCAACACCGCATAAAAGAACGCAAACAGACCAAGCATCCGGCGAACCCGGATCCACGCTCCCCACCCTGTCCAACGCTTGAGCGGTGTCATGCATAAGGTAGCAATCAATAACTGAAATGCCGCGATGCCCAGCGACTCTGTTACTTCTTGCCCGGGATCCGGGCCGAGGGACTGGCTGGCAATGCTGGCAATCAGCACCAACAGGGGAACGCTGGCGAGCAGCGCTACCAGCAGGCGAAACGCCAGCACAAACCCCGGTTGGTTCAGCACACGCTTCTCATTCATCAATAGAACTTGCTCAAATCCATGCCCTTGTACAGATCGGCAACCTGTTCTCCATAACCATTGAACTTGACGGTTTCCATGTAGTTGGGAGAGAGCAAGCCAGAGGGCAGCCTGCGCTCCCGCTTCTGGCTCCACCTCGGATGGTCAACTTCAGGGTTCACGTTGGCATAGAAGCCATACTCCTGGGGCGCAAGCATTTCCCAGGTAGTCTTGGGGCGCTCCTCCTGAAAGCGAATCTTGACGATCGACTTGATGCTCTTGAAACCGTACTTCCAGGGCACGACCAGCCGGATAGGCGCGCCATTCTGGTTTGGCATGGTCTTGCCGTAGAGCCCAACAGCCAGGAAGCTTAACTCGTTCATTGCCTCGTCCATGCGAAGACCTTCCTGATAAGGCCAGTCGATGGTGCTGAACAGCGAGCGCTGACCTCGCATCTGGTCCGGATCATAGAGGGTCTCGAAATAGACGTACTTCGCCCTGGAAGTCGGTTCGAGCCGCTTGAGAATGTCGGCCAAGGGGATCCCGATCCAGGGAATCACCATCGACCAGGCCTCGACACAACGAAGCCGATACACCCGTTCCTGATACTCGTGAGGTTTCAGCAGATCTTCCAACGCATACGCACCGGGCCGATCACATGCGCCTTCAACAACCACGGACCAGGGATCAACGGTCATCTCATCGGCGTACTTCGCCGGATCCCCTTTTCCAGTGCCGAACTCGTAAAAGTTGTTGTAACGGGTTACGTCCTCAAAAGGGGTTTTCTCCTCGTCGGTGGAAAAGCCGGGCATCGGAACAAAATCCAGCGCTTCTCCCGGGACAGGAAGCTTCGCTGCCGACAACAGACCGGGCACTGAAAGGCCAGCGGCCACAGCCAGGGTGCCGGACATAAATTGACGTCGGTTCAGGTAAACAGACTCGGGCGTAACTTCAGAATGAGGCAAAGCCCAGGAAGGGCGTTTCTTGATGAGCATGGAAAGTCTCCGTCGGGGCATCAGCCAGCAAAGGCGTTGACCGGAGACTGTATTGAAAATTCCCGGACCTCACTGAGGAGGCCCGGAAGGGGTGCTCAGTCAGCGGCGCCTGGAGCTTTCCGTGGCTTGCCACGGAAAAGCGCACGAACAGGGCCGGACAACGCGTATATCAGAAATCCAGTAAACAATACGGTTGCAGGATCCAGCGCGATCACTACAAAAACCAGCACCACAAGCAGAATGGCGGCAAACGGTACACGGCCACGCAGGTCCAGATCCTTGAAACTGCGGTACAGAATATTGCTCACCATCAAAACACCGGCACCGCCGACCACAAACATGGTCAACAAGGTGAGCCAGGTAGACGGTTCGAAAAGATGGAAACACCAGACCAGGCCCGCGACACAGGCAGCCGCAGCCGGACTCGGCAAGCCGACAAAGAACTTCTTATCGACCGAGCCAATCTGGGTATTGAACCGTGCCAGGCGCAAAGCGGCGCCAGCCACGTAGATAAAGGTGATGGCCCAACCAACCTTGTCGAAGGCGTTCAGTGACCAGAAAAAGGCTACCAGCCCGGGAGCGACGCCGAAGGCCACCATGTCGGCCAGACTGTCGTACTCCTCACCGAATTTACTCTGGGTATTGGTCATCCGGGCAACCCGGCCGTCGAGACCGTCCAGAATCATCGACACAAAAATAGCGATGGCGGCATTGTCAAAGACGCCGTTGGCGGCAGAAACAATGGCGTAGAAACCTGAGAACAGCGAAGCGGTTGTGAGCGCATTGGGAAGCAGATATATCCCCTTGCGGCGCACGGGCGCACCTCCTACCAGCTCTTCTTCAACCACTTCCCCGGCCTCGACTTCATAGTCCGGGTTCTGCTTGCCGTCGGCGGATTTTCTTTCTTCAGTCATTCCCATTACTCCGGAAAGCGTTTGGGCGGAGTATATACGAAAAACGCGGCCACCCGGGCCGCGTTTTTCAAAACCAGGCGGAATTCCGCTTAGTTTTTGTCCTTATCCACGATCTTGTTCGCGGAGATCCAGGGCATCATGCCGCGCAGTTTTTCACCAACCACTTCGATTTCGTGGGCAGCGTTCTGGCGACGACGCGCCGTCATGGACGGATAGTTCAGAGCGCCTTCAGAGATAAACATCTTGGCGTACTCGCCGCTCTGAATACGCTTCAGCGCGTTGCGCATCGCTTCACGGGACTGCTCGTTGATGATTTCGGGACCGGTCACATACTCGCCATACTCCGCGTTGTTGGAGATGGAGTAGTTCATGTTGGCGATACCGCCCTCGTACATCAGATCGACGATCAACTTTAGCTCGTGCAGACACTCGAAGTACGCCATTTCCGGCTCATAACCGCCTTCCACGAGCGTTTCGAACGCCGCTTTAACTAGCTCCACGGTACCACCGCAGAGAACGGCCTGCTCACCGAACAGATCGGTTTCGGTCTCATCCTTGAACGTGGTTTCGATGATGCCGGTACGGCCGCCACCGATACCGCTGGCGTAGGACAGAGCCAGATTCTTGGCGTTGCCGGAGGAATCCTGGAAGATAGCGATCAGGTCGGGAATACCACCACCGTTGGCGAACTCGGTGCGCACGGTGTGGCCCGGTGCCTTCGGAGCAATCATGATGACGTCCAGATCCTTACGCGGAACGATCTGGTTGTAGTGGATGGCAAAGCCGTGGGCGAACGCCAGGGTGGCGCCTTGCTGCAGATTCGGCTCGATTTCCGCCTTGTACAGCTGGGCCTGGTATTCGTCCGGAGTCAGAACCATGACAACGTCGGCGGCGGCAACGGCAGACGGCACGTCGCTGGTCTTCAGACCATAGGCTTCCGCCTTGGCGATGGAAGAAGAACCCGGGCGCAGGCCCACGGTCACGTCAACACCGGACTCTTTCAGGTTACACGCGTGAGCGTGGCCCTGGGAGCCGAAACCAATGATGGCAACTTTCTTGCCCTGGATGATGGAAAGATCGCAATCCTTATCGTAGTAAACCTGCATGAGAAACCTCTGTTATTTGTGATGGCCCCGAAGAGCCATATTGTTCAAACCCTGTTTGAAATCGTTAAAGGCTGAGCACCTTCTCGCCCCGGGCGATACCGGATACACCGCTGCGCACCACTTCCAGTACGCCCGACGTGCCAACGGCCTGAATAAAGCCGTCCAGCTTCTCGCTGTCACCTGCCAACTGAACCGTGTAAACGGAGCTGGTCACATCCACGATCTGGCCGCGGAAAATGTCCACCGTACGCTTGATCTCGGCACGCTGGGAACCCGTGGCTTTCAGCTTGACCAGCATCAGTTCGCGTTCGATATGGGCGCCTTCGGTGAGATCCACCAGCTTGACGACTTCAATCAGCTTGTTCAGTTGTTTGGTGATCTGTTCGATCACCTTGTCAGAACCCGTGGTGGTCACCGTAAGACGGGACAACGTCTCGTCCTCGGTTGGCGCCACGGTGAGTGTTTCGATGTTGTAGTTGCGCTGGGAAAACAGACCTACCACCCGCGACAGGGCGCCAGGTTCGTTTTCAAGCAAAACAGAAATGATTCGACGCATGATCAGACCCTCTCCGTCTTGCTGAGCCACATATCTTTCATGGAACCTCGGGCAACCTGCATCGGATACACGTGCTCAAAACGGTCCACGTAGATATCCACGAATACCAGCTCGTCTTTCATGGCCAGCACTTCTTTCAGCTTGGTTTCCAGATCTTCTTTCTTCTCAATCCGGACACCTTTATGGCCGTAGGCCTCTGCCAGCCTGATGAAATCAGGCAGCGATTCCATATAGGACTCGGCATGGCGGGACTCGTAGTTCATGTCCTGCCATTGCTTGACCATACCCAGAGCCTGGTTATTCAGGTTAATGATCTTAACCGGCAGGTTGTACTGCTTGCAGGTCGACAGCTCCTGGATGTTCATCTGGATACTGCCCTCACCGGTAATGCACAGCACTTCGTCGTCCGGATGGGTCAGCTTTACCCCCATGGCCGCCGGCAGGCCGAAGCCCATGGTGCCGAGACCACCGGAATTGATCCAGCGGTTGGGCTTATCGAACTTGTAGTACTGGGCCGCGAACATCTGGTGCTGACCCACATCGGAAGTCACGAAGGCCTCGCCGTTGGTCAAGCGACACAGCATTTCAATGACTTCCTGGGGCTTGATCACATCCGGGCTGGTCTCATAGCGCATGCCATGGAATGCCCGCCACTCGTCGATCTGCTTCCACCAGGAAGCGATTGCGTCCGCGTCCGGCTTTTCCTTGGCTTCCTTCACCAGCGACAGCATTTCCTTGAGCACAGCGTCAACCGGGCCAACGATGGGCACATCGGCATCGACGGTCTTGGAAATCGAGGCTGGATCAATGTCGATATGGATGATGCGCGCGCCCGGACAGAACTTCTCGGTAGCGTTGGTCACCCGATCATCAAAACGGGCTCCCACGCAGAGGATGAGGTCCGAGTGGTGCATGGCCATGTTGGCTTCGTAGGTGCCGTGCATGCCAAGCCAGCCCAGGTGCTGTTTATCGCTGGCTGGGTAACAGCCAATGCCCATCAGGGTATTGGTGATCGGATAGCCCAGGAGCCTTACCAGCTCGGTCAGCTGATCCGATGCCTTGCCCAGAACAACCCCACCACCTGCGTAGATAATTGGGCGCTTCGCCGCCAGCATCATGTCGACCGCTTTCTTGATCTGACCGGCATGGCCGCGAATAGCGGGGTTGTAGGAGCGCAGTTTGACCTTCTTGGGATAGGCGTACTCGTAACGCTCGTTCGGCGTGGTCATATCCTTGGGAATGTCCACGACCACAGGACCGGGGCGACCGGTCGCGGCAATGTAATACGCCTTGCGGATAATCTCCGGGATTTCCTCGGGATGACGGACACTGAGATTGTGCTTAACCACCGGACGGGAGACACCCATCATATCGGTTTCCTGGAACGCGTCCTCGCCGATGAGGGTGGACGCAACCTGGCCGCACAGAACCACCATGGGGATGGAATCCATGAATGCGGTGGCAATGCCAGTGATGGTGTTGGTGGCTCCAGGACCCGAGGTCACCAGTACGGTACCTGGTTTTCCGGTCGCGCGGGCATAACCGTCGGCCATGTGGACCGCCGCCTGCTCGTGCCTTACCAGAATGTGTTTGACTTTGTCCTGCCTGAACAGCGCATCATAAATATGAAGGGCTGCACCACCCGGATAGCCGTATATGTATTCGATACCTTCATCTTGAAGGGACCGGATCAGCATATCGGCGCCAGACAATAACTCCACGATTTTCTACCCTCTTCTACGAGTGAATGAGCCGGGAAGGCTCCCGGTTGCCTGGATTCACGGTGTCCATGCTTCTTTTGAAAGCGGAACCGGCTGCTCCTCCACACCTTGTTAAGAGGTTGTCTCCTGGCCAGCCGCCCTCCTGAGGGTTGCGGAGAACGGCCAATCAACGGGTTGCACGTAAGCAACAACCATCCCGCGACGGATGCGCGGCGCGTTCAGTGTGGTAATTGATGGGGGATACTCGCTCGGGATTGCCTGCCGTATTGACCCCAGTCTTCAGGCAATCGGTAATTCTGACAGCGCGAAACTCCCTGTCAATAGCCGCTGCAGGTTTCTGTGCCTATACTGGCCGAAGGTCTGCCATACTTGGAACAAATCCGATACAAAGATTTGAACCAGACAGAAGAAAATCCGCAATAGCGATGGCATGATAGGCAACATTGAAATTAAAAAAACGGGCCCGGTCTATCCAGGTTGTCTGCCTGCCCGGGAGCAGTGAACATACGCGAGTTGAGCCATGAACAGAAAAATCCTGACGCTGACCTTATTGCTGGCCGTTGTACCAGGTGTCGCCACGAGCGCCTCTGTCTATAAATGGACCGATGAAAACGGAGTTACCCACTTTGGCGACCGACAACCCACGGGCTCGAAGGCCGAGCGGGTCAATGTGCGTTCCGGCACTTCTACCGATGCTTCTGGCAACCGGCAGAGCCCTCAGGAGCGTCTGCAGAATATGCAGGAACAGCAGAACGAGCAGGCGGAACAGCGCCAGGAAACGGCAGTTGAGGAGGCCCGCAGAAAACAGCGGGAGGCGAACTGCGCGACCGCACGCTCCAACCTGGACGTGATTGACCGTAACGCACGAATCCGCATTGAAGAAAATGGCGAGCAACGCTACCTCAGCCCAGAGGAAATTGCCGAAAAGCGGGCAGAATTTGAGCGGATTGCGGAAGAGAACTGCGGACCAGAAGAACAGTAAGAGCTAAAACCGGGGTCCGATGAACGCGCTCATCGGACCCCGGTTTCAAGCTCAAGCCTTGGCGAATGCCAGGTGGTGGTCCTCCACCGTACCCTTGATGACATCCCCCGGTACAAACTCTCCCTGTAGCAGACGCTGGGCCAGCGGATTCTCGATCATTCGCTGAATAGCCCGCTTCAAAGGCCGCGCGCCATATACCGGGTCGTACCCGACTTCGGCCAGCAACTCCATCGCGGCGTCATCCAGCTCCAGCTTCATATCCTGTTCTTTCAGGCGCTTGCTCAGAGACTCAATCTGAATCCGGGCAATGCCCTGGATCTGACTCTCCGCCAGCGGGTGGAATACCACCACTTCATCCACGCGGTTGATGAACTCGGGGCGGAAATGAGTGCCGACGACTTCCATGACGGCATTCTTCATGACCTCGTAGTTCTCCTCACCCGCCTTCTGCTGAATGATGTCCGAGCCGAGGTTTGAGGTCATGACAATGACCGTGTTCCGGAAGTCGACGGTCCTGCCCTGCCCGTCCGTCAGGCGACCATCTTCAAGTACCTGCAAAAGTATGTTGAACACATCCGGATGGGCTTTTTCCACCTCATCCAGCAACAAGACGGAATACGGCCGCCGGCGAACCGCTTCGGTCAGGTAGCCACCTTCCTCGTAGCCGACATAGCCCGGAGGCGCACCAATCAGGCGAGCCACGGAATGTTTCTCCATGAACTCGGACATATCGATGCGAACCATGGCTTCCTCGGTATCAAACAGGAAGGACGCCAGGGCCTTGCACAGTTCGGTTTTACCCACACCGGTCGGGCCAAGGAACAGGAACGAACCGTTGGGGCGATTGGGATCGGACAACCCCGCCCGCGAACGGCGCACGGCGTTGGACACAGCTTCAACCGCCTCATCCTGGCCGATAACCCGACCATGCAGCGCCTCCTCCATGCGCATCAGTTTGTCGCGCTCACCTTCAAGCATCTTGGACACCGGGATGCCGGTCCACTTGGAGACAATCTCGGCGATTTCCTCGTCGGTCACCCGGTTGCGAAGCAGCTTCATCTCCATCATTTCTGCCTGGCTGGCCATATCCAGCTGGCGCTCAAGCTCAGGAATCTGCCCGTACTGGAGCTCGGACATCTTGCCGAGATCACCGGCACGACGGGCATTCTCCAGATCGATGCGGGCCTGCTCCAGACGGCTCTTGATCTTCTGGGAACCATGCAGAGCGGCCTTTTCGGTATTCCAGACTTCTTCCAGATCGGCGTATTCGCGCTCGACACCGGTGATCACGTCAGACAGCTCCGACAGGCGCTTTTTCGAGGCAGCATCGGTCTCTTTCTTCAGAGCCTCACGCTCGATTTTCAGCTGAATCAGGCGACGCTCAAGGCGATCCAGCGCCTCCGGCTTCGAATCCATTTCCATACGAATCTGGGAAGCCGCCTCATCCACCAGATCAATGGCCTTGTCCGGCAGCTGACGGTCGGCAATGTAACGATGCGACAGTTTGGCGGCGGCGATAATGGCGCCATCTGTCACCTCAACCCCGTGGTGAACTTCATAACGCTCTTTCAGGCCCCGCAGGATGGCGATGGTATCTTCCTCACTGGGTTCGCTGACCAGTACTTTCTGGAAGCGACGCTCAAGAGCCGCGTCCTTCTCGATATTTTCACGGTATTCGTCCAGGGTGGTGGCGCCCACGCAGTGCAGCTCGCCACGAGCGAGCGCCGGCTTGAGCATATTACCCGCATCCATGGAGCCTTCGGCCTTGCCGGCACCAACCATGGTGTGAATCTCGTCAATGAACAGGATGATCTGACCTTCCTGCTTGGACAGTTCGTTCAGAACAGCTTTCAGGCGTTCTTCAAACTCACCCCGGAACTTGGCGCCGGCAATAAGGGCACCCATATCGAGTGACAGGACTTTCTTGTCCTTGAGGCCATCGGGCACCTCGCCGTTGACGATACGCTGGGCCAACCCTTCGACGATGGCGGTTTTACCAACGCCGGGCTCACCGATGAGGACCGGGTTGTTCTTCCGGCGACGCTGCAATACCTGGATGGTGCGGCGAATTTCATCATCGCGGCCGATCACCGGGTCCAGCTTGCCGGCCTCCGCTCGCTCGGTAAGGTCGATGGTGTATTTGGAAAGAGCCTGACGGTTTTCTTCGGCACTGGCGTCGTTGACGGCTTCGCCGCCGCGAACGTCATCAATGGCCTTTTCGAGGGCAGCTTTATCAACGCCCTGCTCCCTGAGCACCCGGCCCAGTGTACCCCGGTCTTCCAGGGCGGCCAGCAACATGAGCTCACTGGAGATGTACTGGTCTTTGCGTTTCTGGGCGAGCTTGTCGGCAATGTTGAACAGCCGGCCCATGTCATTGGACATGGAGACGTCGCCGGCCGATCCCTGCACTTCGGGCAAGTTTTCGATCTCCCGGGCGATCGCCTGGCGAATGCGTCCGGGCTCTGCGCCGGCCTGCTTGAGCAGCGGCTCGATCGCGCTGCCTTCCTGATCAAGCAGTGCCTGCATCAGGTGCACCGGCTCAATGAAGTTGTGATCTTTTCCGACCGCGATGGACTGTGCGTCCGCGAGGGCGGTCTGCAGCTTGCTGGTCAGCTTGTCGATTCTCATGTGTACTTTCCCCAAATTTCTGCGAATACCATGGTGCCTTGGGTGGCGGATATTCGATTGCTTTGACAGTTAATGTAGGGGCAAGTAGAGCGACTTCAAGCGGGGCTGCGATGTATTCGTCAGAAAATTGACGGCCGTCAGGTTTGAGTTTGGTGCTGGGTGCAAGGCTGGCGCGAGGCTGCTTTCCAGAACACGCCGTGAATACATCCCTGTAGGCTTGGCTGCAGCATCCATGCTGCAGACAGTTCTGGAAAGCAGCCTCGCACCAGCCACCGGACTTTTCAGTAACCGCCTCGCCGCCGCCAATTCAAGCTGGACATTTAACTTGTTAGCCAGACCAGCGTGGCCATACGCCCGGTTCGACCATCCCTGCGGTAAGAAAAAAACCGATCTGAATCCTTAACGGTACAAAGCCCACCGCCAGTCACGTTGGAAACACCGAGATGATTTAGCCGCAAAGAGGCAAGGGCATAGATATCTGCCATGAAATGACCCGGCCGAGCGCCTTCGGCTCTGAAGGCTTGGACCGCTTTCGGATCATGCTCAAGGAAGGCGTCACGCACTTCCGGGCCGACCTCGAAGCTGTCCGGACCGATGGCCGGGCCGAGCCAGGCTTGCAGAGTTTCGGGCGCAACCGCCATCTCGCTCACCAGATTCTCGATAGCACCGCCGCACAGGCTTCGCCAGCCACAGTGGGCGGCGCCAACAACTGTTCCTTCGCGATCGGCAAGGATAACGGGCAGGCAGTCAGCAGTGAGGATGGCGCAGGCGATGCCCGGATGACGGGTGTAGCTGGCGTCAGCCTCGGCCGTTTGTCCGACGTTGTTCGGGGTTAGCTCAACGACCGCCGTACCGTGTACCTGGTTGAGCCAACCAATACGGGCGCTATCCAGCTTCAAGGACTCGGCGAGTCTTCGCCGATTCTCTTGCACGTGATCTGGAGCGTCTTCGACGTGAACACCGAGGTTAAGACTGTTCCAGGGTCGACCGCTGACTCCACCGGCGCGGGTTGTGCTGATCGCCCGCACTCTGTCGGGCGCAGGCCAGTCCGGTTTCAGGGCGTCACTTTCAATAGTCACGGGTTTCCAGCTCCCGGGCGTGTTTGCGCAGAGCTTCAATCAACGCAACCATATCCTCAGGCAAGGGAACCTCCCAGGTCAGGATTTCACCGGTTTCCGGATGTTCCAGGGTCAATTGCCGGGCGTGGAGGGCCTGACGGTTGAACGCCGAGAGGGCCTCTCTAAGCTCGTCAGTGGTTCCCTTGGGCAGTCTCAGCCGACCTCCATAGAGCGGATCTCCGACCAGCGGGTGTTTTACATGGGCCATATGAACCCGGATCTGATGGGTTCGGCCGCTTTCCAGTTTGCAGCGGACGTGAGTGTGGGCGGCAAAACGTTCCACCAGGCGATAATGGGTGACCGCCGGTTTGCCGGAGGCGACGACCGCCATTTTCTTGCGCTCCCGAGGATGCCGGCCGATGGGCGCATCAACCGTTGCGCCGCCGGTTAGGGTGCCAACGACGACGGCCTCGTACTCACGACCCATGGTTCGGGTTTGCAACTGATCGACCAGGGACGTGTGCGCAATCAGGCTACGGGCCACGACCATAATGCCCGAGGTGTCTTTGTCGAGGCGGTGTACGATACCCGCCCTCGGCAGATTCTCGACCTCCGGTGCGTAGTTCAGCAGGGCATTGACCAGGGTTCCATCGGCATGGCCGGCGGCCGGGTGCACCACCAGGCCCGCGGGCTTGTTGATGACCAGCAAGTGCTCGTCCTCATAGACGATATCGAGCGAGATTTCCTCGGCCTGCCAGCTCACCTGAGCTTCCGGCTCGGCATCCAGCGCCAGGCGATCGTCCAGCATCACTTTGTCCCGAGGTTTTCGCACCTCGCCATTTACTGTTAACGCGCCGCTTTTGATCCAGGATTGCAGGCGGGAACGCGAGTGTTCGGGCATCAGCTCTGCCGCGGCCTGATCCAGGCGCCTGTCGCTCAATTCCGGCGGCACAACAAAGTTGGCGAGGATTCGTTTTTCAGATGACATTAAGCCCCCAGGGCCTGTGTGTGTTACGTTTCGGTCAGATTATTGAAAACAGCGGGGCATTGCTCTGCACATGGCGTCACTTCCCCGCTACAATGACTGCCCTTGAATCAATCGACATTATACGGGATTCCGGAATGAGATCAGGTCTTCGTTTGCTCCTACTTTCCACACTGGTTGTTCTGGTCAGTGCCTGCGCCTCCAACAAGCAGGAAGAAGTGCTTCCGGAGAAGACCTATTACGAGAACGCCCGCGAGGCCATGACCTCTGGAAACTTCAACGAGGCAGAGCAGAACCTGGACGCCCTGGAAACCTATTACCCCTTCGGTCGCTACGCAGAGCAGGCCCAGCTTGACCTGATCTATGCCCGCTACCAGAACCTCGACCTCGAGGGCTCCCGTGCGGCCGCCGACCGGTTCCTGCGTCTTAACCCTCAAAGCGACCATGCAGACTACGCACTCTACATGCGCGGCCTGGCCTCCTATAACCTCGATATCGGCCTTGCGGCCCGCTATTTCCCGATTGATGTCGCGGCTCGGGATCCGGGCGAGCAGTTGCAGTCTTTCCGCGATTTTTCTGAACTGCTGAACCGCTATCCGGACAGCCAGTACGTCGCGGATGCCCGCCAGCGAATGATCGCGGTGCGCAATCGCATGGCCGAACTGGAACTCTACGCGGCCCGCTACTATGTGAAACGCCAGGCCTATGTCGCAGCCAACAACCGGGCAAGATACATCATCGAGAATTACCCGACAGCGACGGTCACCGAAGAGGCCCTGATTATCCTCGCGGAAACCTTCCGCTTCCTCGAACTGAGAAAAGGCTCGCAGGATGCCATTGCCATGCTGCGCACCAACTTTCCGGAGAGTGACGCCTTCAATGCCGACGGCGAGTTTGATGTGGACCTGCTGAAGGGCGAAAACCGGTCACTGACGAACGTCGTAACCTTTGGCTTGATGGGCGACGAGTAAAGTCTCGAATCGGGGCCAGGTGGTAATACCATCTGACCCCGGACTCCCGCGTCTACTTCCCGCTTTTCCAGCCATTCGTAATCGGATAACGACGGTCCTTCCCAAACCCGCGCTCCGTAATGCGGACGCCGATCGGTGCCTGCCTGCGTTTATACTCGTTGATATCTACAAGGCGAATAACCCGCTCAACGTCGACTCGCTCGAAACCTTCAGCAACGATCGCATCGGCACTGAAATCCCGCTCTACATACAGATTCAGGATCTGATCGAGCACATCATAACCGGGCAGGCTGTCCTCGTCTTTCTGATCCGGCGCCAGCTCTGCCGAGGGTGGACGGGTGATCACCCGCTCGGGGATCACTTCGCCCTCCGAAAGCGTGTTGCGGTATTTGGCCAGACGGAACACCAGGGTTTTAGGCACATCCTTTAGAACGTCAAAGCCGCCCGCCATATCGCCATAGAGCGTTGAATAGCCCACCGCCATCTCGCTCTTGTTCCCGGTAGTCAGGACCAGGGAACCGAACTTGTTGGACAGGGACATCAATAGGACGCCACGCAGCCGCGCCTGCAGGTTTTCCTCGGTTGTATCCGGCGTAGTGCCCTCAAAAGGCCCGGCCAGAGTTTCCATAAAGGCGTCATACATGGGCTCAATCGAGAACACATCATACTGCACGCCCAGGGCAACGGCCTCCGCTTCGGCATCCTCAAGGCTCATGCTGGAGGTGTAGCGAAACGGCATCATCACCGCGCGTACCCGATCCTTGCCCAGTGCATCGACGGCAACCGCCAGAGTCACTGCCGAATCGATACCGCCTGAAAGCCCCAGAACCACCGATTTGAATCCGTTCTTATTGACGTAATCCCGTACACCGGTCACCAGGGCGCTGTAGACATTGGCCTCCAGCGTCGGCTCTTCCGGCAAAGCCTGGGATACCGGCTGACAGTGGTGCTCGCACAGAAAGTCGACCGGATATAATCCTTCACCAAACTGAGGGGCCTCTGCAGTCAGCACACCGGAATGGTCAAACACCATGGAGCCACCGTCAAAAACCAGCTCGTCTTGACCGCCCACCAGATTCACATAAACGATACTGACCAGATTCTCCCGGGACTTCCGCTCAAGCAACGCCTTCCTGCGTGCCTGTTTATCGATATCGTAGGGCGAGGCATTGAGGTTCAGAATAAGACGGGCACCTGCAGCGGCGCAGTCCTCCACCGGCCCCTCCTTCCAGAGATCCTCACACACAGTAATCCCCACCGGAACGCCCCGGATATCCAGAGTCAGGACATCCCGGCCCTCGGCGAAGTAACGCTTCTCGTCGAACACCTGATAGTTGGGTGGGAAACGCTTGAAGTACCGACCTGTGATTTCGCCTCCATCAATGACCACCGCCGCGTTGTATAGCAGCGCGCCATGGCGAAGAGGAGCACCGATAACGATCACCGGATCCAGTTTTTCCGCCTGCAGTCTTTCCAGGGCCTCGTTTACGCGAACTTCCATGCTGGGCCGCAAGAGCAAATCTTCAGGTGGATAGCCAGTCAGGCAAAGCTCCGGGAACACCACCACGTCCGCCTGATGCTCGGACGATGCCCGGCGGGCTGCGTCCAGAACTAGCTCGGTATTGCCAGGAATATCGCCTACCAGAAAATCCAATTGGGCCATCACCACCCGCAATTTTCTTGGAGGCTCCCCGGACGCTGCCTGGTTTCCGGACACGGACATAAATCGGCTCCTGTAACTCATTGCCATGAAAAGGCTATTATAACCCCGCATAGGCGTGGATTTCTTCCGACCAACAGCGGATTCCTGTAAATCATGGCAGCAGATACACCAGTACGATCGGCCGAAGCGCTCGGCCCGGCCCCTTCGACACCGTCCGGAATCCAACAGGCCAAGCTGTTCAGGATCTACAACCACTACCGACTAGTCGTGAGTCTGATGCTGGTGGCACTGCTATTCGTGGATCCCGTCAACTTTGACATGCGGTTCCGGCTGTTGGATTACTACCAGGCAGGCGTCTCCGCTTACCTGGGTCTGAATGCCTTCATTGCCCTGCTCCTTGTGGCCGGCTTTCACCCCAGCCAGCGCCATATAACGCTTTCGATCCTGCTGGATATTCTCATCATGCATGGCCTGCTGCTTGCCAGTACAGGCATCACCAACGGCCTGGCCAACCTTGTGATTGTGTCGGTGGCCGCGGGCAACATTCTGACGCCAAGCCGCATGGGAACCTTCTATGCAGCGCTGGCAGCCATCTGCTCCCTTGGGATCTCAGGATGGGCAGTTCTGACCCTCGGAGAGTCGGCTGACGATATTGTTCGAGCCGGTTCACTGGGTATCCTCTACTTTGCAGCCGCTTTCGTCCTGCAGAGCATCTCCCGCCGAATGATGCGCAGCGAGGCTCTTGCCAGCAGCCGCGCCCGGAGCATCGCTGAACTTGAGAAGATCAACCAACAGATCATTCAACGCATGCGCACCGGCATTCTGGTGCTCGACCGTTTCGGCCAGATCCGCCTTGCCAACGCCGCCGCCGAAGAGCTTTTATACGGCGCCCCAAAAGTCTCGGCACCGATTCACGAGCGAGCGACCGTTTTGCCAAAGCCACTCAAACAGGGCCTGGACGCATGGCTGAAGGACCCGACACAGCGCATCGAACCCTTTCAACCCTCACCCACCTCGCCGCTATTGCAGGCCAACTTTACTCAGCTGGACCAGGAGCGAGGCGACCAGATCCTTGTATTCATCGAAGATATGAGCAAAGTCACCCAACAGGCCCAGCAAATGAAACTGGCAGCGCTGGGCAGACTCACGGCCGGCATTGCCCATGAAATCCGCAATCCGCTGGGGGCGATCAGCCACGCGGCCCAGCTCATGGAGGAATCCCCTAACCTCGACCCAGGTGATCATCAGATGCTCGGGATCATCCGGCGCCATTCGAGGCGGGTGAATGGCATCATCGAGAACGTGCTTGATCTTTCAAGGCGTCGAGCTGCCAACGCAGATCTGATCGAAGTTGCTCCATGGCTACAGGAATTCAAAGAAGACTTTCTGCAAACGCAGAATGAAGGCCGCGCTGAGGCCGAAATTATTCTTAAAATCGATCCCCAACTGCCATCTGCGAGATTCGACAAGAGCCAGATTGAACAGGTCATGGTGAATCTTTGCGACAACGGGCTACGCTACAGTGAACAGCACTCGGGGCAGCGAAGAATCGGCATCCATGCGGGGGCAACTGAGGACGGAGAGCGAACCTATATTGATGTCCGCGACCAGGGCCCTGGCATTGCACCCGAGCACAGAAATTCTGTGTTCGAACCCTTTTTCACCACAGACAAGACCGGAACCGGGCTCGGGCTTTATCTGGCCCGGGAACTGTGCGAGGCTAATCAGGCCCATCTTTCGCTGGTAGAAGATAACAAACCCGGCTGCTGTTTTCGCATTACATTTGCTCATCCGGGGCGAATGATCTGAACCGGCGCCGGCGGATATCGGGCGCTTGAACAACGACATGGAACCGACGACACAAGATGACCAAATACACAGCGCTGATCGTTGATGATGAACCGGACATCCGGGAGTTACTTGAGATCACCCTCACCCGCATGGGCATAACAACCCTCACGGCACCCGACCTCACCAGCGCCCGGAAATTGCTGGAACAGAACACCACCCACCTCTGCCTGACCGACATGAACCTGCCAGACGGTAATGGCATTGAACTGGTACAGTGGATTCAGAAACACTCTCCGGCCACGCCTGTTGCCGTGATCACAGCGTACGGCAACATGGACACCGCGATTGAATCGCTCAAAGCCGGGGCTTTTGATTTCGTGTCCAAACCGGTGGAGTTGCCCCGACTAAGGGAACTGGTCAATAGCGCCCTCAAACTCGCTGAGCCCAAGGCAGACGCGGAAGATACAGCCGACGAGCCAGGCCTGCTACTCGGCAAATCACCAGAGATTCGCAAACTCCGAAACCAGACCCGAAAACTGGCCAGAAGTCAGGCACCGGTCTTTATCAGTGGCGAGTCTGGCAGCGGCAAGGAATTGGTAGCCAGAATGATCCACCTCCAGGGGCCCCGCCGCGAAGGACCGTTCATCGCGGTTAACTGCGGTGCGATTCCCTCGGAACTGATGGAAAGCGAATTCTTCGGCCACAAGAAAGGCAGCTTTACCGGGGCCGTGGAGAACAAAGACGGCCTGTTCCGCTCTGCCAACGGAGGTACCCTATTCCTTGATGAAGTGGCAGACCTGCCCCTGGCTATGCAGGTGAAACTGCTCCGCGCCATACAGGAAAAAGCCGTGCGACCGGTTGGCGATACCAAGGAAGTGCCCGTCGACATTCGGGTACTGAGTGCCACCCACAAGAATCTGCCGGAGCTGGTCCAGGAAGGCAGCTTTCGCCAGGATCTTTTCTACCGGATTAACGTGATCGAACTCGCAGTGCCACCCCTGCGAGAGCGGCCGGATGATATTTCTCTGCTTTCGAATCACATTCTTGAACGGATTGCGAAAGAGTATGAGTGTGACCCTGCCTCGTTAACGCCAGCGGCCGTGGACCGACTGCGAAGCTATGACTTTCCGGGCAATGTCCGGGAACTGGAAAACGTCTTGGAGCGGGCTTTTACCCTGTGCGACGCTGACCAGATTGATGCTGATGATCTGCATCTGGGGAATGGTGTTCAGCATGCAGCTTCGGCCTCGCAGATCATTGCCGAGGGCCAGGTTGGCGAGGGAGAAGGAATCGCCGTGCCCGATGGGGAAATCGATCTGGAAGGGTATCTGGAGAAGATTGAACGACAGGCCATTGAGAAGGCGCTCGAAGCGACCCGGTGGAACAAAACTGCAGCTGCAAAAAGACTGGGAATCAGTTTTCGGGCACTGCGATATCGATTAAAGAAGCTAGGTATGGAATAGCTATCTCCACAGATGGTTGTCTTTTTTTCAACTATAGGTCGCATTCAGACATATAATAATTCAATGCCTCATCACAGGACGTGATAGGTTAATTACTTGATCTACCTACAAGGATGTAACAATGGATTCCTCGCTAAAAAAGCAAGGCTTCACCCTGGTTGAAGCAGTTGTCACTGTGGCACTGATTGCCATCACGGCAAGCGTGGCCAGCATTTCGTGGAGCGGCGTTGTTTCCGCCAGTCGTCATAATGATCTGGTTAATGGCACACATAGACTGTTCGCAACCGCTCGCAGCTTTGCCGTTCATCAGGGAACCCTCACCACAGTCTGCCCACTCTCTGCGCAACTGCAGTGCGTTGACGACTGGAACCAACCTGTCTCAGTCTTCCCGGACATGAACAACGACAAACGTCCGGATTCGAACAAGGTTCACAAAGTCCTTGAACTCACTAAAACCGGCTCCCATCTCTTTTCAAGGACAGCGGGGAGAGGTTACTTCCAGTTTTCATCGGACGGCATGAGCCACGGCACGATGGGAAGCCTCGTCGCATGCTCACGCTTGAATACAGCCGAATTCGAAATGACTTATATGGCCATCAATATAGGTGGTCGCCTGAGATCACTGAGAGACAAGAACCGCGACGGCAAGATAACACTCCCCTGGGGAACCATAATCAAGTGCCCCGGTTGACGCATAAAATCAGGCATGAACCGCTCGCCCCCTTAATCCTGCCATTCGTCGCCGAAACGATGCAGAGTGAAAAACACTCTGTTTCAATAGGACGATAGCCAAGAACAGGATTGGATATGATAAAAAAAACCTCGGGTTTCACTCTTATAGAGTTGATGATTACCGTCGTTCTCCTCGCGATTGTGGCTGCAGTTGCGGTCCCTGGCTTTAATCGGGCGATCGAAGGAAACAGACTGGTATCGGGCACCAACCTGTTGGTGTCATCGATCAAACTAGCGAGAACCGAAGCCATCAAACGCGGCACGGCTGTCACGCTGAGTACCGATGGAGGTCTGGGCGGGGGCTGGTGCGTCCATACTGGCGACGCAACTGGCGACTGCGCCAATGATCAGATAAGGGCATTCGAAGCCCCTCAGAGCCTGACATTCACGGAGACCGCCGGCGATCTGGTTTTTGATCGAAGGGGATTCCTGATCCCGCAGACTGCGCAGTCCTTCACCATTGCGCCCAACGGGTGTGCCTCGGGCGCCAATACCTTCCGGACTATCCGTATCAGCCCGGTAGGCAGAACCGAGATTGATGGCGGAGCATGCCCATGAAACATTCTCTAACACGGAAACCCGGAGCACGATCTTTTGCTTTTCCGGTTAACAAACAGTCGGGCGTTGGCCTTATCGAAATAATGGTGGCGGTGTTGGTGCTCGGCATCGGGATCCTGGGGATAGCATCAACCCAAATCATATCGCTACAAATGAACACCCAATCCCAGAATCGCAGTCAGGCGGTTTTGTTGGCTGAGGATCTTCTCGACAGGATCCGCGCAAACTCCGACAACCCTGGGGCTTACGCGCTCGCACAAGGCGATGCGCAAGGGGCAAACAATGGCGCATGCGATACGTCGTTCGTTCCCGGAAATGCCTCAGTCAGCGCCAATGACATCGCAGCATGGGAAAACAACCTTGCCTGTTTACTACCGGCAGCCGAGAGAACGGTTGCAGTAAACGGCGATACCGTGACGGTGACCATCGACTGGGATCAGGATGATGCCGCTATGAACCCTGTTGTAGTGAGGACACAGATTTGATGATACACAAGTCGAAATCTTACGCCCGGTTACCAAGGCCTGCCCCGCTAGCCCCACAGTCCGGCCTGTCACTGGTCGAGCTAATCATTTCGCTGGCTCTTGGTCTCATTATTACCCTGGGTGTCACGCAAATTTACCTCAGCGGCAATGACACCTATCGTCAGACCCAGGGGCTTGCGCACGCCCAGGAAAGCACACGCTTTGTGTCGGCGGTCTTATCCCCGGATCTGCGATCTGCGGGCAGTTTTGGCTGCCTGGCCGAAATGGGGCTGCCCCTGGATCAGGTTGTTGACAATCGCCTGAATGGCGGGCTGGTTGTCCCTCTGAGCCAACCCGTTCAGGGATGGGATTATACAGGGACGGGCCCCGGAGACAGCGTCACTCTGGCGGGGGCCCTGGCAACGCCGACCGCAGGGAACTGGGCTTCTGGCACAGCGGGCACCTCCCTGCCGGCATCGCTTGCCGGATCTGTCGTCACCAATTCCGATGTCATTATCGTGAATGGCCTTACACCGCTGAGCGTGCCGGTGGATGCCGGCAATCCCCAGAATGGAAACAGTATCAACCTGACCGACAATTCTGGTGTTCCAGTTAATCGAATTGTTCTTGCAACTTTGGGAGATTGCTCAGAGGGCGAACTGTTCCAAAAGAGCAATAATGCCAATTCTAGCGCAATCACAATGGCAGGAGGCAATGTCAGCCCGGGAAATAATGGCAACAATTTCAATCTCGCCTATGAGCCACAAACCAAAGTCTATGAATTCACCTCGATGGCCTATTACATTGGTCAAGGCACCAATGGCGAACCGGCCCTGTTCAGACGTCTAATGACGCCGCTGCAGGCGCCTCAGGAGCTTGTCTCCGGTGTCGAAACGCTCCAGATTCTTTATGGAGTTGATACTGGCGGAAGCAATGCTGCCGACGACTATGTTCCCGCTGACGAGGTAACTGACTGGGAGGAGGTCGCAAGTGTACGCTTTTCGGTTCTGACTCGGAGCCAGGACGATGTGCTTGACCAGCCAAACGGTCGCAGTTTCGACATGCTGGGCAGCGAGGTGAGCCAGGCGAATAACGGAGACAGCCGTGTCCGCATCGTCTCCGTAACTACAACATCATTGAGAGGGCGGATGGAATGATCAAGCGTGCAAACACACCAGTCATTAACTCGGCGCCTTTTTCTGCAACGCAGAGGGGGGCAACCCTGGTAGTGGCTCTGTTCATGCTTCTGCTTATCTCTCTTCTCGCGGTTGGCGGCATGCAGGGTTCCATCATGCAGGAGCGGATGGCCAGCAATGCACACGACGGAGCTATGTCCTTCCAGGCCTCTGAAGCTGGGCTTCGCCAGGGAGAAGCAGACCTGATAGGCAGCCTCGCCAGCCGCCAAACAGCATTCGCAACCAACAGGCTGACCACGCCCTGGAATTGGGATGGCAATAACCCTGCGGCTGCTGGAACCGGGAATGCTGGCGCCGGTGTCAGCGCTCAACCTGCTTATCATCAAGCGCGCTTAGCCGATGTATGTCCAATCGAGCCAGGACAACCCTGTTTTGAGCGCTTCGAGGTAACCTCTCGCGGCCAGGGCGGCAGCCCGAACGCTATTAGCGTCGTACAGTCAACCGTGCTCTTACCCCCGGAGTAATCATGAGCGCCATGCACACATCGCAGCCGAATCGTTGCCGTTTGCTCCAACTGGAGATTAAGCCATGAAACAGAAAACGAGAATACTCAAGAAAAATATCCACCTATCCAGGCTATCAACGTTTGCGGCAAGCCTACTTTTCTCGCTTGCAACAACACAAGCGGCTTTTGCCCAAGTAAACCTGGCTTCGGTGCCGCTGTTCTTGAAAGAGTCCGTTGACCCCAACCTGATGTTTGTCTTCGATGACTCAGGCTCAATGGGCTGGCGTTACATGCCTGACAATCTAGGGGGAGACGCAAACGAAAACTGGTATTATTCGAGCGATGTCAACAAAATTTATTACGATCCGGACGTTACCTATCTTCCCCCATATAAGCCTGATGGCAGCGGCCGCTATCCAAACTCCTCTTATACCAGCGCCCCGGTAAATGGGTTTGACCCGAACTCGGGGACGGATAATCTAAGCACGTACATTCGTTTCGATCAGATTGGATCCATTGAAGAAGGTTTCTATATGGATCTTATCCAGTCGCCCCAGTGCATAGCGAACCCGAAGGTCAACAGCTGTTTTAACACGGTCCTGCTTAATAACGCGACAGCCGATGTGAAGCAGAATTATGCCAACTGGTTTTCCTACTACAGCACGAGGGACAAGGCAGCAAAGTCGGGGATAACTGAGGCCTTTTTTAATCTGCCGGAAAACATTCGGGTCGGCTATGGTGCCATCAACGTCAACAACAATACCATTGATGGAGTGGCCGACACTGACACTATCGTCAGTGGCGTCCGTCCCTACACAAGCGCAAGAAGACAACAGTTTCTTACCTGGTTGCATGGCAAGAGTGTAAGCGGGGGAACTCCACTCAGAACTGCCCTCAAGGATATTGGTGAGTATTACTCCAGAAGCGACAACCAGGGTCCCTGGGGCGCAACGCCTGGCACCAATGACACCACTGCGCAGGTAGAGTGCCGTCAGAGTTTCTCCATTCTAATGACAGATGGTATCTGGAACGGTGGTAGTCCAAGCGTTGGCAACGTCGACAATACTGCGGGCCCCTCTTATACGAACCCCGACCCTGATGGCGACGATTTCTCCTATACGGCAGTTTCGCCGTTCGCAGACAGCCATTCCAATACACTCGCCGATGTGGCAATGGAGTACTGGAAAAACGACCTTCGAACGGACCTCGCGAACAAAGTCCCGACAGGAACTGTCGATCCGGCATTCTGGCAACACATGGTTACGTTTACCATCGGCCTTGGTGTCGTTGGCGACATCTCTGAGGCAGATGCAACCGCTGCGATTGCGTCTGGAGATCAGATAACTTGGCCAGAGCCAGATGATAATCGAAGCCCCGAAAACATCGATGACTTGTTGCATGCTGCCATCAACGGCAGGGGCGGTTACGCAAGCGCGCAGGATCCTGGGGCTTTTACCTTGGCTATCCAGGAATTCCTGGGTGATCTGACTGCTCGCGCCCAAACCTCCGCTTCCTCTGCTGCGGTCAGCTCCGCTGTCCTCAGAACGGAATCGTTGGGCTTCTTTGCGGGATTCAGGAGCGAAGACTGGTCGGGCACGTTGACCGGCTTCAACTTTGATCAAGGTTCCGAGATCTGGAATGCGGAAACAGTACTGGCTAATACAACACCTGCAAACCGAACGCTGATTACTCACAATGGCACCTCAGGCGTCGAATTGGCATTCAGCAGCACAAGTTCCCTTTCGAACCTCTCGACAAATCAGCAACAGGCATTGAACGCCGATCCTACACTGGCATCAACCGTGGACAACCTTGGTTATAAGCGTTTGGCATGGCTACATGGAGACACAAACGCGGACAGCTCATTCAGGTCCCGTGAAACAATTGATCAATCCGGTGCTTCCGTAACTCGCCTGCTCGGCGACATTATCAATGCGAATCCCCAATTTGTAGGTAAATCCAATTTTGGATTTAGCAGACTGCCTTCGACTGAGGGAAGCAGCTACGGAGCTTTTCGTTCAACGACGGATTATCAAAACCGAATCGATGCGCTCTATGTGCCCGCGAATGACGGCATTCTTCATGCTTTCAACAGTGAAACTGGTGCAGAGCTTTTCGGTTATGTACCTGGAGAGCTGCTTCTACCTCAGGGCACGAACAGTCACGCTCGCATTTCTGAGTTAATGCTTCCAAATTACTCGCATAAATATTTAATGGACGGTACGCCCCGAGTACAAGACGCGTACATTGACAAGGACGGAAACGGGTCCGCAGAGTGGCGAACTGTTCTTCTCGGTACGATGGGCCTCGGCGGTAAAACTGTTTTCGCGCTCGACGTAACTGACCCAGGTTCTTTCTCACCCGCGACAGACGTACTCTGGGAGTTCACACATCCGGATCTTGGCTATGGAGTAACCGACCCCCAAATCGCACGATTAGCAGATGGCACATGGGCCGCCATCTTCGGTAACGGCTACAACAGCGCCAACAACCAATCCAGCCTCTTCGTTGTTGATCTTGCCGATGGCTCGTTGATCAAAGAACTGGAAACCGGTGCTGGTAGCAGCGCGGCTCCAAATGGGCTAGCAGCGCCTGTCATTACGAGTTTTCCTGAAAGGGATGCCATCACCCGCCATGTTTATGCAGGCGACCTCCAGGGCAATATGTGGCGTTTCGCGATAGCAAGCTCCAACACGAATAGCTGGAGTACCGAAAAGGTATTCTCAGCCCAGGACAACGGCGGCACAGCCCAACCCATTACAGTTGCTCCGCGGGTAGCCCTAAACCCAACCGATTCTGACGAACTGGTACTCGCTTTTGGAACAGGAAGCTTCTTGAGAAACGGCGACGAAAGTAACTTCAACGTTCAAAGCCTTTACAGCATCAAAGATGACCTTTCGCAAACCAATCTTACCCGTTCAGACCTGCTGGAACAGACGATCACAACGCAAGAGACTGTGACGGTAACTAAAGCGTCCGGAGTCGGCACCAATACCTTTACTGTGCGCGAAACCTCCGAGAACCAGCTTACCTCTGAAAATGGCTGGTATCTGGACCTGATCTATGGATCCACCCAGACCGGAGAGCGGGTTATTAGCAGAGCAACCTTCCCGTTCGGGGTGAATCCAGACCGCGTGAGATTTACTACAGTCGTTCCTGATGACGACCCCTGCTCCAGCGGTAGAACGGGCTTCATAATGGACCTCAAGTTGACGAGCGGACAGCCGTCTGACGACCCGGTTTTCGACCTCAACAGTGATGGTATATTCAATTCCGGCGATATCACCGGTGGCTATGCACCAAGTGGCATACAGTATGGTTACGGTGGTGAGAATCGAACCATCGCCACCGGAGACGGAGATTCAGAGGTCATAATACCCGGGCTTGATCCGAACCAACTCGACCCGGATGCGCCTTGTGAAGACGCTTTGTGCGCCAGATCTCTGGATTCGAATACTGGTCGGCAAACCTGGGAACAGCTCCGTTAAAACGGAGCTGTTCCTCAACGGCACTGGTGGCATGTTGCGACAGGTTTTGACAGCACCTATTAAGAGGTTAAATCATGAATTTCAAAGCTTTCACCCCCAGATTTCTGGCCAACATGGTAGCGCTTTTGTTGACAGCAATAATGTTTACAGGCAATTCAACCGCCGAAGAAATGCCAGACTCTGAGTTTCAAATGCTCAGAGAAGGAAGCGAACTCTCTGGAACAGTAAATTCGGTTAACCCGGAACTGGGTATTGTTATTATTGATGATCGATCGTTCTTACTGGACCGAGTAGTTCATTTCAACAATGCAACATGGTCACGGGAGCAAGTCCTGAGGCGTTTGGAGCCAGGAAACTCGGTGAAAATAGAGGTTGGCAAAGTTGTTGACCCAAGCCGAGGCGCGCGGCTGATACGATCGCTTGATGTTGCAGACAAATAACTTTCTTGGCACACAAAATTCCTAAAACGTGAGTGACCTAGTTGTGACACGAACCGGAACCAATAAAACAGTAAAAAAAGCAGGCGTTGCAGGCTTTACACTCATAGAACTGATGATTGCAGTTGCTATCATTGCAATCATTGCCGCAGTCGCTCTACCAACTTATCAGAATCACGTAGAGCGGACTCGCAGAACAACGGCGCAGTCTGACCTGCTTGAATTGGCGCAATGGATGGAGCGAAGGTATTCCAATGGCTTTGACTATAGGGTTGGAGGAGCCGATCCGACTTTGCCGTTCACGCAATCACCACAGAATGGCACAGTCTTCTATAACATTAGCTTTTCGGGAAACGTAACGAGGGATACGTTCACACTGCAAGCTGTGCCTACCGGGGGCCAAACGAACGACCCCTGCGGAACGCTTACAGTGGATGAACAAGGAAACCGTGGTGCAGGCCAAGCGGGTTGTTGGTAAAAAGCTCAAGCGCCATTGAGCTCATTCGAGCTCAATGGCATCAATCCGCAACTCCCGCGGCATAGAAAACACAATATTCTCCTCACGCCCGGCAATTTCCTCCGGAACGCTGCCGCCAAGCTCTCGCAGACGGGTAATAACTTCGTTCACCAGAACCTCGGGGGCAGAAGCTCCCGCAGTAACCCCAATCGAAGTCTTACCTTCCAGCCAGGCAGCATCGATCTGGGAGGCCTCATCAATCAGATAGGCCGGCGTGCCCATTCTCTCCGCGAGCTCGCGCAGGCGGTTTGAGTTGGAGCTGTTCGGCGAGCCAACCACCAGCATCAGGTCGCAGTCGCCGGCCAACTGCTTCACGGCATCCTGGCGGTTCTGGGTGGCGTAGCAGATATCGTCCTTGCGAGGGCCCTGGATCTCCGGGAACTTTGCGCGTAGCGCGTCGATCACGCGGGCCGTATCGTCCATGGACAGGGTGGTCTGTGTAACGTAGGAGAGCTTACCGGGGTCTTTAACCTCCAGATTCGCCACGTCCTCCTCATTCTCTACAAGGTAGATTTCACCACCATTGCTGTGGTCGTACTGCCCCATGGTGCCTTCGACTTCCGGATGGCCGTGGTGGCCGATCAGCACGCATTCCCTGCCATCGCGACTGTAGCGCATGACTTCCAGGTGCACTTTAGTGACCAGCGGGCAGGTGGCGTCGAAGACTTTCAGGCCGCGGCGGGCGGCTTCGGTCTGTACCGCCTGGGAAACGCCGTGGGCGCTGAAGATAACAAGCTTGTCATCCGGCACTTCGTCCAGCTCGTCCACGAAAACGGCGCCGCGGTTGCGCAGGTTATCCACCACGAATTTATTGTGGACCACCTCGTGCCTCACATAAATGGGCGCCCCGAACACGTCCAGCGCCCGGTTTACAATTTCAATGGCACGGTCCACGCCGGCACAAAAACCTCGGGGATTGGCGAGTCGGATCTGCATATCAACCTGCTGCTCTGGTTAGTGGGCCGGGCCTGCCGGTTCCACGTCGATGATTTCTACTTCAAACGTCAGTGTACGCCCTGCCAGGGGGTGATTGAAATCCACCTCCACTTCGTCACCTTCTACACGGCTGACAACACCGGGCAACTCGCTCTGGCGCGCGTCGGCAAAGGAAATCATTACGCCGGGTTCCAGCACCATATCGGGGCTGAACTCATGGCGCTTGAACGTCTGTACGTTATTCGGATTGTGCTGGCCAAAGGCTTTCTCGGGCGGCACCTGGAAGCTGTCTTTGTCGCCAGCTTTCATACCCATCAGGTAGGCCTCGAAATTCTCCGGCAGGTTGTCATCGCCGATTTCCAGGGAGGCCGGCTCTTTCTCAAAGGTCGAATCAATCACTTCGCCATCCGGGAACTTAAGGGCGAAGTGCAGTTTTACCCGGGTACCCTTGTCGACAGGCAGCTCATTCATAAGAGTTACTCACTCCTTTGCGCATCCCCGTCCGAATCGGCGGGTTTGCGGAACATATCAAGTATCATCATGGCGGCACCGATAGTGATCGCGGTGTCGGCCAGGTTAAAGGCGGGAAAGTGCCAGTCCTGCCAGTAAAAGTGCAGGAAATCGACCACGTAGCCGTGCACCACCCGATCGTAGACGTTGCCAAGTGCGCCGCCGAGTATGAGTACGATGGCAATGGCGGTCCAGGTTTCATGGCGATGAAGGTTTTTCAGCCAGTAGATCAGTACTACACTGACCACCAGCGCCAGGGTTACGAAGAACCAGCGCTGCCAACCAGAAGCGCCGGCCAGGAAGCTGAACGCTGCTCCAGTGTTATGCAGCAGCGTCAGGTTGAACATCGGAACCACCGGAACCGGGTTGCCGTAAGTCAGCATGGCGGTTGCCATGGCCTTGGTGCCGAGATCCAGAGCGATCACCAGTACCGCCAGCCAAAGCCACTTCAGTTTGCTTCCGGTGACCTGCTCCGTCATGGTCGCGTCCATCAGGCGTAGGCGCGGGCTTCGCCGGGCCCTTCCACGTTGGTCACACAGCGACCACAGAGATCGTCGTATTTGGCATTACGGCCGACATCTTCCCGGTGGTGCCAGCAGCGCTCGCACTTGGTGTGGGCAGCCGGAGTCACCTTGACCCGAAGGCCCTCGTGGGAGGTCATTTCCGCATCGCCGGCTTCTGCAACCGGCTTCACGGTAGCCTCTGAGGTGATCAGAACAAAGCGCAGCTCTTCGCCGAGGTGCTTCAGATCGGCTGCCAGATCGCCTTCACAGAACAGGGTGACTTCGGCACTCAAAGAGCCTTTGATCTCACCCCGTGCCCTGGCCTCTTCCAGGCACTTGTTGACCGCCTCTTTCACACTGTACATCTTGCGCCAGTAGTCGCGGCCAAGCTCGGCGTTATCCGGCAACGCAGTAAGGCCTTCATACCAGGTTTCATAGAACACGGTATCGCTGCGCTTACCCGGCAGATGCTGCCAGATTTCATCAGCGGTGAAGCTGAGAATCGGGGCGATCCAGCGAACGAGGGCTTCGGCCACGTGGTACAGGGCCGTCTGACAGGAACGACGCGCCAGACTGTCGGCCTGGGTGGTGTACTGGCGATCCTTGATGATATCCAGATAGAAGCCGCCCAGGGTGGCTTCACAGAAGTTGTACACCTTCTGGTAAATCCGCAGGAAGGCGTAGTTGCCATAGTCCTCATCCAGCTCTTCCTGCAATTGCAGGGCACGGTCCACCATCCAGCGATCCAGCGCGATCATGTCTTCCGGCGCGACCATGTGCTGCTCCGGATCGAATCCGGTCAGGTTGCTCAGCAGGAAGCGGGAGGTGTTCCGGATCCGGCGGTAACCATCGGCGGTCTGGCGCAGGATGTCCTTGGACACGGTCATTTCGCCGCTGTAGTCGGTTGCGGCCACCCACAAGCGCAGGATGTCGGCGCCCAGCTCGTTCATGACTTCCTGGGGCGCGATGACGTTGCCCAGGGATTTGGACATTTTGTGGCCCTTGCCATCGACGGTAAAGCCGTGGGTCAGAACCTGCCTGTAAGGCGCCACGCCATTCATGGCGATGGAGGTTTTCAAGGACGACTGGAACCAGCCACGGTGCTGGTCTGAGCCTTCGAGGTACATATCCGCCGGGAACTGGCCCAGCTCCTCGCGAACCCGCAGGACCGACTCGTGAGTGACGCCGGAATCAAACCAGACATCCAGGGTATCCGTTACCTTCTCGTACTGCTCGGCATCACTGCCCAGCAGGGAAGACGCGTCCAGCTCGTACCAGGCATCGATACCGCCCTCTTCGATCCGCTGGGCCACCTGTTCAACCAGGTTCTGGGTGTCCGGGTGCAGCTCCTGGGTTTCCTTGTGGATAAACAGGGTGATTGGCACGCCCCAGGTCCGCTGACGGGAGATGCACCAGTCCGGCGACTGGTTGAACATGGCTTCGATACGGTTCTTACCCCAGGACGGCACCCAACGTACACCCTGGATCGCTTCAAGAGCATCAGCGCGCAGGTTTTCCTTATCCATGCTGATAAACCACTGGGGTGTGGCCCGGTAGATCAGCGGGGTCTTGGTACGCCAGCAGTGGGGATAGCTGTGACGGAACTTCTCGGAGCGGACCAGCTTGCCCTCGCGCTCGAGGGCGCTGCAAACCGGCTCATCGGCCTTGTAAACGTGTACACCGGCCAGCTCACCGGCGGCGGAAGTGTAGGTGCCATCCGCCTGAACCAGGTTGATGGTGCCGATGTTGTAGGCCTTGCCTACCTCAAAGTCTTCCATGCCGTGATCGGGCGCGGTATGAACAGCGCCGGTGCCGGCGTCCATGGAAACATGGTCGCCCAGGATAACAGGGACCTGCTTGTCGTAGATCGGGTGCTGAAGAACCAGATTCTCAAGCGCCGCGCCAGCACAGGTTGCCAGCACTTCGTAGCTCTCAACTTGCCAGCGGGCCATGATGCCATCGACCATGTCGGCAGCCAGGATCATCCGCTCCGGGCCGTGCCCGACATCGGTCTGTACCAATGCATAGTCCAGATCGGCATTAAGGGAAACGGCCTGGTTAGCGGGAATGGTCCAGGGCGTGGTGGTCCAGATAACCACGGACACATCGCCATTGCCATTGCCATTATCGGTGCCAAACAGTGACAGGGCTTTTGCCTGATCAACCGCGGTAAAGCGCACATCGATCTGGGTCGAGGTCTTGTCCTGGTATTCAACCTCGGCTTCTGCCAGTGCGGACTGACCCACCACACTCCAGTAAACCGGTTTGTAACCACGCACCAGATGGCCCTTGGCGACAATCTTGCCAAGTGCACGAACAATACCCGCCTCAACTTTGGGATCCATGGTCAGGTAGGGTTTATCCCACTCCCCCATCACGCCCAGGCGGATGAAATCGGTTTTCTGACCGGCAATCTGCTTGGTGGCGTAGTCGCGACAGGCCTGGCGGAAGGTCTTGTAATCCACCTTCACGCCGGCTTTGCCAATCTCCTGCTCTACCTTGTGCTCGATCGGCAGACCATGACAGTCCCAGCCCGGCACGTAAGGCGCATCATAGCCCATGAAGCTGCGGGACTTGACGATCATGTCCTTGAGAATCTTGTTGACCGCGTGACCAATGTGAATGCTGCCGTTGGCGTAAGGAGGGCCATCATGAAGGATGAACTTTTCCCGCCCTTCACGCTGCTTGCGCAGGTTGCCGTAGACGTCGAGATCCTGCCAGCGCTTGAGCATTTCCGGCTCGCGCTTGGCCAGGTTGCCGCGCATGGGGAAGGCGGTTTCCGGCAGATTCAGGGTGTGCTTGTAGTCGCTCATGGTTTGTGTGCGTACTCTTTTGGTCTTGGTCAGTTTGAGTCAGTCATATATTCGTTGGAGCGCAGCCGGGCGTTTCAATCCGCGCTTTTCACAGAGCCGTTTTCGGCAATCCACGCTCGGGCCCGGTCAAAATCCCGGGCAATCTGATCTTTCAGCTCATCCACAGAACCGAATTTTTCCTCGTCCCGCAGGCCATGCCGGAACACAACCTCCAGGTGCTGGCCATAAAGTGTGCCAGCAAAGTCAAACAGGTGCACTTCCAGTGAGGGCCGCTTGCCGTCAACGGTCGGACGTACACCAATATTGGCAACACCATCGAATCGGGCGCCATCGTCCAGGGTGGCGGCAACCACATAGACACCGCGCAGGGCGGGTGTCCGATGTAACAAAATATTCGCGGTTGGCGCACCAATCTGGCGCCCCAGTTGGCGGCCATACACGACCCTCCCCCGGATTCGATAGGGGTGGCCCAGCAGCGATTCGGCTTTCTCGAGCCCATTCACCGTGAGTAAATCCCTTACACGTGTGCTGCTTACTCGCTCGCCGTCGACGGTTACTGTCAGGGTATTCTCGACGGAAAATCCGGCGTCGTATCCAACTTTCTCGAGAAGCGCGAAATCGCCCGCCCGATCACAGCCAAAACGGAAATCATCGCCGACCACCAGATGACGAACGGCCAATCCATGGATCAGAACATCGTCGATAAAGCCCATGGCCGAATAACTACGGAACGCCTGGTTGAAGCGCAGGCACAGCACAATATCGATGCCTTCCGCCAGCAGGGCCTCGAACTTCTGACGAAACCCCATCAGCCTCGGCGGCGCCTCCCTGCCTTGAAAAAACTCCCGGGGTTGGGGCTCGAAAATCATCACCACCGAGGGCACGCCCAGAGCCTTGGCCTTGCTTTTGACCTGATCAATAATGGTTTTGTGCCCAAGGTGCACACCGTCGAAGTTACCGATGGTGGCGACACACCCGTTGGCGAGCGGTGAGTCCTCCCGACGGGAAAGCATTTTCAGGTTGGTCAGGCCCCGGATCAGACGCATGCAATGCGAACCTTCAATTGCCAGCTAGCTTTCAGCGCTCACTTTTACCGCAACGCTGGTGAGAAAACGCGCGATTATACCTTACCTGTGGCGGAAATGTCTTACCCGAACCCCGGCCAGCGCCAATGCAACGAAGTAGACGGCTACGCCTGCCCCCACCAGCAACGCCATATCCGCCGCCCGCTGATAACCGCCGTTTGCCAGCCACACCGACACCGGGGCGTTGAGCCAGACAATGACGGCCGCAAGCGCACCGTTGGCGAACAGCAGCTGTAGCAGGAAACGGGGCCAGCCGGGCTGACTCTGCCAGGCCCCTTCCTTCCGCAGTCCGCGCCAAAGAAGATAGCCATTCAACCAGGCCGATATGGAGGTGGCCAGCGCGAGACCGGCATGGGCCAGCGGAAAAATGAGAATCAGGTTGAACACCATGTTTGCCACCATGGCAATGATGCCGATCTTGACCGGCGTTCTGGTGTCTTCTCTTGCGAAAAACCCCGGCGCCAGAACCTTGATCAGCATGAACGCCAGCAAACCGGCGGAATAGGCCCTCAAACTCTGGGCAGACATGGCCACATCCCGGTTAGTTACCGCGCCATAGTGAAACAGGGTGGCAATCAGCGGCTCGGCCAGCAGCGCAAGCGCCAGGGCTGCCGGCAAGCCAATCAACAGAACCGCCCGAACCGCCCAGTCCAGGGTAGCCGCAAACTGGTCCGCTGATGCCGCTGCGTGTTTACGGGAAAGACTCGGCAGGATCACCGTGGCAATGGCTATGCCGAACACCCCGAGAGGAAGTTCCGAAAGCCGGTCAGAATAATACAGCCAGGAAACGCTGCCGGTCTGGAGAAATGACGCCAGAACGGTATCAAGCAGCAGGTTGATCTGACTTACCGACACCCCGAACAGCGCAGGCGCCATCAGCTTGAGAATCCGACTGACGCCCTCGTGGCGATAGTCCACTCGGGGCCTTGGCAACAGGCCCAGTCGCATCAGAAACGGCAACTGGAAAAACAATTGCAAGGCCCCGGCAATGAAAACGCCCCAGGCCAGAGCCATCACCGGCTCGTCCATCAGTGGCGTTAACCAGATGGCCGCCGCAATCATTGCCAGGTTCAGAAGCACCGGGGTAAACGCTGGCACAGCGAAGCGATCGTAACTATTAAGAATGCCGCCCGCGAAGGCGGTCAGCGAGATCAGCAACAGGTACGGAAAGGTGATGCGCAACATGTCGCTGGTCAGCGCAAATTTGACCTCATCATCCAGGAAACCAGGGGCAAAGACCGCCGTCAGCACCGGCGCCCCGAGAATGGCCACCAGCGTGACGCCCAACAGCACCAAGCCGAGGGAGCCCGCCACCGCATTGACCAGCCGCTGAACGTCCGAGAGCGACTGATTTTCGCGGTAAGAGGACAATACCGGCACGAACGCCTGGGAGAAGGCGCCTTCTGCAAATAGCCGACGCAGGAAATTCGGAATCTTGAAAGCCACAAAAAAAGCATCGGCACCGGCACCGGCACCGAAATAGCGGGCAATGACCATATCCCGAACCAGACCCAGCACCCGGGACAGCATGGTCATGATACCCACGAGCCCCGACGACCTGAGCAGGCCGGGCGCCTTGGGTAATTGCTTCTGTTCAGGCGTTGATTCAGGTTCCGGCGACATGCAGGCCCTTGCTTGGCATTCTGGATATCCTTTTGGCGCTCGTATTTCGGGAATTACCTGCTTCCCGGTCAAGCCCGCGTTCAGTGAGCCGCGAGTTTACCACAGGCCTTCTGTGTCGGGGCATGAAATGGGTTTTAGCCTTGACATTTGAAGGTTTGAGCGGCATAGTTCCGCGTCATTTATTTCGACGCGCTGGTTTTGGCGCGCCCGCGATGTAACGAATCATTCAGCAACGAATTTGAGATTTTCAGGAGTTTTACGGTGGCAAATTCCCCGCAAGCCAAGAAGCGCGCACGTCAGAACGAGAAGAACCGCAAGCACAATGCAAGCCTGCGCTCCATGGCTCGTACTTATGTGAAAAAGATCCAATCCAAGATCGAAGCCGGCAACTACGAAGAAGCCCAGGCCGCTTTCCAGCAGGCTCAGCCGATTCTGGACAGCATGGTCAACAAAGGCATCTTCGCGAAGAACAAGGTGGCTCGTAGCAAGAGCCGCCTGAGCGCCAAGATCAAGGCCCTGAAGAGCGCCTAATCAGCTCGATTCAGGCAAAAAAACCGGCCATCTGGCCGGTTTTTTTATGGACGAGCGATTATCACACAATCACCAGATTGTCCCGGTGGATCATCTCCTCGCCTGACATATAGCCAAGGATCTCGGTAATCCGGTCACTGGAACGGCCGGCAATAGCCCTGGCTTCGTCGGCGTCGTAATTAACCAACCCCCGGGCGATTTCACGACCACTCTGGTCGAAGCAGGACACCATCTCGCCACGGCGAAACTGCCCCGACACACCTTTAACACCCACCGGCAGAAGACTGCGGCCACCCAGGCACAGCACTTTCACCGCACCATCATCCAGAGTCAGCCTGCCACGGGTCTGCAGGTGGCTGGCGAGCCATTGCTTTCGGGCAGCAATCCGGCCCTGCTCCGGCAATAACAGAGTACCGATTACATCACCCTGCCGCAGGCGACCAATCACGCCCTCGATGCGACCACCAACGATGACGGTGAAAGCCCCGGACCGGGCAGCAAGCCGCGCAGCACGCAACTTTGTCTGCATGCCGCCGCGCCCGAGAACACCGGCGCCGCCACCCGCCATGGCATCCAGTTCGCGATCTCCGGCCCTGCGCTCGGTCACCAGACACGCATCCGAATGCTTCCTGGGATCCTTGTCAAATAGGCCCAGCTGGTCAGTGAGGATAATCAGGCCATCCGCCTCAATCAGATTGGCAACCAGGGCGCCCAGGGTGTCGTTATCGCCAAACCGGATCTCGTCGGTAACCACAGTGTCGTTTTCATTCACAATGGGCACGACACCCAGGTTCAGCAGGGCCCTGAGGGTTCCCCGGCCATTCAGATAGCGCTTGCGGTCGGAGAGGTCATCATGAGTCAACAGAATCTGGGCGGTATGGATATCGTGCCGTTTGAACTGGGCTTCCCAGGTCTGCACCAGCCCCATCTGACCAACTGCCGCAGCAGCCTGCAACTCATGGAGCTGCTCTGGCCGGACAGTCCAGCCAAGACGACTCATTCCCTCGGCGACAGAACCAGAGGAAACGACAACCACCTCCACGCCATCTTCAATAAGCTCGGCGATCTGATCCACCCACAAACCCAGGGCCGCCACATCCAGGCCACGACCATCGTTGGTCAGTAAAGCGCTTCCGATCTTGATAACCAGGCGACGGGCCTGGCGCAGCTGTAGGCGTTCAGTCATGGTGCTTGAGCGATCTCTCTGGTATCAGTCCTTGGTTTACTCCGGGGCGTAGACCACTTCGACATCGTAATCATCATCGTCAAAGTCGTCGTCATCGTCCTCTTCGCGGGCCGCGCGGCGTGCCTGACGCTCGGCTTCAATACGGGCGCGAGCTTCGTCGTCCATCTGCCGGCGACGTTGGGCCTCCCGCTCCGCGAATTCCGGATTCTGGGCCTCTTCCTCAGCCTGCTCTTCGATCCAGCGCATAACGGCCTGAGCCAGGGTCTTGGTGCCCTCGCCACTGAGCGCAGAGATCCAGAAAACCGGCCCTTCCCATCCGAGCTCATCGACAATGGCCTGACAATGAGCATCGCGATCTTCTTCGGCCACCATGTCGACCTTGTTCAGCACGAGCCATCTCGGACGGTTGGCCAGTGTTTCGCTGAACTTCTCAAGCTCATGCTCGATTGCTCTAACCGCATCGGCGGGCGATGAGCCATCGTACGGTGCCACATCCACAAGGTGCAGGAGTAGACGGGTGCGCACGAGATGCTTCAGGAAGCGGATACCCAGGCCGGCACCTTCGGCGGCACCTTCAATCAAACCGGGAATATCGGCAATCACGAAACTCTGGTGCGCCTGCACACTGACCACACCAAGATTGGGCACCAGCGTGGTAAACGGATAGTCCGCGACTTTCGGGCGGGCCGCCGATACCGAACGGATGAAGGTGGACTTGCCGGCATTGGGCATACCCAGCAGCCCCACGTCCGCCAGCACCTTCAGCTCCAGCCTGAGGTTACGCAACTCACCATCCGAGCCCTTGGTGGTCTGGCGTGGCGCACGGTTCACCGAGGATTTGAAGCGGGTATTACCAAGACCATGAAAACCCGCCTGGGCAACCTTCAGGCGCTGACCGGCATGGGTCAGATCCCCCAGGACCTCGTGGGTATCCATATCGACCACCGTGGTGCCGACCGGAACCGGCAGAACCAGGTCCTCGCCTTTGTTGCCGGTACAGTTGCGGCCGGAGCCCGGCTCGCCATTCTGGGCCTTGTGTTTGCGCTGGAACCGGTAGTCGATCAACGTGTTCAGCGACTCCTCGGCTTCCAGATACACGGAACCACCATCGCCCCCGTCGCCGCCATCGGGGCCACCCTTGGGAACGTATTTTTCTCGCCGGAAGCTCAGGCAGCCGTGACCGCCCTTGCCGGCTTCCACAATGATGGTGGCTTCGTCTACGAATTTCATGAATCAACCCTTTGCGCCATGCGCATAAACTAAAAAGCCCCGCAGCCTCTAGGAAGCTTTGCGGGGCTCCGGATGGTTCTGAGCACCTGATAATATCAGGATATCAGCGCCACCCAGGGTTCGACAGAACCGGATCGCCGCTGCTTACGCAGCCGGAACGATGCTCACGAACTTACGGCTCTGCGGGCCTTTGGTTTCGAACTTCACCTGGCCGTCTGCTTTCGCAAACAGGGTGTGGTCCTTGCCAATGCCAACATTGCTACCAGCGTGGAAACGAGTGCCACGCTGACGGATGATGATGCTGCCTGCAGATACAGTCTCGCCGCCAAAGCGCTTCACACCAAGTCGTTTAGACTCGGAATCGCGACCGTTACGGGTACTACCTGCTGCCTTTTTATGAGCCATTACCAGCCTCCTTATTTAAGGGGTAATTCGAGAGCCTCAGCCCTTGATACCCGTGATCTTGACTTCAGTAAACCACTGACGGTGGCCCTGACGCTTCATGTGATGCTTACGACGACGGAACTTGATGATCTGAACCTTGTCATGACGGCCGTGGCTAACCACTTCTGCGGTCACTTTGGCACCATCAACTACCGGCGCGCCTACCTGAACCTTGTCGCCGTCGGCGATCAGCAGAACGCGATCAAACTCAACGTTACCGCCGGTTTCAACTTCCAGCTTTTCCAGCTTCAGGGTTTCGCCTTCTTTTACACGGTGCTGCTTGCCACCGCTAACAATAACTGCGTACATTCACTCGTTCTCCACGATTGACCCATCCCTGCTCTTATCCACCTGGTTCTAAGGGAGGCGCTCTGGCGACCCTATAGCAGGGAGCGCAGGTTGGGATGAGTTGGGCGCGTGATTGTACGAAAAGACGCACCGCAACACAAGCCAAGTTGACACTACCTTCGGCAATACCTAGCATTGCCGCGACCTGCCTTTAATATCAACAATCGTAACGACGATAACACCAGCAAGGGATCCACAAGCCGCATGACAGCCCAGCGCATTTACGACACCGTGGCCGACGACTTCAGCCGCGTTAATGATCTGATCATCCAGCGGCTTTCCTCAGATGTTCCCCTGGTGGAGAAAATCGCCCAGTACATCATTGAAAGCGGCGGTAAGCGCTTGAGACCGCTACTGGTTCTGCTTTCCAGCCAGGCCGCCGGCTACGAGGAAAACGACCACCTCAAGCTCGCAGCCGTGATCGAATTCCTGCACACCGCCACCCTGCTGCACGATGATGTAGTAGACACCTCGGACATGCGCCGCGGCCGAAGCACCGCCAACGCCCGCTGGGGCAACGCGCCAAGCGTTCTGGTAGGTGATTTCCTCTACGCCCGTGCTTTCGAGATGATGGTGGAGCTGAAAAGCCTGCGAATCATGGACGTTTTGTCCCACGCCACGGCGGTAATCGCCGAGGGCGAGGTTATGCAACTGATGAACGTGAAAAACCCGGACCTCACCGAAGAGCAGTACATGAAGGTCATCCACAACAAGACTGCCATGCTGTTCGAAGCCGCCTCCCACACCGGCGCACTGCTTGCCAACGCCAATGCAGAGCAGGAGCTGGGCCTGAAAGACTACGGCAAGCATCTGGGCCTGGCTTTCCAGCTGGTGGACGATGTCCTGGATTACCGCGGCGACGCCGAAGCCATGGGCAAAAACGTGGGCGACGATCTGGCTGAAGGCAAGACCACCCTGCCGCTGATCCACGCCATGAACCATGGCACCGGGGAAGAACGGCAGTTGATCCGTCAGGCCATCCGCAAGGGCGGCCTGGACGATCTGCCCCGCATCCTCGATATTGTTGAGCGCTCAGGCGCAATCGAATACACCATGGCAAAAGCGCGGGAGCAGGCGGAACTGGCCCAGACCTGCCTTCACCCCCTTCCAGACTCAGGCCATAAAGAAGCCATGGAACTGCTGACCGAGGTCGCAGTCGCGAGAGTTAGCTAAGCGACTCACGCCCGTGGGGTGAGTCAAAGTCCAGCTCCGGACCAACCGGTACTATCTGAGTCGGGTTGATGGTTCTCTGGCTTACGTAGTAGTGGCGTTTGATCTGATTAATATCCACGGTCTCCGCCACGCCTGGCACCTGGTAGAGGTCCCGAACGTAGGCAGAAAGCGCCGGGAAATCGCTGATCCGCTGGCGGTTGCACTTGAAGTGGCTGTAATACACTGCATCAAACCGGATCAACGTGGTGAACAACCGCCAGTCAGCCTCGGTCAGCCGGCCACCGACCAGATACCGTTGAGAAGACAACCGCTCCTCAAGCCAGTCGAGAGAATCAAACAACGCATTGTAGGCTTCCTCGTACTTATCCTGCGCAGTGGCAAAGCCCGCCTTGTAAACGCCATTATTAACCGTGTCGTAAACCCGGGCGTTCACAGTATCAATCTCTTCTTGCAGCTCCCCGGGATAGAAATCCAGATCGGTACGAACACCCTCAAGGCCATCAAATGCCGAATTGAACATCCGGATAATTTCGGCCGACTCGTTGCTCGCAATCGTTTCTTTCTTTTTATCCCACAAGGTCGGCACTGTTACCCGGCCAGAATATTCCGGTGCAGCCTTGGTGTAGATCTGATGCATGAAGCGGAATCCATGGAGATGGTCCCGGTGCTGCTCGCTGTCGGGCCGGAATTCCCAGCCGTTTTCAACCATGTCAGGGTGCACCACTGACACTGAAATGTGCTTCTCCAGACCTTTGAGCTTCCGGAAAATCAACGTCCGGTGCGCCCAGGGGCAGGCCATTGAAACATAGAGATGATAGCGCCCTGATTCCGCCTTGAAACCGCCTTCGCCATCCGGCCCCGGCGAGCCATCGGCGGTCACCCAGTTCCGGAAACGCGCTGCTTCCCGTTCAAACTTGCCACCGGTCTTGTCGGTGTCATACCACTTGTCGTGCCATTTGCCATCAATCAGCAGGCCCATAAAGCCCTCCCGTTAAAATTCCTGAACATGATGAAATCAATACAGGCAGAATACCGGGGACCCTGCTACGCTCTCAAACAAGCATTTCTGGCCAACAACCTCAGATAATTCGAACATGCATACAGCCATCACCATTGACGCCCTCAAAGTCCTTGATGCCATTGACCGCAAAGGCAGTTTCGCCGGTGCCGCCAACGAACTGTTCCGGGTTCCCTCCGCCATCAGTTACACCGTGCAGAAGCTGGAAGAGGATCTGAATGTCGCCATTTACGACCGAACCGGTCACCGCGCCCGACTGACACCGGCCGGCCGCTACCTTCTGGAAGAGGGCCGCACACTGCTCGAGGCGGCAGAAAACCTCGCGCACACCACACGCCAGGTCGCCCAGGGCTGGGAAACGCGGTTACGGATCGGGTTCAACTCACTGCTGCCGGCGGAATGCCTGTTTCCGGCAATCCGGGAATTCTATGAGCTGGGCGTACCGGTAGATGTACAAATCGTGGAAGAGGTCTTTGCCGGAACCTGGGATGCTCTGCAAAGCCGCCGCGTGGATCTGATCATCGGCGCCGATAATTTCAGCAAGCCAGCGGGAAACTACACAACCCAATCCCTGGGCGACATGCCGTTCGTTTTTGCCGTTGCCGCCGATCATCCCCTGGCCGATGCCGAAGCGCCGCTCTCCGAGGACGAAATCTCCCGATATCCGGCAGCCGTCGCTGCAGACACATCAAGGTCCTTGCCCCCGGGCCACGCCGGCATATTCCACCGCCAGCGAACCTTGACGGTGGCCAACATTGACCAGAAGATCGCCATACAGGTAGCCGGCCTCGGCGTGGGATGGTTGCCAAGGGCACGAATCAGCGCAGAACTGAAGGAAGGCAAGCTGGTCATCAAGGAAGTGCAGGAATCGCGACAACCAATCAAACTGCAACTGGCCAGGCATGCCGAGGACCAGGGCAAGGCCCTGATGTGGTTTTGGGACCGACTCAGCGCGGAGGGAGCCGTTTCAGACTGGCTAACAGGCTGAAAATAAAGCAAATGGTATGACTCCAACTCGAAGTCATACCAGGCAAATGAGTCAACCGTTTGCCCGGGCACTTCGTTTATACTGCAGCTGAAACCAACGCCGAAGGGAGCTCTCTGATGCGGCAACTGTCGGAACTGGATGCCTCGTTCCTGTATCTCGAGTCGGAAACCACACCGATGCACATCGGAGGCATCTACCTCTTCGATGCTTCCGAACGGGAGAAACCGCTGGCCTTCAGCACCTTTGTCGCCTACCTTCGAAGCCGCCTGCATGTTGTGCCGGTTTTCCGGCAACGCCTGAAAGAAATTCCCCTGCGCCTGGGCCGCCCCTACTGGATTGATGACCCCGATTTCAGCATCGAGCGCCACCTTGCCTACGTTAATCTGGGCGAACACGGCCGCAAGGCAAGCCTGATGACGCTGGCCTCACGGATTCTGGAAGAACCTCTGAAAAGGGACCGCCCGCTGTGGCACATCACCTTCGTAGACGGCTTCAAACTGGACGAGGAGGACACCGGCAGTGACGGCTTCGCCTTGATCGTCAAATTGCACCACGCTGCCATCGACGCCTTCAGTGGCGAGGAGATTATTGGCAAACTGCTGGAGTATACGCCCGAGCCCAGCCCGATTGCGCCACCTCGACCCTGGCAGCCCAGACCAGAACCCTCGGAAGAACGGGTCATGCTCCAGGCCGGTGCGAACATCATTCGCACGCCACTGCAGTTCACCTCTCTGGCGTTCAACGCAGCCGAGGCTACAGCCCGGGGACTGATCCAGAAGCAATTACGCAAACTGCCACTCCCGCTGCCCCTGTTTTCCGCCCCAAACAGCCCTTTCAATCGGCAGATTACGGCAAATCGGCAGATTGTCGCCCCCAGCGTGGAGCTTTCGCGCCTGAAGGCGATCAAGGCGTTTCTCGGGGACGTAACGTTGAACGATGTGGTTCTGGGACTGTGCGCCGAAACCCTGAAACGCTATCTGATCAGCGAGGGCGTCAATGCCGACAAATCCCTGGTGGCAATGACACCGATTTCGGTTCGTTCCAACAGCCTGCGCCGAGCCACCGGGAACCAGATGTCTGCCATGCTGCTGGATCTGGCGACCGATGAAACCAATCCCGCCCAGCGGATACGGCGCATACACTGGAACGCGGTTGCTTCGGAGCCCTACCGGGAGGCTATTGCTGCAGATCGGCTGACGGAACTGCTGCCTTCAACCATGCTGGCGCTGTCCGCGAGGCTTTATTCGGAATTGCAAATTGCCCAGCGTTACCAGCCGGTATTCAATCTGCCAATCACCAACGTTCCCGGACCACAGGTTCCACTGTATCTGCAGGGTGCACGCCTGGTTCAGCAATACAATACGGCGCCGCTGTTCGACAGTATGGGACTGGTGATTGTAGCGGTGAGCTATGAGGGAAGGCTGACACTGAATTTCACCACCTGCCCCGATGTGGTGGCCCACGGAGAGTCATTGCAGGCTCACGTGGATGAAAGCCTCAACGCCATTGAAGCGGCCATGGAACGGCTCGGAACAGAGGAAACCAAAGAACCCATCGCAGCCTCCCCAACACAGACCCTGGCGGATGATGCGATGACGGCACTGGAAGGACTTCTGAAGAAAGCTCTGAAACGTTTCCGGGCCTGAACCGGACCCGGAAACGGTCAAGCAAGACTCGCTTATTCGAACGCCCAACGAAGAAACGCCTTCTTTTCTTCGTCACTCGCTGTTTCCCAAATGGTTTTCAACCGTTCAAGCGCGTTTTCAGCACTTGCCGGAGAACTCCGGCATTTCCTGCTCGGCCTCCTGACGCGACTCGGGCCGATCAAATTCGAACCCATAGGTCTCCCCGGCTTCCGCCGCTTTGGTAGCATTCTGACGAGTGCAAGACAACGGCGGGCTTCGCTGACCCACTCCGGCTTTTTCAACGCAGATCCCGATTGAGACCCAACCCGTAAAATTGTAAAAAAATGTTGAATTCGCCCCGAATTGGGTTAATTTTAAACAGATCGGCAGATATTAACGCGGCGCCCGAGAAGCAAGAACGAAAAGCGGGCAGTACAGGAGACGCCATGGACACCCATCGCAGGACCGGAGAAGAAGGGCCGGTTCCCTTTCGCAGTAGTCGATTCTTCTGCGTAGGGAGCAAATGGTACTTTACCACCCGGGAAGGGTTTGACAGTGGCCCGTTCGCTTCACGGGAGCGGGCGGAAACAGGCCTCAAACGCTTTCTGCACGTGGTCCGTATGCTGCCGGAAGAACAACAGCTTCACTGACAGGCCTTCGTGCCCGTCTAGACCATGACGGGCACCAGCCACACGTCTACTGCCCACAGGCAGATCAGGGCCATGACGCCGGCAATAACATCGTCAACCATGATACCCAAACCGCCAGGCAGGTGCTGGTCCAGCCAACTGATGGGCCACGGTTTTGCAATGTCAAAAAGCCGGAACAGAGCGAACGCCCCCAGAACCCCATAGATAGTGTCAGGGAAGAGGCCAAGGGCAATCCACATCCCGACGAATTCATCCCAGACAATGCCGCCATGGTCATGAACCTTCAGGTCTTCAGCCGTCTTTCCGCAGAGCCAGATACCCACGATAAAAGCAGCCAGTACCACCAGCCAGTAGCCCACGGGCGGTAACCAGGCGAAGACGTACCACAGCGGAATGGCGGCCAGGCTGCCCCAGGTGCCGGGCGCCCTCGCCGTTGCACCGCTGCCAAAACCAAAAGCGAGCAGATGCACCGGGTTACGCAAGAATCCCGGCGGGAGTATGACTGCCGGCGCCTCCGGTTCCGGGGTCTCGCCTTCCTGACTCATAATTCACTCCTGAAATGGTCAAACCCGGCGGGCACCGCTTCCAAACTGCAATCGACACCGTCGAGATACAGGCCCGGCTCAGCGTCAACGAAGCCGATCACGGTGAGTTGGCGCTTCAGTGATTCCGGGGCACGCTCCCAGTTTTCTCGCGAGAAACACAGGCACAATTCGTAATCGTCTCCGGAGCGCAGTGCGCAGTCCAGGGCCTTCTCACCCTTTAGCCGAACAAGCGCTGGCGAAAGAGGCATCCTGGCACTCTCGATCCGGGCACCGACCCCTGATGCGGAAAGAATGTGCCCGAGATCTGCCAGCAAGCCATCAGAGATATCAACCGCCGCAGTGGCATATTGGCGTATAGCTCCTGCCAGATCCAGTCTCGGCCAGGGATGGTGATAGCGTTCGAGCACGGCAAGCATGTCAGCGGAAGGGGCAGGCTCCGAAAGATAGTCTAAAGCGGCGCCGGCATCCCCCAGGGTTCCGGACACGGCAATCAGATCTCCGGGACGGGCGCCGGAGCGTCGAATCCCGGCTCCCTGCTCTACAGTGCCATGCACCTGCAGGCTCAGGGTGAGCGGCCCGGAGGTGGTATCCCCGCCGGCCAGCGCCAGACCAAACGCCTCGCTGGCCTTTCGCAATCCCATCGAGAAGTCTTCAAGCCACTGCTCATCCACGGCTGGCAGCGTCAGTGCAAGCGTGAAACATTCCGGGTCGGCACCCATGGCAGCAAGATCGCTGGCAGCGGCGGCAAGTGCCCGCCAGCCCAGATAATCGGGACGGTAGTTTCGGGGAAAGTGGACACCCTCCACGAGGGCGTCCACAGAAAAGACAAGGTCCCGGCCTGCGGGAATACGCTGAATCGCGCAATCGTCCCCGGGGCCCAGGATCAGGGATCCGGATTCCTGTCGCCCGGCAAGCGGCAGAAAGTAACGGCGAATCAGTTCGAATTCGCCCATCGACTAGCGAGCGCGGGTCTCGGCAAGCCGGAGTCGGCCGCTCAGCTTGTCGAGAATGCTGTTAACAAATTTATGGCCCTCGGTGCCACCAAAGCGCTTGGCCATTTCAATGCCCTCATTAATGACCACCTTGTAGGGCACATCAAGCCGATGCTTGAGCTCATAGGCTCCCAGACGGACAATCGCCAGTTCCACGGGATCAACCTCTTTAATAGGCCGATCCAGGAACGGCTCGATCAGCTTGTCCAGTTCGCCCTGCTCGCGATGTACCCCACGGAGCAGATCCCGGAAATACAGCAGGTCGACCTTGCTCATGTCGTTGTCGACCATGAACTCGGCTTCAATGTCAGAAATCGCCGTCTTGCTGAAATGGCGCTGATAGAGCCCCTGCATGGCGAGGGCCCTGGCACGGCGTCGATCACCGGCTTTCGGTTGGCCAGACGGAGCCGGCTGCGGTGATGTACCTTCGGTTTCGCTCATTACTCACCCAGCTTCTTGAACAGGCTGACCATTTCAAGGGCGGTGATTGCCGCTTCGGCACCCTTGTTACCGGCCTTGGTTCCGGAACGCTCGATGGCCTGTTCGATGGAATCCACCGTCAGCACACCGAAGGTTACCGGCACGTCGGTATCAAGACTGACCGCGCCAAGACCGCTGGAGGCCTCGCCGGCAACATACTCGAAATGCGGTGTGCCGCCACGGATGACTGCACCCAGGGCAATAATCGCATCGTACTCACCGGTTTCGGCAACGCGCTTGACGGCCAGGGGCATTTCATAGGCTCCCGGCACGCGGACGATGGTGACGTCGTCATCGGAAATACCGTGACGGCGCAAGGTATCCAGCGCGCCCTCGACCAGGCTTTCCACAACAAAGCCGTTAAAACGGCCCACTACCAGCGCATAGCGCCCGCTGCACTCGGTAAAATCACCTTCAATTACTCTGATATCTGCCATCGATGGCTCCTTCACGTGTCGCGGCATAGGGGCCACGACCGGGTTTATCATTCGGGGGTGTAGGGAACGTATTCGACCACTTCCAGATCGAAACCGGAAATGGCGGAAAATTTGATCGGCGGGCTCAGCAGGCGCATTTTGCCAACACCAATATCCCGGAGAATCTGGGAGCCGGTACCTACCGTGAAGTAAACGCCGGAGCTTCCCTTGCCGGAGGAGCCCTTACCCTCATCAAAGAATTCCTGGATCCGGTCTTCCAGGTTGTAGCTGTCCTCGGCGCTGTTCAGCAGGACGACCGCGCCCCGGCCTTCCTCTGCCACCTTTTCAAGGGCGTGATGCAGGGGCCAGCTGCGAGAATCCTTGCGGCGCGCACCGAGGAGGTCCCGAAGGGTGTCCGTGATGTGGACCCGGACATAGACCGGTTCATCGGGAGAAATGTCTCCCATCAACATCGCTAGATGGGTGGCTCCCTGGATATTGTCACGGTACGTCCGAAGCTTGAACACGCCGTACTCAGTGTCGAGGTCGTTTTCTTCCACACACTCAACAGTTCGCTCATTCATGGTGCGGTAGTGGATCAGATCGGCAATGGTGCCAATCTTCAGGTCGTGCTCTTCGGCGAATCGCTCCAGGTCTTCGCGGCGGGCCATAGAGCCGTCGTCATTCATGATCTCGCAGATCACGCCGGCCGGCTCGCAACCTGCCAGTGCGGCGAGGTCACAGGATGCTTCGGTGTGCCCCGCGCGGCTCAAAACACCGCCGGGATCAGACATCAACGGGAAAATATGGCCAGGCTGAACCAGATCACTGGCCTTTGCGTTGCGTGCTACCGCTGCCTGCACCGTGCGTGCACGGTCTGCCGCCGAGATGCCAGTGGTCACACCCACGGCAGCCTCAATCGAGAGGGTAAACTTGGTTCCGAAGCCGGAGGCGTTCTGCTGGACCATCAACGGCAAACCCAGTTGCTCGCAGCGATCCCGGGTCATCGGCATACAGATCAGGCCACGACCAAAACGAGCCATGAAATTGATGGCTTCGGCCGTGCAATGCTCAGCAGCCATCACGAGATCGCCCTCATTCTCGCGATCTTCGTCATCCATCAGTATGACCATCTTGCCCTGACGGATATCTTCAATGATGTCTTCAATGCTGTTCAGTGCCATATGGTTTTGCACCCTTGCGGCGCTCCGGCAAATAATTGCTGCCGGAACAACCTGAGTTTATGGATTACCGGCGGGTGAGGATCAGACGCTGATCCTCACCTACCTGACGTCGGTCCAGCACCTTCCATTGTACTTTATCTGCCATGGTCTCCAGCGGCAGATGTGCGGTCGGACGTCCCGTGCTGCCGAGGAAAACCGGCGCCTGATAGAGCCAGAGTTCGTCGACCAGATTTTCGTTAATAAAGGTGCCGGCCAGAGTGGGTCCCGCCTCCACCAGCAGCTCGTTGATTCCGAGCTCGCCGAGCGAGTCCAGCAGCTCGGCCAGGTCGATCCCGTTATCTTTCCAGGCGACACCGGTAAGGCTGATGCCCAGGGCCGCGAGGTCCTGGGCTGGCGCAGTGGCCAGCGTTGATGACGCACAGAACACCTGCACGTTACCGCCCTGGAGGATCTTCGCAGACGACGGTGTGCGCGCATCGCGGTCGGCAATCACCCGAAGCGGTTGCCTGGACGGCTCCGTCGCGTCGCCAATATCCCCCAGTTCCTCGCGGCGGACCGTCAATGAGGGGTCGTCGGCGAGCACGGTTCCGACACCGGTCAGAATGGCATCACTGATCGCTCTAAGACGCTGGACATCCCGACGTGCCTCAGGACCGGTAATCCACTGGCTCTCACCGGAAGCCATGGCGGTACGGCCATCAAGACTTGCAGCCATTTTGAGCCGCACCCAGGGTCGGCCGGTGTTCATGCGTTTCATGAAGCCCGGATTCAGGCGGGCAGCTTCTTCCGCCAGCAGGCCTTCAGTAACCCGGATCCCAGCTTCCCTGAGCATATCCAGCCCCCGGCCAGACACCGAGGGGTTCGGGTCCTTGGTTGCGGCGTAGACGTGGGCAACACCAGCATCAATCAGCGCCCTGGCGCAGGGCGGCGTCCGGCCAAAATGGCTGCACGGCTCCAGTGTTACATACGCTGTCGCACCCCGGGCATCCGGACCGGCCTGGCTCAGGGCACGGGTCTCGGCGTGGGCTTCTCCGGCACGCTCATGCCACCCCTCACCAAGAACCAGATCTCCCCGGGCAATGACACACCCAACCCGTGGATTAGGGTGGGTAGAGTACCGACCGCGCCACGCAAGCTGGACAGCCCGCGCCATCATGGCCCTGTCGCGGTTCTCGATCATGCCTTGCCTTTCGGGGCGTGGTTATCCGCCAGCGCTTTGGCAACATCCACGGCCGCCTCACCGTTGCTGGCCGACAACCTCTCGATCTCTTCCTTGAATTCGTTGATATCCTGAAAGCTGCGATATACCGAGGCGAAGCGGACATAGGCAACCTTGTCCAACTGGCGCAATTCGGTCATCACCTCTTCACCCAACTGCATGGACTTCACTTCCCGCTCTCCGGTCGCCCGCAACCGGTATTTGATCCGATTGAGAGCCGCATCAATCTGTTCAATGCTCACGGGGCGCTTTTCCAGCGCTTTCATCAGCCCGGCGCGCAGCTTTTCCTCATCAAACGGTTGTCGGGTACCATCCTGTTTGACCACCCTTGGCATCACCAACTCGGCAGATTCGAAGGTAGTAAAACGCTCCCGACAGGACAGACATTCCCTGCGGCGACGCACCTGATCACCCTCGGCCACCAGCCGGGAGTCAATCACCTTGGTATCTGCTTCACCACAGAAGGGACAATGCATAGTCAGGAGCTCCGAAGAGGAAGCCGGGCCGAAAAGTCGGCCCGGCAGGTCATGCCTGTAGTCTAGCTATAAAACGATTAGCCGTAGACAGGGAAACGGGCGCAGAGTGCACTTACCTGCTCACGAACCCGGCTGTTGACCGCCTCGTCGTCCAGGTTATCGAGGATGTCGCAGATCCAGCCAGCGAGGTCGCGACACTCGGACTCGCCGAAACCACGGGTGGTGATTGCCGGGGTGCCAATGCGAAGACCGGAGGTGACAAACGGAGACCGCGGATCATTGGGAACCGCGTTCTTGTTGACGGTGATGTGGGCACGACCGAGCGCCGCATCCGCATCTTTCCCGGTAATGTCCTGTTTGATGAGGCTGACCAGGAACAGATGGTTCTTGGTGCCACCGGAAACCACATCATAGCCACGATCCACAAACACCTGGGCCATGGCGGAGGCGTTCTTCACAACCTGCTGCTGGTAGGTCTTGAAATCGTCGCTCATGGCTTCCTTGAAGCACACGGCCTTCGCGGCAATCACGTGCATCAGCGGGCCACCCTGGCCGCCCGGGAATACCGCAGAGTTCAGCTTCTTCTGCAGATCAGCGTCATCGCAGGCCAGGATAAGCCCACCACGGGGACCGCGCAGGGTCTTGTGGGTCGTGGTTGCAACAACGTGGGCGTGGGGAACCGGATCCGGGTAAACGCCGGCGGCTACGAGACCCGCTACGTGGGCCATATCAACGAACAAATAGGCACCCACCTTGTCGGCAATCTCGCGGAAGCGGGCAAAATCCAGCTCCTGGGAGTAAGCGGAGAAGCCGGCGATGATCATTTTTGGCTTATGCTCGAGAGCCAGCGATTCGATCTCATCGTAGTCGAGAAGGCCGGTGTCGGTGTTAATACCGTATTGCACGGCATTGTAGATCTTGCCCGAGAAGTTGACGCTGGCGCCGTGCGTGAGGTGTCCACCATGGGCGAGACTCATGCCCAGAACCGTATCACCGGGCTTGAGCAGGGCCATGAAGACAGCGGAGTTGGCCTGGGAGCCGGAATGCGGCTGGACGTTGGCATAGGCAGCACCAAACAGCTCCTTGGCACGCTCAATCGCCAGCTCTTCAGCAATATCCACGAACTCGCAGCCGCCATAGTAGCGCTTGCCCGGATAGCCTTCCGCGTACTTGTTGGTCAGCACGCTGCCCTGGGCTTCCATCACCCGGGGGCTGGTGTAGTTCTCGGACGCGATCAGCTCGATGTGAGCTTCCTGACGCTTCTCTTCCGCCTGCATGGCGTTCCAGAGTTCGTCGTCAAAGCCGGCGATTTTCATTTCACGATTAAACATGGATGCGCTGCCCCTGTGTGCTTGGCTGGCCCGGAGAGCTTTGGCGATCTCCGCAGGCTCCCTGAAAAATTGGGCCGCTATTCTATCTTACAAACGGGTGAAAAATCATCCTTTATACCGTCCGCAGATACCGGCATGCGGCCAACTCCGGTTTCTGCTCAATTGCTATCAAAGGTACGTTTCGTTACCTTACTCGATTACTGTTCTCAGGTACTGGCACCCGTGGTGTCGGCCTTCAGGATGGACGGTCCAGGATACGCTGTGAATACATCCCTGTACGCTCGACAAAATCATCCCTGATTTTGACGATCCCGGACCGCCCACCCCGAAGGCCTTGATCAGGCACCTGACGTGTATTCATTTCTCAAGCGACTGTTTGATAAAAGGATTCTGCCAATATGGCCCAATACGTTTACACCATGAACCGCGTGGGCAAGGTGGTCCCGCCCAAGCGCGAGATTCTGAAGGACATTTCACTGAGCTTCTTCCCTGGCGCCAAAATCGGCGTTCTGGGTCTCAACGGTGCCGGTAAATCCACCCTGCTTCGCATTATGGCGGGCGTGGATCAGGATTACATCGGTGAAGCCCGCCCGCAGCCCGGCATCAACGTGGGCTACCTGCCCCAGGAGCCCGAGCTGGACGAAGAGAAAACCGTCAAGGAAATCGTCGATGAAGCGGTTTCCGGTGTGCATGACGCCCTGGCCGAACTGGATCAGGTTTACGCCGCCTACGCCGAACCGGATGCCGATTTCGACGCCCTGGCCAAGAAGCAGGGCGAGCTGGAGGCCTACATCCAGGCCACCGATGGCCACGATATTGAACGCAAGATGGAAGTTGCCGCGGACGCCCTGCGTCTTCCACCCTGGGATCAGAAAGTAAACGTACTTTCCGGTGGTGAGCGCCGCCGGGTAGCCCTGTGCCGCCTGCTGCTGTCCGGCCCTGACATGCTTCTGCTCGATGAGCCCACCAACCATCTGGATGCCGAATCTGTCGCCTGGCTCGAGCGGTTCCTGCACGATTACGAAGGTACTGTGGTAGCCATCACCCACGATCGCTACTTCCTCGACAATGTCGCTGGCTGGATTCTGGAACTGGACCGTGGCCACGGTATTCCTTTTGAAGGCAACTACAGCCAGTGGCTGGAGAACAAGGAGAAGCGCCTGGAGATGGAATCCAAGCAGGAAGCTTCTCACCAGAAGGCTATCAAACAGGAACTGGAATGGGTTCGCAGCAACGCCAAGGGCCGCCAGTCGAAGAGCAAGGCCCGTCTGGCCCGTTTCGAGGAGATGAGTTCCCAGGAATTCCAGAAGCGCAACGAAACCAACGAGCTTTACATTCCACCCGGACCCCGTCTGGGCAACAAGGTGATCGAGGTCGACGGTATCAGCAAGTCCTTCGGTGACCGCATGCTATATGAAGACGTGTCCTTCAGCGTGCCGCCCGGCGCCATCGTGGGCATTATCGGTGGAAACGGTGCCGGTAAATCCACTCTGTTCAAGATGATTGCCGGTTTCGACAAGCCGGATTCTGGCGACATCACCGTCGGGGAAACCGTGGAACTGGCCTATGTAGACCAGATGCGCGATCTGGACGGCAGCAAAACCGTCTGGGAGGAACTATCCGACGGCAACGACATCATCAAGGTCGGCAACTACGAAACCCCTTCTCGGGCCTACGTTGGCCGCTTCAATTTCAAGGGCAGCGACCAGCAGAAGCGGGTTGGCGACCTGTCCGGCGGTGAGCGCAACCGTTTGCACCTCGCCAAGCTGCTGAAACAGGGCGGCAACGTGCTGCTGCTGGATGAGCCGACCAACGATCTCGACGTGGAAACCCTTCGCGCCCTGGAAGAAGCCCTGCTGAATTTCCCGGGCTCTGCCCTGGTTATCTCGCACGACCGTTGGTTCCTCGACCGTGTGGCCAGCCACATCCTGGCGTTCGAGGATGATGGCGAGGTGGTGTACTTCGAAGGCAACTTCACCGAGTACGACGAGGACTTCAAGAAGCGCAAGGGTGATTCGGCGATGCAGCCGCAGCGCATGAAGTACAAGAAGCTGGCCTGATGGCGAAAACGAGAACCGCCTACGTCTGCACCGAATGCGGTGCAGACTATTCCAAATGGCAGGGCCAGTGCACGGCCTGCCAGGCCTGGAACACCATCAGCGAAGTCCGCGGCATCAGCAGCAACAGCAAAGGCGCCCGCGGTGGCCGCTTTGACGGCTTTGCCGGCAGCCTGTCCGAGGTCCAGAGCCTGGATGATGTCAGCCTGGCAGAGCAGCCTCGTATCAGCTCCGGCATGCAGGAGTTTGATCGGGTTCTGGGCGGAGGTCTCGTCGAGGGCTCGGCTGTTCTGATGGGCGGCCACCCGGGCGCGGGCAAGAGTACCCTTCTACTCCAGGCCGTCTGCCATCTGGCTGCCAGCGTCCCCGCTTTGTACGTCACCGGTGAGGAATCCCTCCAGCAGGTGGCCATGCGCGCCAAACGGCTGGGCCTTCCAACCAAAGACTTGAAGATGCTGTCTGAAACCAGTGTCGAACGAGTCATGCAGGTGGCCGAGGCCGAAAAACCCCGGATTCTGGTGGTGGACAGTATTCAGGTGATGCACATGGCAGATATCGAGTCCGCCCCTGGCAGTGTCTCGCAGGTACGGGAAAGCGCCGCCTACCTCACCCGTTTCGCCAAGCAGACCGGCACCATTCTGTTTCTGGTCGGCCATGTCACCAAAGACGGCAGCCTGGCCGGCCCGAAGGTTCTGGAACACATGATCGACTGCTCGATCCTGCTGGAAGGCTCCAGCGACAGCCGTTATCGAACCCTTCGGGGGATCAAGAACCGGTTTGGTGCAGTGAACGAGTTGGGCGTGTTCGCCATGCTGGAACAGGGCCTGAAGGAAGTGAAGAACCCCAGCGCGATCTTCCTGAACCGCGGCGAAGACGCTGCCCCTGGAAGCGTGGTGATGGTGGTCTGGGAAGGTACCCGCCCCATGCTGGTGGAAATTCAGGCCCTGGTGGATATGGCTCAGGGCGGCTACCCCAGACGGGTCGCAGTTGGCCTCGATCAGAACCGGCTGGCCATGCTCCTTGCCGTATTGCACCGCCATGGCGGCATGCACGTATCCGACCAGGACGTGTTCGTGAACGTGGTTGGTGGCGTAAAAGTAAACGAAACCAGCGCCGATCTCGCGCTGCTGGCCGCCATTGTCTCCTCCTTCCGCGACCGAGCCCTACCCCAGGACCTGGTGATCTTCGGCGAAGTCGGCCTCTCTGGTGAAATCCGCCCGGTGCCCAGCGGCCAGGAGCGCATCTATGAAGCCGCCAAACACGGCTTCACGCGGGCCCTGGTGCCGAAATCCAATGCCCCAAGGAAGGCCATCGACGGCATGAAGGTGATTCCCGTTACCAAACTGAGTGATGCTCTTACTGCTCTGGAAGACCTTTAAGCCTGCCATCTTCGGAGTGAACGGTCAGGTTGACTTCGGAGCTTCCAAAAACCGCTACAAGCACATCCCTGTGCGCTTGTCCTCGGCCATCCTTGGCCTCCGACATTTTTGAAAGCTCCGAAGTCAACCTGACCTGCAGGCAGCGGTGCCAAAGTCCGGCTGCAAAAGCTCTAATCAATGAGGTGGGCAAACTCTCTTTCCAGCAACGCCTGATCTCCGAGGTTAAGTTCCACTAGGCGTTTTAAGTGGGTAGCACTATCGAGATCTATGTACTGGCATTTGAAACCCAGCCGGTGCGGCTCCACGTGCCTAAGCTCTACCGCCATAACAATACCTGCCTCATGATCATTCAGATGAATAATCACTTCGCAGGGCTGCTTTAAGGGGACCTGCCAACCCTCCGGCCGCTTCACCAGAACACCTTTCAGCGAAATATCCAGCACCTCCGTCGTCCAGACGGATTCCTGGCAGTGGAGCTCACACGGCGCATCAAACTCGATCCGGTGGAACCGGCGCTTTTCTGGGGTCTTGGTGGGCAAGTGGTTACTCCTGTTTACCGGTCTTGTTTTACCTGACTATAGACCGGACAGAAGATCGCTTCCAGAGGAGTTTTTGAGCAGATATATCTCTGCAGAACAAACAAGGCTGCTGTAGGGCCCTTTCCAAAAATGTCGGAGGCCATGGAAGGCCGGAGACAAGCCACATGGACGTGCTCGTAGCGGTTTTTGGAAAGGGCCCTACAGCAGGCTAGCCCGCATATTCACAGGCTAGGAGACGCAAAAATCCAAGTCTTAGCGGTGATACTCTGGGCTCAGCTCGACCACAGCTTCAATGAACGCCTTTGCATGCTCCGGATCGACATCCGGCGTAATCCCGTGACCAAGGTTAAATATGTGCCCATTGCCGGAACCGAAGCGCTTGAGGATATCAGCCACTTCCTGCCGGATCCGCTCAGGCGGTGCATACAGCATCGCCGGATCCATGTTGCCCTGAAGGGCCACTCGATCACCAATCCGGGCCCGGGCATTACCGATATCGGTAGTCCAGTCCAGACCAACGGCATCCGCACCGGAATCGGCAATGGATTCCAGCCACTGACCGCCATTCTTGGTAAACAGGATCACTGGCACCCGGCGACCATCGCTCTCGCGAATCAGGCCGTCAACGATCTTCCTCATGTAGCGGAGCGAGAACTCTTCGTACGCCCAGCTGCTCAAAACGCCTCCCCAGGTATCGAAAATCTGTACAGCCTGGGCACCGGCCTTGATCTGGCCGTTGAGGTAGTCAATGACCGCGTCCGCCAGATGATCCAGCAAGCGGTGCATAACCTCTGGCTGGCCATACATGAGCTTCTTGGCCTCCCGGAAATCCTTGGAAGAGCCCCCTTCAATCATATAGGTGGCGAGGGTCCACGGGCTTCCGGAGAAGCCGATCAGGGGAACACTGCCATTCAGCGCACCGCGGATGGTGGAGACCGCGTTCATGACGTAATCCAGGTCCACCTCAGCGTTGATCTTCGGCAGAGCGGCAACATCGGCTTCGGAGCGGATCGTGTTCCGGAATTTCGGGCCCTCGCCGGTTTCGAAGTACAGGCCGAGACCCAGAGCATCCGGAATGGTCAGGATGTCTGAGAACAGGATGGCCGCATCCAGCGGGAAACGCTCCAGGGGCTGTAGCGTCACTTCACAGGCCAGCGGCGTGTTCTTGCACAAGCTGAGAAAATCCCCGGCCTTCGCCCTTGTCGCACGGTATTCCGGCAGGTAACGCCCCGCCTGTCGCATCATCCAGACCGGTGTGCGGTCCACGGGCTGGCGCATCAGGGCGCGCAGGAAACGGTCATTTTTCAGCTCGGTCATAGGAAATCCAGCGTGTTCTGTACAAAGGGGAAAATTGGATGGGGAGCCATAATACCCGGTTTGCGGGAATAAAAAAGGGCGGCTTTCCCTTAGGAAACCGCCCTTCTGATCAGGATCAACCGTGCAATCAGATATCCAGGTAATCCATGATACCTTCGGCAGCCTGACGGCCTTCCCAGATAGCGGTTACGACCAGATCGGAACCACGGACCATGTCCCCGCCCGCAAAGATTTTCTCGTTGCTGGTCTGGAACATGAATTCTGCGCCTTCCGGAGCAGTTACCCGGCCCGAATCGTCGGTATTCACCTTCAGCTCATCGAACCAGTCGGCCGGGCTCGGACGGAAACCGAAGGCGACCAGAACCGCGTCCGCAGGAATAACCTCCTCGCTACCCGGGACCACTTCCGGACGGCGACGACCATTTTCGTCGGGATCGCCCAGACGGGTCTGAACCACCTTCACACCCTCAACCCGGTCTTCACCAATAATGGCGATGGGCTGACGATTGAAGAAGAACTTAACGCCCTCTTCCTTGGCGTTGGCCACTTCCCGGCGAGAACCCGGCATGTTGGCTTCATCCCGGCGGTAGGCACAGGTGACGCTCTCGGCCTGCTGACGGATCGAGGTGCGGTTGCAGTCCATGGCCGTATCGCCGCCACCCAGGACAACAACCCGCTTGCCTTTCATGTCGATGAAGTCTGCTTCGTCTTTCTCGAAGCCGAGACGACGGTTGACGTTCGAAACGAGGAACGGCAGTGCATCGTACACGCCCGGCAGGTTCTCACCCGGGAAACCTCCCTTCATGTAGGTGTAGGTGCCCATGCCCATGAAAACGGCATCGTACTCGTCAATGATCTCCTGCAACTGAACGTCCTTGCCCACCTCGGTAGACAGGCGGAATTCCACGCCCATCTCCTCGAACACCTTGCGGCGGCGGGTCATAACGGATTTTTCCAGCTTGAACTCGGGAATGCCGAAGGTCAGCAGACCACCGATTTCCGGATAGATATCGAATACAACCGGCTTGACGCCATTGCGAACCAGAACGTCCGCGCAGCCCAGACCCGCAGGCCCAGCGCCGATGACGGCAACCTTCTTGTCTGTCCACTTCACGGCGGACATATCCGGTTTCCAGCCCAGGGCAAAGGCGGTATCGGTAATGTACTTCTCGACAGACCCGATGGTAACCGCGCCGTACCCGTCGTTCAGGGTGCAGGCACCTTCACACAGGCGATCCTGCGGACAAACGCGGCCGCAAACTTCAGGCAGGGAGTTGGTCTGGTGACACAACTCGACGGCCCGCATGATATTGCCTTCGGAAACCAGCTTGAGCCAGTTCGGAATATAGTTGTGAACCGGGCACTTCCACTCGCAATAGGGGTTACCACACTCAAGACAGCGATGGGACTGGGACGCCGCGTTATCTGCTGTGAAGGGGTGGTAAATTTCACCAAACTCTTTCTTCCGCTTCTTGGCCGGGACCTTTTTCGGGTCGACACGTCCAACCTCGACAAACTGGAAGTCATTACTCAGTCGTTCTTTCATCTGGATGCTCTCATCAACTCGATTTCGACAAGGGCGGCAGCCAGGCTGCTCGCCCCAAACCCTCTCAGCCTCTTATTCCGGACGCGCCCGGGTGCTGGCCAGCAGACTGCGCAGATTCGCAGCCTTGGGTTTCACCAGCCAGAAGCGGCCAATGTAGTCGTCGAAATTCTCAAGAATGTGCTCTGCCCACTCACTGCCGGTTTCCGAGATATGCTCCCGGATTACACCACGCAGGTGATTGCGGTAGGACTCCATGTCCTCGCTGGAAATCCGCTGAATTTCCACCAGCTCGTGGTTGTATTTGTCCACGAACGTGTTGTTGATATCCATGACGTAAGCAAAGCCACCGGTCATACCAGCACCGAAGTTGTGGCCAGTAGAGCCCAGCACCGTCACCAGACCACCGGTCATGTATTCACAGCAATGGTCTCCGGCGCCTTCCACAACGGCATGGGCACCGGAATTACGAACTGCAAATCGCTCACCCGCGGTTCCGGCAGCAAAGAGTTTGCCGCCGGTTGCGCCGTAGAGACAGGTATTGCCGACGATAGAGGTTTCCTGGGTCTTGAACGCGCTGCCGCGGGGCGGCTTCACAACCAGCTTGCCACCGGTCATGCCCTTACCGACGTAGTCGTTGGCGTCCCCTTCAAGGATCAGGTTGAGACCACCCACGTTCCAGACACCAAAACTCTGGCCAGCGGTACCGGTCAGGTCCAGGGTGATCGGTGCATCCACCATACCCTGGTTACCATGGATCTGGGCGATTTCGCCAGAGAGGCGGGCGCCAATAGAGCGATCACAGTTGGTGACTCGATAGGACCACGCGCCTCCACTCTTCTCTTTGATCGCCGCAGCGGTATCCTGAACCATCTGTTCCGCGAGCCTGCCCTCATCAAACGGGTGATTCCGTTCGACCTGACAGGTCTGCGGCTTGTCTGCAGGAATATGGTCGTTAGACAGCAGGCGACTCAGATCCAGTTTCTTCTGACGTTCGGTATCACCGGGCAGGCGCTCCAGCAGGTCAACGCGACCCACAAGCTCTTCCAGGGTACGCACGCCCAGCTTGGCCATCCACTCCCGGGTCTCTTCGGCCACGAAGCGGAAGAAATTCATCGCCATTTCCACCGTGCCCTTGAAGTGCTCTTCACGGAGGTGGTCGTTCTGGGTAGCCACACCGGTCGCGCAGTTGTTCAGGTGACAGATACGCAGGTATTTGCAGCCCAGCGCCACCATCGGGGTGGTACCGAAACCGAAGCTCTCGGCACCAAGGATCGCGCCTTTTACCACGTCCAGACCTGTTTTCAGGCCGCCATCAGTCTGCAGGCGAATCTTGCCACGCAGGTCATTGGCTCGCAGCGCCTGCTGGGTTTCGGTAAGCCCCAGCTCCCAGGGAGAACCGGCGTAGCGGATCGACGTCAGCGGGCTCGCCGCTGTACCGCCATCGTACCCGGACACCGTGATCAGGTCGGCGTACGCCTTAGCCACACCTGCGGCAATCGTACCGACGCCGGGCTCAGAGACCAGCTTCACAGACACCAGAGCCTGCGGATTGACCTGTTTGAGATCGAAAATCAGCTGGGCCAGATCCTCGATGGAATAGATATCGTGATGCGGCGGCGGTGAAATCAGCGTTACGCCCGGGACCGAATAACGCAGGCGGGCGATCAGTTCATTGACCTTGCCACCGGGCAACTGGCCGCCTTCGCCCGGCTTGGCACCCTGGGCCACCTTGATCTGCATGACATCCGCACTACGCAGATATTCGGCTGTAACGCCAAAACGTCCGGACGCGATCTGTTTGATTTTCGAGCGTTTTTCAGTGCCATAGCGAGCGGGATCTTCACCGCCCTCGCCCGAATTAGACCGGCTGCCCAGGGTATTCATGGCCACCGCCAAGGCTTCGTGGGCCTCGGGTGACAGGGCACCAAGTGACATACCGGCCGAATCAAAGCGGGGGAAGATGTTTTCAACCGGCTCTACTTCCGAAATATCAATCGGCTTGATGTCTTTCCGGAAGACAAGAAGGTCACGGAGCGTCGCAACCGGACGCTCGTTAACCAGACCCGCGTATTCCTTGTAGTGGCCATAGTCGCCGCTGGTCACCGCCTCCTGGAGCTTACCGACCACATCCGGGTTAAAGGCATGATACTCCTGGCCATGGACGTACTTCAGAAGACCGCCCTGAATGATGGGCTTGCGCGGCTTCCAGGCCACGGACGCCAATTGCTCCTGGTCCTGCTGGAAATCGTAGAACCCGGCACCCTGGATTCGGCTGGGCACACCCTTGAAGCACAGGTCAACGACATCATCGGCCAGACCGACCGCCTCAAACAGCTGGGCGCCACGATAGGAAGTGATGGTGGAAATTCCCATCTTCGACAGTATCTTCAGCAACCCTTTGTTGATGCCCTTCCGGTAGTTGTTCTTGGCATCAATCGGATCCATCAGCAGTTCGCCGGTACGGATCAGGTCGTTCAGAACCTGGTAAGCCAGGTACGGATAGACCGCTGTTGCACCAAAACCGAAGAGCACGGCGAAATGATGGGGATCGCGAGCCCAACCGGTTTCAACAACGATGTTGGAATCGCAACGCAGTCCTTTCTTGACCAGATGGTGGTGGACCGCACCGGTTGCCATCAGGGCATTGACCGGCAGTTCACCTTCCTTCAAATCTTTGTCGGTGAGGATCAGCAGCACCTTACCATCCCGGACGGCCTGTTCCGCTTCCTCACAAACCTGGCGAATCGCCTGCTCCAATCCCTGTTCCGGGCGGTAGCTCATGGAAATACGCGCGACCTCGAAACCCGGGCGCTCATTGTTGGCAATCTTGAGGAACTTGGCAGGCGACAGAACCGGTGTCGTCAGAATAATGCGGTCTGCGTGATCGGCGGTTTCCTCGAATACGTTGCGCTCGGCACCCAGACAGGTCTCCAGGGACATGACAATCGACTCACGCAGAGGGTCAATCGCCGGGTTGGTCACCTGGGCGAACTTCTGCCGGAAGTAGTCCGCCACGTGGCGTACCTTGCTCGAGAGCACGGCCATTGGGGTATCGTCGCCCATTGATCCAACCGCTTCCTGGCCGTTCTCCGCAAGCGGACGCAATACCTGGTCACGCTCTTCGAAGGAGACCATGAACATCTTCTGGTGCACCAGAAGCTCGCCGGAATCCATCAGCCTGAAATCCGGGGTGTCCTGATTCAGAGTGGTCTCGACGCGGAGAGCGTTTTCCCGCAGCCAGCGCTTGTAAGGCTGAGCGGTCTTGAGACGCTGATCAATGTCCTTGGTGTGCAGGACTTCACCGGACTCTGTGTCGATCGCCAGCATCTGACCCGGTCCGACACGGCCTTTGGCTACCACATCGTCCGGCTGATAACCGTAAGTTCCGATCTCTGAGGCCAGCGTGATGAAATCATCCTTGGTGATGACCCACCGGGCCGGGCGCAGACCATTCCGGTCGAGCATACAGACGGCATAGCGGCCGTCCGACATGACCAGACCGGCAGGACCATCCCAAGGCTCCATGTGCATGGAGTTGTACTCGTAAAACGCACGCAGCTCTGAATCCATGCTGTCGACATTCTGCCAGGCTGGCGGAATCATCATGCGGACCGCGCGGAACAGGTCAACACCGCCGGCAAGCAGCACTTCCAGCATGTTGTCCATGCTTGAGGAGTCAGAACCGGTGAGGTTCACCAGAGGCTGCAGGGTCTGCAGATCTGGCAATTCCGGAGAGCTGAACTTGGCGGCCCGGGCGATGGCCCAGTTACGGTTGCCGTCGATGGTGTTGATCTCACCGTTGTGAGCCAGATACCGGAACGGCTGGGCCAGCGGCCAGCGTGGCATGGTGTTGGTGGAGAACCGCTGATGGAAAACACAGATGGCGGTCTCGAGATCGGGGTCACCCAGATCCTTGTAGAAGTTGGCCAGATCTGCCGGCATCATCAGGCCTTTATAGGCCAGGGTGCGGTGTGACAGGCTACAGATGTAGAACTCGGGATCGTCGGCCATATCGCTTTCGGCGTGGCGACGGCCCACGAACAGACTGATCGCAAAATCACGCTCCGCCTTGCCACCAGGCACCACGAAGACCTGCTCGATACGGGGCAGGCAATCAAGCGCCATAGGACCGAGACAGCTGTCATCGACCGGCACTTCGCGCCAGCCGAGAATCTCCAGGCCCTGCTCGGTCAACCGTTTCTCGATGGCCGCACGACCAGCCGAAGCCTTGGCTTCGTCGGGGTTCAGGAAGACCTGGCCGACAGCAAAAAGATCACCCGGCTCCTTACCAAACGCTGCCTTGGCGGCTTTTTTCAGAAAGCCATCCGGGCTCTGGATCAGAAGGCCACAACCATCGCCGGTCTTTCCGTCTGCAGCGATACCACCTCGGTGGGTCATGCAGGTCAGAGACTCGATGGCAGTTTGCAACAACTTGTGGCTGGCCTCGCCCTTCATGTGGGCAATCAGACCGAATCCGCAGTTGTCCCTGAATTCATCGGGATGATACAAACCTGTCATCATAAGCGTTCTCTCGCGTAGAAATGCTTTTCAATCAAAGAGTTAATTGGCGCACAGCCAAACAACCACCCTTCGACACTGAAAATGGGGGCTGGCTATTTTACACACGTAGAAATACGTACTCAAATCGGCGTGACGTTATTGTGGGAAGCCGAAACCGGGATTACCAGTCGACAAGGTTATGGAACAACGAGTTAGCGCCGAAACAGCGGCGCTATAAATTGTCGACCGGACGCACCCAGGGTGACCTGGAAGCCAGCTCCTCTGGCAAACCAGCTGCCGCGGCATTTGCCGCCTCCCGGGTAGGAAACTCCCCATAGAATACCATAAACCAGGGCTGGCCTTGCCTTTCCCCGCGGGTGTAGACCAGATCACCAAGCTGTGAATAGCGGGAAATAACGTTCAGAGCAGTCTGTTCGAGATTGCCGGCCACCAGTTGAATGGTCCAGCCTCCACGCGCCCGAACCTGATCAATCGCCGAAAAATACGCCGGGTTTGCTGGAGTGAAGCTCGGCGCGGCCTCTGGCTCTGGCTCTGGCTCTGGCTCTGGCTCTGGCTCTGGCTCTGGCTCTGGC
>OJDQ01000049.1_pt1 | contig 62779 bp, 58 predicted proteins | sample 1592851 | NCBI WGS metagenome assembly OJDQ01 (sample SAMN05416774, study PRJEB24817) | seawater metagenome | isolation source: Sea water | place: Canada:Atlantic | collected 2013-07 | reverse complement strand
AGACGCTCACCGTATTGACGGCAGCCAGCATTTCGCCCTCGGGCAACGTTAATTATGTGAATGAATCACATCAGAAGGTCATCGCGGAAGATACCTATAATACGTTTACTGAAACCGAAAAGATGATTGTTTCCTTCCCGGCAGTGGAAGTGGGTGGCGTGACCCTCGTTGCCTATAAAATTGAAGAAACTCTCACGCCGGAGCGCTCCTACTGGAGTGTTCGTTCTTACCCGCAGCAAACTGCAGATATGCAACATTACAGTTTCGAGGCGCAATGGGACGACAGTGCGGCGTTGTATTTTGAAAATACCAGTGAGTTTGTTGCCTGTGAGCAGCAGTCGCAAAGCGTTGTTTGTTCTGGCGAAAACCTGGTGGCTGCGGAGTCAGACAGTGTGGTGAACTGGGGAGACCAACTTGGTCAGATAACCCTTTCCACTGAGCCTGACTGGCAGGCAGTCAAAGCTGAAGTCCGCCCCGGGTTTGTAAAAGCGATTGAGCACAACGAGGGGGTACAACCATTGGTGGAAAAATTAGCCGCCAGTGCTGATGGTAAAACAGCGCTTATCCAGGCTATATTTGAGTTTGTGGCACGCGACATTCGATATGTATCCCGCTCCGAAGCGGGCTATGACATTGTCCCCCATAATGTTGACGAAACCCTTGCCAATCGGTTTGGTGACTGCAAGGATAAATCGTCACTGCTGATAGCCATGCTTCATGCTATCAACATCGATGCTGAGCCGGTGCTGGTGGCAACTAAAAGGGAGCGCCCGTCGATGGCTGGTGCCGCGTCGGTTGGTTTGTTTGATCATGTTGTGGTTTGCTTTACGTATGAGGACCAGCAGTACTGTTTAGACCCAACCGATCCTTACACTCAGTGGCAAAGTACGTCGGACTGGATCCAGGGGCGGGTAGCGTTAAACCTGTCCAATGACGAATCGCTGTCTACCATTCCAAGGCCACAATATCGCTGGCAATTGCAAGCGCAGTCAGATATCACTATTACGCAGGAGGGCGGCCAAAAAGAGCTCGTTACGCTCACCTTCCTGAATGAATATGCGTCGTTAATGCGCCAGAATATGGCTGGCTTATCGCAGCCGAAGCGTCTGGAGTATATGGTCGATGTCTATCACGATGTCGCCAACGAAGAGGCTGAACCGGTCTTTGAGATCTCGGGTGTGGATACCATGTCGAGCAGGTTAACCACCCATTCAGAAACGATTTACGACAGCTATTTTGATCCTCAGCAGGGCGTGTCTCTGGCGGAAAATGACTCCTGGCTACGCGGAGAGCTGTCTTCTTCGTGGCTGAACAATGAAGTGTATGGCCAGTATTATCCGGGGTTCCGAGTGGAGTCGGAGTATAAGATTCAGCTCCCCCATAATTGGCAACTAAACCGCTTTCCCGCTAAGCTAAGCCTCGAACATAAATATGGCGCACTCACCCGTTCGTACCGTTTTGAACAAGGTGAAGAGCTGGATATCCTGCATGTTAATACCACTTTATCTCTACCTTCCCGGTATTTAGCGGTTGAAGAGATAGCAGCTTTTAACGATTTATTAAATGTATTTTATAAGCAGGCGCCAATTACTTTTGGGCATGATGGCTAAAGCTTGTAGCTAAACTCAGTCCTGCTCGTTATGGGCGGGATGAACAACAGCGCAGGCCATTACACTACAAAAACTCAGCAGCGTGGTCACCATCACAAAAGTAAGAGCAGGGGGCATATTAATGGTGGCCACCAGATAAGCGCCAATCGACGCCCCACTGAGGTGGAAAAAGCCAACCAAGGCGGCCAGAAAGCCAGCCGATGTGTTAGAAAAGCTAAGCATCAGAGACACACTACAAGGCATGGCAATACCAGCAAAAAAGAAAGCCAGGTAGCCAAGCAGCAAAGTTCCCCAGAGTGTGTTTGAGCTCATTGTGGTTAGCCAGAGTAAGGTACAGCATGACAACCCCAGAATAATCAGCCCTGAAAGCTTAAATTTATAGACAGCGGAGACGGTCTGTAATCTGATATTAAGGTAACTGCCAAGCACAAAACAAAGCGTGGCCAGCAGTGAAAAAAGTGAAAAGGCAGTTTTACTGAAATGGTGTTCATCCATCAGCAGTGACGGGCTGACGGTGACGAAACCAAAAACAATGCCATAGAGTAGTCCGCTTGCCACACCGACTAATAAAATTCGCGGCAGACAGGTTCTCATCAGCGCCAGGGTCTCGCTGATGACGTGTAAAGAACGCGGCTTATGCTGTGAGTCTAACTGCGGTGCAATATAAAAAAGCAACCAGAAAGCTAGTAACGCCAGGCACAGCACTACACCAAATATTGCTGTAATACCGGCATAGTGACCTACCAGGGTGCCTATCAGAGGCGCTACCGCAGGAGCAATCGAAAAGGCTATATTGGTCAGGGATAGAGACACATTGAGCTGCTGCGGGCTAAATAGCTGTTTTGAGAATGCCCGAGTAACCGACACGCCAACTCCGCCTCCAAGCCCTTGAATTATCCGTCCCGCCAAAAAGACTTGTGGGGTATTAGCCAGGGCAACCAAAAGGGTGCCCAGCATAAATAACAGCAAGCCTGCCTGGAGCAGTCGCGTTTTATTCAGATAGTCGCAGGCGACGCCGGACAACAATTGCGAAACAGAAAATGCAATAAGAAAGATGGCGACACTTTTTTCTATCATTCCGATCCCGCTACTGTGCAAAGTCGCGAGTTCCTGAAAGAAAGGCGTGTAGATCCCCGTAGAAACCTGACCAAGAACGGACAGCAGAATGAAAGTAATGATCACCAGATAAAACGAACGACTCGAAATCGATGATTTCATTAATACAGTTTCTCGCGAGCGCGTAAAATTAAAGACTCTGTAAATCTACCCTTTTGATATGACAAACTTTTGAACCTGCAATCATCAGCAAGAGTCCGTTCGTTGGATCATAGTATCGTGCCTGCATACACTTAATTTTAAGAAAATGACCAGAAAACTTGCGTAATCTTCTTAATCGTTTAAGATTTGGCTGTGAGGTTAATTTTTTGTGCGTATTATGTTGCGGACTTTGTGTTTGCCGCAGTGGCTCACTAAATCAATCATTGTATTAGTATCAGCGTGTTACATGTTTTGTGTTTTCAGTTTGTGAGGATCTGGAGCATGTTTGTTACGCTGAAGTAGATGATAAACAGAGATCTTGATATGAAAGATTCACTAAAACCAAACTTAAGCTTCTGGCAAATATGGAACATGTGCTTTGGCTTTTTCGGCATCCAGTATGGCTTTGGGTTGCAGCAGGCTAACCTGAGTCCGATTTTTCGTTATCATGGCGCTGCAGAACATGAATTGCCTATTCTATGGTTAGCAGGGCCGGTAACCGGGTTATTAATTCAACCACTGATCGGGGCGTTAAGCGACGGTACCTGGACCCGCTTCGGACGTCGTAAACCCTTTTTTATGATCGGTGCTCTGGTAGGCTCGATTGCCGTGATGTTTATGCCTTATGTGCCTGAACTCTGGATGGTGGTGGGTCTGTTCTGGATCCTCGATGCGGCAATGAATACCGCAATGGAACCCTACCGTGCGCTGGTAGGCGACAAGCTTAATCACCAACAGCGTCCCACCGGTTATGCCTTGCAGTCGTTTATGATAGCCGCAGGTCAAATGCTGGCAGGTTTGATGCCGTTGATCATGATTTCTGTTGGTGTGTCTGCGGAAACCGATGGCAAGCAAATTCCTGAAATCGTCAAATATTCTTTTGCCATTGGGGTAGTGGTTATCCTGGTTTCCATGGCGTGGTCGTTTGTAAAAACTGAAGAATACCCACCGGAAGATCTGGAAGCCTTTCATGCTAACCGCGAACACAAAAGCATCGGTCATGTATTTACCGAGTTGTGGAGTGCACTGGTTGATATGCCCAAATCCCTGCGCGCAGTGTGGTGGGTGAAGCTGGTTACCTGGTTTGGGTTGCCAATGATGTGGCAGTATCTGGCATTGTCGATTGCCCGCCACGTTTATGACGCCCCCAATCCCGACAGTCCTGGTTTTGTTGAAGGGACGGCTCAGGTAGGGATGGCTTTTACTATCATGAATGTCACCACATTGATCATGGCACTGGTTATTGCCAAAGTGGTCACCAGGATTGGTGATGCCAAAACTTATGCACTATTTTTATTAGTGGGTGGTGTGGGCTATCTGTCAATGCAGCTTACTACCGACTTATATATGACCTTTGCTTGTATGGCTTTGGTTGGCATAGGCTGGTCTGCGGTGATTACTGTCCCCTTTATTATTGCTGCGGACGTTACGCCAGCGGCCCGGGTTGGGGTTTATATGGGGTTACTGAACGCAATGATTTGTCTGCCACAGATCATGGAAATGCTTTCCGTTGGCTATTTTTACGATTCTCTGCTTGGCGGGGATCCTCGTAACGCCTTGGCGCTGGCCGGTATTTTATTTATTGTTGGTGCAGGCCTGGCTCTGCGCATTAATACCAAACCTGATCACCTGGCTAATCAGGAGAAACAATCATGCAATTAACCCAGATGAACCGTCAGTGGTGGAAAGAAGGCGTTGTTTATCAAATATATCCGCGAAGCTTCCAGGACTCCAACGGTGATGGTGTTGGCGATCTGCAAGGCATAATCAACCGGTTGGATTATATTGCTTCGCTCGGCGTGGATATTGTGTGGCTAAATCCCATCTACAAATCGCCCAATAACGACAATGGCTACGATATCTCTGATTATCGTGACATTATGGATGAGTTCGGCACCATGGCCGACTTTGATGAATTGCTGGCTGGCTTTCATGCCCGAGGCATTAAAGTGGTGATGGATCTGGTGGTTAACCACTCCAGCAGCGAACACGAATGGTTTAAACAGGCCTGCTCATCGCGAGACAACCCATACCGCGATTACTATCACTGGTGGCCGGCTGAAAAAGGCACGCCGCCGGAGCGTTGGTCATTTTTCGATGAAGAAGGCAGCGCCTGGGCTTATCATGAGCCCACAGATGCCTATTATTTACATTATTTTGATAAAACCCAGCCAGATTTAAACTGGGAAAACCCCAAACTGCGCGAAGAAATCTTCGACATGATGCATTTTTGGTTTAAAAAAGGCATCGACGGTTTCCGGATGGATGTGATCACCTTTATTTCCAAGCACGATGATTATCCGGTGTTTGAGGGGGTGCATGGCGATGCCATGATTGATGTCTATGCCGAGGGGCCTCGCTTGCATCAGTACCTGAATGAAATGAACCGCGAGGTATTGCAGCATTACGACATTATGACCGTTGCTGAAGGACCGGGTACAAACTTAGACAATATTCATGATCTGGTTGATGAAGACCGCCATGAGCTCAATATGAATTACCATTTTGAGCATGTGGAATTAGGTGTGGATCAACGTAAGATTGTTAATGCTGACTTTCAGAACCTGGTGAAGTACAAAGAGATCATGAGTGCCTGGGCCACTACCTTTGATGAAAAAGGCTGGGGCACCCAGTGGCATACCAATCATGACTTTCCGCGTCAGGTGTCGTGGTTTGGCGATGATTCCTCAGCCCATCGTGTGCAGTCATCCAAGCTGTTAAGTACCTTTTTGCTGACCATGCGAGGCACGCCTTATTACTACATGGGCGACGAAATTGGCATGACTAACGCCAAATTCGAGAGCATTGACGATTACAACGACCTGATGACCATTAATTGGTATAACCTCACTAAAAATGAGGGGGGCGATGCCGAGATGCTGCTTGAATCGCATAAGTTAAGTGGTCGGGACAATGCCAGAACGCCCATCCAGTGGGATGATTCGGCGAATGCCGGCTTTACTACCGGAAAGCCATGGTTAAAAGTTACTGGTAATTACCCGCAGATCAACGTTGCTGCACAGGAAGATGATCCGGATTCACCGTTAAATTACTTTCGCAAACTCACCCGTTTACGCAAAGATAATCTAACGCTGGTGTACGGTGCCTATGAGCTGCTATTACCGGATGATGAGCATATTTATGCCTACACCCGTAAGCTCGACGATGAAGTGATACTGGTACTGCTTAACTACTCGAGCAGCCAGCATCACTGTGCGATGGCGCCGGCATTAATAGGTGATAATGTGCTGATAAATAACTACGCTGGGCTACAAAAGGATGACTCAGGTTATACCCTCGAGCCCTGGCAGGCCGCGGTGATTAAGTTAGCGTAAGCGCTTTGCTAAACCCACTAAAGCCGCTCAACTGAGCGGCTTTAGTGTTTTTATACTTGGCCGGTACTGGGCTGAAGCCCCCGTTTTAGCCACTTATCAACCGCTTAGCGCTTAACTCGGCGTCGGAAGAAAATGGTAGTTAAGCCAATCATAAGTAATGCCAGCGGATGCATCGCCCCACCTGAAGAACCGCCACCCGATGGGGGCGTAGGTTCCCCACTGCTGTCGATTAGCGTATTGGGCACTGGATTTAAATCCGGGTTAGTCACGGTTGCCGCATCGGTTACCACAATATCGGTAATCAACACAAAGTTGTCACCATCCGGTTCCCGACCATTGGCTGCATCATCGTTGGTATAGTTTTGCAGTGGGATGGAGTTTGCCGCTCCGCCTAAGTTAAACCGTGAGAGTTCGCCAATTGCGTCCGCCACGTCCATACCGTTATCAATTACCTGACCAAATACGGTAAACCCGCCATTCTGTACATCCAGATTCTGGCTGTTGTCAGATAAATTAATAAACCACTGAGAGGTGGCACTGTTAGGATCGCCGGCTTGTTTGGCCATGGCGATGGTGCCGCGTACATTAGACAGTTCCGGTTCATTGACCACGGCTACACCGGTAGCCACGTTGTCCAGAGGCAGAGTATTGTTGTAGGTAAAGCCCCCCGCCTGAACGACAAAGTCAGGTTCCAGACGATGCACCACATTGTTGGCATAAGCCCCCGAGTTTACATACTCCAGAAAGTTTTCTACTGTCTCCGGGGTTTCTTCATCAAAAAGGTTTACGCTAATGGTGCCCATATTGGTGCGAATTTCCACCACGGTTGCTGCAGCCTGAAAGCTCAACAGGGCGGCCGTGCTCAATGCGAGTATTGGTTTTATCATGCCTGGTAATCTGCTCGTTGTTATTAAATTAAGGCCAATAGTACGCAAACTCCCCAGGTCCGGAAACCCTTTCTCTGTATCATTTTGTAATCGCGCCAGATCCCCGTTAAACCAAAGCAATCCATAACTCTTTCCCTGGGTAAACGCCACTGATTGGCAATTATTGTTCCCGCTGTCTACTATACACAGTGATACTTGTAGCGTTCGATGGATACAATAACCAGAGAGGAAGAACGACTTGGATATGAATAATACAGAGACAAGGCTCCTCAAAAAATACCGCCTGCTTGATGAGGGTCACCAGACCATTGTTGAAAAGTTTATCGATAAAATCCTCGCTCAGGATAAGGACAGTTGCGATGCCAATTTGTCTAACGCGGAGCTGGTGGAGTATGCCATAGAGCTGGAAAGACAAAGCGACGCTTAGTTATCAGTAAGTGTCCACTCCGCCTGTCTTACCGGGTAATTAGTCGTAAAACAGGGCAGTGTGATCCTGCGATGGTGCTAAAAGGGCATTTAAAGTGTGTCCTGTGTCCGCAATTCATCCCAATCCCGGCTTAAATGCAGTAAACTTGCGCTCAACTTAGTCATTACAGGATGATTTCAGTGGCCTTACAATGGTTTCCGGGGCATATGCACAAAGCCCTTAAAGAAATAAAAGAATCGATAAGTCAGGTTGATATCCTTATAGAAGTGCTTGATGCGCGGATCCCTTATTCCAGTGAAAACCCGGAAATTGCTAAAATCAGGGGCGATAAGCCGGTCCTGAAAATTCTCAATAAATATGATCTGGCCGATCCCGAACTCACCGCACAGTGGCAGGCTTATCTGGAAAGTGAGCGTGGTGTAAAAACCATTACGACTACCACCGACAATCCGGCAAACAGCAAGCAAATTATCAAATTAGTGCAAACGATTTGTGCCCAGAAACACGCGTCTGTGAAGTCGATCAATGCCATGATCACCGGGATTCCGAATGTGGGTAAATCGACCCTGATTAACATTCTGGCTGAAAGGGTTATCGCTAAAACCGGTAATGAACCGGCGGTAACCAAGTCTCAGCAGCGGATTAACTTAGGTGGCGGGATCGTGCTGTTCGACACACCGGGCGTGCTTTGGCCAAAACTGGAAAACCCCAATTCCATTTATCGACTGGCGTCTTCCGGTGCAGTAAAAAATACTGCGATGGAGTACGATGATGTGGGGTTTTATGCCGCTGACTATTTAATTAAAGCTTACCCTGAGGCAATGAAAGAGCGTTACAAGCTCGAAGAGTTGCCCGATACAGAGCTTGAGTTTTTAGAAGCCGCCGCGAAAAGCCGGGGAGCCATTATGGCCGGTGGTCGGGTTAACCTGCATAAGATTTGTGAAATCTTATTAACCGAACTTCAGGCCGGAAAGCTTGGGCGTTTAACGCTGGAAACGCCGCAAATGATTGAGCAGGAAAAAGTTGAGATGGCCGCGGCTGCCGAGAAAAAAGCAGCCGAAAAAGCCAAACGTAAACAGAAGTTTAAAGACGGCTCGCTAACCCCCGATAAAGTGGCTCGTAAAGAAAAGCGCAATGAAAAGCGCCAGGAACAGAGCCGCAGAATGAAACAGGGTCGCCGCTGATCACTACCCATTGAATTGGTGGCCAGCCTTAAGATTGTGCCAGTTGAAAAGCGCAAATACCCACGGCACTGGCCAGATTCAATGACTCAATAGTGCCGTTACCTGCAATGGTAAAAGCGTCGGCGTTCATCTGCGATAGCGCCTCTTGCGGTACGCCTCGCGCCTCGTTGCCAAACAGGTAGCAAGGGTAGTCAGCAAAACGCTTGTCGGTTATGGCAGTGCCGGTTAAGTCGAGGTAAGCAAACTTTTCAAACCGACTTTGTAATTGCGTGAGCGTGATATCCAACTCGACAGGCAGATGAAAAATAGCCCCCATACTGGCCCGCACGGCCTTGGAATTAAACGGGTCGACACTGTTAGGACTCAATAACAGCCGGAAGCGACCAAACCAGGCTAACGAACGCAATACAGTCCCCAGATTGCCAGGGTCCTGAATCTCATGCAGATAAATACAACGCTCATTGCCCACAGCGGTGACCGGGCTCCCCTGGCTCGCTGGCAGAGGTACTCTGGCAATGACGCCCTGAGGCGTTTTGGTGTCGCTGAGTGCGGCCATTTGCCGTTCGGTAACCGACACTACATCAAAGCGTTCATCCAGAGGGAGCCCCCGAGCCTGCCAGGCATCGGTGACATATAGCGTAACCGACTGCGACATCAACGGTGAGCGTTGCAGTTCCTGAATCAGATGTTCCCCCTCCACTAAATAATAACCAAACTGCGAACGGTATTTTTTCTGATGCAGTTTTTTTACGTCGTCTAGTTTCATGGTGCAGGCGGTTCCGGGTACAAAAGGGGCAATAGGCGCTCACAGAGACGCGTGTTAAGATAGAGGCGTATTGTAGCCTGTAATAGCCGTGAAGTCAGGCTGGCTGGCAAAGTTTGTTAGCGCTTGTTAATTTGCAAATAACTTAGGCATGATTACAATGTACGCCGATTTCCCACCAGTCACAGCAGAGTAGATATGGCCCGCTCAAAAACCAGTAAAAAATGGATGGAAGAACACGTTAACGATCCGTATGTAAAAAAGGCGCAGGCCGACGGTTATCGTTCCCGGGCCAGTTACAAACTTATCGAGATCAACGAAAAGGATAATCTGTTCCGTTCAGGTAGCGTGGTGATGGACTTAGGTTCAGCGCCGGGGGGCTGGTCGCAGATCGTCGCTCCCGTAGTGGGTGAAAACGGGCGGGTGATTGCCTCAGATATTCTGCCTATGGACAGTATTATCGGGGTAGACTTTATTCAGGGTGATTTCACCGATGAAGCGGTATACGACCAGATTCTGCAGGTGCTTGGCGATGATCAGGTGGATGTTGTGGTTTCGGACATGGCGCCTAATCAAAGTGGTGTAAAAACCACCGACCAGTATGCTTCCATGTATCTGGTGGAGCTGGCGCTGGACATGGCCAGAAATGTGTTGCAGCCCGGTGGCAGTTTCTGTGCAAAAGTATTTCAGGGCGTGGGCTACGATGACTACGTCAAAGACGTTCGCTCCTCGTTTAGTAAAGTGGTGGTCCGAAAGCCCGCCGCTTCGCGCCCCCGTTCACGGGAAGTGTATCTGGTAGCTACCGGATTCAAGGGCTGATAATCAGCCCTGTTGCTATCTCAGCGTTCCAGTAACGGCAGCTTATCCGGTACGCCATTCCAGCTGTCTGCATCCTCAGGCGGCGCAATCACTTCAGTAATGTTTGGCCACTGCTGACTAAGCTCAGCATTAATGGCCAGATAGGGCTCTTGCGCTTCGGTCAGTTCCGTATCCTGAACAATGGCCTCCGCAGGGCACTCCGGTACGCACAACGCACAATCAATACAGATAGCCGGATCGATGGCCAGAAAGTTGGGCCCTTCAAAAAAAGCGTCTACCGGGCACACCGCTACACAGTCGGTATACTTACACTTTACGCAGTTGTCGGTCACTACAAAGGTCATGATGAAATGGATATTGGATCAGTTTGGGCCGATTATAAGGGTTATGTAGCCTGATCTAAAGCCAAATGCCACACAATGGCTACCGGATTGGTGACAACTGCATTAAACTATAGCCGCTCTGACAGACAGGCTGTCCGGCGAACCAGGATCCTCCCTCATGTTGCGTTTAACCGATATAAAACTTCCTCTTGATCATAACGACTCAGCACTCGCTGAAGCGATTGTCAGAAAGCTGGCAATTTCCGCTGAAGACCTGTTACACGTTAACGTGTTTAAACGCGGGTACGATGCGCGGAACAACAGGGATATTCAGCTGATTTATACGGTGGATGTTGAGGTGAAAGGTGAGGCTGACTTACTTGCGAAGTTTGCCAAGGATACTCAGGTTCGGGTTACCCCGGACATGACCTATAAGTTTGTTGCTCAGGCACCGGAAAACCTGACTCACCGCCCGGTAGTGGTAGGGCTGGGCCCGTGCGGGATTTTTGCGGCGTTGATCCTGGCGCAGATGGGGTTTAAACCCATAGTGCTGGAACGGGGTAAGGCGGTGCGTGAGCGCACCAAAGATACCTTTGGCTTCTGGCGTAAGCAGCCGCTCAATCCGGAATCCAACGTACAATTTGGCGAAGGCGGTGCCGGGACGTTTTCCGACGGCAAGCTATACAGCCAGGTGAAAGACCGCAAGCATTACGGGCGTAAGGTGTTACACGAGTTCGTTGAAGCCGGCGCTCCGGAAGAAATTCTTTATGTCAGTAAGCCGCATATAGGGACCTTTAAACTGGTTAGCATGGTCGAGAAAATGCGCCAGCAGATTATTGATCTGGGCGGCGAAATCCGCTTTTCCAGTCGGGTAGAAAAACTGGATCTCGATGAAGAAGAGGGGCAATACAGCGTAAAAGGGCTGCATTTGTCAGACGGCAGTTATCTGGCATGTAAACAGGTGATAATGGCCCTTGGCCACAGTGCTCGCGACACCTTTCAAAACCTGTATGACCAGGGCGTTTACATGGAAGCTAAACCGTTTTCGATTGGCTTTCGGATAGAGCATGAACAAAGCATGATTGACCATTGCCGGTTTGGGGATAACGCCGGGAATCCCATTTTGGGCGCTGCAGATTATAAACTGGTCCATCATTGTAAAAATGGCCGCACGGTTTACAGTTTTTGTATGTGTCCGGGCGGTACAGTAGTAGCCGCTGCATCTGAGCCCGGCCGCGTGGTCACCAATGGCATGAGTCAGTATTCCCGGCACGAGCGTAACGCGAACAGCGCCATTGTAGTGGGGATTACGCCGGAACAGGACTATCCAGGTCATCCACTGGCGGGTATCGAATTACAGCGTCGCCTTGAGGAACTGGCATTTAAAGCCGGCGGTGAGAATTACAACGCACCGGGACAGTTAATTGGCGACTTTCTGGCAGATAAACCAAGTGCCGAATTGGGGGAAGTCACCCCGTCCTACACGCCGGGCGTTACGTTAACCGATCTAAGCAAAGTGGTGCCCGACTATGTGACTCAGGCCATTCGTGAAGCCATTCCGGCATTCGACCGCCAGATTAAAGGGTTTGCTAAAGCCGATGGCACCCTGACCGGCGTTGAAACCCGCACCTCATCGCCGGTGTGCATAAAACGTGATAAAGACTACCAGAGCATTAATGTGAAAGGGTTGTATCCGGCGGGCGAGGGCGCAGGCTATGCCGGTGGCATCTGGTCGGCAGGTATTGATGGTATTCGGGTCGCTGAGGCGCTGGCGCTGGCGTTTGATAACAACCATTAATAACTTCACTTGCTCGCAGAGTATAGAGCCCAGGGGTTCCTGGTGCTATAGTAGATCGTGAGCATTCACAGGCCACTGAAATGGATAACCCCAATACACCAGACACTGTCGTACAGACTGTCGTCGATACCAATTCTATTGGTGCTTTGGCTCGGGTGCGCAGACACCGGTTATTACAAATCTGTGGCGTGAGTGCGTTAGGCCTGGTGGCATCGGTATTGGTTGCCCGAGGCGTCGCCTTAACCATTTTTTCCGCTGGTCTGCTTTCTCTGGTACTGGCCTTTTTACTGGCCTACAAGCACAAGTCACAAGCCTCTTCCTTTGTACTGCTGAGTTCTATGTCGGCCATGTTATTCGCCCTGGCCTTAGTGGGCGCAGGGTTGTTTGATATCGCCATAATTGGCTACCCATGCCTACTGATCTTTGCCGCCATTCTCGGCGGCGTGGGGCTGTTCAGCACGTTGCTTACACTAACGATTGTGCAATGCTCGGTGCTGGTGTGGCTTAATCTGGGTGGCTATGTTACTCCCAGTACGCCAAAGGTCAGCTGGGAGCACCTGATTTTTGTGCAGGTTATTTTTATTATTACTGGCTTCAGCGTTTATGTATTGGTTCGCGATATCAAACAGTTAATGAACTCTCTACAAAGTGAAAATGAGAAAGTTCAGCTCAGTCGCGCGCAAATTCAGCATCTGGCACATCACGATCCTCTCACGCAATTGCCTAACCGATTACACGGTGAACTGTTATTTCAACATTTGTTGGAGCAGAGTAAAACCAATAATACCCAGCTGGCTATGTTGTTTCTGGATCTGGATAACTTTAAACCGGTTAACGATGCACTTGGCCATGTGGCCGGCGATGTGTTGCTGGAAGAGCTTGCTCAGCGTCTCGGCGACCACCTTGGCGAAAGGCAGCACCTTATCCGGTTTGGTGGCGATGAGTTTTTAGTGCTGACACCCTGCGCCGGCGATTGTGAGAACAATGATGCGCTGCAGGCGTTTGTGAACAGCTTGCTCCTGGAATGTGCCAAAGAGTTTGAGTTGTTGCAAAACCGGGTGGTGATTTCGTCTTCAATTGGCATTGCTGTTGCGCCCAAAGATGGCGAACACTTCAAAGAGCTTTGTCGCAAAGCTGATATTGCTATGTATCAGGCAAAAAGCGATGGCCGTAATACGTACCGCTATTACTCTACTGAGCAGGACGAGCTTAGCGAAGAGCGTTTTAAACTGTTGCAAAAATTGCGCAGTGCGGTCAGTGCCAATGCGTTTGAATTATACTATCAGCCTATCGTTGACCTGAATTCACAGCAGCCTCTGGTCGTAGAAGCATTGTTACGGTGGCCTCAGCCTGATGGTGGAATGATTGGGCCTGACATTTTTATTCCTCTGGCGGAGACCGCCGGAGTGATCAATACGCTAGGCAGCTGGGTGTTAGAGCAGGCATGCTTATTTTGTGCTGAGCAACGCCTGAGCGGTTTGTCTGACCTGCGAGTGGCGGTGAATATCTCGGCCTTACAATTCAACGACGGTTTATTACAAAGCCATGTAGAGCGCGCGTTACAACGGGCCAACTTGCCACCTGAAGCGTTGGAAATTGAGTTAACAGAGTCACTTTTTCTCAATGAATCTTCGGGGATTGTGGCGCAACTTACAGCACTTACCGATCTAGGCATTACCATTGCTATCGATGACTTTGGCTCGGGATATTCAAACCTGGCTTACTTACGCAGGTTTAATGCCTCTACTTTAAAGATAGACCGCTCGTTTATTCATCCACTAACCAGTGATGACAACGATGTACCGTTAGTTCAAGCCATGATCACTATGGCCAGCAGTCTGGGGATGAACACCATCGCAGAGGGCATAGAAGATGAGGCCACCAGACAGATGCTGTTGAACATGGGGTGTAATTTAGGGCAGGGTTATCACTGGTCGAAGCCGTTAAGTGCCACAGACATTACCGTGCAGCTCAAGTCACTGACTTAAAGCAAGTCATAAGAATGCCTGTTGTGGTTGAAGCCGGCGGGGCAAGCAACGGGATTCAATTACCCGCCCCACACAACTTGCAACTGCTCAAAGTGTATCGGTTTGCTACAACTTAAACTGGTTAATAACTTCACGCAGTTCACCCGCCACCTGACTTAAGCGAGTGGCATCGGCTGCTAACTGGCCGGCGTTGTCACTGGCTTTATCACTGACATTGCTGATGGCCACCAACGAGCGGTTAATTTCTTCAGCAACGCTGGTTTGCTGGCTGGTTGCCTGTGCTATTTGCGTACTCTGCGACTGCACAGTGCTGATTGACTCACTGATATGACTTAGTGATGTGGCCACTTCTTGCGCCTGTTCCACACCCTGCTCCGATTTTTTCTGACCTTCCTGCATGGCCGTCTGGGTTTGCGAGGTCATATGTTGTAAACGCTCAACCATTTTACGAATATCATCGGTGGAATCCTGCGTGCGAGAGGCCAGTGAGCGCACTTCGTCGGCGACCACTGCAAAGCCGCGCCCTTGTTCGCCAGCCCGGGCAGCCTCGATTGCCGCGTTTAACGCCAGCAGGTTCGTTTGTTCAGCAATACCGTTGATAACATCAATTACAGCTCCGATGTTTTCCGACTCCTGCGACAATCCACCTACAACCTGTACCGCTTCATTAATGGATTCTGCCAGTTGCTGAAGTTCGCCGCGGGCGCTATTGGCCAGTTGCATCCCATCATTAGCCTGTTGCTCTGCTGTGGTAGCGGCATCACTGGACTGCGACGCATTGGCGGAAATTTCCTGAACCATAGTCGCCATTTGCGTTACTGCACTGGAAACCGAGTCAACCTGGCGGTGCTCCTGGCGTACTTCATCACTGGTACTTTGAGATAGCTCCTTTAAATTCTCTGCCGCGTCCGCTACCGCCTGGGTACTCTGGGCCGCTTCTATCAGTAAATGATGCAGTTTATCGGTGAACAGGTTGAACTGTTCGGCCAGTTGACCGACCTCGTCCCGACTGGTGATTGTCAGACGTTTGGTCAGGTCCCCTTCACCCGAGGCAATATCAGCCATGGCTTCTTTCATTTGCAAAATAGGACGGGTAACACGGGTGCTTGCCACATAGGTTATCGAAACCAGAATACCGATAATGACTAACGCCAGGATCCCGGCAACGAGGATGGCATGCTGAATGGGTTCTGCTATCACGCTTTGTGGCAGCATAAATCCCAGCGTCCAGTTCATTTCAGGCGTGCTGAGCCGGGCGTGGCGATACGTTGCGTAATAATCCTTACCCTGCCAACGGACATCGACTGTCCCTTCTGTGTTGGCCGTCATGGCAGTGGCCAGCGCCGCAAAGCCTTCTGAATCATTGAATGCGGTATCGAATAAAGCCAGAGGAGAGCTGATATCCAGCGTATCGCCGGTCTTGGGGAAGTACACCACATTTTGGTTTTCATCAACCAAAAAGGCGACCCCCTGACCTTCATAGCGAATATCGTCGAGCACACCCGCGATGGTACTGATAAGGATATCTACGCCGCCTACACCCAGCAAGGTGCCATTGCGATAAACGGGCGACTGCACCACGGCAGAAATGCTGCCATCCTGGGAGTCAACGGCCGGCGGTGTGACATACAGCCCGCCCTGACTGACCGCAGTTTTAAACCAGGGGCGGGCCGTGGCAAAGTAGCCTTTTGTAGGATCGCCGGCATCCGCTCCTTCAGTATCCACACCAACCCGGCCTTCTTCGTAAAAATACTCTCCGGTATTGGCTGAGCCGAAAAACGCCGATTTTATATTGTCATCAGCGCTGCTAATTTGCTGAAAGGTTTTGTAGATCTTATCGGAGTCGGGTAATGAGGATTCGCTGGCACCACGCGCCTCGTGCTCAGCAAAAAAGGTCTGAATAAACGGGTTGCTTAAAAAACTGCGGGCCACACCACCATAGGTGGAAAAAAAGCCTTCAATGGCCTGGGCTTCTGTATTTACCAGGCTAAGTACATCATTTTCGATTGTGGTCCGGGCTCGTTCGCTGACAAAGTTCAGCAGGATCGTAGCCGCAATTAACAATACCAGTGACATGGCGCCACCAACAATAAGCATAAATTTATGTTGCAGAGACATAGACTTCATAAGCGCATTCTTGTTGTTATTTTTATAGGCAACTTTGATTTTATTATTATTATAGTTTTATTTGTTATACCAGATTGGCGCCAAATATACAGCAGCTAAAAGTGCCCCTTTCGTCAGTAAAGGTGGTCTTGAAATTTATCTGAAGTGATTGAAATACGCTTTGTACATTGTTGTACTATGTTACTTTTACTCATTCTTAACTATTTATTTTTCGTATCAGCAAGCAAGTGATGGCGATAAGCTATTATTCGGAAATCCCGGCGATACAAGTGCTATAGTGAGCCTTTGCGTAACAGACAAAGCGTATTTTGGGTTGATATCCCATTGGAACCTGACGTATGGCGAAGTGGACATTTTTAAACAACGTAATCTATAAACGCACTGTAAAATCCTGGCTGGTGATCCTGTTCGTCTGGCCGGCCATCCCTTTTTTTGTGGTTACTCTGGGCTTTGTGGTCTTTTCTTATTTTCCCTGGCCTTTGACGTTCGACGTTGAAGCGCCAGTTGTCAGTGAGCAGAAAGATGAACTGATCATTTTAATTCACGGTAAAGACGATTCCCCGGATACCTGGCCAACGGCTTTTGCAAAGGCGCTTGAAACATCGGTATTAACGGATAAACAGCAGGTGGCAACAATCGATTGGTATGACTATTCAACTAACCTTTTTCGGGTTGCCAATAATGCCCGCCGAATAGGCCATCAACTCGGAGAAGACCTTGCTGAATATAGCCAGCTAAAAAAGGTCCACCTGATTGCCCACAGCGCTGGCGCGTTTATGGCCTATGGTTACTGTGAAACGCTAAAGCAACTCAACCCTGATGTGTTTGTGCAAACCACTTACCTTGATCCGTTAGGGCCATACAGTGGGTTTCAGTGGCATTACGGGACACAACACTTTGGGTCCTGCGCAGACGTTAGCGACGCTTATATTGATATTCATGATAACGTTCCTGGCAGTAATGTCCCGGTAGAGCATACCCATACCTTTGACGTTAGTGCGCTAAGACTAGCAGACAAAAAGTATCAGGGGACTGCGCATATGTGGCCAATTCACTACTATCGCACTGCTGTGCTCAGTGGCCAGTTACCCTTCTGGGAGCCAGGTGAGGAAGTGTTGGGTCGCTACCCCAGAAGAAAGCACACAATTTTCGAAGGGCAATAAAGCATGATGGCCAGACAAAGTCACCTTTCTCTGGCCAACCATCATCATGTTAGTAAGTGTAATCGGGCATGGGCTGGTCAAACATACCAGCCTGATATTGCACAACGTTATCTTCGGCCAGTTTGTCTTTGTTCTTTTCTGCGTATTTACGCAGTTTTCTGAAATCGCTGTTGTCCTCGACTTCCTGCAACACCTGCTTATAGCGCGCGAGGCCTGTGCTGCCAATGGCATTGGTTAGCCATGCCAGGGTATCAATATGAGCCTTGGTTGCCGAAGGGTAATTGCGCAGTAAAGCCTCTGCGGCAATATCAGTAAGCTCCTGATCAACGGTTCTGGTGCTAACAATCTCCTTGGCTGCTTGCTTTAACGAAGCGAGATCGCCTGCCAGCATCAATTCTTTTAAACGGGCCACCAGTTCTGACGATTCTTCTTTTTCGAAAGCGCCTTCTGGCAGCGTGTACATGCCCGCCACATACTGCTCACCTGATGCGCCGGGTAAGTTATCCAGTGCTTTATCCGCGTGGCGCTCCAGTTTGTTGATTTTCGTTTTGCTAACCACTTCTGACAGCACACCGTAATAGCGGCCATTTTCTGAAGAGCCAATGGCACGCGCAAGCCATGCCAGGGTGTCAACCTCGCTGGAATAGGCTTCCGGATATTTGGTAAGCAGAATTTCGGCGGCAATGTCTAACAATTCCGGATTGTTGATTTCTTCTTTAAAGATACGTTGGGAGGCGGCTTTTAACTGCCCTAAATCACCTGATAGCAACTGGTTTGCTATGTCTCGCTGGTCGCCAGTCAATTCGGCCATCGTGGTGAAAGAGAGCGTAAAAGCCATAAAGGCAGCGCTGATTCGTCTCATTGGAAACTCCTTTTTATGAGATTACTATTTTTAAAATAGGTGGGGCAGGCGACTTCGCCTAGTACATCCCACCATTAACACTGATAACTTGTCGGGTGATGTATTTTGCCTGGTCTGACACTAAAAAGCTGATGGTATTTGCCACATCATCGACGTGACCAAATGTCCCCAGTGGGATCATTTTTTTAGCTTCGTCTGCCACTGCGCCTTCGATCATACCGGTTTCGATGACACCGGGGGCAACACAGTTGACCGTGATTTTACGTTTACCAAGTTCGATAGCTAATGCTTTAGTGGCACCTACAATCCCTGCTTTAGAGGCGCTGTAGTTAGTTTGGCCCCGGTTACCCATTAGCCCGGATACCGATGATAGCGTGACAATTCGGCCGCCCTTACGCAAGCGGATCATAGGCATAATGGTAGGTTGCAGAACGTTGTAAAAGCCGTCGAGGTTGGTATGTACAACGCCATCCCACTCCTCGCCGGTCATCGCCGGAAACGCGGTATCCCTGGTGACACCGGCATTACAAACCACGCCATAGTAAGCACCGTTTTGTTCAATATCATTTTCGATCGCCGCTTTCGTGCCTTCCCGGTCAGCAATATCAAACTGCACTGTAACGGCTGTGCCACCACTTTGAATAATATCCGAGGCTACCTGGTCGGCTGAAGCTTTGCCACTGCGGTAGTGTACAGCGATGGCGTACCCTTGCTCGGCAAGCTTATAAGCGGTTGCTTTACCAATACCACTGCTGGCTCCGGTGACCAGAATTCGATTTTTATCGGCCATAATTTCCTTTCTCGTGTGTAGTCTGACTGGTATTAAACAGGCTGATTGCTGCTATAAAATTAATCGTATTGCCAATGAGGATAATGCTACCAAAGGCCTGAACAATCGGCATTGAACTGAATGCGAGGAGTCCAAACGATAACAGGCTGGTAACGGCTGACAGCAAAATAGCCTGTTGAGTGGTGTCCGGGTGGCTGGCCATTTCTTTGGCAAATATAATGTAATCCATGCCCAGACCAAGTACTAAAAATAACGCCATGACATGGAACACATTGATGGAGTGTCCCAGTGCGCTAACCAGTGCGATGGCTATGAGGCTGGCTGAAGCAGGGATAAGTAACAGTAACACGGCTGACATTTTTCGATAGTAAGCACCAACCAACAGGGCAATCAGCGCATAAGCTAAAAATAGCAGTGTTGTGCCGGTTTCTCGCTGGGCTTTTAATGCTTTGCTGGCATTGGCCAGTGTATTGACATATTCCACGCCATCAATAGTGGTGCTGGCCGTTTCGATGGCTGCCAGATCACTGCCTTTTTTAATCAGGGCGAAGCTGTAAATGGTGTTTTCATGCTCAAACCACAAAGGTGGTAAAGAGGGCAAGTGCCTGAGTAATTCATTAAAGCGAAGAGGGTTGCCGGCAGCGAGTTTATAATCCTGCTTTACCTGCTCGCTGACTTTTGGGGCAATGCCAATGGTAGCGGCGAACGTATCGAGGGCGCCGCCATCCTCGTACAGCTTCGCTTGCAGTGCATAGTTATTGAGTTGTTGTTGCGGGGATTGCAGATAGTCTGCCACGCTGGTTATGGTATGGGGCTCAACACCGTGAGCGGCATTGATAGCGTCCAGAGCGGTAAATATCGCCTCAGGGGTATTGCCCCGGATCAGCAAATAGCGTCCAGGTTCATAAATCTGAGTTAAATTAGCGACTTCCTGCTCCTGGCTCAATAAGGACTCGGAAACGTGAAAAAAGCGCCTCGGATCGTCATTGGTTTTGGGGTTACCAGAATAAATATAGCCAGCGCAGGCACAGCTTAGAATGAGCCCGGTAAGCACCAATAGGCGAGGGCGCTGTGCCAGGACTTTCTGACATCCATGAATAATGCTTTTTAATAGTGACTGACGCGCTTCGATAGGTCGGCGAATAACCAGCGGGCCCAATAACATAACGCTTAACCAGGCCATCGCCAGGCCCGAACAGGAAAATAAGGCAACTTTCTTCAGGATCAGCAGATCAGACAGACCCAATGCACCGTATCCCACCAACGACGTGATGACACTCAGCAGCATAGCCCGAAACAACACATTTGAGTGAGCTGTGTTTGACACGTGCCGGTGAGCCAGATAATGGTAAAAGTAATGTAATGAGTAATCGACCACAATCCCGATGAGGCTGGCACCAAAGACGATGGTCAGGACGTGAATGGAACCGAAAACCACAGTACTGGTAATCACTCCAAAGCCTACTCCAATGGCGATGGAACTTAGCGACAAAAATAGTGGGAGCAATGAGCGAAACACCAACATCATTAATAGCAATATGCCAGCCACGGAGCCTATCGCAATAAGCTGAATATCGGCTTTTGCCGATTGCGCTGAGTCTACGGCAAAGAAGAACATTCCCGAGCGTAAAACAGTAACGTTATATTGCTCGCTGATTTGCTTCTCAAGGACCTGGATCCGGCTATACACAGACTGTTGCGCCGACATACCGCTTGGAAAGGTGCTGAACATCACGGAAAAAGACGTGATTTGGTTTAGTGTGTCTGAATTCGACGACTGAAAGGGCATATCCTGGTTGTCAAAATTGGTCAGCAGATAATCTGAAAACCAACCCAGCGGATCCTGTTCGAAAGGGATAAGCCTGACACCATCACCAATCTGATAAAGTTTGCGCAATGCACGGTCTGCGATTTGCTGGTGACTGTTTACTTCAAGTGACCGGCGCTGGTCGTCTGACAACAGGTGAAACCGATAAGCAGATAATACGTCGAGATACTCATTTTGCAGGGCGGTATCCTCAATAACGGTTAATTCTGGCAGTGCATTGAGTTTGTCTTGCAGGGCTGCTTTGCTGTTGAGTACTGCGGTTTTATCTTCGCCTTTAATCACCACCATAAAGCGCTGACTAATATCGTTGGTTAAGGAGTCGATAGCCTTCTTTAAGCCCGGTTCGCTAATTTGCGTCGGGTTTAAATCATTGAGATTTGTATCTATCTGAAGGTGCTGGATATTCAGTACAAATACAGCAGCACTAAGGATGACAACCAGGATAAACGTGAGCGGCAACAGCAGGGTTTTCATGAGTAACAATTAGCGGTCAGTAGCGCGAGGGAGATCGTAACACCTGACACCATGTAGTGTCTGAATAAAGGCTCTCGCATTGTTCGTAAGCGGCTCGTTTACCGTTGACTGTATATTGCTCAACTTCACTAATCACTACATTGGTGTGCTGGCCGGTAGCATCGATCACCTCGATATTCAGTGACACGCCTTTGTCCTGGTCGGTCGTTTTGCTTACCATAATGGTATCGAGTCCTTTACGAATATATTCACTTTCGGGGCGTAATGTCACCCTCCCGCTTTGCTCGCCCGGTGAAATGGCAAATTCGTCAATAAAATAGCCGGTATCACCCTTGAGTAAACGCACAAAAATATTCGACATAATGTATCGGGTGGTGCCGGTTAACGGCGTCAGTGCGCCGTCGGCATCAGCCCTGAAGTTATTGCTACTGTTTACGTAGAGAATGGCTTCATTAAAAGGCGTTTGGGTGTGCCAGACCAAACCAAGATCACAGGAATAGTAAAAGTCGCCGGTTGATGAGAGAGGTACCGGTACGCCCTGAATGGTCTTCTGTTGCGAAAAATGCCCCGAAAAATGGCAGCCAGACGGAAAGATCTCCGCCAGTAGTGCTGCTTCATCCGGCTGACGAGGGGAGGCCTGTACATGACGTGGTACTAAGCCACATAGCAGCACACAGAAAATAACCCCCGGCCAACATTTAATCATGCTTGTTCAGCCATGCATGGATCGTTTCAACCAGAAAAGGCGGCGATTCAAACTGGGTGATCTGGTCTGGCATCGCTACCGCAAACTGGGTGGTTTTGGCTTTGGTGTATATTTCACCACTTGCTTTGTCTTTAATGACATAACTGATTTTCAGGCGATTTTCCCACTCAGTCAGCCATGATTCGATAACCACTTTTTGCTCAAATAATAATGGCTTAATGTATTTCACCTGAATATCAACGATAGGAAAGAAAAAACCATGTTCTTCCATCACGCTATAAGGACAACCAATCTCCGACAATAATGCACAGCGGGACATTTCAATGTACTTGGGGTAATTGCCATGCCAGACAACCCGGTACGCATCAACGTCAAAAAAAGGAATATCAATATCCAGGCTTACTTTTTTCATGGCCTGTTACGCCTTAACTGATAGTTCGGCTAATACGTCAACAACGTCCTGAATGGTGCGAACCTGTTTAAACTGTGCAGGGGTAAGATCCACTTTGGTAGACTTTTTCAGATCAATTAACAAGTCTACGGCATCGATACTATCGATATCCAAATCTTCGTAAAGCTTTGCTTCTGGTACCACTTCAGACGGCTCAAGATCGAATAGTTCAACCAGGGTTTCACGTACTTGTGTAAGGATATTTTCTTTTTCTGTGTTCATATTATTTCACTAATTCTTATTTTTCAGAGGGTATGTTTGTATCTGAAACCGCAATAAGCTGACGTTCGTAATAACTTTCCAGATAACTTGTGAGTTGTCTGTATTGTTTCGGCCTTGGCAGGCTTGTGTCAATACAATCTTCAAGGGTAATCAGATTTTTCGAGGTTAACTTAAATTTCGGACCGCCAGGGGGGATATCGTACCACTTATCGCCTTTCTTAAGCGCCCTGGGGTGGCATTCAATCACTATGGGCATAATAGCCGCATTAACAGCGACGGCCATATTAGCAGCACCGCGTTTAAACCGAATAACACTGTCTTCCTTGGTGCGAGTGCCTTCCGGGAAAATTAAAATATTCTCACCGGCTTCCAGCTTAGCGGCTGCCATGGGCAACACTTGCTCAGCGTTGTTGGGGATGTAGCCTGCCTGACGCACCACGGCACCGGTAAAAATGCTCTCCCACACCGCACTTTTCACAAAGCAGCACATCTGTTCATTCACCGCCAGCAACAACACAACGTCAATAAGAGACGGGTGATTGGCAATCACTATATGCCCGGTGCGAGCCTGCTTCATTGAGTCCACGTCAAAGGTGTATCGGATCAAACCAAAAAAGCGCATGATCCTGATAAAAGTTAAGCAACCTTTATGCACGCTCCAACGAATCATATGTTGCCTTTTGGCGGCCGGGATAAAAGGCAACGGGCTTAGCAAACGGAAAAAAATGCCCACAATCAGGGCGCCGAGTCCAAACAGAAAATAACAGAATGCGGCGGAACTAATTTGCCACACTTTACGCAAGCGGGTCAGTTGCATCATCAGGCCCTGCCGTTACAACGCTGGCGAATTGCTAAATACAGAAACATTCTATTTCGACCAGTAATTCTTTGCGGCATATGTCTGCAATGGTAAATAGCATTTCAACGCCCGGGTAGCGGGCTTCCAGCCAGTTGCGTGTAAATGCCACATCATCGGGGTGGCGTACATACACTTTGAACGTTGATAATGACAGGCTTTCAGGATTCGCCGTAGTAAGCAGGTGCTCTATATTGCTTTGGGTTACTTCTAACTGCTTTTCGAGATCGTTTTCGCCCAGCGTCTGATGGCCGGTAATACTCGCAGTGCCCGAAATAAACAGATAGTTAACTGCGTTCAGGCTGACTGCGGTCGCACGGGCAAATGACGGACTGCTGACCCCGTACTGACGGGGATATTCATATGCATTGACCTGATGATTATTTTTAAAATGCTGCGGTACCTGGTTGCTGGCAAACAGATAAATAACCGCCCCATCAGAATGGTGGCCAAGTGCTGATGCAGCAGGAAAACTGGCGGGTGTCAGGCCTGCATTCTCAAAGGCTTTGAGGCGCCCGGTACAGAACTTTTTATACAGTTCGTCATCGCCGGTCCCTGCGTTAATGGCAGGCAGATAATTCCAAAAGCGAAACGGATAAGAAAACCCATGCTCAGTCATTACTGATAACACTGACTCATACGCTTTTTGCGTAGAGTACTCAATATTTTCGCATTCATCTTTACTAAGCCAGTGGGCGAGGCAGATTAGCTCACTGGTTTTCGACCAGTAAGTGTTGCCTGTCTGTCCTCTCTCTGTGGGCAGCGAAACTGTCCACACTTCACTGGCTGACCGTGCGGCTATGCCTTCCAGGCCAGTGGTAATCATTCCGGCTTCAAAGGGTTCACACTGCTTAGCTAACGGAATAACCGCTAAAGTGTAATCGTCCGCAAGTACTTCTTTTACTGGTGTGGAAATGAACTGTTGTTTTAGCATGATAAAACTAAATGTGATGATACTCTGAAAAAGAGCAGATTTTCTGCCGGTAAATGTGAAGAACCATCCTGGTATTGTCGAAGATTGGTCCGGTGTCGAAGATCAGCAATGTTGCGATTATTGTGCAATCATTCCTTGATACAATGTTAGTTTTTAATTTTGCAGTAGTTTAAACTAGCGAATATCGAAAATAAAGCGAATACGGGCAAGGACGCTAGGCCGGTCGGTATTCAGGTCACAATTAAAATTATAAGTTTCATGTCAAATACATTTCCCCTGGTATCACGCAAGCCAAGCGACCACATTGCTTATTTAACTCAACCGATAGAAGCGCTCGGGCTGGGCCGCGGTGTTATCGATACAAATCAGTTTGTTGCCCACGTGTGCCGTGTGGCTGAGAGTCTGCCTGCCGGTAAGTACGCTATTAACCTTTGTGAGAATCGCTATCTTTTTTTAGTGGGATTTTGCGCGGCAATCCTGCGCGGCGATGTTAATTTGCTGCCCCCGAATAAAAATACTGCTACGCAAAAAGAACTCAGTGAAGATTATGCCGGGTGCTACATCATTCATGATGGCAGCGATGTAGTGGCGGGCATACCTGCCATGAATATTCTGAGTGTTTCTTTCGCTTCAGACGGCCATACTCAACCCTCTGTACCAATGATTGGAGATGATCAGCTGGCCTGTATTAGTTTTACATCGGGCTCTACCGGAAAGTCCAAGCCTAATTTTAAGTACTGGCATACCCTGCATCGCAGCAGCGCTATTAATTATGAATTTATGGTGCCGGATAGTCCGGCTACGGTTTATCAGTTGGCGACCATGCCAGCGCAACATATGTGGGGACTTGAGACGTCGGTATTGCTGGCCATGTTCAGTGATATTTGTATGAGCGATGCAAAACCGCTTTTTCCTCAGGATATTCTGGCCGCGCTTGATATGCTGCCTGCACCAAGAATGTTGGTCTCAACGCCGGTACATTTGCGGGCATTGTATGCCAGTATTGAGTCTGCGGAGCCTTTACATTCGGTATTATGTGCCACTTCGCCACTCACGGTTGAGCTTGCTAAAGAGATTGAAGAAGCCTTTTCGGCACCGCTAAGAGAAGTGTATGGATGCAGTGAAGTCGGCTCGATGGCGGTGCGTCAAACCGCCGTTGAAAATAGCTGGCTGAAGTTCGCCGGGATACACTTTGGTCAGCAGGCTGGCACCACAACAGTCACTGCAGAACACCTGCCGGAAGCGACTGTTTTACAGGATGTTATAGAGTTTCAGGCGGATAATCGCTTTGTGCTTGCCGGCAGGGCGTCAGATCTGGTGAAAATTGCCGGAAAACGCGGCTCGTTATTTACTATTAACCAGACACTATTACGCTTTAAAGGGCTGGAAGATGGCATTGTCTTTTATCCACAAGACGCCAATCAGGTAACACGACTGGTTGCCATTGTGGCGTTGAAAGACGGTGTTCAAAAAGCCGACTTGCTGGCTTTCTTAAAGCAACATCTGGATAGCGCGTTTGTGCCGCGCCCGGTTTATGTGGTGGATGCTTTACCGCGGGAGCCCAACGGCAAATTGTTAAGGAAAAACATTGATGCGCTCCATGCATCGTTAAGAAAGCCGCGCAGTTGAAGCAATATTAATTGAGCTTAACAGGAAGACTCGTTCTCCCTGTTAAGCTCAAGCAAAGTTATACGCGCTTTATAATGAGTGAAGTGTTAATGCCACCAAAGGCCAGATTGTTACTCATAAAGTAATCCGTGGTTATCTCTCTGCACTCGTGCTGAATGTAGTCCAGCGGAGCGCATTCCGGATCAATATTATCCAGGTTCAGCGTTGGCGCAAAACACTTGTCCTTCATCATATTGATTGTTGCCCATACTTCAAAAGAGCCACAAGCGCCCAGAGTGTGTCCGGTGAAACTCTTAAGCGAACTTACCGGCTTTGCCCCTACAACCTGATAGGTTGCCTGACTCTCAACAATGTCGCCGTGTTGCGTGGCTGTGCCATGTGCAGACACGTAGCCTATTTGTTCCGGCGTTACCTCAGCATCTTCCATGGCTTCGGTCATTACCCGGGTAACCGTTTCCAGGTTTGGTTTTACCAGGAAGGTGCCGTCGGTGTTAGTGGCATAACCGCTCACTTCAGCCAGAATGTTTGCGCCTCTGGCTTTCGCGTGCTCGTAGGATTCAAGGATCAGAGTACAGGCACCTTCGCCCAAAACCAGGCCGTCACGGTCTCTGTCATAGGGGCGGGGGGTGGCCTCCGGTGTGTCATTTTTGGTACTTGCTGCAAACAGCGTATCAAAAACGGCGGCTTGTGAAGGGCACAATTCCTCAGCGCCACCGGCGATCATCACATCCTGTTTGCCAAAACGAATTGCTTCATAAGCGTATCCAATAGCCTGGCTGCCCGCCGTACAGGCACTCGATGTGGTATGCATACGCCCCTGGGTGCCGAAGTACACGCTGATATTGACCGCTGCAGTGTGCGTCATCATACGCAAATAAGTACTGCTGTTAATGCGCGAGGTTGACATATTTTCAAGCATGGGGGCGAATTCTAATGCCGCCTGGCTGCTGCCTGTCGCTGAGCCATAGGCAACCCCTGTGGCCTTTGAGCGAATGACCGGATCATCAAGCAGGTTGGCATCAGCGAGAGCCCGTTCGGTGGCCAGTACGCCCAATTGAGCAACCCTTCCCATGCTACGCTTTCTTTTCTTGGTATAGTGGGAGGGCAACTCGAAATTGTGCACAGGCGCAGCGAGGTAAGTGCCCAGTCCTTCGTATTTTTGCCAGTCTGGCATAAAACAAACGGCAGACTTGTTCGACTCGATAGTGGCTCTGACTTGTGCCCAGTCATCGCCCAGTGCAGAAACAACGCCTGCACCAGTAATGACGACACGCCTGAAATTATGGTTACTCAAGGTACATCCTTTTTATATCTGACGGCGAAATACCGATAAACTGGCTGTCGCCAGACATTTTATTGTTTGTGAAGTTTTGTCGTAATTTTCAATGAAGCAGTCAAACGTTGCAAGTCCGTCACCGACGATTGCTTTTTCTTCGCAACGCACCGAATATTCGCCTTTTTCAAAGTAACTGCACTCAGCTTTAAAAGCGCGGGTCCCCAGGAGAAAGCCCAAATGGGGCGACACCAGCCCCTGTTGCAACTGATGACCGGCAATCAACGCCGCTGTCTGGCCCATATACTCAAGGCCTATCCAGGCAGGCACACCATAACCAGGTTCAAAAAAAGGTGAATCCTCATCAACCAGAACTAACGAGGAAGAGGATCTTTCATCGACCTTCAGCACTTTATTAATGAGTAACATCGGCGGTCGGTGAGGTATGAGTTCAAATAACCGACTGTCAAAGCGTGAATCAAGCACTACTAAACCCCTTCCTGTTTGTGGCCGGTTAACTGCGAATACTCTGTGCCGGGTTGCCAGAAGTCATAAAAATTAAAAAACTGGTATGGTGACTCAAGGCAGTGCTCCTCAAGTTTGTTGGCAAACTGCTGGGCATAACCGGTAAGGTCCTGCTGCCTTGTTTTGCGGTTGATCTCCAGTGTGTCACACAGCTCACAGACATCGAACAAGACCTTTTGGTTAACTTTAGGACTGCGATAAGCAAACATCAGTTTAACCGGGCAGGCCAGCGCTTTGGCCAGCATATAAGGGCCAATTGGCAGCGGCGCGGGGGCGCCCAGAAAGTTAACATCGACGGTGCGGTTTACGCCACTTAGCGGAATTCTGTCACCGGCAATAAATACCCATTCGCCAGCGTCGACTTTCTCCTTGAGCATCATAATTGTTGTTACATCAAACTCATCAACCTGAAAGACATTCATACGCGACGCATCATTCTGACTTTGCATCATCCTGACAAAGTTGCCTGCGTGTTTATCGTAAAGCAGAATATTAATGATTTTATTGTGGTGGTTATAGCGGTGCATAAAGCCCCGGCAAAATTCCAGATTGCCAAAGTGTGAGCCTATAATCAGTTGTCCGCGTGAATCCTCTAAAAGTTTATCAACGGCTTCTGGAGAGGCGAGAACAAAGTCACTTTGTTTAATTTCATCCAGCCAGCCGAGCAGCTTATCTAAGATAACCTCTGCAAAGTGATGAAAATGTAACAGCACATGCCAGTAGCCGGGCTTTTTCGGCCACGCTGCTGGCTTGCAACGGTAATGGGCTCTGAGATATTTAAGCGAGGCTTTGCGCTGGTCTGGCCGACAGAGTACAAAGTACAGTGCAACAGGATACATAATCACGGTAAATATCCAGCGGCCAAACAGCCGGTAGAGGAAGTACACAAACCGCATGCCGGCCAGGGTGCCCGCTTCTTTGGTTTGCGACCAGTGATCCTGGTTGATATCGTTATTTTTTTCCACCACTGTCATGACTTACCAAGTAATGAGCTCAGGCGCACATAAAGCAACTTAGGCAGGCGAATCAGCATGCCAAACATCAGTCTGACGTGAAGTCTGATAAGCATCAGGTTGTCTTTCAGATAGTGAAAATGCGACACGGTATTTTCGTGATAAATGACTTTGGTCTGAATAAAGTGCAGATCAATACCGGCCCACACAGCCTTAACCAGTAATTCGGGGTCAAAATCCATGCGCGGGCCGAGATAGTAATTATCAAATACGCGCTCAATCTGTTTTATCGGATAAACGCGAAATCCACATAACCCGTCTTTAATTTTAAACGACAACGTCTCCAGGGCGACCCAGAAGTCGGTGATTTTGCGCCCGTATTTGCGGGCAAACGGCGCGGTTTCATCAAAGTATGGCTGACCCGAGATAAATGAATCAGGATGCTGCTTGCTGTAATCAAGCAGTTTTTGCGCGTCATTGATATTGTGTTGACCGTCGGCATCGAGTTGCAATACGTGGCTAAACCCCATGGCACTGGCATGATAACAACCCGTGATCACAGAAGCGCCTTTGCCGCGATTAGTCTGGTGTTGAACTAAATGAAAGTCGGGATAATCCGCCAGCAGCTTTTTTACTGTTTCAACACTGTGCTCGCCGCTGCCATCGTCAACAACAATACATGGCAGGTTAAGAGATGCCAGTGCCGGAAGAAATTTTTCAAACAACACTTCGTGTTTATAATGCGGAACGATGATGCAGTATTTCATGATGGAATAAACTTAAAACTGCCCGTAGAAAATGAGTCAGTTTCGTTAAAGAAAGTAAATTTGATGCTATGTTTTGCCGCGTTGAAACTTAATTCAAGCTGCATGGCGGTATCCGGCATCACCATGGTTTTGAATTTGATATTAGACAGTTGTTGAAAGGCATCATTCTTAACAAACAGTGCCCGGGCCAGTTTACCCGCCCAATCCACCTGTACAACGCCAGGCAGCACTTTTTGTTCAGGGAAGTGGCCGTCAAACCAGCTTAATTGGTCTGGAACATGCAGTGTAATCAGTACAGTGTTATCAGCCGAATCAACGCTGAGGATTTGTGGCCCTTGTGAGGGCTTAAACAAGGCGTTTAAAGCCTGCGCTTGGTTACTCATCGACAATATTATGCTTCTTTTTATAGTAATTTCGGTACACCAGCTCAATCACAACGAATCCGCCAATGAGCAGGTAGGATAGTAACCCATTATATAAGGTCCATACAGCCAGACTGGCAAACCACACCGTCCAGGCCGCCACTGCACCATTTAACAATAACAGCACACCCCAGGTTATGCAGAGTTTGTGCAAATAGCCGCGAGCTTGTGCTGGTGGCTGTTTGCCTCCGGCAGCGGCAAACCGTTCAATAAGGTTACGCTTGTCCTTCAGTGAAAAGAGAAACACCAGGCCCATGGCAAGGCTCATCATCACAGGGTAGCATTTCAGCAGTATTTCACTTTCGAGGATGATAATAACGCTACAGAAAACGGCGATTACCACGGTAATAAGCCAGTCGCTGCTTTGGCGCTTTGTTCCCGTTACTACAAGGCGAAATACTGCCAGCAACAGCAATACCACACCAAACCAACCCGGCTCAATCGAATCGATGTTTAAGTACACCAAAAATGGATAAGCAAGGGTGACCAGAAAAATCAGTACTGGCAGTAAATCCTTTGGGCTGCGCGGTACACCACTGCTCATCAGGCCAGCACGCTTAACCTGTAATCACCCAGAATAGCCCGTTCTTCCTCATTGATATCCATTGATGCATTGTCACTTAGCATGTCTTCAAAGTACGGCACCACTTTTTCCATTATGGCAATGTTCTTAGCCAGTGTTTTGGCTATATCAACATTCGGTTCCTTCAGAATATCATTCAGCTCGCCTAAACAGGGCACCAGGAACTGGTCCATAAATACGCCCTTGGCCGGCAGAACCAAACGCTTTTTGGCGCGTTCGCTAAGCAGCTTTTGCATTCTTTGGTTCAGCATTTGCGTTTTCATGAGATCCGGCGTGATTTTACGCATGGTCTCAATATCGCCGATAGCATCGGTAAAGAAGAGCAGGGCAAAAACCCCCCAGTAATAGGTGTAATCCCAAACCAGCTTAACCGACATCATTTTACGGTCACCAAAGCCACCGTACTGGTCTTTGTAAAGTGACAGCGTGTTAGTAAAAAAGGCGTCGTAAAATTTGTGGAACAAAACACTCTCGAAGCGGATGTCCTGACCTTTTAAATCGCGCTCGATCAGATGCGTAACAAAGGTGTTGTTCAGCGCAATAAAGTCGCTACCCGGTGAGTAGAATGGATCGGCGAATGCGCCGGCTTCCCCGGTCATTGCCCAGCCCTGATCACTAAACATCTGTTTACAGCCGTAGGAATAACCCTGCATCACTTTAAAGTCGAGCAGTTCAGCGCCCTGAATCGCTTTGGCACACAGTGGATGCTCTTTTTCGAGCCATGCCATAGTATCTTCAAATGACCCAATGCCACTGTCGGCAAGGGCCTGATCATCCATAACAATGCCAAAGCTGGTGGCACCGGAGGCCAGTGGAATTATCCAAATCCAATAACCCGGCCCCATTAAGTGGTTGGTACTCAGCCAGCGTTTGCCGGGCTCAGTAACCCGGCTCTGCCAAGCCGGATCCGCAGACCACTCATCAATGATGACACGCTTGTCGATTCGGAAAAATACCGCGTTGCCCTGATGGCCGGTGGGACGTTGCAACTGTAACTTATTTCTCAGCAAGGCCTGACGACCGGCGGCATCTACCAGCCATCGTGCAGTAAAAGTAAAGGTTTCGTTACCCTGGGTACATTCAATGGTGTGTTGTTTATCACCCAGTGTGATGTCACCCAGCATGGCACCGTCAACGATATTTACCCCTTTATTGGTGAGCAGCTCATACAGGTAGTTTTCTAATGTACCGCGCTCAATCTGATAAGCCGGTATACCGAAAAGTTCACTTACCCCGAGCTCATCGTACTCGCTGTAGTCGCCGTCCACATTGCCAAAGAACAGACGTAGTCCGTATTTGCGCAGGTGCTTTTCTTTAAAGTGGGCGTCGAGTCCCAACACGTCGGTAAAGTAATGGGCGCCAATCTCTACGGTCGATTCGCCGACCTTTGCGGTGGTATCGTGAACCGGAAAAGTATGCTTTTCGACGATCGTAATGCTTAACGATGGCGTGCGGTTAAGTATTTGCAGCGCCAGACTCATTCCGGCCAGCCCGGCGCCTGCGATGACAATATCCGTATTAATGTGTTTCATAACTTACCTACGTACGGGTGAAAGACACTGACGTGCCCTGACTCAGGGGCATGGTCACTGACTTACTGCCGTTTGAAGTTGCTATTAACTCTGCCAGACATAAGATTTTAGCGCTTGGGTTGTCTGCGTACATTGAAGTGATGTAATCACTGTTGCTTTGTAGTGCTGGCCAGTTCGGTTGCTCTGCTGCGGTTACCTCAGCGGTAACCTCAATGCCCTCTATCTCCGCGTCCACAGGTAAAATAACCAACGAAAATGCGAATGTCTCCTGATTACTCAGAATTGGCTTAAGCACGTCTGCTACCGGAGCATCGTAGAAGGTAACAAGCATCGGTTTGTGTTCAGTAACACACTGAATGAGGGCTTCGAGCAACGTTAAGGGGACTGATTCTTCATATCCCGCTACAGAGTTAGCAGCACTCATAGTGCCGGTGCTGATTGTCCAGTAGCCTGCCGGTGCATTGTGAACAGAGTTGTGGAATTTGGTTGGCGATAATTCCTTATGTTCAGAAGCTAAGGTTTTGCACATGTAGTCGGTGAGTTCTGTATCACCTAACCCGGATGCAAATACGCATGTCAGCGTATCCGGTTCAAGGCCGGCCGACTGGGTTGCCTGCCATGAGCTCTCTACCGCCAGACGCACAGGCAATGGTGCCCGGCGACGTTCATTGGCAGGGATGATAGTGGGTTTAGGGCCTTTGTTTTTGGTTTCGGGTAAGGGTTCGCCACCAAGCAATTGCTGTAGCGCTTCCCAACTATCAAAGTAGCTACCCCAGGCGCCAATACCTGCAATTTTGCCTGTTAGTTTTTTTGCCTGCATTTTATTCTGACCTGCTAAACAAGAGCGTGCAGTTGTTGCCGCCAAATCCAAAGGAGTTAGTCATAACGTGCTGACATACTTTGTGTTGGTCAGTCGCTTTAATCGAAAGGGACAACGCCTCATCGAGGGTCTCCAGGTTTTTTGAACCCGGAATGATATTGGTATTCAGGGTATCCATAGCAATGATTGCTTCGGTTATTCCGGCCGCACCCAGAGTATGCCCCATCCAGGCTTTGGTGGATGAGCATTGCGTTGTAGCGGGAAATAACTCCGAAATTAACTGCCCTTCAATAAGATCATTGGCGCGGCTTGACGTACCATGCAGGTTAATATAATCAATCTCGGCAGCTTGCCGCTTTGCCTGTTCAAGCGCCTGAGTCATTGAAAGCCGGGCTCCCAGACCGTCGGGGTGAGGGTGTGACATATGGTAAGCGTCTGAGCTTTCACCATAACCGGTCAGGCTGATACCACTGCTGTTGCTGTTTTCGCCGGACCTTTGCAGTACCGCAAAACCGGATGCTTCCCCCAGGTTAATACCATCACGATGCTGGTCGAAAGGCTTGCACGGGTTTGGAGATAACAACTGTAAAGAATTAAAGCCATGCAATACACTCAAGCACAATGTATCCACGCCGCCTACCAGCACGGCATCAACAATGCCGGATTCGAGCCATCGGGCACCCGTGGCAAAGACCTTGGCTGACGAGGAGCAAGCTGTATTGATGGTGAGTGATGGACCAGTTATGCCAGTCAGGTGTGCCATAAACAAGCTGGGTGCATGAGGGTTGTGCACTAACGGCTGCTTAAACTCTTCAGTTAACTGTCCTGACTCATCCAGTTTGGTGTAGGCCGTTTCTGTGCGATCAATGCTGGAGGTGCTTGACCCCATAATCAGCCCCACTCTGGCTGCACCATATTGGGTGATTACCGCTGAGACTGTCTGACGGATACTGCCTTGTTCATAGCCGAGCGCTGCCAGTGCATTGTTGCGGCTTTGCCAACGACCTAAATCATTCACGTCGCTGAGCTGTTCTACAATGCCTATCCAGGTATCCAGATCTGAACCCGGCAGATTGTTTTTAATGAGCCCGCTGTCGTGATGTTTAAGAGAAGTTCTTAACGCCTTGAGGTTTAAACCGGCTGCTGAGCAGGTTTCGTAATCGATGATATCTATTTTCATTTGCTCGGGGGCCTGCGGTGGCAGAGGGGATTAACCTTGACCTTTTACAGGCCTTCTTCTCATTTTTTGTTTTCTACGTACGCAGTTAAGCTTCTCAGTGTGGCAAACGCTTCTCGCGTGCCCTCGTCTTCTGCTTTAATTTGAACCCCGTACTCTTTTGAAATCGCCAGTGAAATTTCCAGTGCGTCGATGGAGTCCAGTCCCAGCCCGTCACCGAACAATTGTTCTTCCGGATCGATCTCGTCCGCTTCCATGTCTTCAAGATTCAAGGCTTCCACCATAAGCTGAGCCATTTTTAATTCGGATTCTGTCTGTGTAGCCATAGTTGATACTGTCCTTACTATGAACGCTTTAATATGAAAAAACGGTAGTTTAAACTAATGTTACAGTAAAAACTATTTCAACGGATTGTATGTTCCCCGGTTTCGTTTACTCAGCGCCTGTTGATACTTTGACTTCCGGTGAAGCTCACCTGTGGCACCTCTGTATCAAGGATGTATTGCGCACGCAAAGCATCAGTAATTTATGCAATTTGCTCAGTGAGAATGAAAAAAGCAGGGCTGCAGCTTATCGCTCTGAAAGTCGGCGGCAATTATTCATTATTGGTCGCGCGGGCTTACGCGTAATTCTCAGTGCGCTGATGGCAGGTGTACCGCCTCAGTCCATCAGGTTTACCACCGGTGCGCAGGGTAAGCCCATGCTGGAAGACGATGCCTGCCCATTACAATTTAATCTGTCTCACTCCCATGATGCCATTGTCATAGGGGTAACCAAAGGCCAGACAGTTGGCGTTGATATTGAGTCTATGAAAGCGCGCCCCCGGATGGCTGATATCGCTCAGCATTACTTCCACTCACAGGAGTCGCAGGTGATTACTCAAGCACTTGATGCCGATGATAACCTGGGTGCCTTGCGGCAGTTTTATAAAGTGTGGACCTTAAAGGAAGCCTTTATCAAAGCCGATGGAAAAGGCATGGCGATACCGGGTGACAGTTTTTATTTTACTCATATTGACACATCTACCCCCTGCATTGCACTTACTGACTCCGCGCCTGATGCAGCATCCAACTGGTTCTTTACGCATCAGTTTGTAGATGCTTCGTACAGCGTAGCCCTGGCTTTGGGAGTTTCTGACAGTAAAGACCCTATGACCGTTATCAAACGGCAACTCAGCTTTAAGCAAACAGGTTGGTGCAGTTAATCATTTCACTATTTTTACATGCTAAATACCTGAAAGTAGTATAAATTGAGTTTCAAAATGGATCGCCGCTCAGAAGGAGTTTGTGGTGAGGCAGATATTTCAGTTAGTCAAAGCGGCGACAAAAAAAGCGGATAAACCGCAACTTGAACAGTGGTTCGCTAAGCACCAGAGTATGCAGTTACCTGATGTTGCATCTACCCGTTACTTTACTCCCGCTGACTACTGCTCCAGGTTGAAAGCCTTTAACCAGCTCCACGATTGGCATAACCACTACCTGCATCCATGCTTCCCACAGTTGTTGGGGTTATCACAGCATATTGCCGCTTTATCGCATGCTAATTCTCCTTTTTCATTAATTGGCTTAGTGCACGTGGGTAATGAAATCAGGCAGTATCAACCACTCAGCAATGAAGATCTGGGTTTACGCTGTTACTTTAACAAGATAACGCCACATCAATATGGCATTCAGGTTGATGTCAATATTGAGGTTAGCCAGGGCGGTAAGCAATGTCAGATCGTTCGCAGCACCTACCTTTACAGACTGCCTTCCGTTGATATGCTGAGTAGCAGAACAACATCAGATTCAGCGGCAAGCTATGCGACGTTATCTCCTTTGCCTGAGCATTCTCAATTGCAGTTTAACCCCGGAGTAGGGCGGCGGTATGCGAAAATTAGTGGCGACTACAACCCCATTCATCTGGCCAAATGGAGTGCCAGATTAGCCGGTTTTAAGGATGTTATGGCCCATGGCACGCACGTTCTGGCAATGGCTTTATCCAAATTGAATCATAACTGGCAATTACCATTAGCGCCGATGGCGATTACCAGTCAGTTTAATCGCCCGGTATTGCTGCCTTCAACGGTAACTCTGAATACCTCTCTATTGCCATTGAATGCAGAAAAACCGGTGCATTTTGAGTTAACGAATCCATTGTCATCACGTCGCAAGCAATCGGTAATGTCGGGCGAGATCAGAGCTATCTGAATAACCTGGACGGTAAACGAATGCTGTACCTATTTGCGAGGTTTGGCCGGGAAGCTTTTCATGCTTACTACCTCTCACCCAGCAAAGTGTTGCAATCGAGGCTTCTCTGCAAGGTGCTAAACTGGCAGTTAACTCCCGACTATTGCACGCTAAGAGCATTGCGTTTATATTTCGCTGGTACGTAACTGAGTCAACAATGACTTTAAAGTTATGAAGTTAAAATATATTAATATCAATGAATTATAATAAGGATAGACATGTTTAAAAACATCGGAATGGTTTCGTTTTTGTTGCTTGCGTTTAATTTAGGCGGTTGCGCTGGTTTGGCAAATATGAAAGAGGTCCAGTTCCAGAATGCGCCGCAAGAAAACAAGGCAACGGTAAACTTTGTGCGTCGCTCGGTTTTCATGGGTGATGGCGTAAAAGGTGAAGTGTGGGACAGTGAAAACCTTGTGGGAACACTCGAGTCAGGGCGTTTGCTGCAATATCAGGCTGAGCCAGGCGAGCATACGTTTATGATGAGCTTGCAAGGTCACTGGGCCGTTGCACAAGGTGATTTGAAAGCGGGTAAAACTTATTACTTAAAAATGAATCTGACCGGCTGGGGCCCGATTATCATTGGCGCTGCGGATGCTGATGATTCAAGAATTGAGGAGTGGAATGAAATGACAACTGTCGTCAAAGATGAGGCCACTTCCAAACCGGTACCAGCAGAATATGTCGAGGAAGCTAAACGTCTCCTCAAACGTGTAGAAAACGGGAATGCAAATGTCACCAGGATTACGGACCAACACGCCAGATAATCCTGCATAACCTGTTTTATCTCAGGCCTGTAATCTTACAGGCCTTCTTTTTATAGGTTGTCGGGCTGCTGTTCCCGAAGCTTCACCAGCTTGTATTCGCTAGGCATTTTTAGCGGTGTCCTTCAACAGACTCTTTTCAATCACTCAGGCGGTTCGGAATTACTTTGGCCGGGCAACAATCCAATACCATCGTTACCTGAGAGGTCTGAATAAATTTGCACTCCAGGTTGCGTTCAATTCGGTGTAGTAATCAAACTACGCAACGTCAGGTCAGCAGCGTAATAAATCAAATACGATAAAAATAACGACAAAATTTGATTACGCTATACTTAAACAGTGATGTGATAATACTGAGTTACGGTAAACATCGTACCAGAATGTTAAATGGGGGCAGTGGAACCAATTGCCTTAACTGTTTAAAAGGTGGAAAGAGAACGTCATGAAATCGGCCCCCATATCGGAAAATGAAAGCGAACGCTTAGCTGAGCTGTTGAGTTACGATGTGTTAGATACTGAAGCAGAACAGCTGTTTGATGAGTTAACCGAGTTAGCGTCACGGATATGTCAGACGCCAATTGCGCTTATTAGCCTGGTTGACCCGGATAGACAGTGGTTTAAATCTCGTGTGGGGCTGGATGCTGAGGAAACTTCACGGGAAATCGCATTTTGCTCCCATGCCATTTTGCAAAAAGAAGTATTTGAGGTATCCAATGCGTTAGAAGATCCTCGTTTTTATGATAATCCTTTGGTGACAGGGGCGCCCGATATTCGCTTCTACGCCGGAGCACCGCTCATTACTCCTTCGGGGCATGCTATCGGTACCTTGTGTGCGATTGACCGAAAGCCGCGGGAGCTAACAGATGACCAACGAGCTTCGTTACAAACGCTCAGTCACTCTGTAGTTGCTCACCTTGAACTCAAACGTAAAAACCGAGAGCTGGAACGAACGAGTCAGTTTAAGTCAGACTTTTTATCTTACGTTAGTCACGAGATACGCACGCCTCTTAATGCCATTAACACCTTTAGTCATTTGCTGGAAGTCGAAGCAAAAAAGCTCAATTTACCGCAAAGCTTTACTACGCCGCTTTCGCATGTGAACAAAAGCGGAGAGCGTTTACTTGAAATCGTTGACTCAGTACTGGACATTAAACAAATCGAAGCTGGCAAAATGCATATAATGCCGCGTTCGGTGAATACAAGAGATTTTTTTATTCACCTGTTTTCACTGACTAAAATTCGTGCGGAAGACAGTAATGTTGCATTTTTAGCAACCATAGAAGAGACCGTCCCTGACTATCTTTATTTCGACGATACTAAACTCGGCCAAGTGGTACTGAACCTGTTATCAAATGCGATTAAATTCACGCCAAAAAATAACAGTGTGAAGGCACAGGTTTTATACAAAAACAACAAGTTACTCTTTAATGTGGTTGACGAGGGCATTGGTATAAGTGAAAAAGATCAACAAAGAGTCTTTATGCCATTTGAACGCATGAACAATGCGTATCAAATTAAAGGCACTGGACTTGGTTTGAATATTTCACAGCGTCTGCTTGAGTTAATGGACGGCAGTATCAAATTAAGCAGTAAGCTTGGTGTAGGAACCAGAGTCAGTGTTTCGATACCTGCCGATGAGGTCAAAGCCAATCAGTTTGTTGAAGATAAGCCGACTAGCTTCGTTGCGCAGGTTGTATTACATAAAGCCGTAAATGTGCTGGTGGTGGAAGACCACGAAATAAATCAAATAGTTGTAAAAGCCTTATTCGAAAAGTTAGGCATTCCCGTAGCCTTGGTTAGTACCGGTGAAGAAGGGGTTGAGTACGTTAAATTGAATCCTGTGGATTTAGTTTTGATGGACTTAAACTTACCCGGTATTCAGGGAGACGAAGCAACTGTGCAAATAAAAGCATTAAAGCCCTCGGTGCCCGTTGTTGCGCTTACCGCAGACGTTATCACCAATGCCGAATCCTTGCGGGAAAAAGGGCTGGATGCGGTACTAACCAAGCCCATTGACAGTACCAAACTGATTAGCACGCTCAACTCTTTCTTAGGTCAGAAATAGTCTCTGAAGTGCCCGGAAACCGTCGATATACTTCCCGTCGACCGGATTAACGTTAATTGCGCAGCAGCAAGCAATAGTGCAGCCTGTAAAGGCACAGTAGATACTCACTCTTTCTGCTTTAACACGCCTTAGGGAAGCCAGTGCTTTGCAGCGCATGGCTTTTATCAGTTAGTTAGTCCCAGGCCGGTGAAAAATCCGGGGCCGCCTGACGATCGCCGCGGTCTAGTGCGTCAATTTTAGCGATGTCGTCTGCATCGAGCCGCAGCTGTTGTGCTGTAAAATTGGTTTCAAGGTTTTTGCGTTTGGTTGATGATGGAATCGTCACCAGATCGTGTGCGAGTTCCCATGCCACCACCACTTCGGCTGCACTGACACCGTGCTTGTCTGCGATGTTGAGAATGGTGTCATCCTTTAAGACCTTGCCGACAGCAAATGGCATATAGCCTGTTACCTTAATGCCGTGCGTGTTACACACTGCGCGAACTTTTTCATTGGTCAGATAAGGATGGACTTCTATCTGGTTGGTGGCAATAACGCCGTTACCCAAAATGCTTACTGCTTGTTCAATCTGAGCGATCGTAAAGTTAGAAATGCCGATCTCTTTAGTCAGTCCCATTTGTTTTACGCGTAGCAACTCGCCTAGGTATTCTTCCATGCTTTCACCGTTTTCTGGTGACGGCCAGTGAATAAGCAAAAGGTCGACATACGACAGTTGAAGCTTAGTCAGACTTTCTTTAACGCTATTAACAAATTTCGCTTTGTTCAGCTTATCGTTCCACACTTTAGTGGTAACGAATATTTCTTCGCGCGCTACCGCGCTATCTTTAATCGCGCGACCTACGGCTTCTTCGTTGCCATAAATTTGCGCCGTATCGATATGCCTGAAACCAACTTCCAGCGCCATGCTTACGCTGTTATACGCCTCATCGTCTTTTAAACGAAAGGTCCCTACACCCAACGCGGGAATGTTAGAGCCGGACTGATTTGCATTCGTCATAATGTCTCCAGATTGATTTTGTTTACTTGTAAAATATTGATAGAACAACCCCTACTAATCATTGCGTGTTCTACCTGCTGTGTATAATGTTTGCAGTGAAACCCGTTATTGTCGCTAGCGGCTTTTTTCATTGCCTTGAGTTTATCGATGAGGCCATTAACGCCTGTTTCAAGCCTGAATCGGTCTCTCTTCAGGCGCTTGCGGGTTTCGCTTCATCATTTATTGCGCGGGTATCAAGGTGGCCGCTAAAGCGTGTCACCATTAATGCAGCAACTGAAATCAGTGCGCCAATCCAGGCGGTATCAGATAACTGCATGCCATCGACAATGGCGCCGCCGACTATTGAGCCCACGGCAATTCCAATGTTAAATGCTGCGATATTCAGACCGGAAGCAACATCCACTGCATTCGGCGTAAATTTTTCGGCAAGCTGCACCACATAAACTTGTAGCCCTGGCACGTTACCAAATGCGAATGCACCCCAAACCAGTACGGTGATCACCGCCGCCACTTTATTTCCCATTGTAAATGTCAGTGCAAATAAAATGAGTGACAGCGCTGAAAAGATAATACTGAGTGCTCGAATAGGGCCTTTTTTGTCAGCCAGTTTGCCGCCATAAATATTTCCCACGGCAACCGAAGCGCCATAAACCAGCATGATCAAACTAATTGCGGAAGGCGCGAGCCCAGCTTCTTGCTGTAAGATGGGGGCAAGATAGGTAAACGCAGTAAACGTACCGCCATAGCCAAGGATGGTCATGAGGTACACCAGCACCAAGCGAGGCTGAATCAATACCTGCACTTGCTCACTAAGGGTTGCTGGCTTACTTTGTTTCAAGTTGTTCGGTACCAGCAGCGCGCTGCCTATAAGCGCAATCGTTCCGAGGGCCGATACCACCAGGAAAGTAGCGCGCCAGCCGAAGTTTTGGCCGATCCAGGTACCCAAAGGAACACCTGTTACCAGCGCAACAGTGAGGCCGGTAAACATGATGGCAATAGCGCTGGCTTCTTTTTCCTTCGCCACTAAACCAGTGGCAATAGTAGAACCAATAGAAAAAAACACGCCGTGTGCCAGACCAGTGAGAATACGCGCCAGTATTAAACTTTCATAACTTGGGGCTTGCCATGCCAGCAGGTTGCCGGCAACAAACAATGTCATAAGGCTAAGCAGAACGTGTTTCCTGTTCCACTTTCCGGTTAAGGCTGTTAATACCGGTGCTCCCACTGCCACACCAACGGCATATAGGCTCACTAATAAACCTGCACTGGGTAAAGTAACACTAAGATCGGTTGCAATGGTGGGGACTAAGCCAACAATAACAAACTCAGTCGTGCCAATAGCAAACGCACTTAACGTTAAAGCAAATAACGCAATAGGCATATCGTTCATCCTCGTAAAAATAAATAACGCTGCGGGCGTCGGGATCAGCGCCCACACCTGGCCCAAAGAGCAGAAACCTAGCTCGCAAGCGCCGCGATTAAAGTGCGCACAGTCTGACGATATTGTTGTTTGCGAAAAATAGCATTAATGACAAAATACTTTTGTATAAAATGAAAATATAAGGTGTGTGATGCCAGTATCATCTAAAACAGAAGATTTGGAAGCGTTTCTTACCGTTGTCGATACGGGGAGCTTTTCGAATGCGGCTACGCTTTTGAATCAACAGGTGGCAAAGGTAAGCCGGGCGGTTACGCGCCTGGAAGCTTCGCTGGATGTGACGCTGTTAAATCGTACCACCCGCAGGCTCGAACTTACTGAAGAGGGGGAGTTGTTTCTGCAGTATGCTAGAGACGGATTAAACGTGCTGGAAAAAGGAGAGGAAGCCCTGCGCCTGTTAAAACGAGCACCAGCAGGGAGACTGCGGGTTGATGCGGCCAGTCCGTTTGTTTTCCATCAGCTTGCCCCCTTAGTTGCAGAGTTTAGCGAGGCATTTCCTGACATCACCCTCGATATCACGAGCCATGACAGTATTATTGATCTACTGGAGCATAAAACCGATATTGCTATTAGGATTGGTGATTTAAGCGACTCCAATTTACACGCACGATACCTTGGCAAAAGTAGGCTACACATCGTGGCAAGCCCTCAGTACCTCAAAAAATACCCGGTTTCAGGTGAAGCCGATACATTAAACAACCACAAACTCATAGGCTTTAGTGACTCACCAGGTCTAAATAAATGGCCACTCAGGCAAGAGATAGGTTTACGTTACAGTCTTCGTGCATCAAGCGGTGAAACAATCAGGCAGTTCTGCATCGCAGGGCAGGGGTTAGCACTACTTTCAAACTTTATGGTGCATAAAGACATCGAGAAAGGCAGGTTAATTCCGGTGTTCACTGATTACATTGTTAGTCCCAACCGCCGGGAGTCGGTAAATGCTGTGTACTATAAAAACAGCGCTGTTTCGTCACGTATTTCAGCCTTTTTAGACTTTATTCAGCCCAGGCTGATTCTTTGATGCGTCACCCGGTGCAAGCAAGACGTCAGCCCAGCGAGTTTTGCCGGGCCAGGATTACAAAGTCCTCGGCCATAAGTCATCCGGGCACATGGCGAGCAAGATAATTATGTCGAACAGAACGCTACCCTTAAATGAGTTCAGACGGCGATGACTCTGGTGATTGTTAATCGTTATTTGTTCACATCATTCTTGAAGCGTTCAGCGTTTTCACGTTCCTGCGCTTCAACGTCGCCTTTACCAAAGAAAGCCCAGAACGGCTTGGGAATTTCAAGCGCGCGTTGTGTGGCGGGTCTCTCATCAATTCTATCGAACCACGCTTGCAAGTGAGGCAGACCATCAATGCTGACATTCGCCCAATAATAAGCTCTTGCCCACGTGTAGGTAGCCATATCTGCGATGGTGTACTCGTTGTTTACCAGAAAGTCTTTACCCTTAAGATGTGTATTCAGGACTTCCATCAGTCGGCGACTTTCGTCAACGTAACGTTTAATAGCGAACGGATCTTCGTTGCCGTTTTTAGCCGCAATACGCTGGAAATACATTGCCTGGCCCATCATTGGTCCGACACCGCCCATCTGGAACATCAGCCACTGTAGTGCTCTCGATTTCTCATCAGGAGCAGATGGAAGAAACTTCCCGTACTTCTCAGCCAGGTACCAAAGAATGGCCCCTGACTCGAAAACAACAAAGTCGTTGTTGGAGCGATCTACTATGGTAGGAATACGCCCATTTGGATTGAGATTCACGTAGTCCGGCGCTTTTTGCTCGTTCTTGGCAAAATCGATGTGTGTTAAATCGTATTCGATACCCGCTTCTTCAAGAAAAACAACAGGTTTCCAGCCATTCATGGTAGATGCTGTGTACAGGTGTATATCTTTTTGTGAATTCATCGTCGTATTCTCCTTCGCATATCAGTAAGCAATAACGTGCCAAAACAACGCTTCGGAATAATCAGCAAATAGCATTGAAAACCTCTCAATCATTTTTCTTCTACAATAATGGCGATAGCCGTCTGCTCACCGAGATTTGTTACTCTGTGGGTCCATGCCTCATGCCACATGACGTGCCCGTCGGGAACATCAGCAATAATCGGCTCGCCGCCAAGCGTTTCAATTTTTAACTTGCTGCCTTTTTCAAAATAAACTGTTTCGTTGTTGTGACGATGAAACGCATCGCTTTCGCCTGGCTTCAACACCATTTTCAAAACAAGGGCACGTTCGTTTTCCAGCAATATTTCATACAATTGGGGTGAAGCAATATGCCCTGGTTAATGCTGCTCGTGAGCGTGAGTGTTGGCAGATGCTGCAAATAAAAAGCACAGTCCGGACTTCCATACGGGACGTAAAAAAGACATAAAAACTCCTCAGGCGCTTTTCAAAGACGCCGCTTTAAAACTGGTTAAAAGTGTTTGTTAATGTGGGCTTCAAAGCGTTTAAAGTCGTTCTCGACGTCTGCGTTTTTCATTACGTCGAAGCTGGCAAAGGTTGCCATTGGTGTCATGCCAAAAAACTTGAAGTTCATGTGCATTGGGAACATTAAATCGTCAATAGACTTGCCGTCGAAAAACTCTTCATTATCATCGAATGACTCTTCTGGTGCATTCAGAGTCAAGGACATCATGTACTTCACTTCAGAAAGCGTGCCGCCAGTACCGTAGTTTTTCTTAGGTGCTTCTGCTACACGTCCGTCGCCTGCACACATAGCACCGCCCATACCTGCGGTATAAACTTCATCCATGTATTTTTTAAATGACCATGGCACGCCCATCCAGTTAATAGGCGATTGAAGAATGACAAAGTCTGCCCACTGGTGAAGTGCAAGCTGCTCATCCACATCGTATTTTTCTGCCATCGTTACTACGCGAGTGTTATAGCCTTTGCCCTCAAGCAGGGTGATGGCTTTATCAACAAAGGCTGCATTTAACTTTCCCTCTGAGAAGGGGTAATACTGGTGGGCATTAATAATTAGTACACTGCCTGAACTTGTGGTGCTCATTGAATAACTCCTAAGGTTGCTCATATTCGGGTTAATGAAAGCAAGTGTGTTTTCTCGCTTTATGTTATGTGGTATATTTTAGTTACCTTTAAACTTTAATCAATTAGTATACTTTTAGTAACCTGGTTTAAATGTGAGGGGCTAAGTTGGAAAGTTCAATAAAAACAGATAGTAAAGGGCGAAAAAAAGTTTATGACGCTTGCATGGAGCCCTGTGCTATTGAAAAGGGTATGCGATTAATTGGCGGAAAATGGAAAGGTTCGATTATTTACCACCTGAAAGATGAGCCTGTGAGATTTAATGATCTTGCACGAATGCTCGGTGGCGCAAGTAAAAAGATGGTTGATCAGCGCCTCAAAGAGCTCGAAGACGAAGGTATGGTGTTACGCAAGGTTATCAGCGACAGGCCAGTTGCGGTTACTTATGAGCTGACGGAATTCGGCCGAACAGCATTACACATTTTAGACGAACTGAGGGTTTGGTCTGAAACCCATGGTGTGCAGATCAATACAAAATAGTGGTCTGGCGCGCGAAGGCGTCGGAGTTTAGACATTTTGCGTTTATTTAAATACTAAAAGCAGAGGCTTAAAGTTTGAAAGAGACGCCATACAAATTGAGCAAAACGATACTAAGCGCTGGCTATGTAAAGGTCTCAGAATTCTGCTCAACTGAGTTCTCTGCCGTTTAAAATGCTAGACCATCCCAGAGCAGGGCTTTAACTAATCGGGGCATAGTATTCAGCGCTTCAACAGTGCTTCAGCGGTAAATTCGTTAGTGATCAGGCCATTAATCATCGCTGACTCCAGCGCTCCCGAAATGGCTGACACTTTTTCCTGGCCGGCGGCAATACCAATTACAACTTTGCCGTCTTTTGGTGCTAGTGATGCACTGGTAACGCGGCGATTAATTTCAGAGTCTATCAATTTGCCATCACTGTCATAAATCCAGCTTATTACTTCTCCTACGGCGCCCATTGCATCCAGCGCTGCCAACTCATGCTGGGCAATAAATCCGTCAATATGCAGCGGGGATTTCGTGCCCAGATTACCAATGCCCACAAATGCCACATCAGCCTGATCAGCCAGGTTCTTCACATTGTTAACGTGAGTAAGTTGTTGCCACTGCGCTTTGTCAGCTTCACTGCCAGCGATAACAGGGACCGGCATAGGAAAGTGTCTTGCGCCAATGCGTTCGGCAACATGTATAGCTACATCGTAACGGCTCGCTGATCCATCCTGAGCGATATTCCCGACCAGTGAGACGATGCGATGTTGCGGACACTGCAATGCAGGCAATTCATCGGCGCAGGCACGCAATACCCGGCCGGTACCAAAGGCTATGATTTTCGACTGACGATGTTTTAAATGCCGTTCAATTTCGGCCGCTCCCGCTTGTGCCAATCCGATTGTGGAATTCGGATCATCAGACACACTGGGGACGACCTCACATTGGGCAAGACCATATTGACGCTGCAGTGCATCAGCAAGCTCCATACAATGGCGAATCGGGTGTTCCAGACGCACTTTAATCAAGCCTTGGGATACAGCCAACGCAACCAATCTTTGTGCAGACTGACGTGACGTATTTAGATGCTTTGCGATCTCATCCTGGGTTTTACCTGCCACATAGTAAAGCCAGCCAGCCCGAGCAGCGTCCTCTAACTTTTGGTTCTCATTGGTAGGAGTTGAAGCCATTTTCTTGCCCTGCTAATCAATTAAATACGGATAATGCGTGTTGAAAACACGCCAGTGTGCCAGTGCATTTTCGCGTTTTCCAGCAGTTTGCGACATGTGCGCCCCTCCCACATAGTGCAGGCAATGCATTTCTGCGGCTTTCGCTGCTTGCAGCCCTGGCGCAGAGTCTTCAATAACCAGGCAGTGCGAAGGTGATATACCCTGTTGTTTCGCAGCATACAGAAATAAATCCGGAGCAGGCTTACCGTGGGTAACATCAGCAGCTGTAAATATTTGCGCCTCGCTGAAATAGCGATTGAGGCCGGTTGCATTCAGTGCTATCCGAGTGCGCTCCCGGCTGCTGCTGGTTGCCAGGCAATATGGCACCTTTAGTGATGACAGTACTTCATTGATACCGTCGGTTGGTGATAGTTGTTGCTCAAAAGTCGTTTTCAGTTCATCGGCAAACCGATTTGCCATTGCCGTGTCCACAGCAAGATTGAAATCTTTTAAAATAACAGATTGTACATGTTCGAAGCTACGGCCTAAAAAATGTTCGAAAAAGTACTTCTGGTCAATGTGCACACCATGCTCTTGTAGCAACCCGGCCCAGACCTTCATACTGAGCACTTCACTGTCGATCAATACGCCATCGCAATCAAAAATGACAAAGGCAATGTCCTGGTTATATTCAGCCATGTTGATGTTCTCGCTTACGCATAGGTTTTAGTATCTACTTACGACATTCGCACTGACCAGCGGAGTCGCCACTGCGGTTTCCATGCTTCGCTCTCCAAAAGCGGCCTGAAACGGTAATGGAATTGTCGCGTATTGTCGATGAAATTTGCAGTACTTCATGTTGCCGGCGGTGCAGCGCCTGCACATATTACTTAGCTTTGACCTTTAACATATGCCTCTAAGCAGGCGCCGGTTCCTTGCTGGTATAAGCTCCCTAACCAGCGACTAAAGGCTTCTGCAAAGCGCTCATTTTTACCCAGCTCGCCAAGAATGTCTTCCATATCGAGAAAGGATTCAGGCGCATTTTCTGCCTCTATAGCCAGTTGCTGCAAACGTACTGCCTGCTCGTCATTTAATTCAACTGTATTTGTGTTATCGGCAGTAAATGCGCAGTACCGACACCAAAGCGCAATCACAAGAGCGGTACCTTCTACCGAACCGCCATTGTCCAGGTTTGCTTGGGTAATGGGTAAAATAAATTTAGGCAGACGGTTTGACGAATCAGTACAAAGCCGTGCGATCGTGTCGCCAATTTCCGGATTCGCAAACCTGCGCTCAATCAGATTAAGGTAATCATCAAAGTCTGTGCCCGGCACAGGTGAAAGTGTCGGAATAGCTTCTTCAGTGATCACCTTGCGCACATAATCTCTCACCAACGGATGCAACATCCCCTCATGCACAAACTCCAATGACAGCAACGTTGAAGGGAAAGCCAATGCAGCATGCCCACCGTTCAATATACGCAGCTTCATAAATTCATGGGCAGTAACATCGTCAACGAATTCTACGCCAACCTCTTCCAACGCAGGACGCCCTAGCGGGAAATTGTCTTCGATTACCCATTGACGAAACGGCTCACAAAATACCGGAGACGCGTCTTCAATACCAAACTCATCGGCAAGGCGGTTTATTTCACGCTGAGTAGTCGCGGGGGTAATACAGTCGACCATCGAGTTGGGGAAAGCAACCGATGCAGTAATCCAATCGGCCATATCGGGATCTATCAATTTGGCTAAACTTGTGAGTGTTTGACGGGTCACATCGCCATTGTGAGGCACGTTGTCACAGGTCATTATGGTAAAGGGGGGTAACCCGGCTTCACGACGACTTTTTAAGCCTTTAAGCAAAATACCGAACACCGTCCTCGGGGAGTCTGGCGTAGCAATATCCGATTGAATATCCGGATGATCCTGTTGGAAGCCACCGGTTTTGGCATCAATAAAATACCCACCTTCGGTGATGGTCAAAGACACAATACGAATTTCCGGCCGGCTAAGTGCGCTTACTACGGTGTCAGCGTCAATATCCAGAAAATCAATCATTGACCCACACACGTCTGCACTCAACGCGTCTTCATCGAGTTCGACTACGGTGGTGAGCCAATCCTGTTTCTCGAGCTTGCTACGCATAGCCGCGTCGAAGGACTTTACACCACAACCAATAATGGCCCAATCATGATCTTTACCTTGCTCGAACAATTTATGTAGATACATAGCCTGATGAGAACGGTGGAAATTACCAATGCCTATATGCAATATGCCAGGCGTGAGCGCTGAACGGTCGTATGATGGCGCGCGCACGGTGTCTGGTAACGAAGCCAGCGCAGTTTGGTTCAGTTGAATAGTCACGAGAATACTCCAAAAAACAAAGCACAGGCACTGTCCTGCAGCACCTGTAAAAAGAGACTAAGCCGTTTTCACTGCCCGACCGGAATTGTCGAAATAGTGCACATGTTCGGTTACCGGTGACACAAACACATCATCGCCATACTCATAGGCACAGTTACCATCAGCGCGCACAGTTAACTTAGCAACGCCGGGAATATCTACATGAAGGAAGGTGTCTGAGCCCAGGTGTTCCAGCACGCCAACTTTGCCTTTCCACTTACCTTCTGTATCTGACAATTCCAAATGCTCAGGGCGCACGCCCAGGCAATCAACCTGCGTGCCATTTACGCTTTCGCTCACCTCAATAAAGTTCATTTTGGGCGAGCCAATAAAGCCGGCAACAAACTTATTTACCGGGTTGCGATACAGCTCCATAGGCGAGCCCACCTGCTCAATGTGGCCGGCATTAAATACCACGATTTTGTCTGCCATGGTCATAGCTTCCACCTGATCATGGGTAACGTAAATCATGGTTGTGCCGAGGTCTTTATGCAGTTGTGATATTTCCAGACGCATGTTTACCCGCAAAGCGGCGTCTAGGTTAGACAAGGGTTCGTCAAACAGAAACGCGGCGGGCTCACGAACAATCGCACGGCCAATCGCAACACGTTGACGCTGTCCACCTGATAGTTGTCCGGGGCGACGATCTAAGTAAGGTGTTAAGTTCAGCGTCTCAGCCACTTTGGTGACTTTTTCCTGAATCAGACTCTCGTCCATCCTGGCTCGCTTAAGCGGAAAAGCGATATTGCTGCGCACGCTCATATGCGGATACAAGGCATAGGACTGGAATACCATGGCCAAACCACGTTTGGCTGGTGGCGTTTCTGTTGCGTCTTGCCCATCGATTTCGATGGTGCCGCTACTGACATCTTCCAGACCAGCAATCATTCTTAGCATGGTTGATTTACCGCAGCCCGACGGCCCGACGAAAACCACGAATTCACCGTTATCGATAGACAAGTCCAACGGTTTAATCACTTCGTGACCGTCAAAATTCTTAGTAACTTGCTTTAAAGTAATATTTCCCATAACTAATTCCTTACTTCACCGCGCCGAAGGTTAAGCCGCGCACAAGCTGCTTCTGGCTAAACCAACCGATGATTAAAATAGGGGCAATTGCCAGCGTGGAAGCGGCAGAGAGTTTTGCGTAGAACAAGCCTTCAGGGCTTGAATAACTGGCAATAAAGGCCGTTAATGGCGCCGCTTTCGCAGCCGTTAAAATAAGCGTCCAGAATGCTTCGTTCCACGATAAGATGATGTTGAGCAATAAGGTAGATGCGATACCGGGCAACGCAATAGGTAACAGCACATGTACAATTTCCGAGCCAATGGTGGCCCCATCCATCCGCGCAGCCTCAAGTACTTCAGACGGGATCTCACGGAAATAGGTGTACAGCATCCAAATCATGATAGGCAGGTTGATGAGTGTCATTACAATCACCAGCCCCAGTTTCGTGTCGAGCAAGTCAAAATCACGAAACAGTAAATAAATAGGCACCAAAACCCCAACCGGCGGCAACATTTTGGTCGATAGCATCCACATCAACACATCTTTGGTACGCTTATTAGGTACAAATGCCATGGCCCATGCCGCTGGTATTGCAATAAGCAAACCCAGTAAACTGGAGCCAATTGAAATAACCACAGAATTCCAAAAGTGCGTAAAATACCGACTCTCAATGAACACCGTTGAATAGTTTTCCAGTGTCCAGTCGAACATCAGGAATGACGGTTCAGTGGCAACGGCCTCCAGTTCGGTTTTGAAGCTGGTGAACACGGTCCATAAAATTGGAAAGAAGATGGCAATACCCACAGTCCAGGCAAGCAAGGAGTAAACCATTTTTTGTCGTAATAATTGTGACTGTCTCATCGCTTATTTCTCCAGGTTTTTGCCGAACATGCGCATTAAAAACACCGCCACCACATTGGCAATAATGACCGCAATGATACCGCCAGCCGATCCTGCACCAACATCAAAGTCGAGTAAGGATTGTGAATAAATGAGATAGGTAATGTTGGTTGAGGCATAGCCCGGCCCGCCATTCGTGGTAACCAGAATTTCAGCAAATACCGACAACAGGAAGATAGTTTCTATCAGTACTACCGCTGTAATCGCGCGAGACAAATGCGGCACCACAATGTAGTAAAATCGCGCCATTGGACCAGCACCGTCCAATTCCGCCGCTTCAAGCTGTTCCTGATCCAATGATTGAATAGCCGTTAGTAAAATAAGTGCAGCAAAGGGTAGCCATTGCCACGACACTATAAGAATAATCGACGCAAGCGGCGCTTGTGATAGAAAGTCAAAAGGCTCAAGCCCCAGTGCTGTAAACATATGGGCAAACAAGCCGTTTACCGGATTCATAAACATGTTCTTCCACACCAGAGCCGACACTGTTGGCATAACAAAGAACGGTGCAAGCACCAGAATTCGGACTATATTGCGACCAACAATGGCCTGGTCGAGCAGCACTGCGATAGCTGTACCGCCAATGATCGTGATGAACAGTACGCCGCAAACCAATTGCAACGTATTGAAGAATGATTCTGTAAACGCAGGGTCGGTCAGGAAGAATTCATAGTTCATCCAGCCAATAAATTCCTGCATACCTGGCATAAGCAGGTTGTAGTTTTGAAACGAGAAGTAAATGGTCATCGCTAACGGCACAAGCATCCAGACGAGCAGTAAAGCGACTGCCGGACTGATCATGATGCGGCCGAGGAACCGGGAACTGGTAGTTGCCATAAGAGCGCTCCAATCGATACCTGTTAAGATGAAAAGAACCCGGCCAGCGCTTCACTGGCCGGGCAACTCATCAGTTTTTAGGGTAACCAGCTTTACGCATGGTTCGTTCTGCTAAACGCTGCGCCGTTTTCAGTGCCTGAGCCGGCGTGACGTTACCGGCTACCGCGGCTGAGAATTGCTGCCCAACTGCGGTGCCAAGGCCCTGAAATTCAGGAATGGCCACAAATTGAACGCCAACGTAAGGTACTGGTTTTACCGTGGGGTTATTCGGATTGGCCAGCTTGATTGAATCCAAAGTCATTTGTGCAAAAGGCGCCGCTTTCAGATAGGCTTCATTGGCATAAAGAGACGCGCGGGTTCCCGGCGGCACATTGGCTAAGCCCTTTTCCTGAGCAACCAGATCTAAGTAGCCTTTGGACGTTGCCCAACTGACAAACTTTTCAGCGGCAGCTTTACTGTCTGTGCTACTAGGAATGGCCAGATTCCAGGCCCATAGCCAGTTTGCCCGCTTACCCAGACCGGCATCAGGCGCAAGTGCGAAACCGACCTTATCTGCAACCGTGGATTCTTCAGGATTAGTGACAAATGAACCCGCAACCGTTGCATCAATCCAAATACCGCATTTCCCGGTTTGAAATAACGCCAGGTTCTCATTGAAGCCGTTTGACGATGCGCCCGGCGGACCGTACTTCAGCATTAGGTTTGTATACACTTCGAGGGTTTTTTGCCACTCAGGTGTATTGAACTGAGGCTTCCATTGCTCGTCGAACCAACGAGCGCCGAAAGAGTTCGCGATTGAAGTAATCAACGCGGTGTTTTCACCCCAACCGGCTTTACCGCGCAAACAGATCCCATATACCCCTTGGTCTTTATTGGTCATGGCTTTCGCCGCTTGCTCAATAAAGTCCCATGTGGGCTTCTCAGGCATAGCAAGGCCTGCCTTTTCCATTAAGTCAGTGCGATAGATAACCATCGAACTTTCAGCATAGAAAGGCACAGCGTAAAGGTTATCCTGATAAGACAGACCGCCACGAATGGAAGGCAGGATATCGTCGAGATCGTAGTCTTCGCCCAGGTTGTTTAGCGGCTCAAGCCAGCCTTGCCTGGCCCAGATTGGCACTTCATAAGTCCCAATTGTGACTACGTCATACTGACCACTGCCAGTCGCGATGTCTGTAGTAACACGTTGACGTAAAATGTTTTCTTCCAGTGTCACCCACTCTAAGCTAATATCCGGGTTGGCGTCGGTAAAGGCTTTGCTTAAGTTCTTCATGGTGACCATGTCACCATTATTAACCGTGGCGATAGTGACAGTTTCTGCCGCGACCGGCATGCTCAGTAGCAAAGCAGAGCAGATACTTGTGGTAAGTCGTCTAATCATATTATTTTCCTTATCTCACTTGTCGTATTTCTTACAGACCGGCCAGTGACAGCCGGCGCTATAGGGTTTAGAAGTTTAAGCTCAGCTGAAGGCCAAGAATGGTTGCATTATCTGTATCACTGTCACCAAAAGGATTAATGACATACTGTATGCTGGGCATCACTGCGATGGCTGGCGTGATCACATAGTTGTAGTTCAGCTCTATGGGATACTCATGGTCACGTACTGCCACTTCGCTATCGGCATAAGCTGTGTTGTATAGACGCTGAGCGCGGGTTAATTCACTGCTTACGCTGTTACGACCAATCGCCAATCCAAAACGATCATGAGGGCGGCTAACGAACGGGCCATTAATAAAGCCGCCCAAAGCCAATACTTCTCCAACGCCGCTGATGGCGTTATCTGACCGGATCATGCTGGCAAATAAGCGCAATCCACCACCGGTTGCGTTGCGAGTAACCTGCTGTTCAAGGTTGATGTAAAAGGCGTTGTCTGTATCCTGAATTGCAGTGGCATCATCGGTTGTGCCTGACGGGAATCCGGCTTTGTTAACTAACTTAGGCTTGTCTAAACTGCTACGAACAACACCAAAACGGTAATCGCCGTCTAACCCATTGCCGTAATCGACCTTGTATTCAATTTCTGCCACCGCTGTTGTACCACTCAAGTCGCCAGAAGTGCCAAGTTTCAGCCCTTGGTTTAGAGATAGGGTTTCCGGGTTCGCATCATAAGCACCCGCTTTTAAGATGAGATTATCTGACAGGTTATAGGTAACCTGAGCCCCCAGTGAACTGAGCGGATCGCCATACCAACTGCTGCTTATATAGTTTGATGAACCACCACTACAAAACGTCAGGTGTTGAAAAGTACAACTCATGGCGAAAAAGTCAGCACTGGGATATATACGGCCAACCTTAATACTTAACTGATCATCCAGAAGGCGTTGCGTAAGTGAAAACTGGGTCAGGCGCGTGACATTGCCGCGACCGAATATCTGCTGAGACTGGAGTAAAAATGGCATATCGGCTTTGTTGTTTATAAGCTCGCCATTTCGATTAGAAATTTCAATTTTAAACTCAGCACCTGACCAGCCGAACAGCCTATCTAAATCGAAGTATCCACCGACAAAATACTGGTCAGCATAAGCCACTTCACTACTATCTCCACCCTGGAGGTTATAGGCAGTCTGACTAAAGTGACCAAGGCGAACATTGACGCCTTTTTCGGCAAGCTCAGCCCTCACGCCTCCCCAATCTCCGGTTAGATATTGCTCAGCATCAAATTCACCAGCGGCCCGACTGCTGAATGGCTGCATTAGCATTAACATAATGGTTGAGCCGATTACACTTGCGTTCTTTTTACTTCGTTGAACCAATGCTGTTCGATAACTCTGGTCTTTTGGTGTGTTGTGCATGACTGAACTTCCTCCACTTGTGTTTTTATATGCAGTTATCAAGCTGATTGTTATCCGACTTTTCACGCTATTTTTACTAATTCTTGACTTGGGCATGTGACCAGCTTGTGAGCATAATCCAATAAATGTTAATTATTTGTCAACAGGAAAATGTTTATTTAAGGTTAAAAAAATTTAAGTCGGTAAATATTGTTTCTAATAAACAGTGAGTTGTGATTATTTTGGCGAGTATTCATTTTGGCTGCTCACACGGGGTAAAACTGAAGCTGTTAAATTTAAGTTCGTTTTCAGGGCACTTGCTCGTAAAGTGGTTGGAAAAATAGTGACATTTTTTTTGATTGGCGGTTTGAACCAGCAAACACATTGATACATGAGGAGATTTTTATTCAGTTGCACGGTGTATAGAACTAAAGTTGTTAACTTAGTGTTGACATTATATCCGCCTGTTGAGAATATGCCCAGATTGTTAGCTATTGCTCATGTGGTAGGGTTTCCAGGTTGTAAATATAGAATTGGTGACTTTACTAATAGCAAATATTTAGGATTGAGACTTATGAGTAATGATCAGGTCGAACTGAAGCATATAGAAGAAGAGCAACTCCCCGTAGCACGCCACAAGTTGAAGGGATGGAAGCACTTTTTAGGGCTTTACGCAGGCGAACACGTAGCTGCCACTGAATTTGTGTTTGGGGCAACATTTGTCGCACTCGGTGCCACCATGACCGACATCCTGCTCGGTTTGCTTATAGGTAATATTCTTGCCGTTTTAAGCTGGACATTTATTACCACCCCAATCGCTGTAGAAACGCGCTTGAGCCTGTATACCTATCTGCAAAAGATTGCGGGCGACTCAATGACCAGGCTATACAACTGGGCCAATGTAATAATCTTTACCGTGATTTCTGCGGCCATGATTACTGTTTCAGCAACAGCAGTGCGATTCGCATTGAACATTCCTGCTCAGTTAAATTGGTATCCGACTAACCCTTGGTTTGTGCTGGTAGTGCTTGCCGTAGGTATAATAGTTGTGCTGGTTGCTATGTATGGCTTTAATGCCGTGTCGCGCTTTTCGGGTATCTGTGCGCCCTGGTTATTTGTTATGTTCATCAGCGGCCCTTTGGTGCTCATGCCCGAATTAGCGAATGCGGTTATTGGCCAAACAGTGGTAGGAAGCTGGGGTGACTTTATGCACATCGGCAGTGTATCGGTGTGGACGGGACTCGACACAAATGGTCAGCCTGGCATCGGTCTTATTGAAGTTATAGGCTTTTCTTGGGCAGCCAACACCATTACCCACTTTGGTTTGATTGACATGGCTTTATTGCGCTATGCCAAAAAGAAAAGCTATGGTATTTGCACCTCTGCTGGCATGTTATTTGGGCATTATATTGCGTGGATTTCTGCCGGCATCATGGGTGCAGGCACCGCGGTACTGGTAAAGAAATCTATTACCGAACTGGATCCCGGTGATGTTGCCTTCCACGCGTTAGGCTTGTCAGGCCTGGTGATTGTAATTGTAGCCGGCTGGACTACGGCAAATGCTAATTTATACCGCGCAGGTTTAGCGGCTCAGGCTATTTTTAGCGATCAGTCCCGCAATAGAACAACCTTTCTGGTTGGTATTGTTACGGTTATCATCGCTTGTTTCCCGTTTGTATTTACCAAACTTCTGCCACTTTTAACCTATGCGGGTTTATTAGTTGTTCCCGTGGGCGCAATCGTGTTTTCTGAGCATTTCTTGTTCCCGAAGTTGGGACTAACCCGCTACTGGGCTGCGCATAAAAAACTTAAACACAGTTCACCGGCTGTCATGTCCTGGGGATTGGGCCTGGTATTCGGTTTTACTCTGAATGCTCTTGATGTGATGTCGTTCTATTATTTGTTCCTGCCAACCTGGATCTTCACCATTGTGGTCTACACACAATTGGCAAAACGCCATGGAGCAGCAGAAAGTTACCCAGAGGAAGAAGCGAAACTTGCTGCCTATGATGAAAAAGTTGAAGCATTTCATGCTGAACAAGCGGCAAATGAGGCACCTGCAGCAGCAGATTTACGCGGGTTTACCAAGGCGCTGACAGCAATCGCCTGGGTGAGCCTTGGCATAACGGTCGCTTTTGCTGTCAATACGATGTTCTTTTCGGCTGATATCAGTGAGTACCACGCCAATCGCTCTGCGTTCTTTAACTTCGCTTTTGCTTGCACGGTTATTTATTTCACCAGTGCCTACTGGGCTATGCATCGCAAAAAGCAATTTGCTTCAGCTTAAACTCGGGAGAAACCTTATATGCAAGCTCAACCACTTTCTCAAGCCACATTAAGTTTTCTACCCGCAAGTATTTCTGTGCCTGGCTACAACCGCCAGGCACTTCAAGCGGGTATTGTGCACGTTGGTGTGGGCGGGTTTCACCGCTCCCACCAGGCTTATTATACTGATAATTATCTGAATCAAACTCATGATTTGCGCTGGGGCATTTGTGGCATCGGTTTGCGTGAAGCTGACCGTGCAATCCAACAAAGGCTTGCAGCACAAGACTATCTTTATTCTTTACTGGTTAAACACCCAAATGGTCAGTCCGATGTGCAGGTTATTGGTTGCATGACTGACTTCCTTTTAGCACCGGATGATCCTGAAGCCGTTATAGCCCAAATGGCAGCAAAGGAAACAAAGATTGTGTCACTCACTATTACCGAGGGTGGCTATAACTTTGATCCCTCTACCGGCGAGTTTGATTTAACCAATCCGGACGTAATTCATGATATTGCTAACCCGACTAAACCCAGACTGATTTTTGGCTACCTGGCAGCAGCGTTACAGCTTCGCAGAACAGCCGGAAAAGCCCCCTTTACTATTCAGTCCTGCGACAACGTTCAGCACAATGGTGATGTAACCCGTAAAATGTTGGTCGCTTATATCAATGCATATGACTCAGAATTTGCCCGGTGGGTAAGTGAGTCGGTAAGCTTTCCCAACGCCATGGTTGACCGCATCACACCTGCAACAACTGAGGGTGATATCTCACTGGCAGAAGAACTCGGTGTAATTGACCAGTGGCCAGTTACCTGTGAACCCTTCCACCAGTGGGTTATTGAAGACAACTTTACGCAACAGCGGCCTGAGTGGGAACTGGTTGGCGCGCAAACCGTTGACGATGTTACGCCCTACGAAACCATGAAAATTCGATTGCTCAATGCAGGACATACTGTATTGGGGGTGCTGGGCTCATTACGCGGATATAGCACTATAGAGGAAGCCGTGTCGGATCCTTTATTTGCCCGCTACCTTCGCGCATTTATGGATAACGAAGTAACACCAGTACTGGATGCCGTGCCGGGTATCGATCTTGATGAGTACAAGCAAACGCTAATCACGCGATTTGGCAACCCAAATATCAAAGACAGTCTCGCCAGAATTTGCTCACAGAGTTCGGCAAAAGTAGCCACTTTTTTGGTGCCTACTATTCAGCAGAACCTGATAAGTAAAGGCTCCACAAGACTATCCAGTCTGGTGCTTGCCGCTTGGTGCTGGTACAGCGACTCCCATACCACTCAGCATGGTGAAGCGCTGGATGTCATTGACGATTTGGCAGATACCTTACAACACGCAGCAAAATCTTCACGTGAGGCGCCTCTGGCATTCTTATCACAACAGAGTATTTTTGGCGCTCTGGCGGCTAATCGCTCTTTTTGCGAAGACTATCAATCATTCCTGACTAAACTGTTTGCAGGTATAAAAGTGGAGCATCTGATGGCGTCAGTACTGGAGATTGAAGTTACCCCTGCTTCTATGGAGGCTACAATCTAATGAACACAATACCTAATGTCGCAGTATTCGGTGAGGCGCTGTTTGATATGATCCAGCAACCGAATAACAGCTTTCTGCCCTTTATTGGCGGCTCGCCTTACAATGTGGCCCGTAGCTTTGTACGTCAGGGGTTGGCCTGCACCTATTTGTCACCTATCTCTACCAATGATCTGGGGGAGAAAATCTATCAGTCTGCACAGGACAATGGTATCTCGCTTCCCGACAATTATCGCTCAGACAAAAATACCTCGCTGGCTTTGGTATACAAAGATGAACAGGGTAAACCAAGCTACCGTTTATACCGCAAAGGCGTGGCTGATTTGGATGTTACACCAAACACACTGTTAAATGCATTACCCAATGATTTAACGCTGTTCCATACCGGTTCACTGGCTTTGGTTCCTGACATGCTTGATGTGCTCATACCTGTCATCAAAGTATTAAAAGAACAAGGCGTAAAAATCAGTATTGATGTCAATGTGCGTAAGGGAGTAGAAGACAATCACCAACAGTACATTGCTGCGATATGGCGTTTTGTTGAATTCGCTGACATTGTTAAAGTGAGCGATGAGGATTTACATCTGAAAGGGCTATACGGCGAGCCGGAATTTCATGCCCGCGCCATGCTGGACCGCATGGAAAATGGCATGGTCGTGCTGACATTAGGCGAAGGTGGCTCGCAAATCATAACGGATTCGCATCACCTTAAACAGAATGTCATTCTACCGCCGAGTATAGGCGATACAGTGGGCGCGGGAGATACCTATTTCTCGGCATTAGTTGCATACCTGTTGAAGCAAGAAGCATTATGCCCCCAGGCCATGCCAGACATGTTGGCTGCGGCGTTAAAATTTGGGGCAATGGCAGCCAGCCTGAATGTTGAAAAAGTGGGGTGTCATCCGCCTACCTTCGAGCAAGTCGCAGAGGCACTCGCCAGACTTTAAGTAATGGCTTAATAGCTGCCGCTTTATCATCTCATATCCAGTTGGCGATCTTCATCGCCAACTGATTTTCGGCTAACGCAAACTACCACGTCTTCTCATCAGAGTATTCCGGTAACCTGGAAAGCAACATTTTGCCCAATCAACAAGCTTGAGCTACATGACCTGTAAATCGATGTACTAACTATTTTCGCTAAAGCAATATTCGATATTGTTTCTGCTGTACCTGATATATGTGGTGCTACTAATTTTTCTTGGATACGCTTTGTGCTTGTTGAGCAACAGTGGGTAAATAGCCCTCCAAATCACCAGGTATATCATACAGTTTTTGCAACAGTCCCGGAGCAAATATAGCTTGGAATAGCAACTCTCCCTGACCGAAGCGAAAGGCTATAAAGTTAGAGGATTTACGATCCTAATAAAATTTTAAAAAAAGTTGTGAGATTTATTTCACGGCTGCGAATCATTAGATACATAACAATTTGCAGGTAAAGGTTTTGGGTTTGTGACGATAAGCTAAAGCCCATAAGTTTGTATGATAATCAATCAACGCTACGCAGAAATGAGTTCACTCTCAGTTAACAGGGCGGATAAAGCAGGCAATGAATAGGTTTAAACCATTGAGAAAAGTGAAATGAGCGTTGATCGGCATCGAATGTACTTAGACATCATAGAAAGACACAAGGGAATAGTGTTTAAAGTTGCACGCGCCTACTGCAGTAATGAGTTTGACCGGGAGGATTTAGTTCAGGAAATTCTCGCCCAAATCTGGCGTTCATTGGATACCTACAATGACAATTTTAAAATTACGACCTGGATGTATCGAGTGGCACTTAACGTTGCAATATCGTTTTACAGGAAAGACAAAACAATTGCTTATAAGCATACAGAAATGGAAGACAAGTTACTGAGTTATGACATGGAAGCTGAAAGAGAAAATGAACAGAGTTTGAGTGAGTTATACGCATTTATAAACGGACTCAACGATATAGATAAAGCGGTATTGTTGATGTATTTAGAAGGTGAAAGCCAGTCTGAAATTGCGACCAATTTAGCTATTACGATTGCTAATGTCTCTACAAAAATTAGTCGAATTAAACAGAAGTTAAAGGCGAAAGCGTCTTAAACAGAAGAGGTACTCAGATATGAATTTAGATCAAATGCAGTCTATGTGGCAGGCACATAGTGAAAAGCTGGACGAGTGTATGAGTCTGAATAAAACATTGCTTCAGAAGATACAGTCAGACGGTAATAAAAGTGAGTTGAATAAGCTCATTTTGACACGAGCGATTGAAGGAATTGTATTTCTCTGCATTGTTCTTTCTTTGGGGAGCTACATGGCCTCGTCCTGGAGTTTAACTGCACCGGTGGTTTCTGCCTGTGTACTCAATATATTTGCGATATTGGGATTAGCCGGAAGCATTGGCCAAGTCGCGCTGTTGAGTAAGATAGATTTTTCTAAACCGATGAAAGAAACGCTGAATGATCTTATTGCCGTCAGAACGCATAGTTTGAATGTTTTTAAACTGCTAATTCTATCTGCACCTTTTTACATGGCCTATGTATTTCTGGGCTACGATCTGTTTTTTGACGTTGATTTATTTTCATTAATGTCGGCAGAAACAACAATTAGATTTTCAGTGATTGCCCTGATATTTGGGCTTCTGGTGGCGCTGCTTATCAATAAGCTCAAGCCAGAAAACAGGGACAATAAGTTAATTGGTTGGCTTTATCAGGAAATATCCGGCCGCAGGTTAACGCATCTGTTAGACCAATTCGAAAATATGGAAAAAGGCTGAGTGGTAGGGGCCATTAAATTGTTCTTATCGAGGCACATCCGGCGGCAATGGCGATAAGAGCTATTTCTGGTTTGGACCGCGATATGTAAGTGGTAGTAAGGCTATAGTGGTTAAGACCAATGTTAAGGTAACTCTGGACCATCTATAGTCATACTAACCTGAGTTTTAAAATGTTGTAACAAAGGAGGTCGTTATGAGCAGTGCAGTAATTGGTGGTGTGGTAGTCGTCATTATCGTTGCGATAATTGCTATCGCAGCGTCGAAACGTAAAGAATAATTATTTATACCGTTTTTAGTTAAAATTCACTTAGTATTAAGTGAAGTTAATTGAACACGTAAAGCTTGGCTACGCTCTCGCTGGTCTCAGAGTTTAGCCTGGTTTATTTCGCCCATTATTGGGGCTTAATTTTATAAACGGTGTTGAATTGCATGGCATACAGGGAGGTGGGTAAATTTTGACTGACAGCGTAATAAACTGGGTTGGTTTTACCATACAGGTCATTGGCTTACTGTTAATTACTATCGAGCTCTATTTGCCGCCACTGTCGGAGCGCCTTAAAACCTTCCTGGAGAGTATTCAGTTTCGTTTGGTCGGCACAACAGCGACTAAACAATACTGGAATTGGGTGGCGATTGGCGCTTATATCACCATCTGGGTGGTTTCCGTTGCTATTGTATCAATACTTGACCCTGCAATGAGCATTGTCGCAAATGTGGCTTTCACAATATTCACCGTGTTTCTTGGCAGCGTAATTTTTATGAGCAAAGTGTTTGTAAGACTTGGCATTGAACTGGGTAGGGGAAATGTAATTGGCGGGGTAGGGCTCGTTTTGGCCTTAATTGGTTTTACCATCGAAATATCAAAGATGGTGCTTGCCTGATAACTGATATCGTCTTTGCCAGACTATAAAGTTGGTTTTTAGATAATTATTACCGTTAAAGTTGAAAATCAGACACAAAAATGTATGGTCCGCCTCGTTATTGCAACAATAAATGTCGATAACGGGGTTGGTTATGCGCTAATGTATTCGGAGTCTGATTAGGCGCTTTCGCAACCCGCTCCACGATGAGATCCGCGCTGGATTATCCTCAAAAAAACCGAAAGCTTCTGTGAGCTGTTTTTTGTGTCAGGTTTTAATCCAGTGGTTCTACCGTTTTCGTCATCATTTTTATCATTGCAAACCTGGTGCTAAAGCGTTGCTGTTAAACGCCTGTTTCGTCTTCATGACCGCCCATGCGATTCGGGCAAGCTTATTAGCCAATGCGACGGTCACAACGTTAAATGGCTTGGTGGCACGTAAATTAATCAACCACTCACCATATACCTTTCCTGTCTTATCCGGTCTGTACATCACCGCTCTTGCAGCATGGTGTAGTGGCAGACTAAACCCGAACACTATTTTAAGTGGTAGCATTACACTTAATAACGAGGTGTTCAATGAAAAGACAAAGACGGTCATTCAGTCAGGAATTTAAACATGATTCAGCCAGCCTGGTAGTTGATCAAGGTTACAGTATGGCTGAAGCTGGTCGCGCAGTAGATGTACATGAAAATACTCTGCGCAAGTGGATTAGGCAACTTGAAGCAGAGCGCGACGGCAGTACACCCAAGTCCAAAGCGTTGACTC
>OJDQ01000047.1_pt1 | contig 63269 bp, 55 predicted proteins | sample 1592851 | NCBI WGS metagenome assembly OJDQ01 (sample SAMN05416774, study PRJEB24817) | seawater metagenome | isolation source: Sea water | place: Canada:Atlantic | collected 2013-07 | reverse complement strand
CGGTATTTAATGCCAGGCCGATTGTGGTAATGATTTTATCGCAAGCCTTCAATGCGGTGATCCTGCCGCTTACTGTAGCTTGCCTAATCTATCTCGCAAATCAAAAAGCGTTAATGAAATCCTATCGCCTCAGCGGTGTTCAGAATCTGGTGTTGGCGGCAATCCTGTTGTTTTCTTTGTTTACTGCCTACATCGGGCTCTCCGGTGTATGGCAAACCATCACTTCACTTTAATTAAGCGGTAAAAAAAGGTTCTGTATGTTTGTAACTACCCCTGGTTTTCATGGCAAATCATTGCTATTGGTCATTTTCGTGACGTTGACTCTCAGCGCATGTGGCGGGGGCGGCAATAATAGCAAGCAGCCTGAACCGTCCGCTCCCGAGCCGGAAACGCCGGTATCAAATACCTGTATTAATGAGGTTTACTCTATTAGTCAGGTAAGTAGCACTGCTATAAGTCATTCTGCTTATACGGCTGATAAAGCCGCTGATGGGGATACGGCTGGTGAGTCTCGTTGGCAAAGTGATAGTGGCAACGGCGATATTACAATTGATCTTGGTGAGCCGGTACTGCTCGGCTCAGTAACCATAAAATGGTATCTGGGTGATAGTCAGGAATATGCTTTTGACCTCGCAATCTCTGCTGATGGCGAGCAATGGGAACTGGTAGCAGAAAATCAGCAATCCAGTGGCAAACACAGTGGTTTTGAGCTGGTCTCATTTGATAGTGCAACAGCCCGCTATATCAGAGTTACTATTAACAGCACCAGCGCAACAATACCGGCTGGAATTGTTGAGCTTCAGGCCCACCGCTGTAATACTGCCACTGGCAACTTTACCGATGTCTTTCCCAATGAACTGGGGATTGATTTATTAGACTGGTACCTAAGCATTCCCACCGACGAAGACGGCAACGGTAAATCAGACACCATTTCAGAGTCAGAGCTTGCTGCTGGTTATACTAATTCTGAGTATTTTTATGCATCAGAAGATGGCGGTATTGTGATGCGTTCGCCAAGCTATGGATTTAAAACCTCCACCAATACTCAATATGTGCGGGTTGAATTAAGAGAAATGCTTCGTCGCGGCGACCGTGATATCCGTACTCAGGGGGTGAATAAAAACAACTGGGTTTTTGGTAGCGCATCGGCCGCTAATCAACTGCAGGCTGGCGGAGTGGATGGTGATTTACATGTTACGCTGGCAGTTAATAATGTCACCACGACGGGTGAGAACTATCAGGTTGGACGTGTAGTAATCGGCCAGATACATGCCAATGACGATGAGCCTGTTCGGTTGTATTACCGTAAATTGCCCGGCAACCAACGAGGCTCAGTATATTTTGCTCATGAAAGCCGGCAAACAGACGCTGCGGGCGACAATATTGAAACCTATGTTGAAATGGTTGGCTCACGAAGCAATAGTGCGCCTGACCCCGCTGACGGCATTGCACTAGATGAAGTGTTTAGTTATCACATCAGCGTGAATGTAAACCTGCTGACCGTCAAGCTATCCAGAGAGGGCAAACCGGATGTGGTGGCAAATTACGATATGAGTACCAGTCAGTACGACGCAGAAGATCAGTATCATTATTTTAAGGTGGGTGTTTATCACTTAAACAATTCCAGCGATCCTGATGAATATGCCCAGGCAACGTTCTATGAGATTCGCAACAGCCATACCGGTTACACCGCGAGCGAATAGATACTTTGTTATAAAGGCCAGGTTGGGTAATACACCAACGCGTTTTAATTTCTCAGCAGCCGTCTGTTTTCAGACGCTTCTTGTTGTGTAAGGCACAACTGAAGTGATAGGCACGCAGACGTTAAAGATAGTGGTATTTATTCTTTCCCGCATTAACACCAATCCATAAAGAAGTTTGCCCACTCAGTAAGGCTTGGTTGCAATGGTTTGGTGATTCCAAACCATGCCTGGCCAGGTAACCTGCTGCCTGGTTCCTATGAGGAGAAAGCCCGCTGGGTTTCTTTGAGAGGGTAAGCTTCTATACGGGTTGATATCACTTATCAAATCACCTGGCAGGAATAAAACATCAACCAAAAAAAACGGGCCGAAGCCCGTTCAAATAACGCAGGGTAACAATTTATTAGTATTTGAATGTAACGCCAGCGAACAGACGAGGGCCATAGTCGTTCACTTCACCGAGGTTACCCTGCACGTAAAAGTCCTGCGATTTAGGGGCGCTGAACAGGTTAATAGCGGAAACGCGTACTTTAATATTACTGTTAACTTTATACGACGCGCGCGCTTCCCAAACACCTACCTCATCAACATAGCGCAGACGTGTACCATTGCTGGTATAAGGCTGGAAATACTCGCTACGGTACTTATAAATAAGCGCGGTATCAAAGTCGCCCACCTGGTAATACACCTGGCCACTAAACACGTGCTCAGAGAAACCAGGTACTGAGCCGGGTGGAATAATACCGTCCTGCAGTTGCGTGGTATTGCCATCCAGGTCGGTTACGAAGGTATCGCCATAATTACTATCTTCAAACTCGTAATCGGTGTCTGCATAGTTGTAGCCGAATTTAACCCCCACACCGATATCCCAGCGGTAAGCAACTGAGGCTTCAATGCCGTACAGGTTGCTGGTGTCATCGGTGGTCACCGAGTTAGTAATGGGTAAGTTAAATGACTGGCCTTCTATTTCATAGGGTTCAAGCACGGTACGCTGCTGGAAACCACCCTGAAACTGCTTGTGGTACAAGCTCAATGCAAAAATAGAGTCTTCATTTGGGTACCACTCTATTGCTACATCGTAGTTCCAGGACATCAAGGGCTGGGTGTTGGGGTTCCCTGAGCCGTTAACCCCAACAATCAGATCTGCAAGCGTGGTTGGGGCTACCTCATCGTCGGTCTGAAATTCGCGATTAAAGCCTAAATCTGCCGGATCGACCCGCGACATGCCGCGATAGATACCAGCCCGAAGTAAGATATCATCACTGTAGTCAACGACCAGGTTAAAGCTTGGCAGTATTTCGGTGTAGCCACCGCCACCCACGGTCCGTTCAAGGTTGTCACCTGGTACCAGGCGCAGTTCGCCAAGCTCGGTGGTTTCAATGGTAAATGAGTTTCTGAAACCTACTGATGTTACTTCAGTATCTACCACTCTGATGCCGAAGTTACCGCGAATAAATTTATCGAACATTTCGGTGTCATAGTTGGCCATCAGATACATGGCATAGGTCTTCTCAGTGACATCAATGGTGCCCTGGCTTTCATACTCCACCTCAGGATAGCTAACGCTACCGCCACGAGAGCCACTGACTGCTTCAGCAAAACACAGGTTGTCATAGGTTGCCCAGGAAGACCCTGTACCGCTGCTTATTACATTGCCGTCTGCGTCTACGTTGGTGATGATGTCACCGTCTGACACGTTATCCAGAAAGTCACTTTCCGGAAAATCGATCTGGCAGCTACTAAGGATATCCAGCGCGTTTGCTACGCTGGTGTCAAGCGTGTACTCATTCCGCGAGCCGTTGCCATTGGTCCCTCCGAATTGTACAAAGGTCATCTCAGAGGCCCGGACGCCGCCTTGGATACTGGTAAACACATCACTGTCGAGAATGTAATCAAAGTCTAATCGTACAGAAGACACTTCGTTTTCCCGTGAGTTTTCTCTGTCTAAACGAGAGCGCAGGCTGTCAGTGAAGTTAGTGATATCCGTAACGTCCAGGTTCGTGGTAGTGAAATGAGGAATATTGTCACCCATGTCCCAGCTAAAGAAATGCCGGTCCGCGGTGCGCGCCCGGTTAGAGATTTGCAACTCTTCCCGTTTTGTTTGTGAGTAAGCTAAATCAAGTTCAACGGTAAGCAGATCGCTGAAGTGATGCTCTATGTTAATTCCGCCACCGCGATAGTTCTCCTCGCGAGAAAACTGCTCGCCCGACGATTCAATGCGGTCTTGTCCTTCCCAGTGTAAGATTCCGCCCACGTCATTGGTAACCAGCGTAGGACCGGTCAGGCCTGGAATGGCTCGCTTCTGTAAGAAAATAAGATCGTGCCGTGCCTCTCGTTGAACCCGGTCAGATACCTGAGCGTCAAGGTTGATATCCCAGTCCGCTGAAGGTTGATACTGAACCGCCAGGAATAGCGCATCCCGTTCATCTGAGGTTTCATTCTGGCGGAAGCTTCGGCTACTGCCTGTCCAGGCGTAGGGTACGCCGTCGCTGTATGCGCGCCCGGTTTCCGGGTCAATCTCCGGATCGTAGCCCTGATTAGAGCCGCCGGTGATCCGATCTTCACAGTCTCCGGCCGAGCTACGATAGAAGCCTTCGTTGGTATTGTTAGGATCGTTCAGGCATGCCCACAGGGATGAACCGGTTGGGCTTGAACTGCGGTATTCTGCCTCAGGTTGAGTGATGTCCTGACGCTGACCACCAAATGATATGCCCAGGTTTTGTCCGCCGGCGAGCTCAAACTGGTCAACATAGCTAAATGTACCCCGGTAGCCTAAGTCACTTTGCAGCGAGTTATCCACATTGGCTTCTTCAGGATTGTAGTTAAGTTTAACCTCGCCCTGAAAGCGTTGTTTACCGTAATCGAGCGGCTGTAACGTTTCCAGTGAGATAACACCGGCTACACCGCCTTCAATCATCGAGGCATCCTGGGTTTTATAAATTGCTACTTTTTTGATTAGTTCGCTGGGGAACTGGGAAAAGTTAACTGAGCGGTCACCACTGCCATTGGTTGCTTCGCGGCCGTTGATATGAGTAGCACTTAAAAATGGCCCTAAGCCACGAATGGTAATTTCTGTGGCTCCCCCATTTTCACGGTGTGATGCGGCGCCGGTAATCGATTCCAAAGCTTCACCGATAGACAACGCGGGCAGGTCGCCAATATCCTCGGCTGATAAGCCATCCACTACTGTCGTGGCCTCTCGTTTGATGGATATCTGGTCCTGAATGGTGCGTCGGCTTCCAACTACATCAATGACTTCTACGACTTCCTCGTCTGCGCCTTCCTGGGCTTCCTGAGCCTGAACAGTAAAGGCGCAAGAGCTGGCCATGCCGGCAATGATTGCTGTTTTTACCCACTTTGAGACCGGGTGAAGGTTAAATTGAGTGTGTTCTTCTCGCAACGACATTATATATTCTCCATTTTTTTACTGTGCACTTCAGGCAGCGCGTCGTCATAGTTAATTTTATTTTCAGGCGATAAGTGCATGGTGTTATTCATCCTGAGCCACCCAGGTAGAACCCACTCCAACTTCGGTAGACTGAATGTAGTGCAAGTCTTTTGCCCCTGCCACTGATTGAGCGCCGGCGGGATCGGTTTCAGTTAAAGAGTTGGTAGCGGTTACGAATTCCGGGATTTCTTTGCCGTTAGCTACAGGATCCTGGTCGATGGCACCGTCGGAGTCGAACTCACCGTTACCATTGATGTTTCTGATATCTACCCAGTAGTCATCCTCTACATCCCCTGAAGCATAGCTGTCGCTAAAGCCAAAGTTGTTGGAGAAGAACGACTCGGTGTGATTGATCAGGTCACAATCGTACTCAAAAGAATGGTCGCTGCTGCTGGCATCAAAGGGTAAGAACAGACCCTGAGACATGGCATCGTCATTTAAGCCATTCGCAATGAGGTTGGCATCAAAGTTAATGACAAAAAAGTTCTTGGTCAGGCTATATAGCTCAGGCGCATTGGCTGCTGTTAGTTCATCGCAGTCACCAACCGGGGCTTTTGAGCCAATCTCAGTACTAAATACAATGGGTTGAATGCTGTTTAGCACAGTATTGTTGGCAATAGTGAGGGTAAGATCACCAGTTCCGTCGAGAATTGCCTGGTTGCCACTATTGGGCACCCCGCCGTCTGCCTGAGAAAATGGGTTGGCAGTAAATACAATACCGCCGGCTTCTTTGTTGGTAGAGCGAATACCGGCAATATAGTTATTGCTAACCGTGTGGCCCAGAGGTGTAATGAGAACGCCGCTTGGACGGTCATTTGAATCTGCAATATCGGTAGTGCGAACAACAATATTGTTGGTTACGGTGTTAAAGCCACCGTCTTCCAGTGAAATACCGCCATTTGCATTAATGATGGTATTGCCGTGAATCGTTGCCCCGGAGGTTTGTACCCGCATCAGGCGACGGCCGGTTACGAAGTTTTCCACACGGTTATAACGAATCACAAAATTGGCATCGTCAGCGGCATCAGAACCGGTTGTACTACCAACATTTAACAACAGCAAACTGGAGTCGTCGTAGTTGGGGTTATTACTGTTGGCAAACAGGTTGTACTGAATAACGTGATCCGCAGAGGAAGAGGCCAGTTTAATCACTGAGCCTTTTTCGGCGTTGTCCCGGCCGGTAAAGGTATTTCGTTCGATCAGGGAACCACTGCCTTTAAGCATCAACCAATGGTAAGTTGATAGGTTAAGCGTGTCTTCTTCGCCATCAAAAGTATTGTGTGAGAATACAAAGTTATCACCTTCTGAGTAGATAACGGCTTGCTCTTCTGTTTCGCAGAACTCGGCTGATTTTGTATCAACATCTTTAAAAGTTAAACCGGTAATCATCGCGCCATCAACCGTGCTGGCCACATGGATACAGGTTTCGCCGGTAATAACAGGAGATTGCTCTTCAACGGCTCGCAATGTCACTGCACTGGTTAACAGAATTGGGTCTGGATCCGTATAGATGTTGGTATTCAGGCCTACAACATCACCGTCAGCCAGGCCACTACTGATTGCAGCCGACAAACCGGCTGTATCGGAGACTACCTGAGTATAAACAACCGTATCCAGTGCATCGGATACGGTGGCCGAGAAATTATCATTATCGGTGTAGGTTGCGCTGACAGAGATAATCGCACCAGCCTGATTAACCGGAGTAAAAGTTGCCGCGTTATTGTTAGCGATTGCAACACCATCAGCAAACCAGGTGTAAACAACATTGCTGTCGGTAACGCCATTGTTATCGCTCAGAACGGCGGTCAGTTCTGCGCTGGCCATGTAGGGTGCTGTGCCAGCTATTGTTATGCTGCCTGGTTCATCAACTGCTACATTCGTGACCGCAATGGTAGGTTCAGAAGTATTCGTTTCGGCAAAACCATTGTCGTCTGTGTACTCTGCCTGCACAGTGATTACCGTGCCAACCAGTGATGCATCAACAATATAACTACTTTGCGTAGCGCCACTAATGGCTACATCGTCGGCAAACCACTGATAGCTGATTGACCCGGTTGCGCCGTCCTGATCTGTGACATCTGCTGTTAGTGTATTACCAACAGTTGGCGTGCCGGTAATTGCCACACTGCCAACCTGGTTTATGCGCCCTACGGTTTCAGTAGCATCAGATGTTACCGATTCGGCAAAACCACGATCATCCTCAAACGCAGCATTTACGGTGATAACGGTGCCAAACTGTTCTTCTGCAAGTAATAGGGTGCTTTGGTTTGCATCGGCGATGACATCACCGTCGGCGTACCAGATATAAGCGATGACGGCATTGGCAATACCGTTGTCGTCAGACACCGACGCGGTTAACTCTTCACCAACAAAGGCGTCACCGGAAATTGTTACCACCGCAGGAAACGCTATCGCAGAAACCGGAGACGTGGCCTCGGTAATGTGTGATTCATTGATTCCGCCATCGTCAGTGTAAAGAGCCTGTACGGTAATAGGTAAACCAATTTGATCGTCTGTTAATGTAAAATTGTCACTCTCTGCATTGGCAATAGCCATGCCGTCGGCATACCAAATATACGTCACCAGACCTGAAATACCGTCGGGATCAGTGACCGTTACATTTAGCGTCTCTCCAGAGGTTGGTGTGCCAGAGAGCGCAATGCTACCCCGGGTATTAGGATTGTTATTGGCGTCAGTGTTACAACCTGTAAGGGCTGCTGCAACGATGCAAAGCGCGAGGTAGTTTAACTTCATGATGGCGATACTCTCCCAGTTTTCCGTGTGTCCAATATGCTTATTGTATTACCAATAGTTTCTATTTGTATTTTAATTGTTAACCTTTTGGTAAAGTATAAACACAATAATTGGTCTAATTCTACCACTTTAGTTACATTTTTTTCACAAAAAAGGTCGATTATTGGAATTTGGAGTGGTGTGGGTTATTACCAACTTGTAATTTTGGTAATAACTCAAGCTGGGCAGCCTGTGATCGAATGTCCACAGGCTGCAGTAGTTGGGGGAAATTAATGAATATTATTCAGGTAGTAGAAAGTTGCCTGAGCGTAATCGCGGGGCTCACCGCTGTTATTCTGGTTATACACGCCAGCTTTGAAATACATGTATTGATTATTTTTGAAATAGCCGCTTTCTGACATGTCCAGTGAGCGAGTGATATTTGGCTTATCCTGGCGAATGACGGTGACGTGCAGCACATTACTTTCCACGCTTATCTTGTAGCTGAATTTTTCATCTAAACCAATGCCATCAGTGGGGTCGGAAAGGGTATGTGAGCGCGAGCCAATCAAGTTGATCCAAATGTCATCACCGCCGTTGATTTCGTGGGCAAAATAAATAGAGCCTTTTTTATTATCCGGAAGTTTTCTGTAATACAAGCGGATAGGCTCATCGTCAGTGGCATGAATCTGACCAATAATGACGCGGCCAACTTTTTTGATGTCGCCGGTGGTGGATACCCGGTTAACTGCCAGAGTGGCTTCCAGACTACCTTCTATGGCACCGGCCTGGCGTTTTACTGAGCCATGAGTACCACTAAAAACCCAGTTATTACCGGTTATTCCCTGGGTTTTCATACTTCTGTTTCCGCGTCTGAGCATTTCGCGCAGCTCAGTACGTGCATATTTAGTGTTTTTTGAGGTTTTGGCTCCCTCGTTCGGACACGCGAATACCATACCGCCATCCTCTGCGGTGTAAAATAGCGGGCTAAGTTCAAATCCATCAGACAAAGGTTTCTCATAAATCATGTCTGCCTTGTTATCCTTATTCAGATCCGTGGGTAGGGTCAGACTCCAGTCGAGTAAATCGAAATTAGCGCTTGGCGGCACACCGGGTTTGAGTTGTCCATTTATTCCAAGCAAACGGCCTTCGGCAAGCGCTAGGTGAGAGTCTGGCACTGGAATGGGTTGCTGAGCGTTGCTTTTATTTATCACCAGCATGAACATGGCCAGCAGCAGGCAGGGTCCAATTATCTTTATTATTTTTGATTTCATTGTCTTAAACTCGCTTAGTCATCTTAAGTGCAGAAGGCCAGCCGTTTAGAGAGGCTGACCGTCTGATATGGATTGATTAAACTGGCTAACCAGCGACGCCGATCCCATTGCTACCGGGACGCGCTGGTGGATGTGAGTCGGCAGGATGTTCAGGATCCGCCGGCCATTGGCAGTGGCTATTCCGTCGGCATGCTCTACCAGCATTGCCAGCGGATTCGCCTCGTATAACAGGCGAATTTTACCGTGTTCGTTACCCTGGCGTTTGTCTTGTGGATAAACAAACATGCCGCCCCGGCTCAGCACGCGATGGACATCGCCAACCATGGCCGCGTTCCAACGCAAGGTGCTGTTTTCAAACTGGCTGGTATGACTGAGTAACTGATTAAAATAGCGCTGAATGAGCGGTGACCAATGGCGATAATTAGCCATATTAACGGCGAATTCTGTACTGTTTTCCGGCACCTGCATTGCTGTTCGGGTAAGCAAGTATCCGCCATGGGTTAAATCCAGCGTATAACAGCGGGTTGGCCCGCCGGTGGACATTACCAATAAAGAGGAGGGACCATACAATACATAGCCCGCACAAACCTGCTGGGAGCCGGGTTGCAAAAACTGCTCTTCGCTATCATAGGCTACATCTGACCGTACCGGATAAATGGTAAAAATGGTGCCTATTTGCCCATTAACATCTATGTTGGAAGAGCCATCAAGGGGATCGAAAGCCACCACGTACTTTCCCTGTGAGTGACTGGCAACCACGTTCGGCTCTTCTTCCGAGGCGATAGCCGCCACGCTGTCATCATCAAGTAAAATATCCTTGAGTAGCTGGTTGGCAACGATATCCAGTTTCTTTTGGATTTCGCCCTGAATATTTTCATCCAGGGTTGACCCTAAGATACCCGCCAGATCGCCCTGACTGACCCGAAATGAGATTTCCTTGGTCGCCGCCAGGACCGTTCTGATCAGCATAATCAGATCGGTCTCTACACCGTCGTTTTTTAGCACAGGTATGAGTCGTTTCATGGTTGATACCTGTTGATACAATTGAGGTCGTTGAAACACTGAAAAAGCCGTTCAACCATATATTGCTCGCCATGACGCAGCCATACCCGTGGGTCGTAGTATTTTTTATTAGGCTTGTCCTGACCCTCAGGATTGCCAATTTGACCCTGTAAATAGTCTTGTTTTTCCTGGTAATAGTGCAATATGCCCTGCCAGGTTGCCCATTGGGTATCGGTATCGATGTTCATTTTGACTACGCCGTACGTCAGCGACTCAGCAATTTTATCGGGATCTGAGCCACTGCCACCGTGAAACACAAGGTTAAGGCTATTTTCCGGCAGGTTGAACCGATTGGAGACGTGAGTCTGAGAGTCTCTGAGGATTTTGGGAGTGAGCACCACATTGCCAGGCTTGTAAACACCGTGAACATTGCCAAAGGAGGCGGCGATGATAAAATTAGGACTAATCTTACTCAGTCGCTCATAGGCATAGGCAACATCTTCCGGTTGAGTATACAGCGCAGAATTATCCAGATGGGTATTATCGACGCCGTCCTCTTCACCACCGGTACACCCGAGTTCTATTTCAAGGGTCATACCAATGCGCGACATTCTGCGCAGGTACTCCTCGCATATCGCGATATTGTCTTCCAATGGCTCTTCTGACAGGTCGAGCATGTGCGAACTGAACAGTGGTTTACCATGCTGGGCAAACCAGCGTTCGCCCTCATCCAGTAAGCCATCAATCCATGGTAGTAATTTTTTGGCGGCGTGATCAGTGTGCAGCATGACGGGTACGCCATAGTGCTCAGCAACGGTGTGCACATAACGTGCCGCGGCCACCGAGCCCAGCACCGCAGCTTGTTGTCCGGGTAACTTTAACCCTTTACCGGCAAAAAACTGTGCTCCGCCGTTGGAGAGCTGAATAATCACCGGTGACCTGGCGAGCTTAGCAGCCTCAAGAGCGGCATTCACTGACGAGGTACCGACAACATTTACAGCCGGTAATGCGTATTGATGCCGCCGGGCATGATGGTAGATAAGCCCGGTATTTTCACCGGTAACTACACCCGGCTCGATAGTATTGCTCAAATGCATTGAATTGCTCCCTATTCACTAACAGCTTCAACACAGGCGTCAGTAATGGCTGACCAGTTTTCACTGTCTACCCACTCTTTTTTCGCGACCCAGGTGCCGCCTACGGCAAAGACGTTATTGAGTGACAGGTAATCTTTTTTGTTACCAGGGTTTACGCCACCTGTGGGGCAGAAGGAAACAGACTGAAACACGGAAGAAATCGCCGATAAAAATGGCGCGCCACCGGATAGCGAAGCAGGAAATAACTTTTGCTCAAAAAAGCCAAACTCGGTCGCCATTAATACATCGCTGGTGTTCGATGCTCCTGGCAGCACCGGTACATCTATACGGGAGAGTTCGCTAAGTAATAGTGGCGATACTGCTGGTGTGACAATGAAATCAGAGCCAGCTTTCAGGGCCTGTTCCAGAATCTCCAGAGAGGTCACAGTACCAGCCCCCACTTTAAGCGTTGGTACCTCAGTTTTAATGGCTTCTAACGCCGCTAAAGACGCGTCTGTACGTAGTACAACTTCCACCAGATTGAGTCCGGCGGCGGCCATTGCTTTAGCGATGGCAACACCTTGTTCAGGTGAATTGGCCTGAATAATAGGCAGCAGTGTCTGACCCGACATTAACTCAGAAAAGCGATTCATGATTTTCTCTCTCGTGTAGTTAGGCAACAATGCTGGTGCATTATTGCGAAATTATGGTGAGGTCAGAGAAGCTGATCCGTCACCGTCTCTTAAATGGGAAAACACACTCTTTTTCTAACTGCTTTGGTGCTAATTTCCGTGTATGGGTGCTAGAGTCCTGCGGATTTCATTGCTGATTTAAACGGTTCCAACGGGATAATTGCGCCGGGGTGCTGAATCACAGTACCTGCCGCTCTGGCTGCCAGTTGCACAGCGTCACTAATGGGTGCTCCATTAGCTCTGGCGCCCAGATAAACGCCATTAAATGCATCACCTGCCGATGTAGTATCAACCACCTCTTTTACCGGCGTGATTTGGTGGTGCTCAATTTGCCCGTTGTCACTGGTAACCACTGAATGCGGACCATTTTTGATGACAACTTCGGCTAGGTTAAAAGGACGGCAAAATGCGATAGCTGCCTCGGCTGTCTGAATATCAAACAGAGCGGTGAGGTCTTCCACGCCTGGAAGCGCAATATCGGCTAATTCCAGCGCACGCATAAAAGCACTGGCTGCTTGTTGTGGTGAGGACCAGAGCCGGGCACGGTAATTCGGATCGAATATTAGTTTGACGCCCCGTGTTTTAAGCTCTGACAGGAGTTTCCACAGCCGTTCCCGTCCAGACTCTTCCAGCACGGCAATCGATATGCCGGAAAAAAACAAACTATCTCCGGCAGTAAACAAACTGGTGGTTTCCGGGCTAATAAAATCCATGACTTTGCGCGCGGCTGAGTCATTTCGCCAGTAAGTAAAGTGGCGTTCACCGGTATTGTCTGTTTCAATTAAATACAGGCCGGGGGACTTCTCCTGATGCTGAAAAACAAAACGGCAGTCCAGACCCTCTTGTTTGAACTCAGCTAACATTTTTTCACTCAGGCCATCTTTACCTATAGCGGTTAGCATGCCCGCCTCGATTGCCGGGAAGCTACGCTTCATATATACCGCTGAGTTATAAACATCCCCAGCAAAGGCTTGCTTCATGGTAGATGGCTCAGTAGCTCTAAGCTCTACCATGCATTCGCCTAAAAAATAAAATTTATCCATGTTTTGCTCTTGCACTTAATCACGAAGGTAGCGACGTGCGATTGAGCTTATGCAGCATCAATCGCACGCTGGTTATTTTTTGTCTGGATTTGATAATGGCTCGATTTTAGGGATCAGAATCCAAATCGCTGCCATGGCAGTGATTGCCAGCGAGGCGCCAATGACAAACGCAGGCGTGTAATTCCCATCGGCAGTCAGATAAGGCACCAGAGAAGTCAGGCCTACAGCCCCCAGCTTGGCTGCCATACCGGAAAAGCCCGACAAGGTGCCAACCGCTTTTTTCCCCAGCAAGTCACTGGGTAAGGTCTGGACGTTACCAATGGCAGTCTGGAAGCCAAACAGAATAACCGCCATGATCATTACTGCTGTGGCCGGTGAGCCTGGATTGGCCATGGCAAGTAGTGCAGGCAGCATTAACAGGCATCCCAGGGTAATCGTTAGTTTTCGTGTCTTGTTAGTGCTCCATCCGGCTTTTAAACGGTTTTGTGCAAGCAGACCACCAAACCAGGCACCAAGCATTGCACCTACATAGGGTACCCAGCCATAAATACCGATGGCCTTAACATCCATGCCATACACTTCATTCAGATAAATGGGGATCCAGAATACAAACAGCCACCAGATAGGGTCGATAGCTGCTGAAGCAAGAATAACCCCCCAGCTTTCCTTGCGACCCAACAGCTCTGCGGTTGACGGGTTATATTCATTGTCGGGCGCTTCGGCGCTGCTACCTGCTGGCGAGTTGCGCTGCCCGGTTAAAATGTACTCGCGTTCTTCCTCGGTGATCCATGGGTGACTGCCAGGTGGCGCTTTAACCAGTATTAACCATGGCACTAACCATAGCAGGCCGGTCAGACCGACCACTACAAACACCATTTGCCAGCTAAAGTAGACAGTTAACATGGCGATCAGAGGAATCGCTATAATGCCACCAATGGCAGCACCTGAGTTGAAAATGCCCTGCGCCAGTGCTCTTTCTTTAGTGGGAAACCACTCAGCGTTACCTTTAGCTGCCCCCGGCCAGTTGCCCGCTTCCGCTATCCCCAGAATGGCGCGAAAGATACTGAAGCTAAGAACGCCCTGGGCGATAGCATGAGCTACGGTAGCCAATGACCAAACGCCAATAGATAGCACAAAACCTATGCGGGTACCTACCCAGTCGAAGATCTTGCCAAATATGGCCTGACCAAATGCGTAAGCAAATACAAACACAATCGAAATATTGGCGTAGATTTGCTTTCTTTCCAGCGAGTCTTTATCCGGAAATAAATCATCAACAATATCCGGCCACAGCACGCTAAGCGCCTGACGGTCGATATAGTTTATGATGGTAGCCAGTGCAATTAAGGCAATAACCCACCAGCGTAAGCCTTGTAGTTTCATGGTTATTCCTCAATAAAGTCTTCGCGAGGTGGGCTGAACGTATCGATCAGAATGCCGCCGGTTGGACATACAGCGCCATGTTCTGCAAACGGTGGGATCAGGCAGCTGTCACCAGGCTTAAGTACTTTTACGTCGCCGTTGATACTAAAGTGAAATTCGCCTTCCACCACGTAGGTGACCTGAGAGTGACGATGCTTATGAACGTACCCCTCGGCACCTTTGTCAAACCAGACCTTAACTGCCATTAGTTCTTCGTTATATCCAAGCATTTGACGTTTCAGGCCACCACCCAGATCTTCAATTTCTGTCTCATTGCCGAATGAAAAGAGAGGACTCTGCTTTTGCATGTTGTAACTCCTAGTGGTTCGAACGTACGAAAACGCCTAAGCGTCCGGTTAAGGTGTACGAAGTATTTAAATAAGAAAAAGTTTGCGACTCATCGTCTGCAGCCTGGTTTGAGCTGTCGATAGCGACGAGGTAATCCAGGCCTTCCACCGTTAACTCAATCAGGGTAAGCGACCCTTGCTGTGAGTATTGCAGTGCCGTAAGCTGACTGACTGCATTGAGGGTATACTCCTTGCTCGGGTTGTATTCACCATGAGGTTCCAGCACCGACACAAAACGATGCTCAGACGCATTTTCAATACGGCGAATAAAGCCGTGTTCATTGCGCAGATTAAAATTAGGATCGTTAGCGCCGATTTGCGTAAACAGAAACTCTTCATTGCCCTGAGTGAGGCTGGTTTGCGTGTAAAACCGACCATTATCATTAAGCCAGGTCACTTTGGCCAAACCTGCTTTTGGCGTTGAACTGCCTTTTAACCATAAGTGCTGATAACCATTTTTTGTGCCCAAAGCCGACAAGTTGCTTGTGTTGCCTTTGAGTTCAAAATTTGTGTCGATCAACTGGCCCTGATAATGCAGCGGTAAATCCAGCTGATGAGGCGAGTCAGACGTGACCGAGAAAATATCCACGGCCACTGAGCGATTGAGTTCAGTGAGGTTAACCAGTGCTACTGTGCGTTCCAGCATGACGTCCGGATAAGCCGTTGCAATCTCTCCACTGGCTACCGAACCGGTGCCGCTGGTGGCAAAGAAGTTCAAATCTGGTGGGTTGGCATTGCCTTTTGTAACCTTGCCGTTGAAGTGGCTGGTCTCGTCGACGACGACAGTATTATGTGCCACTGTTTGCTTGGCGTAAGTCGTATTCTCCGGGAGATAGCGACCGCCGTATTTAGCTTCCACATTTAGGAACCGGGCAGCGCCGTAATCAGAGACGATTTCACTGCCATGGTCGTAATACTGCCAGGTGAGCTTATCAAAATGGCCATGTCCCAGACCCTGCGAGGCGGGCTTAAACAACAGCGCTTGCTCGGTTCCAATATTACTGCGCATGACGACCAGCGCGCCTTCGGTACCGTCACTGCCGTCGCCAAAGGCCACGGACTGGTACTGGTAAGGGGTGGTAAGTTCAGCGTCCAGCGCCTGAGCGACTTTGAGGCCATCACCGGTAAGCACTATCTGGTCTTGTTGATGTGCAATATCCAGCAGGCTGGTATCGGATGTCAGGCTATAAGCTGCAGCTACACCATGTACCAGCTCAATAGTATCGGTTCCCTTGCTCTTAATTGCGTCATTAATGGGGAAGAAAAGGCCGTTGTAACTGAGCTCAATGGCGGCATAAATGGCTTTTAACAGTACGCCGTCGCGATGCTGGAAAATCGCCCGGCCAGGTTCGTTGTTCTCGATAGCTCTGGCAAAGGTCACAAAGGGTAATAAGGCAAATCGATGGTAATACGGGCCCTCGTTATAATAGCCCTGTGGCGAGAACAAAATATCAAGCTGCTTTAAGAAGCCGCCCTCACCGGATTTATCCAGGTCGTAAAGGGCTTTTTCAACCCATTCTGGTTCATCCATGACATAACCCGCCATACCCACACCGGCCGTGGCCCAGGTACCGTGATTATGCACTTTGTTAAACGTAGATGGCTGACCCTCAGAAAGGAATAGCGCCACCGGTTTGAGCAGGTTTGTTTCAATGGTAGCAATGTGCTCACTGCTCAGGGCGTCATAGATCAGATCATAAGCCTGGATGGTATAGACCAGCCACATTGCCTCATTCAGGCTTTGCCAGAATAATTTGCCCGGGTTTTGTGCGTTCACCTTACGCTGGGGGTGTACGTCTAAGGTGGGGTAGAGCTTCGCGTACGCCAGTAACATATCCCGAACAAAGTCTGCATAGTCTTTGTTATGGGTAATTTGGTACATCACGCCCGCGTTGTACATTAACTGGTAGTTCTTTTTGTGTTGCTCATGGGTGTAACCACCGCCACCATCACGGGGTACCGGTACAACAATGGGTTGTTGAATTTGTTCGTCGAGCTGCGCCTGCCGGGCCGTCACTGCAGTGCTAAACCGACCCGGCTGTTTGGCCGCAGTGCGCATTGCTACTACGTCTTGTTCAGTAATCACCAGGTTGGGATGTGAAGCCTGAGCACAGGCAGACAAAACGACGGCAACCATTAGTACAATGAGATGGGATTTGATAAACCGTAAATGCATAATCATTACCTTTTCTCACTCGCCACGATGCGGTTGTTATGAAGTGTTGCCGTGTGTGGTCCAGGCATCCGTAGTTCTTCAACCTGCGGCGCGCTGGTGTCTTCAAACACGTTATTGGTGATTGAGGTGATAGGTTCTCCCACCGTGTGCTCTACCTTAACCGGCGCTGAGTGTCTTACCTCATTGTTGGCAATATTGGTTACCTGCACACCGTGTAAAAAGAGACTGGCATTGCGCTTATTCCGTTTGCCATTGCCCGCCGTATCCACTGTGTTACCGGTCATATCAAAATGAGGACCAAAGGTGCTTTCGTCGGTACCGCCCCGATAGAGTTTAACGATAGCGCCTTGAATCTGACTAAAGGTGTTATCGGTAAGCGTGACGTACTCAGCGTTATAGATGCCCAGGTCTTCAATTTCACTGTCGAGGCTTAAAATATCACCGGTTACCTGGTTAAAGGTGTTGTTAACCAACGTAATCTGGTCGGCAAATGCGCCCTTACCGGTGGTAAAGAAATTAAAGGAATGGTTAATATTTAAGTCGCTAACCGTGGAGTCGGTCATTACAAAACGGTAATTGTTAAGCATGCCCCACTTTTGGGATCTGATAACACTATTACCGGCGGCGTCCGGGCTGTACTGACCTGTTATGGATAAGCCGTGCAGACTGAGGTTGCCGCCATCGCGAATTTCGAATAATGCGGTGCGTTCAAAAGACAGCTTGGCTTTGCCATGATGGCGAGCTTTAACCGTTAGCGTTTTATCGATAACGATTAACTTAGGCACAATGTAATGACCGCTGGCGAGTTCCAGTGTGTCGCCGTCCTGTGCCTTATCGATAGCCATTAACAGTGCGCTGGCGCTAGCTTCTACCTGGTGTGTACGACCTGAACCGAAAGCGGTTTCCGGTGCCTTTTTAGGATACCAGCTAACGCCGGTCTGTGATTTTTTTGTGCTTTGCAGCGATGAACTGGCACCTGCCTTCCCATTAGCGGTAAGCAGACCACTGTCATTACGTTGCAATGCAATTTCCTGGCGTTTAAAGCCGTACTCAATGTCTGCTGGCGGCGCCTGATTAATCAGGTTGTTGGAAAACGTAATGCCGCTGATGTCGTCAAATACAGAGAACGGATGCTTACCACTTGTATTGATGATCAGATTATTACGAAAAACACTATTTACCGGAGGTGCGCTACGTTCTGCATCACTGCCGGCTGCCAGATGAATGTGCTGCACATCAGCGAATGTATTGTTTTCAATGGTGGCGTTGTCCACCTGGTGGTAGCGGTTGATTGGCGAGTCTGGTACGCCATTCATAACCGTAAAGCCACTGCCGAAGCGGTAGCCGGTTAAACCTTCCAGGTAATTATTTCGCACGAACTGATCACGGTTAATCACACGGATCCCACCGGTGTGAGGCACGTTATTACCAATAAATACGTTTTCTTCAATCAGGTTACCATTCCCATGGCGCATGGTAAGTGTGCCGCGTGCTTCAAAGAAGGTGTTATTACGAATGATATTTTTGCCGGACTTAATAGAAATAATTTCTACTTCGCCATTGGTGTGTTCGAAATAATTATTTTCCACCAGCGTGTGAGAGTCAGTCAGCGAGTAATGACTGGTACCTATACGCAGGGTTTCACCACCGTTAGAGCCAAAAGTAGGGCGATATCCAAAGTAGTTGTGGTCAAGGCGGTGGTAATTTTGCTGGCTTTCTTCATTATTCAGGCGCACAGCGACAGTGACGCCTTTATTGCGTTTACCAACAATATGGCTGTGGTCAAGGCGATTATGCTGACCGTATAACGCTACCCAGTAGTCAGATTCTTGTTTATCCGGGTTGTTGAAATTATCGATAACGATTTCGGTGACCCGTGAGTTAAAAGCTAGCTCATTTTTGTTGCGACGAAACTCAATGACTGCAGAGGTAGGCGTATAACCGTTTTTGAACACCAGACCTGAAACGACGAGATATTGCCCGGCTAAGCGCAGGTTACTCTGGCCACTGATAATAACGCCGCCCTTGGTTTCTGCGGTTAAAGTAATAGGGGCTGATTCAGTGCCCTGGCCAGACAGTAAAATTTCAAAATTTTCCCAGACGCCATTTTTCAAGGTAACAGTATCGCCAGCCTTAAGGCGCTGAGCGATGTTTTGGTAAGCTTGTTTATTCTCAACGAAATACTCTTTTGCCGTCAGGTTAAAAGACAGGCACAGAGAGACAAGTAAGGCGATTGTCAGACCGTAAACTTTCACTATACGCATCATACTCTCTTGGTAGTTGCGGCCGGCAGTAAGGGTGATAAAGCATCAACGCAGGCAATACCGGCCAATTATTATTATGTATGTTGGGGGTAATTAACACGCTCACCGGCAACGACAAAAGTGCTGATTACCCTCCTTAACATAGACTGTTATTTCGATAACTTGAGATAGTAATCAAAGATTTCAGGCACATTGCCCTGGCCTAGTCCTGCATCGAACGCCGCCTGAAGGTTAGCCGAAGAACCTTCGGCAATTTTTGATTCGGTGCCCAGATCGTCAACCATCTTCAGGAAATAACCTAAATCCTTGTTGGCATTGGCAATTGAAAAACCAAGGTCGCTGACATTATCGACCGCATAGTTTTTACAAAACTGCATAAAGGGTGAGCTTGACGGGCCGGTAGACATAATGTCGAATAATTGCTGCCGATCAACGCCAGCTTTGTCTGCCACTGCAAATGCCTGAGACATGGCACAAACCGTTGTCATCCCCATAAAGTTATTGATCAGTTTGGTGGTGTGCCCGGCACCGAGAGCACCCAGGTAGAACACGTTTTCTCCCTGGTCTTCCAATACAGTTTTCACTTTTGCAAAGGTTTCAGGGTCGCCAGCCGCCATAATATTGAGCAGGCCATCTTTAGCGTGTGCCGGAGTGCGCCCGAGAGGAGCATCGATCATGCCTACGCCCTTTTCAGCTAAGTCAGCACCAATTTTACGAGTAGATGCTGGTACTGACGTACCGAAATCTATGAGCGTAGCGCCTGGTTTAACACCTTCCATGATGCCGTTTTCACCATAGATAACTTTTTCAACAACCGCTGAAGTGGTTAAGCACAGCATAATAATGTCGGCTTGCTGAGCAAGCTCTTTGGCTGTTGAGGCTGAACTGGCGCCTTTTTCAACGCAGGCATTGACTGCGTTTTGATTTAGGTCCATGACGACTAGCGGGTAGTTTTTCTTCTGCAGGTTTTCAACCATGTTACCGCCCATAAGGCCTAGTCCGATGAAGCCAATGACTGGTTTTGACATGAATCACTCCTAGATTAAGTTCGTCTCACGTTGGCAAGACGATGAATATCAGTTTGTTGTGTACGTAAGTTGTCTTAGCTACCGCTTTGAAAGTGAGTAACACCCTGAATATTTGTGTACGGATTCATCAATGTTGAACACTCTAAGCAGTCACTAACGACTCATACTTAAGGTGTTAAAACATTATTAATATATTGCCAATTTGTCAACCAATTATAATTTTTTGGATATAAACTTCATATTTATGTTTTTATTGGTTTTTTTTGTAATTTATAGGTGGATTGCTGCTTTTTATTGTTTCAAATATGAAACAAAATGAATAAAAAAAGTGTTTTCATATAAAATTAATGGAGCATTATGGATTGTGTTAACTAAATTTTTACAATAATTGTGCTGTTCATAGTGGTTTTTAGTCATTATTGATCTCATTTGTTATTTAAATTGGTTGACCATTTGTGGTTTAGCAACTATTAATGGTAAAAGACTTGCAATTCTGGCAATTGAAAGGAGATTTTGATGACTGAAAAAATAGCGGTAATTTCGGGGGCGACCGGAGGAATTGGTGCCGCAGTAGCTAAACGATTAGGCCAGGAGGGTTATACCCTTATTTTAAATGGACGGGATCGGGAAAAAGGACTGGCGCTTGTCTCGCAGTTGCAAAGCGACAAGGTTACTGCAGAGTTTGCCGCTTTTGATATCACTAATGAATCTGAAGTGAATCAGTCGCTTCAGGAAATAGGTGAGAAATACGGGCATATAGATTGTGTTATTAATAATGCAGGTGGTCTTGGAGGGCGCAGCCCCATAGAATCAATGAGCACCGAATTTTACCGCTCTGTTATGGCGCTCAATATGGATAGCGCTTTTTATCTATCCCGCGCTGCAATCCCTTATCTTAAGAAATCCGACTATGGTGCCATTATAAACAATACGTCCAACGCGGCGTGGAATGGCGGTGGTCCGGGTGCTGGGATTTATGGTGTGTCAAAAGCTGCCGTGCACGCGTTTACCCGAGCGTTAGCCAAAGAACTTGCGCCTTATGGCATTCGCGTTAACGCAGTGTCACCGGGAACAATCGACACTCCTTTTCATGAGCAAATAAAAGCGACCAAACCAGAAGTTTTTGCATCGTGGAAAAACAATATTTTATTGAATCGCTTAGGACAGCCTGAGGAAGTGGCATCGGTAATTGCTTTTCTGGTGAGTAAAGATGCATCCTTTATTACAGCAGAGACAATACAAATAGGTGGCGGTCAAGCACTTGGGATCTAACGGTTTTGTATGAGTATCCAGTGCATTAACCGTGCAGTAATTAGCAGTTATCTTCAACCGACCCACTGAAGACTATGTACGTTATTATGTGGTTTACTCGCAGAGCGGCGTTAGCGCCGCTCTATTTTATGGTAAGTTGACTTGAATTAGAGCAAGTGAACTTTTAGGGTATCGCCTCACTAAACCATGAAGTAAAACCTATGGCTGATTTTCACATTAAAGCGCTTGAGCTGGCCAGAGCCGGTAACTGGGATGGCTCTCACGAGCTGGTTCAGGACTATAACGATGAATTTTCCTGCCTGATCCACGGCTACCTGCACCGGGTTGAGGGTGATGAGTTTAATGCCCGTTATTGGTATACCCGGGCTGGCACTTCGATGCCAGCGAATTCACCGGAACAAGAGTTGGCGCGCCTGGAAAGTCTGGTGCGCGGCAACGGCTAGCCGAGCGTAGTTAACCCTTTTCTCCTGCCTCCATTGGTATGCAGCGCTGATTACCAGATTTGTTAAGTACATTAACGAAATCACGCGCTGCATACGAATTCTTATTGATGTGCCCACAGGTTCGATGTTATTGCTAACGTAGCCGGCTTTTATATGGGAGCCGGACCGACGCGTCTGACGGAGAATCAATGAATCGAACCCTGGCCACCACCGTAATATTCAGCGGCTTTTTTCTGCTCGGCATCCTGTTGCTGATGTGGGGGATCCTGCTGCCTCGTATGGCGGCAGAGCTGACCATGAGCAGTTTTGTTAGCGGTGCGTTGTTTACGCTGTTTTCGCTGGGCATGATGATGGGCGCTATTGTGGGCGGCAAATACGCCTCGCGGTTTGAGTTTTTGCCGTTGTTTGCCAGTTTGTCGCTGGTGAATGCCCTGTTCATCGTTATCGCCGGCTTAATGCCAAACTGGCCCGGACTACTGGCCATTGTGTTTATTGTTGGCCTGATAAGCTCCTGCAAAATTACCATTGGCCACACGATTATCGCGCAGCTCTATGTCGAAAAACGATTCGCCATGATGGGCATTATGGATTTTATGTTTAGTCTTGGCACCCTGGTGGCGTCATTTTACGTGTCGCTTATCTTTTTGTGGCAGGTGAACTGGCGTTTGCCGTTGCATTTTCTGGCTGGCTTTTGGGTTATTCTGGCCATCTTTACCTTCCTTAGCGTCCGTAGCGCAAAAGCGAAATTACCGTTGGAAAACGAGCCGGAGTCTGCGCCGAAACAAACACTCGCTTTTGCCACCATAGTGAAACAACCGGTATTCTTGCTGCTCGCGGTGGCGAGTTTTGGCTATGGGGCCGTAGAATTTGGCACCGTTAACTGGTTCGTGAGTTATGCGCAGCAGGGGCTGGGATTCGACGGTGATGCAGCCCGTTTGTTATTGGCCGGCTTTACCGGCGGTATGGCGCTGAGTCGTTTGAGCTTTGCCTGGTTTTTACGCTGGTTTAGCGTGCACCGGTTAATGGTGGTGCTGGTCACGATGCTGCTGGCGGGGGCGATCATTGCCAAGCTGGGCACTACGTTTCCCCTGATAATGCTGGGTAACTTCCTGTTAGGCCTTGGGCTGGGCGGACTCTTCCCGCTGATCCTTTCCGCCGCAATGAATATCGACAGCGAAAAAGGCCCGCTGTTATCAGGAATAACTATTCTTGGTAACGCCATGGGGGTGCAACTGGTGTCGCTTGGTACTGGTGCCTGGGCCGGGGTAGCTTCTATTGAAGTGGCTTACTGGGCTGTGCCGATGGCAGCGGTGCTACTCTGGAGTGCCACCTGGTTTTACAGCCGCATCATTAAACAAGGCTAGGGCGTACACTTACAGCCCTTCGCTGGGTAGCCAGAATTCGGCTATCAGACCTTCCTGTGGGTGGTTGCGCAAATTGATCTGCCCGCCATGCATTTCGATGATCCGTTTGGTGATAGCTAACCCTAAACCGGAGCCACCGGAGTTGCGGGCAGAATCTCCCTGGGAGAAGGGCCGGAAGACATTTTCCAGACTGTCTTCCGGAATGCCCTGGCCAAAATCACGCACCTTGCAGATTACACGGTTCTGCTTTTTGTCGAAGTAGGTGGTGATTTCAATATGGTTACTGCCGTAGCGGAAAGCATTTTCGATTAAATTATCGAGAACTCGCTTTAACGCGACTTTCCGCAGTGGAATATTAGGCAGTGGCGTGAGTTCCAGATGGATCGACTTACGGTCTTCTTTGGAGGGATTAAACTGCTGATTGGTGTTGCGGGCATCCGCCAGTTCGGTAATTAACGGGTTCAGGTTGGATATCGTCTGGCGTTCCTGTTGCTCCTGCCGGGCATACTCAATGAACTGATCGATAATTGCATTCATATCCTCAATGTCGCTGACAATGCCTTCTTTTACCCAGTCCTGGTCCTCTGGCAGCATTTCGGTGGCCAGACGGATACGGGTAAGCGGTGTGCGCAGGTCGTGAGAAATGCCGGCAGTCATTACCATGCGGTCGTGCTCTAACTGCTTGATCCCCTGATTCATGCGGTTAAACGCTTTCGTCACCTCAATCATCTCGCTGGTGCCGTCTTCTTTTAATGGCGGTGGAAACTGGCCCCGGCCTACTTTAATGGCGGCGCGCTGTAAGGCGCTTAACGGGCGATTGAGCCGGAAAACAAACAGCCAGCCACCGCCCACACTTAAAATACCGATCAGCAACAGGTACAGAGTCAGCGGGAAAATATTGGCTTCGCTTAATCCGAACACCGGTACCCTTATCCACTTGTCTGCCAGACTGCTGATTTTTATCCAGACATAATAGGGCGTAGATTGCTGATCCAGCTGGGGCGCACTAATGCGCACTTCGGCTTTCTCACCGAGCTGCTCGGTGACCTGCGCAGACATAAACTGATAAAAGGTTGCCTGGCCCAGTCTGGCCGCTTTCGCTTCGGTATCGGTGAAGATACGAATGCCGGTTTGGGCTTTTAAGGTGTGCAGGTACTCTGGGTCATCGAGATCGTCCAGATGGGTTTTGAGTGTGGCAGCCTGGGTGGCAATCAGGCTGTTAATTTGCTCGTAACTGGGCCGAATAAAATACATGGTGACCGACAGGTAAGAGACTACCTGATTGATCAACAATAAAACGCCAATCAGCAGTACCGTTTGGCCAAAGGCGCTTTTAGGGAGTAATCGCACGAATGAGTTTACTGGGCAACCGCGCCGTCAGGCACGAAAACATAGCCTAAACCCCATACGGTCTGAATATAACGCGGATTAGCCGGATCTTCTTCGAGCATCCTTCGCAAGCGTGATACCTGTACGTCAATACTGCGTTCCAGGGCGCTGTAGTCACGGCCCCTGGCGAGGTTCATGAGTTTGTCGCGGGACAAAGGCTCACGGGGATGAGTGACCAGTGATTTCAACACGGCAAATTCGCCGCTGGTAAGAGACAGGGATTTACCGTCGTCGGTCATTTCGCGGGTGGCCAGATTTAACCGGTAACTGCCAAATTCAACGATCTGTTCTTCCATGGATGGTGCGCCTGGCGCTTCATGGGTCTGACGACGCAGCACGGCTTTAGCCCGGGCAAGTAATTCTCGCGGATTAAACGGTTTTGGCAGATAGTCGTCGGCGCCCATTTCCAGACCAATAATGCGGTCTACTTCATCGCCTTTAGCGGTTAACATGATAATCGGCATCTTGCTTTCAGCCTGACGCATGCGGCGGCAAATCGACAGGCCGTCCTCACCGGGCAGCATCAGGTCGAGCACCATTAAATGAAAGTTCTCACGTTCCAGCAGGCGGTCCATTTGCTCGGCATTTGCCGCGCTTCTGACCTGAAAACCCTGTTCAACCAGATAGCGTTCAAGCAAGCTGCGTAACCGCATATCGTCATCGACGACTAATATTTTTGATGTTTCCTGACCCATTTCTGCCTCATTGACGACCGCGTTCCGGTATCACTATAACCCTAAGTGATACCGGACAAAAGTGCTCAAATGTTTCGAACTGGCGATGATTGTTACAAAGCGTGTCAGGCGGCCGTTTCAGGCCACTCCGGGCATTACGTAGGTAGCAACACCATACACCAGCGCGTAGCCTATAGAATAAGCAATGAGCAGCAATAAGAAATACTTCCCGTAACGGGCGAAGCTCAGGCCTTTTACCTTGCTCATGGTGACGATACCGGCAGCAGAACCGATGATCAGCAGCGACCCTCCCACCCCGACGGCATAAGTCAGCAGCATCCATTCACTCACCGACATACCTATATTGGCTTTAAGCAGTGCAGCGGTTAACGGCACGTTATCGATTAACGCCGAGGTAGCGCCCATCACGTAGTTGGCCACCAGTGGCGGGAACACCTGGTACAGGTACAGCAATGAGTGCAGGGCTTCGATGTGTTCCAGCATACCCACCAAAAGCAGCACGCCGAGGAAGAACAGCAGCGTATCAAACTCTATATAGCGGATGTAATCCATAATCGGGTCCTGATCGTCATCTTCACCCATGTGGTTGGCTACTAAAAACATGATCGCCATGCCGGCGAGGAAGGTGAGCATGGGGGGAATGGCAAATAGCACGTTTAAGATCAGCGTTGAAATAATGGTGCTTAAGAAAATACCGGCGATCACGTAGTCGATGGTGTTGGTGGCATAGGTTGTTTTACGAATTTTGACGTTACCGGTCATCCCTATACTCAGTAATCCGGTAAGTACCATGACAGCCAGAAACGAAGGCACCAGCAGCCAGAACAGCTGGGTAATGGTGACTTTCTTCTGCATGAAGATCATCAGTGTGGTGACGTCACCGGTAATCAGCGACACACCGCCGGAATTGACTGCAAAGACAACCAGTACCGAAAAACGCATAGTTTGGTTAAAGGGCAGTCCCAACGATAGCACCATGGCAATTGAAACCAGCGTGGCGGTGATATTGTCGGCCAGCGAGGAGAAGCAAAAGCTAAACAGGGCTGTGATCAACATCAGCTTTTTCAGCGAAATGTGGGTCGGCATAACCAGGTTGAGCATATTGGCTATCAGGCCCTTGCGGTTTAAGTAGGCAACAAAAGTCATCGCCGCCACCAGGAATAACCAGAGAGTGGATATTTCGGTAATGTTATGCAATAAACTTTCGTTGACCGCCTCGGTAGAGGCCGGATTGTCGGCAGTGATAAAAAGGATCATCCAGGCCAGTGTGCCAAAAAATAATGTGATCTTTGCCTTGTTGATGTGCAGCACTTCTTCGAACATCACACCAAGTAGAGCCAGGGCGGCCAGAGTAATAAGAATGGTATCTATCATGAGGGGGGGATTCCGCAATTTCAGTGACCGTATTTTACGGCGAAGGCCTCGCCAGTAAAGGGCTAAACGGTGAATGAGCGGTGTCAGGCGTTAATAGTTAATATTCATTTGGATAATAAAAGACTTTGGTCTTACGACTAAAGCGCTTATTGCAACTGAGTTTAGTTACATCTGCATTAAGGCGGTTGCGTGAGGAGCTTTGTTTTTGAAAAACATATATATACCCTTGGTTGCTAAGAGCCGATCTGCCTGTCATTATTGTATTAACGCCATGGTCGCAAATTAAATGGAATTGAGTTATGGATAACGGTGTTGGTAATAAGTACCTTTGGCTAATTGAGTTACTCGCGTTTTGGCAAGGGCGAGTAAATAGTCAGGATCTGTGTAATGTATATGGTATTAGTACTACTCAGGCTAAAAAGTACATTTCAGACTACAAAATTTTCTACCCATCTAATATTGTCTACGATAAAAGTGTTAAAGCGCATATTCCTGATAATGTGCTCAAATGTGAATTAATCAGTGGTGATGTGAATGAGTATCTGGACTGGCTGAATACTCAAAATGATCAGGCTGAAGTGTTTTATAACAGTATTACCCATGCCGAATTGCGGTTACCACCAAGACATACCTCCCCCGAAATTATGCGTGGGCTGATTACTGCAATCAGACATCAGCGCCGAATTGATGTGGAATACCTCTCGCTAAGTAAAACTTCGGCTGAAGGGAGAGTGATACAGCCACATACTTTTGTTAAAACAGGTTTGCGCTGGCATTTACGCGGATACTGCGAGTATCGTTGTGAATATCGTGACTTTGTTTTAAGCCGATTCAGAGGAGCCCCTTTTTTATTGGGTGCGGCTACCCACACCCGAACAAAGGATGAGGGCTGGAACACCAATATAATAATACGACTTCAACCCGATCCTCGTTTTACACCGGACCAAAAAACTATTATTGAGCAGGATTACCAAATGCAAAATGGTGAGCTCCTAATAACAACTAAAGCCGCCCTGGCTCAATATGTTATTCAGGGCATGCAGGTACGTACCGATTCCCTGGCAAAAACACCTCAACAGCAACAGTTAGTATTGGTAAACGAAGATGACCTGAACCCCTGGTTATTTGCCAGCTAACTTTGAGAACAATGCTGAACCGGTCAAGTTGGTTTACTGGTTTTATTTACGGGATTGTGAACGAGATTATGATGTGAAAAAGTAACTAGAAATCGATTCACTCACCAGACAGGATTGAGAATGGAAAATGACTTCCCTCCCTATTTTAAATATTGGGGAAAAGCCAAAAAAGACAGTGAACAACCAGGAGCTGATTATCACCTGTTGCCCTATCACTGTTTGGATGTGGCGGCGGTGTGTTATGAGTGGCTAGATGCTGATACTAAACTGTCTGGGGAATTAAGCGATTATCTGGCAATCCCCAGAGCGCAGTTTACATCGCTGATGAGTTTATTCATGGCGATGCATGACCTGGGAAAGTTTGCATCCGCCTTCCAGGCTTTATTTTCAAACGATTCATCGAAACTCATATTACCAAATAGTCGGAAGTGTTACGACGGTAGGCACTATCGCCATGACAGGCTGGGTACTTGGTTTTGGCGAAAACTGCGCCAACAAATCAGTGAACAATGTACTGAAGGGAAAGGGTTAAATAGAAGACAGCAAAAGTATTTAGCAAAGCCCTTAAATATTATCATGGATTGTATGTTGGGGCATCATGGTGTGCCGGTAGAGCTTGATGAGCCGGGAATTGAAGGGTTTACGGAAAGCCAAAACCTTAGTGCTTCAGAAGCATTTACCTTAGATCTAATCACACTGTTTCAACCGGAGTTTACTGAGGTCATGATCCAAAATGACTCAGAATGGCTTGCAAAGCTAAAGCAAGTCAGTTGGCACATTGCAGGTATAGCAGTGCTTTGTGACTGGATAGGCTCAGATCAAGTCGATTTTCCCTATGTTTCAGACGAGATGCCGCTAGACATTTATTGGCAAACGGCCAGAAAGCAAGCCAAAAAGGCACTTGAGAATAAGCAACTCATTCGGTCATTCAACGTTGCACCTTTCCTTTCAGTTGAAAGTAGCTTTGGTTTTAGTCCTACACCATTACAGAGTTGGGCTGAGAAAGTAGAGATCACAGATACTCCACAGCTATTCATACTCGAAGACGTAACTGGGGCGGGTAAGACAGAAGCAGCGCTCACATTAACTCACCGGCTTATGCAAAAAGGTGTGGCGAGCGGCTTCTATTTTGGGTTGCCCACAATGGCTACGTCCAATGCTATGTATAAACGGGTGGCCGAACATTACCTAAGTATGTATGAATCTGTGGCTAAAAAGCCCAGTATTATTTTGGCTCATGGTGCTCGAGATATGAACCCACTCTTTCAGCAAACAGTCATTACCTCAGGCAAAGATAACTCTGGTTACAACGCAGAAGACAAAACAGCGCTTGCAGAATGTCATCGCTGGCTTGCCGATTCTCGTAAAAAAGCGCTGCTTGCACCTGTTGGTGTTGGCACCATTGATCAGGCACTTCTGGCGGTGTTACCCAAAAGGCATCAATCCCTCAGGCTTTTAGGCCTACATAATAAAGTAATAATTTTTGATGAGGTCCATGCGGCAGACGAATATATGTTTGAACTGCTGGAAGGATTACTAAAGCTGCATTTGCATCAGGGCGGTAGTGTTATTTTACTAACGGCCACATTACCCTTCAAGCAGCGTAAGAAGCTGGTAGAAATATGGCAAACGGCATCAGGGAACCAAGTGATTTTGCCTAAGAAAACCAGTTTCTCTGATTTTCCTCTTGCCACTCACGTTGCGCCCGGAACAGAAAATCCGGTGCAAGAACATACGATGCCAAGTCGGGAAGCAGTGAGTAGAGATGTAACGGTGACCTTTCTCCATGATCAAGTGAGTTGTATTGAGCGCATTATCAACACCATAGAAAGCGGACACTGCGTAGTATGGGTGCGTAATTCTGTCGATGATGCTTTAGCCGCTCACTCAGTACTGTCTGTTCAGATGAGTAACCCTGATGATTGTATATTATTTCATAGCCGGTTCACCCTAAATGATAGAAATACTATTGAAGCAAAGGTGTTGAATGTATTCGGTAAGCATGCTGAAGCAGGCTCTCGAGCAGGTAAAGTGTTGATAGCGACTCAGGTTTTTCAGGAAAGTTTGGATGCAGACTGTGATCTAATGATTTCTGATATTTGCCCAATTGATGATTTGATTCAGCGAGCCGGGCGATTACATCGTCATTCCCGAGATAAATTTGGCAAATTTACTCCGAATAAATCAGATCAGCGAGGACAACCTGAATTAATTGTGCATGCTCCAAATTGGACTGATAACCCGAGTGAAGAGTGGGTAAGAAAAGATTTCAGAAATACCAGCTATGTATACCCATCTGCAGGCAGACTATGGCTTGGCATGAGAGAGTTGCTGAAATTAGGCTCCATGCGTATGCCGCAGGATGCCAGAAAGTTAATCGAAGCGGTATATAGCGATGAAGGAAGAGAGCAAATCCCTGCTAGTTTAATTGCCCAAGAACAACAGGTTATCGGCGATGAAAGAGCGAGAGAAAATCAAGCATTCGCCAGAAAGCTCAACTGGGAAACGGGATATCAAATAACGAATCGTGGGCGCTGGGAAGAAGATGAGGTTGAAATTAATACCCGGCTAAGTGAACGGGAAGAAGTGCAGGTGGTATTGCTAAATCTAGATAAGCAGGGCCAGTTAAATTTTTGGTGCGAGCATAAACAGCATGCAATACAGCTAAGCACATTAAAACTTGCAAGAAATAAGTACGCAGACAATTTAAGCCCTGTGCCGGAAAACTATCAGGCACAACTGGAACAATTACAAACGAAATACCCTGCGCTTAAATTTACACAATGTTGGATACCAGAACAGGATGAGCGGTTTGGTTACTCTCCTGTATCTGGTTTTAATCAAAAAATAATCAAGGAAGGGTTATGAACTTACTTAAAGATCCTTGGCTGATATTTAAGGTTCAACAACCAGACGGAAGTCTTGTTGAACAAACGTTGCCGATAACAGCCATTACAAAACCAGAAGTCATCGACTTCGCGCTACCCAGAGCCGATTTTCAGGGCGCAGCCTATCAGTTTGTGATTGGGCTATTGCAAACCTGTTTCGCGCCTGATGATGAATTCGAATGGGAAGATAACTATCTTGAACCACCGACAGAAGAAGTGCTTCAAAAAGCATTTTCAAAAGCAGAACACGCATTCAATGCCATAGGTGATGGCCCTTTGTTTATGCAAGACTTTGACTGCTTAGATGATGCAAAGCCAACCTCAATTTCGGGTTTACTCATCGAAGCGCCAGGTGGAAATGGCTTGAAGCTGAATACCGATCACTTTGTTAAAAGAGGGATTGGTGAGGCCATGTCTTTGCCTTTGGCGGTTTTGGCGCTTTTTACTCTGCAGATAAATGCCCCTAGCGGCGGGCAGGGGCATCGTACCGGTCTTCGCGGTGGTGGCCCTTTAACTACGCTAGTGATGCCGCAGCAAGAACGCGCTCCGCTTTGGCGGAAGCTTTGGTTCAACATTACGCCAAAAAATGACAGTGACTCCGAGCCAGATTTTGATAGCGATACATTATTCCCGTGGTTAGGTAAAACTCGAGTAAGTGCAAAGAAAGGGAGCGAAACTTATCAAAAAGATGTACACCCACTACATATGTTCTGGGCGATGCCAAGACGCATAAGACTGATAGTCGAAGATGTTGCTGGCGAATGCAGTCTTACCGGGAAGTCTTGTAGCCAGTTGGTGAAACTGTATAAGACTCAGAATTATGGTGCCAATTATGCGGGATCGTGGTCACATCCTCTTACACCCTACAAACGTGACTTAAAAAAGCCGGATCAGGAAGATTTGTCGATCAAAGGCCAGCCTGGGGGAATTACCTATAAGATCTGGGATGTACTCACGCTAACGGGCTCCCCCGATGGTGGCAAAACTCAGCAGATGTGTGCGAGAGTAGTTCGGTCTTTTAATAATCTGGTTAACGATGACATTTTAGAAGATGTAACGGCACAAGCCCGGTTATGGGTATTTGGCTACGACATGGACAACATGAAAGCACGTGGATGGTATTCAGAAATCATGCCGCTTTATCAGGTTCCATCGGCTAAGCAACAACATATTCTTGGCCATATTAAAGAACTTCAGAGTATAGCGAATGATGCTCTTTGGCATTGTCGCAGCCAGATTAAAGCGGCGTGGTTTGATAAACCTGGTGATGCAAAAGGTGATTTTAGTTTTATTGATACCGCCTTTTGGCAACAAACCCAATCTGCATTCTTCGCGGCCGTGCAGCAGTTGATGAGTAGTGACTCCCTATATTTAACTTCAATGGAAGCAAAACAATGGCTGTTCACTCTTAGGAATGTTGCGTTGTCTTTATTCGATGAATATGCGCTGTCTGAATTAGGCTCCGAACGTTCTATGGCGAAGCGAATTGGAGCAAGGAAAAGCCTGTTAAAAGGGCTGTACTCAAAATCATTCAAAAATTTTGAAAAGGAGCATCAAATTGAGCCAATTAAGGAGGCAAAGTAATGGATAAAGAGCTACTTCAACGTGGGATGACAACTGCGCTCCGCTGGTGGAAATCTATGTATGCCAGTACCGGTGAGTTGAAAAAAGAGGGTATCCAGGCTGCCCCCACCGCTTGGAAAGCCGAACTAAAAAGAGCTGAATCTATTGACGCGGTGTTGCTTTCACAGGGATTTAGATCGCTCTGGCTATCGTTGAGTAAAGAAATAACCGAAGGCCACGAAAAGCAGGTGAGTCAAGACATGCTTTGTTGGGCAGTGGTTGCAGGTGCACTCGTTTCTGTATCAGAAAACCATGCCGAGAGCTTTGCTAAATTAGCCGGGAGGAAGGGCGATGGGGATAAACCTGTGGTAAGCGAAATGCGTTTCGCTCAATTACAACAGGCACAAACACCAGAAGAGTTTTTACGCCGAATTAGACGAATCTTAAAACAGCTAAATGGCAAGGTATCAGTGGCGCAGTTAGCCAAAGATAGCTGCAATTGGTATCAGGAACTAACGTCAAATTACCCCAGACAAGCTGACAAACGCATAGCGGTGCGCTGGGCAATGGATTACTACCAGGCAAACTAATCAAAAGCGCCTGAATAACTATTTTTTGAAAAAGGATTAATCACATGAGCAAATTTATTCAACTTCACTTACTAACTTCATATGCACCGTCAAACTTAAACCGTGATGACCTAGGACGCCCTAAAACAGCAAAAATGGGCGGGTTTGATCGATTACGTGTGAGCTCACAGAGTTTAAAAAGAAACTGGCGTGTGTCTGAGCTGTTTGAAGAAGCCATGCTAGGCGAGATCGGTGTTCGTACAAAAAAGCTCGGTGAAGAAGTTTTTAACACCTTGGTCGCCGGTGGCGTAAAAGAGAAGCAAGCAACATCATGGGCATCAACTATTGCAGGTGTTTTTGGCAAGGTTAAGAAAGACAAGCCATTAGAAATTGAGCAACTTGCGCATATTAGTACCGCTGAAAAACAAGCTGTTATTGCATTAGCAGAGCTGATTTGCAATGAGCAACGAGAGCCAAGCACGGATGAATTGAAATTGCTAAAAGCAGATCGTACATCGGTCGATATTGCCCTATTCGGCAGAATGCTGGCATCTAGTCCGGAGTTCAATGTAGAAGCGGCTTGTCAGGTTGCCCATTCAATCAGTGTTCATAAAGTACTGGTGGAAGATGATTACTTTACCGCGGTAGATGATTTAAACGACGGTAAAACAGATACTGGTTCAGCCCACATAGGTGAAGCTAATTTTGCGGCGGCATTGTTCTATAGCTATATCTGCATTAACAAATCGCAACTCATCGAAAATCTTGGTGGTAATGAAGCCTTGGCCGACAACGCCTTAAAAGCACTGACCGAAGCAGCAGTAAAAGTTTCTCCCAAAGGCAAGCAAAACAGTTTTGCTTCTCGAGCCTATGCCAGTTATGTCATGGCTGAATTGGGTGAACAACAACCACGTTCATTGTCAGTATCATACCTTAAGCCGATTCAGGACGAAGATATGGCCGAAGCGGCAATTGCCGCAATAGAAAAACAGGCCGCTAATTTTGACGCGGTATATGGCAAGTGTTCAGATGCGCGTTACACAATTAACGCTGTGAAGGGCGAAGGTACATTAAACGAATTACTAGATTTCGTTGCAAAGTAACTGGAGCGTAACAATGAAAGAATATCTAGTCTTTCGGCTTTATGGACCAATGGCGAGTTGGGGCGTACCAGCAGTAGGAGGCGATAGAGCCACTGCAATTGCACCCGCGCGTTCAGCACTTTTAGGCTTGCTCGGTGCCGCATTGGGGATCACCAGGGATAATGCAGCGAAACTAGAAGCGCTTCAGCAAAGTGTTTCTTTTGGTGTTAAGCAATGCGTACCGAGTTCAATATTGCGTGATTATCATACGGCGCAGGTGCCGTCAGAGAAAAGAGGGGTTACCCATTTAACCCGCAAGAGCGAGTTAAGTGAAGCAAAGCTGAATACGGTGTTATCCAGTCGAGATTACCGTTGCGATGGACTATGGATAGTGGCAGTTTGGTTAAGGGCAGACACTCAAGTAACGCTCTCAGCCATAAAATACGCGCTGGAAAAACCGGCATTTCCTCTTTACTTGGGTCGTAAATCTTGTCCACTCGGTTTACCTCTTTCACCTAAAACGTTTGAAACTGAGACGCTGCAGCAAGCTTTAGATACCGATTTTCCTCCTGTTGTTTCAGAACAATCAGACAAATATTGGTTTGGTGCTAACGGTTTTGTAACTTACTTTTGGGAAGGTGCTACGACGGAATTTGACGATGAACTCACTCAGTCTTATCAGCCTTGGGATGAGCCTGTGCATCGAGGACGATGGCAGTTCAAGCAGCGAACTATGCATCAATTAACATTGCGGGAGGCTAAATAATGTTTTTATCAAAAGTCACAATGATTTCGAGCCCGCAAACTACCCACGAGTTAGCAAAGCTTCAGCGCAACGGAGTGTACGCGTCACACCAGTTAATTTGGCAGTTGTTTTCAAAAGATACAGAAAGATCGTTTCTGTATCGGGAAGAAATGGGGGCAACGGGCATGCCGGAATTTTATGTTTTATCCGAAACTGAACCGCAAGCAAGCTTACCTGTCTTTTCGTGTGCAACAAAAGTATTTGAGCCTAAATTGCACAAGGGGCAGCGGCTGCTATTCAAGCTGAGAGTTAATCCTACAATTTGTGTAAAAAGTGAGGATGGAAAGCAACGCCGCCATGATGTGATGATGCAGGCGAAGTATAACGTTAAAGACGAACAAACGGATGCGCAAACGCTAAAGATGCATATGGAACAGGCTGCGATTAACTGGTTGAACAACGAGAAAAGGTTGGATGAATGGGGCATTACTCTAGATTTCCAACCGTCCATTGATGGCTATACCCAGCACAAGGTTCAGAAAAAACGTCATCAGATACAGTTTTCAAGCGTTGATTATCAGGGCATGTTAACCGTTCAAGACCCACTAAAGTTCATTAATCAATACGCCAAGGGATTTGGCAGAGCCAAAGGAATGGGCTGCGGATTGATGATGATAAAACGAGCGTAAAAAACTAAACAGGGACGTTTATGAAACCCAAACTTCAAGTACTGGAACAAACTATTACTACCATGACCAAAGAAGGTCTGGAGTATATTTGTATTACAGATATTGCGAAATATAAAAATTCTGCTCGTTCTGATGATCTTATTCGAAACTGGATGAGAAATCGCAATACAATCGAGTTTTTGGGAATTTGGGAGCAGCTAAATAATGAGGGTTTTAATCCCGTGGAATTCGACGGGTTTAAACAAGAGGCAGGGTTGAATAGTTTCACGCTAACGCCCAAACAGTGGATAGAGAAAACTAATGCGATTGGTCTCATCTCAAAGGCCGGGCGCTATGGCGGAACCTATGCACAAAAAGACATTGCTTTTGAGTTTGCCAGTTGGATTTCAGTTGAGTTTAAACTCTATTTGATTAAAGAGTTCCAACGGTTAAAAGAACAAGAGTTCGAACAACTTGGCTGGGATATTCGCCGCAATCTCGCAAAAGTGAATTACCTGATCCATACCGATGCGGTAAAAGAGCACCTCGTTCCGGAAACGCTCAATAACCAACAAATAGCCTGTGTATACGCCAACGAAGCTGATTTATTAAATGTGGCACTTTTTGGTGTTACGGCTAAGCAATGGCGCGATGAAAACCCTCAGCTCAGCGGCAATATGCGTGATCACGCCAATATTCATCAATTGGTCTGTCTGGCGAACATGGAATCCATGAATGCCCATTTTATTCAACAAGGCATTAAGCAATCTGAACGGATTGTAAAATTGAATCAATTAGCCATTCAGCAAATGCAGGTACTAATTGCAGCCAATACCGCCAAGCATCCTTTATTAAAGGAGTAAACATGGCTTTTATCCCACTGAAACCTATCCCCATTAAAGATCGCAATTCTATGATTTTTGTTGGTATGGGGCGAATCGATGTTAAGGACGGTGCGTTTGTCGTAATCGATGAGGTAAATGGTGAGCGGATGCACATTCCGGTGGGTTCGGTTGTGTGTATCATGCTTGAACCTGGCACGCGAGTCTCCCATGCGGCAGTAAAGCTGGCAGCTCAGGTTGGTACATTGTTAATTTGGGTTGGCGAGGCGGGTGTAAGGTTATATGCCGCAGGCCAACCCGGTGGAGCACGTTCAGACAAGTTGTTGTATCAGGCAAAACTCGCATTAGATGAAAATTTGCGACTAAAAGTGGTACGTAAGATGTTCGAACTACGCTTTGGTGAGCCAGCTCCAGAACGTCGAAGTGTTGATCAGTTACGCGGTATCGAAGGGGCGCGCGTTAGAAAAACCTATGAATTACTTGCAAAGCAATATGGGGTGGAGTGGCGAGGCCGCAGGTATGATCCCAAAGACTGGGAAAAAGGCGATGTCGTTAATCAATGCATCAGTGCAGCAACCTCTTGTTTATACGGTGTAACAGAAGCGGCGATTTTGGCGGCGGGATATGCCCCCGCTATTGGTTTTATTCATTCAGGTAAGCCTTTATCCTTCGTTTATGATATTGCTGACATCATCAAATTCGAATCTGTTGTACCTGAAGCGTTCAAGATAGCTTCAAAACATCCCCGTAGCCCTGATAGGGAAGTGCGCATAGCCTGCCGCAATATTTTTCGCGAAACCAAGTTACTAAACCGCCTTATTCCATTAATAGAAGAAGTGTTGAGTGCCGGAGAAATTACGCCTCCCGAGGCGCCTGAAGATAGTCAGCCTCCAGCGATACCCGAACCTCAAAGCATTGGTAACGAAGGTCATCGAACGGGATAGATTATGGCAATGATTACTGTAGTGACAGAAACGGTGCCACCAAGGTTGAGAGGGCGCTTAGCGGTGTGGCTGTTAGAGGTGCGGGCGGGTGTTTATGTTGGCAATGTTTCGAGGCGAATTCGAGAGATGATCTGGTTTCAGGTTACCGAACTCGCTGAAGACGGCAATGTGGTTATGGCGTGGTCAACAAACAACGAGTCTGGCTTTGAATTTCAAACCTATGGTGAAAATAGGCGAGAACCTATTGACGTTGATGGGCTCAGACTTGTGCGTTTTTTACCTGCTGATTCTGAATGATTTTAGATTAAGTTTGATCTTTAAAAATCTGGTAGATTTTTCAATTTGATTATTTTCTTTATAGATCAATTGTCTATAATTGGAGTGTTCCCCGTGCCCACGGGGATGAACCGGCATAGTGGTTATTGGTGGCTTGCCGGTTGGCGTGTTCCCCGTGCCCACGGGGATGAACCGGTAGTAGAGGCATACCCTAAAGCCGTTTTAGTGTGTTCCCCGTGCCCACGGGGATGAACCGGATGTGCTGCCCAGGTATGGCGTTGCTGTCGAGTGTTCCCCGTGCCCACGGGGATGAACCGAAAGCGCACTTGATGAGGATGAATCCGATATGGTGTTCCCCGTGCCCACGGGGATGAACCGGTTATCGGGCACTTAGGATTGCACGCACTGAGGTGTTCCCCGTGCCCACGGGGATGAACCGAGAGCGGCTTCTTTAAACTGGCCGAGACATTAGTGTTCCCCGTGCCCACGGGGATGAACCGAGGATTGAACGTGACAACAATGACGGAAGATCGTGTTCCCCGTGCCCACGGGGATGAACCGCGGCCGCAAAGCTCCCGCAAATCCGCTTCAAAGTGTTCCCCGTGCCCACGGGGATGAACCGCCATAGTTCGGCTATTGGTTTCATTTTTCTAAGTGTTCCCCGTGCCCACGGGGATGAACCGCGAATGCATATAAAGATGGCATGAGCGACGACGTGTTCCCCGTGCCCACGGGGATGAACCGGATATCCAGTACGAGACATTCAGCGGAATAGAGTGTTCCCCGTGCCCACGGGGATGAACCGAATACCAGGGCATTGCAACCAGCCAGCAATACGTGTTCCCCGTGCCCACGGGGATGAACCGTTATACATCTTTGCCGCAGTGGTAAATAATACGTGTTCCCCGTGCCCACGGGGATGAACCGAGTCGGAGCGCGTTGCCGCGCGGATCTCTGCTGTGTTCCCCGTGCCCACGGGGATGAACCGCAGGGTTGCTATTTTGATGCGTTCTCCATCGAGTGTTCCCCGTGCCCACGGGGATGAACCGCATATCGCTGCACTCTTTGCTGTACACTTCCAGTGTTCCCCGTGCCCACGGGGATGAACCGTAACACCAGCCTTTGTCAGTCGCATTTTTAATGTGTTCCCCGTGCCCACGGGGATGAACCGCGCTTGAGTTAATGTATATGGGCCTTGATAGCGTGTTCCCCGTGCCCACGGGGATGAACCGAATCAAGCCGTCGACTGCGATGGTTTTACTTTGTGTTCCCCGTGCCCACGGGGATGAACCGGTTCTTCACCTTGTCTGGCCACTTCACTTTCTGTGTTCCCCGTGCCCACGGGGATGAACCGAATAACGTTAGTGCCGGGGCCGGTGAAGTTTAGTGTTCCCCGTGCCCACGGGGATGAACCGTGTATCTTCAGGCTTGCCCTTGTAGTTGTTTGGTGTTCCCCGTGCCCACGGGGATGAACCGGCGGGCGGATCCAGTTTGTTGGTTGTGGGTTGGTGTTCCCCGTGCCCACGGGGATGAACCGGCGCTTAGGAGTCCCTGTTAACCCTATGATTAGTGTTCCCCGTGCCCACGGGGATGAACCGGTTATCGGGCTTTACGCATTGCACGAACAGAGGTGTTCCCCGTGCCCACGGGGATGAACCGAAGACAAGCTTGATTACACCTACGGCGGTGCTGTGTTCCCCGTGCCCACGGGGATGAACCGCCGAAATACCAGGCAATACTTACCCAGCGTTTGTGTTCCCCGTGCCCACGGGGATGAACCGATTGCAGCAACGGGCATTCGTTGTGGTGCTTGGTGTTCCCCGTGCCCACGGGGATGAACCGCAATTTGCCAGCGGGCATAAAACAGAGAGGCAGTGTTCCCCGTGCCCACGGGGATGAACCGCCGGGCTACTTTCTCCCGTTCGTATTGCACAAGTGTTCCCCGTGCCCACGGGGATGAACCGCCATGCTTAAATTTGCTATGGAGCGGTCGGGTGTGTTCCCCGTGCCCACGGGGATGAACCGCAATGCAAAGTGTGCGGCGCGACAAGGCATAGGTGTTCCCCGTGCCCACGGGGATGAACCGTATTTCACCAAAGAGTTTGATGATTTCCTGGTGTGTTCCCCGTGCCCACGGGGATGAACCGCATGATGGTCGAGACGTGTTTAACCCGCTGGTGTGTTCCCCGTGCCCACGGGGATGAACCGCGATCGGTGAACTCACTGACCGCACTTTCCAGGTGTTCCCCGTGCCCACGGGGATGAACCGGTTCAGCACCATAATGTGGTATTGCTCTTTGTGTGTTCCCCGTGCCCACGGGGATGAACCGGCATAAAGCTTAACCAAAACACTAAGGGATGTGTGTTCCCCGTGCCCACGGGGATGAACCGTTAGCCGCTAAAAACTCAACCTGAACAACCAAGTGTTCCCCGTGCCCACGGGGATGAACCGACGGCTAACACGCCGAACCAACGACAGACAAGGTGTTCCCCGTGCCCACGGGGATGAACCGGTCTAATCCTTGCTGCTCTGTAATTTTCTTTTGTGTTCCCCGTGCCCACGGGGATGAACCGCTGCTGACTCAGAACGGGGATGCAAAACTCACGTGTTCCCCGTGCCCACGGGGATGAACCGCCTCGCACAATGTTCCGCCCGTACCGGGTAGGGTGTTCCCCGTGCCCACGGGGATGAACCGACCACTGGCAACCAGAGCATAAGCCACATGGAGTGTTCCCCGTGCCCACGGGGATGAACCGTCCATTGCCTTTGGTGATATGAGCAAATACGTGTGTTCCCCGTGCCCACGGGGATGAACCGCCCACGCACCGCACCAACACAGTGCAAATCAAACCAAGTGTTCCCCGTGCCCACGGGGATGAACCGCATGATTGTTTCTGATATTTTGGTATACCATCGTGTTCCCCGTGCCCACGGGGATGAACCGGGTTGTACCGTTTACAGGTAATCAGGCGAAATGTGTTCCCCGTGCCCACGGGGATGAACCGCCTCGCCTGGAGTTCGACACTCAAGAGCCGGAGTGTTCCCCGTGCCCACGGGGATGAACCGTCTCATTTGTCTCACCAGAGGATACGCGAGAAGTGTTCCCCGTGCCCACGGGGATGAACCGATTTCTTGCGATTTGGGAATATTCTTTACCTGGTGTTCCCCGTGCCCACGGGGATGAACCGCGTTGTTATGCTGTTCGCGCCAGATATCTGCCGTGTTCCCCGTGCCCACGGGGATGAACCGCCCGGTGTCTCTTGTATGATTTTACGGCGTGAGTGTTCCCCGTGCCCACGGGGATGAACCGACTGTACGACGGTAACACCGACATTGGTCGGGGTGTTCCCCGTGCCCACGGGGATGAACCGATGATCCCCGTTAACTGGGTGATGGAAGACGCGTGTTCCCCGTGCCCACGGGGATGAACCGCAACAGGAACAGGTAATACCGGATGGGTGGCCGTGTTCCCCGTGCCCACGGGGATGAACCGTTTGCAGTTATCAATGGTGATGTGCCGGCCAAGTGTTCCCCGTGCCCACGGGGATGAACCGTTCATAAACTCCCAGAGTCGGAGAGTCTGGTAGTGTTCCCCGTGCCCACGGGGATGAACCGTTTGTCTATAACGTCTGAAGTTTTCATAGTGTGTGTTCCCCGTGCCCACGGGGATGAACCGCATGCTGAAGAATATAAAGCTGTTGATTTACAGTGTTCCCCGTGCCCACGGGGATGAACCGGAACAGTGAGGACCACAGCATTGAAGCGTCCAGTGTTCCCCGTGCCCACGGGGATGAACCGCCATGACCCAAATGCCTGACTACTACGTGCATGTGTTCCCCGTGCCCACGGGGATGAACCGCCTTCCGGGTGTTATGTCGCAGCATTTCATGGGTGTTCCCCGTGCCCACGGGGATGAACCGGTATGTTGTGCGCCCGGCGTTAAAGTGCACCAGTGTTCCCCGTGCCCACGGGGATGAACCGGCAATCAGTGATTTTGAGGGTACAACGGCCGAGTGTTCCCCGTGCCCACGGGGATGAACCGCGAGCCGGTCACTGTTGAGATTGATGTCAATAGTGTTCCCCGTGCCCACGGGGATGAACCGGCATTATCTTTGTCTGAGAGTACGCCGGGCACGTGTTCCCCGTGCCCACGGGGATGAACCGCTTTCTGGAACCGTAGCGGTTAACTAGATCAAGTGTTCCCCGTGCCCACGGGGATGAACCGTCGGCTTGCTCAACTTCTTTGAGTAGTTCTGTGTGTTCCCCGTGCCCACGGGGATGAACCGGCTGGCGAATTGAAACCAGACACTTATTTAGCGTGTTCCCCGTGCCCACGGGGATGAACCCTCATCTGTAGCCCTATCGTTGCTGGAGTCGGCGTGTTCCCCGTGCCCACGGGGATGAACCGCATGATGGAACTAAACGGCATCATTAACTTTGGTGTTCCCCGTGCCCACGGGGATGAACCGTAAACTCGGTTGATGAATATCAATCCGATATTGTGTTCCCCGTGCCCACGGGGATGAACCGTTAAATGAGGAAGTCAGGCTCACCAAGGTTCAGTGTTCCCCGTGCCCACGGGGATGAACCGGCATTTATCCACGCCACGCCAGCCCGCCGCATGTGTTCCCCGTGCCCACGGGGATGAACCGTCTGACGAGCAATTCGCTACAACTGCCGAAATGTGTTCCCCGTGCCCACGGGGATGAACCGCTGGCAGATGTAGACGGAAATGCAATCAATAAGTGTTCCCCGTGCCCACGGGGATGAACCGCCACCCATACTACTGGTGTCAACGCTAATAGTGTGTTCCCTGCACCCGCGGGAATGAACCATGAGGTTTGTCGTACGTGAGATTACTTAGCATGTGTTCACATTGCCCATGCAAGAGGCTCATCATAAAGGGTCAGCTCATGACTTAATGTGCCCGGAGGCTATTCTTAAAACATTCAGGTTGAAATCCTTTAATCACTCTTAAGTCTGGGTTATGGTAAAGACAAGTAACTTATCTGATTGGCTGAAAGCAGGCTGTGTCCACGTTACCTCCTCCCGTTTGGGTACGCTCTGAAAACAACACCGGCGATGACGGAGACGCCGTGTGCTCCCCTGTGGCAATGACTCAACAGTATCCGGATGGACTGGTCTGTACAACACCTGTCTATATTCAAATTGGTAGTTACGCTGCCGAGCCTGGTTGGAAGCGTGGGCTTTTTTCAAAAGTCAGCGGGCGCATTGCATGGGGGCGAGAAAAACTGATCCGCCGCAACTAAATTATTGCACCCAGTCCATCTGATAACCGCGGCTTTTCTTGCGCTTCATTAGATCTTCAATCAGTGGCGTCAGAATCAGCTCCATGGCAAGCCCCATTTTGCCGCCGGGCACCACCAGTGTGTTGATGCGTGACATAAACGAGCCGTCAATCATTTGCAGCAGGTAAGGAAAGTCGACGTTTTTCATTTCACGGCGGAAACGCACCACCACAAAACTTTCGTCCTGCGTGGGAATTTCACGGGCGCTGAACGGGTTTGAGGTATCCACCGTGGGCACCCGTTGAAAGTTAATGTGGGTACGGGAAAATTGCGGCGTAATATAATGGAAGTAATCGTCCAGACCGCGCACAATACTGCTCATTACCGCTTCCCGGGAATGGCCCCGGTCGGTGGTATCGCGCACAATCTTCTGGATCCATTCCAGGTTAACAATGGGCACCATGCCCACCAGTAAATCCACATACTGAGACACATCAATGTCTTCGGTTTTTACGCCGCCATGTAAGCCTTCGTAAAACAGCAAGTCCGTATCATTAGGTAATTCCTGCCAGGGCGTAAAGGTACCGGGCATCTGATTAAATGGTACGGCATCATCAAAGGTGTGCAGGTACTGGCGAAACCGGCCAGTGCCATCTTCTGCATACTGGCTGAATAAGGTTTCGAGCAACGAGAAATCATTGGCTTTCGGACCGAAGTAGCTGATGTGGCGCCCCTGCTCCTGCGCTTTACGTATTTCTACTTCCATTTCCGGGCGGGTAAAGCGGTGGAAGCTATCGCCGCCAACGTACGCTGCATCAATTTTCAGGTTACGAAAAATATGCCGAATCGCATTGGTAGTGGTTGTGGTGCCGGAACCAGACGAACCGGTAATAGCAATAATGGGATGTTTTACCGACATGCGCACTCTTTTTGGGCTGATGGAGATCCTAAATGTCAGACTCTTGGTTGGTCTGTGTCAGATACTCAATAAGATAATCCCTATTTATAAGCTTGTGAGCGCCAATAATCAACCCTGATGCGAATCGGTGGCCTGCCCGGGAGGGAGTGATTTTCCGCAGTGAGGGCAGTACTGATAGGGGCTTGCGTGTTGATTGTGCTGATTATAGTCCTGTGCAATGTCGATCAATAAATTGGCCTGATCATCATCGAGGCCTAACGTCTCCCGCAACTGATTTAACCGGGATAACTCATGGGGAGAGAGGCTGCCATCAGCGATGACTTCCATTACATGCTTACGAAAGGTATCGCGCCGCAAGCGTAATTGCTCGGATAAACGGGAGGCCAGAATACCGGCTGGTAAAGCAAATATCCCTACCCCTAAAATAGTTATCGCACCGCTGAATATCTTGCCCATCGGCGTAATCGGCGTGACATCGCCGTAACCTACGGTGGTCAGCGTATTGATTGCCCACCAGAGTGCGGCCGGAATGCTGCCAAAGGCTTCAGGCTGGGCCCGTTGTTCAATGTAATACATGCCAGTGGCCGCCAGTACCATCACGATAACCAAAACCGATACCGCGGCTGCCAGTACGCGTAGCTCCTTACGAATAACGGTGTATAGCAGATTAACTGAACGGGAGTAACGACCGAGTTTTATCAGCCGGGTAAGCCGCAATAACCGTAAAATACGTAAATCAAAGGCGATGAACATGCTCAGGTAAAAAGGCAGTATCGCGGCTAGATCCACCAGTGCCATGGGCGTAAACATATAGCGTAAACGCTGCTGCCAGGATTTGCGGTATGGTGCCTGGCGATAACTGACGGTTTGCGGAGCGCTGGGGGCGCTCCATACCCGGGCTAAATACTCCAGCGTAAACACCACAACCGAAAACACTTCAAAAGCATACAGTTGAGGGTGCCATTGCTGGTGGAGTTCAGACACGGTAGACACCATAACCGCCACGGTATTGAGTAAAATGAGTAGGATTAAGAAAAGATCAAAGGCCCGGCTAACGTAATCGCCTTTACGATGAGGCTCAAGAATATGATAGATACGGTTGCGAATTGGCTGGTAGCTCATTAAAACTCCTCAGTACTCCTGTTTTACTCTACCCGCTAGCAATTATGTTGAGCAAGCCCGGCCGGGGAGAAGGCTTGAGCTATCACAATTTTTTGGTATTTAGCGAAACAGTGTAATTTTTCTGCGCTATGGAAGACTACCTGTATAACCCTCTCACTTACAGGATATATGATATGGAATTTTTAACGCAGCTTTTCGACAATACTTCACCCGCCCAGTTTGCCGTTGTGGGTGCATCGGTACTATTTGTGTGGTTTTTACCGGCCATGGTGGCAATGATGTTTAACCGTAAACAGGTAAAGTTAATTGCCCTGGCGTGTATACCGGCCGGATTTTCAATGATCGCCTGGGGCGGCGTAATGGTATGGGCATTCACAGGTAACATGGTTAACCGGTTTAATAAGAAGCCGGCAACCCAGGAGTAACTTACTGGTGTTTCAGGTAGAAAAAAGCCGCTCTGGTGAGCGGCTTGTTATTTTCTTACTCTAGTTGGCTAAACCAGCCTGTTCCCGCGCCATGGCCCGGTAGGCAATATCATTGCGGAAGTAAACATCTTTCCAGTCAATGGCTTTAACCAGCTGATAAGCTTGTTGTTGAGCTTCGGTAACACTGTTACCCAGCGCCGTGGCACAAAGCACGCGGCCACCGCTGGTAACAACTTCACCGTCTTGCAGCGCCGTGCCGGCATGAAAGACTTTGCCTTCCAGTTTCGCGGCTGCGTCTAAGCCCGAGATCACATCGCCTTTAGCATAATCGGCAGGATAGCCACCTGCAGCCAGCACTACGCCAACGGCAGCGCGGGAGTCGAAGTCAATCTCGATACCTGCCAGCTCACCGTCACAGGCTTTCAGGCATAAGGCCACCAGGTCTGACTGTAAGCGCAGCATGATAGGCTGGGTTTCAGGGTCGCCGAAGCGGCAGTTATATTCAATCACCTTAGGCGTGCCGTCAGCCATAATCATCAGGCCGGCATACAAAAAGCCGGTGTAGGGATACCCTTCTTCTGCCATGCCATTAACGGTGGGATAAATCACTTCATCCATAATCCGCTGGTGGATATCAGGCGTTACAACCGGTGCCGGTGAGTAAGCGCCCATTCCGCCCGTGTTAGGACCGGTATCACCGTCGCCCATACGCTTGTGATCCTGGCTGGTGGCAAACGCCGAAACGTTTTTACCATCGACCATCACAATGAAAGACGCTTCTTCGCCATCAAGAAATTCCTCGATAACCACGCGGCTACCGGCTTCACCAAAGGCGTTGCCGGCCAGCATGTCTTTAATGGCGTCTTCGGCTTCTTCGAGCGTCATGGCGACAATAACGCCTTTACCTGCGGCGAGGCCATCGGCCTTAACCACAATAGGCGCGCCTTTTTCGCGAACGTAAGCCAGCGCAGGCTCAATCTCTGTAAAGTTCTGGTAATCGGCGGTTGGGATTTTATGGCGTGCTAAAAAGTCTTTGGTAAAGGCTTTCGAGCCTTCCAGCTGTGCAGCACCTTTACTTGGGCCAAAAATCTTAAGGCCTTGTGCTTCAAAAGCGTCAACTACACCAATCACCAGCGGCGCTTCAGGACCTACAATCGTCAGTCCAATCCCATTTTCTTTGGCAAATACCACCAATGCCTCTACGTCTGTGGCAGAAATATCAACATTGGTTAAGCCTTTTTCGGTGGCTGTTCCGGCGTTACCCGGTGCAACAAATACGTCAGTTACACCAATCGATTGTGACGCTTTCCAGGCCAGCGCGTGTTCGCGGCCACCACCGCCAATTACAAGTACCTTCATTAAGAGTGTTCCGTAAAGTTATTCAGGTTTCATAAATTTTAGGGTCATTCGGTCACTTTCACCAATCGCCAGGTAGTGGGCTTGTTTCTCTTCGCCCAGACGCAGGCTTGGTGGCAATGTCCAAACACCTCGTGGATGATCTGCAGTGTCCATTGCGTTAGCGTTAATCTCGCTGCTTGCTACCAGCTTAAAGCCTGCCTTCTCTGCCATTTCAATGACATAAGATTGCTTCATGTAGCCAGATGACTCCATTTTATCGTCGGCATCAGACTCCGGTAAACGGTGGTCTACCACTCCCAGAATACCGCCGGGCTTGAGGGCTTTAAAAAACGTTTTCATGGCGTTGACTACGCCGTCTTTTTTATCGGCCATATACCAGTTGTGTACGTTGCGGAAGGTCAGCACGCGGTCAGCAGTGCCGGCTTTAGCCACTTCGAGGTTTACAATGGGATCGAAGGCTGTCAGCTCTACCGCGCTAAACGGTCCGTCGCTGGCCATTTTTTCTTTAAAGTTGGCGAGTAAACGATTGTAGTAGCTAGGGGAATTTTCCTGCACATAGAAGTGCGCCGCAACCAGTTTACCGTCTTCTTTTAGCAATGGTGCCAGGATATTTGAGTACCAACCACCACCGGGCAGGATTTCCACCACGGTCATGTCAGGCTGAACATCAAAGAAGCGCAGGGTTTGCTGGGGATGACGGTATTCGTCACGTAAGCGTGCCTGGCTTGAACGTGTATCGCTGGCTACTGCCTCAGCAATGGCATCGGCATTGGCTGTAAAAGCCGGTGTCGCCAGTAAGCTGGCAAGTAATAGAACCGCAGATTTACGCATTGGTATTTCCCTTCTGTCATTAACAACGTGTTGTTTATACTGCACTGCTCATCAGATCGTTTAATGAACAGGACTTTATTGCGCTAGCCTAACACAAAATTTTTACATTCGTGATGTCAGGCCAACGCAAAAACACGTTATACAGCGCGCTTAGTGACGGAAGTGACGCATACCGGTAAAGACCATGGCAATACCGTGCTCGTCAGCGGCGGCGATTACTTCGTCGTCGCGCATTGAGCCACCCGGCTGGATTACCGCTTTAATCCCGGCTTCTGCAGCGGCATCAATACCGTCGCGGAATGGGAAGAAGGCGTCGGAAGCCATTACCGAACCGGCGACTTCCAGCTTTTCATCTGCCGCTTTAATGCCGGCAATTTTGGCTGAGTAAACACGGCTCATCTGGCCTGCGCCCACCCCAATAGTCATACTGTCTTTACAGTAAACAATGGCATTGGATTTCACATATTTGGCTACTTTCCAGCAGAACATCAGGTCACGCAATTGCGCTTCAGTTGGCTGCACTTTAGACACCACTTTAAGGTCTTCCTGTTCAACCATGCCAAAGTCACGTTCCTGAATCAGCAAACCACCGTTAACACGCTTAAAGTCGTAACCGTCGGTTAACTGACCCATCCAGTCGCCGCAGACCAGCAGACGTACGTTTTTCTTGGTGGCCACAATATCAGCTGCCGCCTGAGAGACCGACGGGGCAATAATGACTTCTACAAACTGACGATCGACAATCGCTTGCGCAGTTGTAGCATCGAGTTCGCGGTTAAAGGCGATAATGCCGCCAAACGCCGAGGTGGGGTCTGTTTTGAATGCGCGGTCGTAAGCTTCAAGGATATTCTCGCCAAGTGCTACGCCACATGGGTTGGCGTGCTTAACAATAACGCAGGCCGGTTCAACGAATTCTTTAACACACTCTAAGGCAGCGTCGGTATCGGCGATGTTGTTGAACGACAACGCTTTGCCGTTTAACTGAGTCGCCGTAGCTACAGAGGCTTCCTGAACGTTATTTTCAACATAAAACGCCGCCGCCTGGTGGCTGTTTTCGCCGTAACGCAGATCCTGCTTTTTGCTGACCTGAATATTGTAAGTGCGCGGGAATTCGCTGTGATCGTGTTCGCAATCATCGGCACACTCGGTAGAGTCCAGACGTGCGCCGAAATAGTTAGCAATCATGCCGTCGTATTCGGCGGTATGTTCAAACGCTTTAATGGCTAAATCAAAACGGGTTTTGTAGGTCAGCGAGCCTGCGTTATCCAGCATTTCGCTTAATACACGAGGGTAGTCGCCGGCATTTACCACAATGGTGACATCCTTGTGGTTTTTCGCCGCGGCCCGCACCATAGTCGGTCCGCCAATATCGATATTCTCGATAGCGTCTTCTAATGTGCAGTCGTCTTTAGCCACTGTCGCCGCAAACGGATAGAGGTTAACGGCAACTAAATCGATAGGGCCAATGTTATTTTCTGCCATGACAGCTTCGTCGGTACCGCGACGGGCTAAAATGCCACCATGAATTTTAGGGTGCAGGGTTTTCACCCGGCCGTCCATGATCTCTGGGTGTCCAGTGTAGTTTGACACTTCAATGACGGGCAGTCCCTTGTCAGCGAGTAACTTGGCGGTGCCACCTGTCGACAGCAGTTCAACGCCTGCTTCGTGTAACGCTGTCGCGAACTCAACAATGCCGGTTTTGTCTGAAACGCTTAACAGTGCTCGTTTGATCGGTTTTGGTGTTTCCATAGTGGTATTTTGCTTCGATGAGGTTAATAACAATGGTGTGGGTGTCCGGAGTCTCTCATTTTATCCGCCATCGCTTCCGGAGCCGAGCGCGGCGGTTAAACAAAAAGAGCACCTAAAGGTGCTCTTATGTGGGCCAGGCCCGCAGGGCTTAGTTCATGCCATACTGCTTTAATTTCTTGCGCAGTGTGCCACGGTTGATGCCCATCATGATTGCTGCGCGGGTTTGGTTGCCGCGAGTGAAAGTCATAACTTCTTCCAGTAAAGGCGCTTCAACTTCGGCCAGTACCATTTCGTACAGGTTATCGATGTTGGTGTTATCTAACTGTTTCAGGTACTTGTTGACTGCTTGTTTAACAGAGTCACGCAGTGGTTTTTGTGCCTGAGTTTGTGACGGAGTAGTTACAGTAGTTGTAAAAGGAGAAGTTACATTTTGATCGAACATAATACTTTCTTGCTCTTTTGTTAATCAGTCTTAAGCTGCCGGTGAAATCTGTCGGGCCTCACCATCAGGCAGCACGTTGTTAAAATAGTGGTCAATGGCCTGCAGCTGCTCTTCGGCAGACTCCAGCGCATTAAACACTTTACGGAACTGACGATCCTTATCGTGCTCCATCAAATACCAACCCACATGTTTGCGGGCAATACGAACACCGTTTTCCGCGCCGTAAAAGGCATGAACCGCTGTTACGTGTTCTTTAAGCACCGAATGTTGTTCCATTAACGATGGTGGGGCCAGTAATTCACCGGTATTCAGATAGTGGGAGACTTCTCTGAATATCCACGGATTGCCCTGGGCACCGCGGCCAATCATTAACGCATCAGCTTCAGTATACTCAAGCACTTCCCTGGCTTTTTCTGGTGAGGTTATATCACCATTGGCAACTACCGGAATTGACACCGCCTGCTTTATTTGGCGGATGGTGTCGTACTCGGCAAAACCTTTGTACATACAGGCACGGGTTCGACCATGAACAGCCAGTGACTGAATGCCATTTTCCTGTGCAATGCGGGCAATCTTTACCCCATTGCGGTTGTCCGTGTCCCACCCTGTACGGATCTTCAGGGTGACGGGAACTGACACAGCGTTGACTACCGACCGAACAATGGATTCCACTAAATCCGGATACTGCAGCAATGCTGAACCTGCCAGCTTTTTATTCACTTTCTTGGCGGGGCACCCCATATTGATATCAATAATCTGAGCGCCGTTGGCAACATTAAATTGTGCTGCTTGTGCCATTAAGTCGGGATCGGCTCCGGCGATTTGCACAGAACGTATACCTGACTCCCCGCTGTGATCCATACGTTGCATGGATTTCGCTGTATTCCATACCCTTGGATTACTGCTCAGCATTTCCGATACAACCAAGCCTGCTCCGAGACGACGACAGAGCTGTCTGAAGGGCCTGTCTGTTACACCTGCCATAGGTGCTAACATTAGGTTGTTATCAAGTGTGTAAGTTCCAATTCGCATAAAAAACAACCTAACTTTGCGTAGAAAATAACCACCTGTCTGAAACGGGGCGCTAAGTGTACGCGTTTTCTGCAATCTTGAAAAGGCTAAAAATTACACAAAATTTGCGTGTGCACTATTGACAATGAGTTTTCGTTTTCATGTCAAAGTTGTGACATTGACATTTAAGACAGGTCAACCAGTATCGTCGATAATTAACCGTGCCGACGGCCTGAAATTCGTGCCCAATCTTCATCAATCGCGCTGACATCCAGAGTGAAGTCCCGGGCGTAAGCCTGTTCAATCCGCTCAACCTGCTCGGCAAGAATGCCGGAAAGTACCAGTAAGCCCTGTGCCTTACAGTAGCCGGTAATGACATCCTGTAACTCCAGCAACGGGCCGGACAAAATATTTGCCATAACGATATCGGCCTGCAGTGCCGGTTGGTCGGCGGGTAAATAAACGTTTAAACGGTCGGCCACATTATTGCGCTGAGCGTTATCCATGGAGGCTTGCAGAGCCTGAGGGTCGATATCAATACCAATGACCTCCCTGGCGCCAAGTTTTAATGCGGCGATGGCCAATATGCCGGAGCCACAGCCAAAATCGACCACGGTTTTACCGGCTACGTCTATGCCGTCGAGCCAGCGCAGGCATAAAGCGGTTGTTGGATGTGTACCGGTGCCAAACGCCAGGCCGGGGTCGAGCATTACGTTTACTGCATCAGGCTCTGGCACATCGCGCCAGCTGGGGCAAATCCATAAACGGTTGCCAAACTTCATGGGGTGGAAATTGTCCATCCACTCGCGCTCCCAGTCTTTATCTTCCAGCGGCTCAAGGCGGTATTTAAATGCTTTGCCCAGCACTTTGGCTTTTTCCAGTCGCTTAATAATGGCGGGCATGTCGTCTGCGGCGTCAAAGAGTCCGACGACCTGGGTGTCCGGCCATAGCATGACTTCACCTGGTTTAGGCTCATACATCGGCGTGTCTTTGGCATCGACAAAGGTAACGGCCTGAGCACCATTGGCGCTCATCATACCGCCTACTTGTTCAGCTAACTCGGCAGACGTATCGATTCGTAATTGTAACCAGGGCATGGGATCCTCAGCGCTAAAACAGAAAGACGCAATTTTAACAGGGATGGTAAGAATTGGTATCGGCGATTGCGCAGCATGGCGCTCGGTGCTGTTTTCATTTAAGGTAATTAGCATTTCGTCTCAATAATAACAAAGCGGCAATGACCGCCCGGAGAAAAATATGAAACAAAGGCTGATTAGCATTTTGCTCGTCTGTTTTATCGTGTCATGCGCCACGCAAACCCAACCTGTTTTCGACAATAAGTGGCTGGATGCGCCGGTTTCACAACAGGTGGCTGCAATAAAAAGCGGCGAATTAACGGCAGAAGCGCTGGTGTCTGGTTATCTGGCACGTATTGAATCTATCGATAAAAGCGGACCGTCTATTAACAGTGTGTTGTTAGTTAATCCGAATGCGTTGGCTGAGGCCAAAGCGAAAGATGCTGCGCTGGCTAGTGGTAACCCAACCGGCCCGCTGCACGGCATTCCGGTGTTACTTAAAGATAATATTGAAACCAGAGATATGCCGACCACCGCGGGTTCTCTGGCATTACTTAATAACAATACTCGTCGTGATTCGCCGCTGGTAGCCAGTTTGCGTGAAGCCGGAGCGATTATTCTGGGTAAAACCAACTTGTCGGAATGGGCTAACTTTCGTTCAGAGGACTCCATTAGCGGCTGGAGTGCGGTGGGTGGGTTAACCCGTAATCCTCACGTCCTTTCCCGTACAGCCTGTGGTTCGTCTTCGGGCTCCGGTGCCGCCATGGCGGCCGGGCTGGCGTCACTTGCGGTGGGAACCGAAACCAACGGGTCGATTATTTGCCCTTCTTCAATGAACGGTATTGTGGGCTTTAAACCCACGGTGGGGCTGATCCCACGTACGCATATTGTGCCGATTTCCGTGACACAGGATACCGCCGGGCCTATGGCTCGCTCGGTAGAAGACGCGGCGCTGATGGCCTCAGTCATGGCCGGTCAGGATGAGCATGATAAAGCCACATTGGCTGGAGCCCGGCCCGACGCCGGTATGCTTGCCGGGGTTAATGGCGATATCCAGGGCCTGAGAGTGGGTGTCATGCGGTATCGACAAGGTAACAATCCGGCCATTATCGCGGCTTTTGATGAAGCCGTGGCAAAATTAACCGCACTGGGAGCGCAGGTTGTTGACATTGAGAGCCTCGAGCAGCCGGATGATTTTTGGGAGAAATCCTACCTGGTGTTACTCGCCGAATTTAAAACCACGTTGAATGAGTATTTGCTGTCATCGCCTGCCAGTTTGCCGGTGGCAAACCTCGACGAGCTGATTGGCTTTAATCGCACCTCAACACGGGAAATGCAGTTATTTGACCAGTCTATTTTTGAAAAGTCGGCTGCAACTGAGGGGATGGCCGGTGAGGATTACCAGCAGGCGCTGGCCGTTGTCCGCACGGCTACCCGCGAACAAGGTATCGACAAACTGTTAAGTGAATACAATGTGGATGTGCTGGTGGGGCCGTCAAACAACCCGGCCTTTTTAATTGATGCGGTGTATGGCGATAACGCGCCTTCCGGTTATGTAGGCGTTGGTTACCTGGCTGCCATTGCTGGCTACCCGCATATCACTGTACCGCTGACCACGGTGAAAGATTTACCGGTGGGGTTGAGTGTGATTGGCGGACAGTGGCAGGATGCTCAGGTGCTCAATACCGGTCTGGCCTTTGAACGGGCCAATCAGTTTATTGCTACCCCGGCGTTTTTACCTAACCGGTTGCAGGCTGAATCGGTAAAAGGCATTGCATCGCCTTATCAACAGCCAGCTCAATAATGAAAAAGGCGACGTCACCAACGGTAACGTCGCCTTCTTAAATCTTTTGTTCTGCGTTTAGCCAGGCTTTTTCACCCACGCACTACACCAGCCGTTGGCATTGATTTGCTTGCCCGGGAAGATAGCACATGGACGCCATTCTGCGCCGGCATCACCCTGAATGTACATGCAGTTTGCACATTTTGAACCTTCCACAGTGGATTTGTGGGTGTATTTCAGGGCCTTTGCGGTGGCATCTTCTTCGCTCAGGTGTTCCTGAGCCTGCGCACGCAGGGCTACACCGCCTAATGTCATGCCAATTAGCGTGGTTCCGGAAAGTTTCAGAAAATCACGACGATTGACTGATTTCATAATAGTACTCCAAAAAAGTTAACGAGAATGATTCTTTTTTACTTCGGTCCCAAAATGCAAAAACCTGCCGAGGCAGGTTTTTATGGAATCGCACAGATTTATTAGTTTCTACTTATACAGGTTAAAAATGGATCTACCAACTGTAATTATTCATTCTATTGATCTGCATTAAAAAGCTGCAGCGGCTTGGGTGCACTGTCCGGTTTTGCATAGGCCATTTTGGCCACCGGTCTGGCCTGATGATAAGTATCCAGGCCGGTTATCGCTGCCAGCTCCAGGGCGGCGATATCCACGGTGCCATCCGCAGTGATCACAGACGGCTCAATTTGTACCTGCTGGATCCGGCCAATGACCAGCTCTGTGTTATTGGTCGGGATGGGCAGAATGTCTTCCAGCTTCAGCGCAATTCGCAGTGGACTCTCGGCCACAAACGGCGCCGCAAAGTCACTTTTCCACAGCGGTGTAAAGCCGGCTTCCTCAAATTCACTGACTGCAGGGTCGTAACGTGCAGAGGTTTGATGACCGCTGGCATAATGGCTAACCGGCAATGCATTAAGGGTAAAAAAGCCCGTTTGCTTAATATTGCCGAGGGTATCACGGATGACCGTGTGCGGACGCATAATCATGCCCATTAACGGCGGGTTAGCGCCAATATGCACCACCGAACTGACAATGGCCAGGTTGGTATGCTTGTGCTCGTTACAGGTGCCAACCAGATTCGCGCTTTTATAGCCGGATAAACTGTTGATAAAGTTAGCGCGAAAGCGCTGTGCCATGGCATCAATGCCGTCTGCATCAATGGTTTGTATACTCATTCGTTCTCCATTTCTGCACGGATATCAAGTTCGCCGTTACTGTCGTAAATAGACACCAGAATAGGCTGACAGCAAATCTGGCAGTCCACTACCAGGCTTTGGCCAATATCATTGATTTCGTCCACCTCGATATCGTTAATCGTCATGCAGTAGGGGCACTCAAAGGTGCTGGCCTTGGTTAAACTCATAGTACTTTGCCTGTAGTGGTTGCTCTTTATTGTTAGGCTATACGTACAAGCTGCACAGCTGGATTGAACAGGAGGACAGATAGTTGGCCAATCAGGTGAAAAAAGGGCGCTGTTGTTGTTGCGGACGAATCCACTGGCTGACCTTTCATCATCTTATTCCGCGTAAAATGCATCGCCGTAACTTCTTTAAAAAGCGCTACAGTAAAGCCGAACTCGCCGAGGGCGTCATGGTATGTCGCCAGTGCCATAATGGTATTCATCGCTTTTATGATGAGATGACCCTGGCCAAGACCCTGTCAACGCTTGAGCGGCTTAAAGCCGACCCTCCGCTTAGCGAATATTTTGCCTGGGTGGCTCGGCAAAAGATTGCGCCGGCGGGTGAGTCACAACAGTAGCAATTTATGTTAGATGCTGTATATTTATACATGTTATAGGTTCAGGATCTGCAATGCGAAAAACTCTCCCAGAACGGTATTACCTCGATCACTTTCATGAATTTTTGCAATTTTTCGAGGGCGCAAACCGGCCGTTAATTGATGCCAGTACCGCTACTTTTATTGAACACTTCCAGGCCCTGGACAGCGATGACCAGTGCCTGATAGTGCGTGCCGCCAACCGCAAATACCCTGTTGTTGTCACGAAAACCTTCGACTATGCAGAAGTTGACGCGCCGTTAATACGGTTAACCAGGCTACGTGAGTCGGGCTGGTTCACCAGTATGAGTCAGGGGGACAGTTATTCGCTGGGCCAGGCAATGACAAAGAGCGACCTGCTTGTGTTACTCAGGTGTAATGGGGGGCAGGCCAGCAGCACTTTACCGAAACAAGCGCTGATCGATGAGCTTGCCGGTGTGATGGCTCGTCAGCCGCTGGCTGTATTACCAGAGCTTGATGAGCAGTATTGGTTTCGCTCCTATGATCCCGCCCTCAACTATTTGTTGTTTTTATATTTTGGCCATACCAAAGGCCGCCTTAATCAATTTTCCATGCGGGATTTAGGGGTGATGCGCACTCGGCAGGATGTTAGCCAGCAACTGGCGCGTTTTGAAAGTCAGGATGCCGCCCGTGGTGCATTTTATTATGCGCGCCTGTTAACGGCTTTTAAGCAGCTCACTGACGAAGAGAAAGCGGCGTTTAGTCTGGATACTGAAATTGGGGTGTTTTGCCCGATTGGACAGGATTATAGGGACCGGCTGCTGTTTCAAATGGGCAGCTTCTGGCTCGGCGAGGATCCTCAAAAAGCGCTGAGCCTGTTGCAGCAGGCTGGCAGCGACCAGGCTCAGGAAAAATGGCTGCGGGAAAGTTATAAACTCGGCAACAAAGAGGCGGTGCAGAAAACGCTTGAGGCGATAATTGACGATCCGTCTTCCGACACCTTGCTGGCTTTTGCTGAAGATTTCTACGCCCGTAAATTTGATCGAAAACGGACTTCCACTTTAACCGATATGCTCCGTGACGCCACTCATGTGGTGCAACTCGATGATATTCACAATCAGTCTGTAGAGCACGGGGTTATTGGTTACTACCGGCGTCAGGGACTGGCGGCTTACCGGGCAGAAAATCAACCCTGGCGCATGTTATTCGGGCTATTGTTCTGGGATTGGTTATACGGTGAATGGGGGTTGGTGAGTGAGTTCGACCGTCGGCCGCAAGTGCTACGCTATAACGATTTTTACGCCCGCTTTGGCAGTGAAATTGAACAGCACCTTGATAAGTATTGTGCCAACACAGATACCCTACACCGCTATTTGCTTAAACAAGCCAGTGCCCATTATGGCAAAGTGAATAACATTTTTATGTGGCGTCAGGGCTTGCCGGACAGCCTGAAAATACTGCTTGATCATACAAATACAGACAACCTGCGTGAGTTTCTGGTGCTTATGTGTAAAGACTATGCCAGCCTGCGCGATGGCTTTCCGGATATTCTGGTTATTGAAAATGACACCCTGCGTTTTGAGGAAATCAAGGCACCGGGCGATCAACTGCGACGTAATCAACTGATTACCATTCAGCGCCTGAGGCAGTGTGGGTTTGAAGTGGGGATCACACAGGTTCAATGGTATCAGGATCCGATGCAGCCGTACGTGGTTGTAGACATCGAAACCACGGGTGGGCAGGCGGCGTACCATCGTATAACGGAAGTGGGTATGGTTAAGCTTATCGGTGGCGAAGAAGTGGCTCGCTGGCAGAGTCTTATTAACCCGCAGCGACATATCCCCTCCAGAATTACCCAGTTAACCGGCATCAGTGATGACATGGTGGCAGGTGCGCCGGTATTTGCTGAAGTGGCCGAGGATATTGAGGCATTTACTAAAGACAGTGTGTTTGTTGCCCATAACGTCAATTTTGACTATGGTTTTATAAAGCAAGAGTTTGCCCGTCTTGAACTGGAGTTTAAACGGCCGAAATTTTGTACCTGTGCACGGATGCGAAAAAGTTTTCCAGGACTCAAATCTTATGGTCTGGGCGCTTTGTCGGCGCATTTTGAAATCGCCCTGGAAAATCACCATCGTGCACTGGATGATGCATTAGCTGCCGCTGAACTATTACGGCTGATCCAGTGCACTGATAGCAGTCCGCAGAATTAATGTGAAAATAGACTTGGGTAAATAAACTAAAGTTTAATATAATTTTTAGTAAATTTTTTGATCTATTTTTAAACAATAGCCATACTATTAAGAACACTTACTAAGTGTGTATGCGTTCTTGCTGTTTAGCCCACTTAACGTGGGCTTTTTTATGCGTACGCGCCTGCGTTGCACCTATTTCCTCTCTCTGAATCACTGGATGCTAAATTTTGGTTAAAATGACCAGATTTTGGTTTTTGCTGTTTATCCAAAATCGAGCTTAAAATTAATTTTTAATTTAAGCTATTGATATTTAAAGGTTAAAAAAGTTGGCATCGTCGTTGCTCTATCTTAAGCAACTCTCTCCCGTAAATGGTAAAAAGGAAATAACGATGAAAACTTTCACTAAAGTAGTAATGATTGCAGGCTTAACTTTCGGTGCACTGTCAGCAGCTCAGGCAAATTCTCAATTTGTTGCAGCAGATGATGCGGTGACTTCAGAAATCTGTGTAGTCGCCGCCAATGGTAATAAAATGAAATTACACAAAGCGATTAAGGATGCAGGGTTAACCCGCGGTTTTGTAGAAGACAACGTTACTTGTAACGAGCTGCCAATTGTTGACTTTGTTGAGCAATATGGCGAAAACGTAGCGAAAATTAACCGTTACATTACCGCTGGTGATTACACAGGTACCCTAATCAGCCGCGCAAACTAAGATGGTTTGTTGGCAAAAAAGCCCCGTCGATAATTCGCGGGGCTTTTGTTTTTTGAGCTAATCCGGTTACCGAACCTGACTGGCCGGCACGCCGCCAATCCCCCAGTTGGCCTTGGGAATTTCAGTAATAATGACTCTCACCCGCTCCTTCGGTGCATCGATTGACCGGGAAATTGCCGCTGTTACTTCGCTGATCAACTGTGCTCGCTGTTCCTCAGTGCGACCTTCCAGAATTTCCAGATGTGCAATAGGCATGTTGTTCTCCTACACAAACTTCGCCGAAACAGAACCCAGGTCCTGATAGCGCACTGTGATGTTGTCGCCTTTATTTACGGCTACGGCTGCTGTAATGCCGCCCGTCATAATAAAGGTACCGGCAGGAATTTCTTCACCGCGCTCACCCAGCATATTAGCCAGCATGGCAACGCTTGAGGCCGGATGGCCAAGTACGGCAGCACCGGCGCCGAGCTCAACCACCTCGCCGTTAATTTCCATTACCACGCCAAGGGTTTTAAGATCCACATCCTCTACTTTTGCCATACGACCACCGGTAATAAAGCGGGTGGATGAGGCGTTATCGGCAACCACGCTGATAAGATCAAACTTAAAATTCTCGTAACGTGAGTCAATGACCTCTACCGCCGGAATAATAAAGTCGGTGGCCGCCAGCACATCACCAATGTGACAGCCAGGCCCTTTAAGCGGTGCCTTGGTTACAAAGGCCACTTCCGCCTCAATTTTAGGGTGAATAAGCTCATAGGTATCAATGTCACCGCCATCCGGCACCGAAAAATAGTCGGCCAAAAAGCCATAAACCGGCGTTTCCACGCCCATCTGCGCCATCTTAGCCCAGGAGGTGAGGCCCATTTTCATGCCAACAACCTTGTTGCCCCGGGCTTCTTTGCGACGGCGAATTTCCCACTGAATGTCGTAGGCGTCGTCGAAGGTCATGTCGGGGAAGTCATTGGTGACTTTGGTAATGTCATGAACGTTTAACTCGGCGTTTTCAATATGCTCCGCCAAAGAAAGCATCTGATCTTTTGTTAATGTGCGAGTGCTCACTTAGCACCTCCTTCCTGTTGTGCCAGTAAATCCAGGGCAACGTCTACAATCATATCTTCCTGGCCACCCACCATACGGCGGCGACCAAGCTCAACTAAAATATCCACGGTTTTGAGGCCGTATTTTTGTGCTGCCACTTCTGAGTGGCGCAAGAAACTTGAATACACACCGGCATAACCGAGTGCCAGGGTTTCCCGGTCTACCCGCACCGGGCGGTCCTGCAGAGGGCGAACAATATCGTCGGCCGCATCCATCAGTGCGTAAAGGTCGGTTCCGTGCTCCCAGCCCAGCTTGTCGGCGTTAGCAATAAACACTTCAAGGGGAGCATTACCCGCGCCTGCTCCCATGCCAGCCAGACTGGCGTCAATGCGATCGCAGCCTTCCTCTACGGCCACAATAGAATTGGCTACACCTAAACTCAGGTTGTGGTGGGCGTGAATGCCGGTTTCGGTAGCCGGGTCCAGCACATCCTTCACCGCGCGAAAGCGGTCGCGAATATCCTGCATGCCCATGGCACCGCCTGAATCCACCACGTAAATACAGGTTGCGCCGTAAGACTCCATCAGCTTCGCCTGCTCGGCCAGTCCAACCGGCGTTTGCATATGGCTCATCATCAAAAAGCCCACGGTATCCATTCCCAGTTTGCGGGCATGTTCAATATGCTGTTTAGACACATCAGCTTCGGTGCAGTGGGTGGCCACCCTCACAATCCGCGCGCCAGCGGCATAGGCATCGTCGAGATCCTCAATAGTGCCAATGCCGGGCAGGAGTAACGTGGCAATCTGGGTATGGGTCAGGACATCGGCGGCTGCCTCTATCCAGGCCAGATCGGTATGGGCACCAAAACCGTAGTTAAAGCTGGAGCCCTGCAGCCCGTCGCCATGGGCGACTTCAATACTGTCAACTTTGGCCGCATCCAGTGCCCGGGCGATATCCTGCACGTTTTGAATGGAATACTGATGGCGAATGGCATGACTGCCGTCGCGTAAGGTTACATCAGAGATATACAGTTTTTTACCAGGATTAAAGCTCATATTATGCGCCTCCTGTGAGTATTGATGTGGCCATGCGCTCGGCCGTCGCCATGGCCGCTGAGGTCATAATGTCGAGGTTACCGGCATAGGCCGGAAGGTAATGCGCAGCGCCTTCTACTTCCAGAAATACGGAAGTCTTCAAACCGCTGAAATTACCCAGCCCCGGAATATGCAGCGGCGCGTCAGCTGGAATATCATCAAACTGTACTTTTTGCTTAAGCCGGTAGCCCGGCACATAGCTTTGTACCGCTTTAGCCATTTCTTCTACCGATGCAGCGACTTTGGCTTTGTCAACCTGTTCAGAAAGCACATATACCGTATCGCGCATGATCATGGGCGGCTCGGCCGGGTTAAGAATAATAATGGCTTTGCCCTTATCGGCACCGCCCACTTGCTCAATGGCGCGAGCGGTAGTTTGAGTAAATTCATCTATGTTTGCCCGGGTGCCGGGACCGGCGGATTTACTCGATACACTGGCGACTATTTCGGCGTAATGCACCTTAGCCACCTGTTTAACCGCAGCCACCATGGGAATAGTTGCCTGGCCGCCGCAGGTGACCATATTCACGTTGGGCTGTTCAATGTGATCTTCGAGGTTAACCACCGGCACGCAGTAAGGGCCAATGGCTGCCGGGGTGAGATCCACCAGACGAATACCGGGTTTAGCGGTTTTTAACTTTTTATCGTTGATAAGGTGAGCACCGGCAGAGGTGGCATCAAACACAATGCCGATATCGTTAAACTCCGGCATATTGATCAGTCCGTCCACGCCCTCGTGGGTGGTGGCAACACCCATCCGCTGGGCGCGAGCCAGGCCGTCCGATTGCGGGTCTATGCCTACCATCACACTCATATTCAGATTGCTTGAGGTACGTAACACCTTGATCATCAGGTCGGTACCTATATTGCCGGAACCAATAATCGCCACATTCAGTTTATTACTCATAGCGGTTGCTCCTGTCAGGTGAAATACACACTGGCGGAGCCAATGCCGCCAATTTCAACGCGCATAAAATCACCGGCCTTAACCGGTTCCAGCGGTACCAGTGAGCCCGATAGAATGACTTCACCGGCTTTAAGCCCAATGCCAAACTCACCCAGTGTATTCGCCAGCCAGGTTACACAATTTACCGGAGAACCTAGCGCTGCAGCACCGGCGCCGGTGGAGAGAATTTTGCCGTTCTTTTCGACCACCATTCCGCAGGTCACCAGATCGACCTTATGAGGAGAAACGGCTTTGTCGCCGAGTACAAACAGGCCGCAGGAAGCGTTATCGGCAATGGTGTCTTCAATGGCGATTTGCCAGTTTTCAATACGGGAGTCGACCACTTCAAAGCACGGGATCACGCACTCGGTAGCGGCCAGCACATCGGCATTAGAGATGCCTGGTCCCATTAGATCTTTTTTGAGAATAAAAGCAATTTCCCCTTCCGCTTTGGGCGCGATAAGCCGTTCGCTGATGGGCATCACTTCACCCTGGTTAAACACCATATCGTCGGTGAGATAACCAAAATCGGGCTGGTGAACATTGAGCATGCTTTGCACGGCTTTGCTGGTTACGCCAATTTTTTTGCCAATCACTTTCGCGCCGGCATCGATACGCCGGTTCAGCATTTGCAATGAAATGTGATAGGCATCTTCAATGCTGATATCACTTTCCCGTGAGGTCAGCGGTGCTACCGCTTGTTTGTTTTGCATGGCGTTGTAAAGTTCATCGCCATACTGTTTGATTAACTTTGCGTCCATAAATCAGGTTCCGGTTTGGGAGGCGATATTTGCCTCATTAAGAAAATTAGTGACCAGTTGCACAAAGCGGTTGGCTTGCTCAATCTGGGTCCAGTGACCGCATTTGCTGAATACATGCAACTGAGCATTAGGTAACAGTTCCAGCAAGGTTTGGGAGGCCGCCAGCGGGATCACCCGGTCGTCGCGGCCATGCACCAGCAGGGTTTGGTGAGGCAGGCTGGCCAGCGCCCCTAAGGGGCTGGCGAGCATTTCTATCCAACGCTGACGCGGGGCCGGAAACATGGCGGCAAACGCTTCCTGAAACCCGGGCTGGATACTCGCTTCATAGCGCAACTGAGCCAGCTCATCGGTTACCCGTGAACGGTCAAAAGCAAAAATGTTGAGCAGTGTGCGCATGTTTTCAAGCGAGGGCTCGTAGCCCCACACGGCATCAAGTCCAGGCGTTAACGGGAAGCTAGCCCCGGCACTGCCCATTAGCACAATACGGCGCACGCGGTGAGGGTGAGCGATGGCTAAGGCCAGGGCCAGTCCGCCGCCAAACGAGTTGCCAATAATGTCGGCCCGCTCAATGTCCAGCGCGTCGAGTACGCCAATGGCATGTTCGACCCAGCGGCTTTTGTGGTAAAGCCCATCCGCAGGGCGCTCGCTATATCCAAAGCCAAGCATGTCCGGGGCGATCACCCGGCGTTGTTTGGCAAGCTCAGGGATAGTCAGACGCCAGTTTGCCCAGGCGGAGACACCGGGGCCGGAGCCGTGGATCAGCATGACCGGAAACCCTTCGCCCACATCGTGGAGGTTGGTTTGCCAGCCCGCGGCCTGAATGGTTTTGCCTGTTTCCGCGCTGGGATTACTACTGAGAGCCTGCATACCTGTTCCTACAACTTAAGACAGATGTTTTTGAGTTCGGTGTAAAACTCCAGTGAGTGCTCACCCCCCTCGCGGCCTATGCCCGATTGCTTACTGCCGCCAAAAGCGGTGCGTAAATCGCGCAGGAACCAGCTGTTCACCCAGACAATCCCAGCTTCTACCTGCCCGGCCACTCGTGCCGCGCGGCTGAGGTTTTCGGTCCAGATAGCGCTGGCCAGGCCATAGGGGAGGCGGTTGGCTTGTTCTATCGCTTCTTCTTCGGTATCGAAAGGCTGAATATGGCAACAGGGGCCAAAGATCTCTTCGTTGATCACAGCGGAGTCATCACTTAAGCCGGTCCAGATGGTCGGCTGGATCCAACTGCCGTTTTTCAGCGCATCAGGCATATCCGGAATGCCGCCGCCGGTGACCACCGTTGCGCCATCGTTAACCGCTTGCTGGTAATAAGACCTGTCTCTTATACACATCTGACGCTGCCGAC
>OJDQ01000041.1_pt1 | contig 66898 bp, 65 predicted proteins | sample 1592851 | NCBI WGS metagenome assembly OJDQ01 (sample SAMN05416774, study PRJEB24817) | seawater metagenome | isolation source: Sea water | place: Canada:Atlantic | collected 2013-07 | reverse complement strand
TTAATAAAAATTGAATCTACTTTCGAATTATCTTGGCGATATTCTAGCTTTTTAGTGAATTCGTCAGCATAGGTTCGCTATAACATCTAAATATCCACTTTATCTTGCCAATTCTCCGTATCGCATGATCTTTTCTATGTTGTGAATCATGCAGTACAACTGCCATTGGCCTTGAACCTTCGCATTATCGCGTAAACCAAACCGCTTCAGGCCTTTATTGGTTCCTATATTGGCAAAGACTGGCTCCACTGTCGATATTCACTATTTATTCTGTCTACACCTTCAACTCCGGTGCTGGGCTGCCGTGTTTGGCAACAACGATTTTTGCGACCCCCATGTCATTACAATCTTTTCGCCATGTTGGATAAGTCCAGTGTTCCGGTGCTCGGGATTCCGATATTTGCGCACCCGGCCATTGATACTTGGTGGCGATTAGCTTTTGTTTTACCTCTTCACTGAGGCTGAGCTTGATCGAGCGACAGATTTGCCCTCGTACTATTGTAGCGAACTCTTCAGACACATAACCCGTGTTATAAAACACAAGGCGCAGAATATGTTTTTCATCCAGTGCCGTCATGACGAAGCTTGTGTATTGCATGGCATCGTAAAGTGTTGGTCGTAGTATGGCATCTAAGTCGTTGCGCATTTCGCACATCACAAAGGTGGAGTCATTGCGATGGAATAACTTCCAATTGACCGGGGCTATTTTTTGCCAAAAGCTGGGATTCCCTGGGCCTAGGCGGTGCAGCAATCGCAGGATGACTTGTTCAAAGTGGCTAGGATTTAAGCAGGTCATGCTATTAGGTAAGCAATTAAGGCTGTCTACCGTGACCGACACACTAATCGTACCGATACTTTTAATACCACACATCGTTGAAAAGAAGTCTAAATGACGCTGAAACAAAAGTGCGTTACTGAACTCTTCATGGACAAATTTGTAGCCTTGATTGTTGTGTATATCAAATTGGCTAGTTAACGGCGTTGCTGGTTTGCTATCGACTCGTTTTAGTTCATTACCCGCCGGTATATTAAAAATCAGTTGCGAGCCAGATAAATCCAGCGTGATGGTCTGTGGGTTATCTAATCCCGGTAGGTACGGGTGCTTACGGGAAGCAGCAAGAAGCTTAAGCATTATCCTTCCTCATTTAAAAAATAGCCAAAGCAGCACTCAGAAATGAGTACTACTTAGGCTAAGGTCTAACGTCAGAACACGACTAACACTGGCTACTCAGGCAGCGTTGCGTTAATTCAGGAAAACAAATGGATTCTTTAATGAAGGTTGCTATATCTGCCGAGACGGCATCAATGACTACATCTGCAAGAGATATGGACATTTGATCTGACAGGTAACCCAATAGGGTTAGCATGCGAATGACGCTAGCGTTCATATAGGATTCCTTTCCAACACGCGGCAGCTATCTGTACTACTCAGCTTTCGTGGTAGGATGTTCAGTTACTTGATTATCAAACCGGCTATGGCAGTAGCCGACAGACAAACTATAGGCGTATTTCTAATTATAGGCAATATAAAACCTATAATTAGCATTTGTATTTTTCTATTATGACCAAGATAGTTGATAGGTTTATTAAATTATGGCAGTTGGAAAGGCTGACTGCTAAGTGGCTCGCAGAAGAAACGGGCGTCGAAGAAAAACGCTGGTATAACATAAAACAAAATAAAGTCATGAGAACTAGCGAGCTAGAAGCTATACAAAAATTATTTCCTGAATATAGATCTTGGCTCTCTACCGGAGATGAATATTTAGAAGCTGGGCAGATCAGCCCAATGACCAAGAAAGCCCAACGAGGTTAAGCAACGCTCGCTGAATACTCAAGTACTCCGTAATAACCCCTTTCTTTATTGCTGAGATAGTGCACTTCGGGGTCGAATCCGCGAAAAAATAGGTTTTTCTACAGTCTCACGCTTAGCTCAATCGCCGCTTTAGCGGTCGGCTTGAAGATTTTTGTTATGCATTTCTTTGGATGACGATGATTTTTTTTGAATGGTAGTGACGGAATCTCTAGCGTTAGTCGCTGAACAGTGAATCTCAGATTGAATATTGCGCTTAAGCATTTCAGCCTCGGTAAATAGCTTGGAATTCTCAGCTTTAGAAATCGTCTTCATGCTACCCTCCAGTTTTCATTGAAGTTGGTGAACTTATTGAAGAAATTATGTTTTAGGTACTGATATTCATACAATAATTTGAAAGCAAATACATGCGATTCCAAAAAATCTTGCATTTCATCTTCATCCATAAATACGTCATTGTTGTGAAATTCGATATTTAGGAATCCTGCTGTACGGCCATTTGTTTCGAGTTTGCAGCCCATATAGTGGCGAATGGTTTTGTATCTTTTAGAGCTGCCTTTTGAATATTTCTTTTTATTGTGTACATATGCAGTGCTTCTATTATCTAAAAAGCAGCGAACACTCTCATACTTTTTGAAACGATCTTCATTAATTCCAATTAATTTTGATTTAACTAGATCACGCCTGTGATCATAATGGAGCTCATAGCTCAGACTTTCCATTTCATCATCGTAGCTATATACCGATATAAACAGATCTTTTCTTTTAATCTTAATCGAATCAATAGACTTTCTAATGTGTTCTGCCAGTGCTTCAGTTATTACTCTCATATTAACATCGAAAGAGTGCTGTTCGTTCAGTTTAGTTACATCGATTGGCCCGCTTGCACACTTATTGATATGTCCATAAATTTCCTTATTCATTGCCGACAGGCAGTCCGCTATTTCCTCTGGTTCGACTTTCGCAAATTGAGAAATCGGGAACTGCTCAACAATAATAGAGAATAATTTTAAGACTATAGCAATAATTAGTAGAGCAGCTGAAACATAAACATAAACATTGACTCCACTTTGATGTAAAACGTTATTCAATAGCCAACCTGAAATCGAAAAATCCATCGATTTCTTTATCATTAAGTATCCAGACGCGATCAACAAAATCGAGTCATAGGCAAGCTTAATATAGCGATTGACGCAAAAACTTGCGAATTTAGTATAGATTCTCTTCAATTTTGATCCTTAAAATATATGATGCCAGAAGCTAGTATTTGTGCATAACGCCCATCCTTTGGTCGCTCAGGAACTGTTTGTTAGGGCTGAGATACACAAGCCTATATCCATGTGAGCGGCCCCAGCTGAATAAAGTTTGAAGGCGTCGAAAATCCGTTAGCTTCCAGGATGGCTTTAAGTGCAGCGCGCGGTGTTTGACGCCAGATCCAATACGCTTGTTCAAGACGGGTACCAGGAAACTGCAAATCCTCATCAATACCTTGGAAGCGTTTACAGGTAACGAGGTACTGATCACTCAAATAGTAGTACTTGTCACACAGGATCCCTCGATCCGACGCATCGGATGCAAGGTAACCAAGAAGATCAATCATCCTTTCGATTTTTTCGCCACCTTCTGCATCCATCGGCTTCCCGAGATCAGGTCGTCCGTTAAAAGCAGCATGCATTTTTGCATGGCAGGAGTGGCAAAGTGTAATTCCGTTTCCTACTTCATACCTTGCATGCACTAGAAAACTCTTGCGAAGAATATGATGGGCCGACACCTGTTGCGGACTGTCGCATATAACGCACTGACTGAGATCCCGCAGCCGGATGAATTTACTCCAAAGCCGGTGACAATATGCTGCACTTCTGCCTCTTGAAACAGCCGTATTCAAACGGACCAACGCTTTGTCCAGCTCGGATATGTCCATATTTTCTTCCACTACGAGGCTCAACAGGCGGGCCCTAACGCCTTGCTCACCTGCGGAGCGAACTGGCAGTTTTTGTGCGGCTCTTTTCACAAAAAGTGACAGTTTGCGGAGTCCGGTGCAGCAACTTGTTACACCATCCTTCAGAAAGGCACATTACTCATGCCCCTTTCAGATGTTTGTTTCTTTTTAGTGTCTTCGAAATCTTTTTCTAAATCTTCGATAAATCGTATTGAGCTTGTTACATGGCCAAAAATCAGCATTGCCTCAGAATATTTCAAAACTTTGTTGTCATGAGCAAAACTTTGATTATTTCTCACATGATTGAATGCTTCCATGTTGGCAATACTAGATTTCAAAATCCTTTCTGTCATTTCTGACTCTATAGCTCCATTTTCCTTCATAGTTTTGATGTATTGACCTACAAGCCCGTGAAGTGGATTCTTCTGATTTATGTCAATCTGATGCTTTTTACATAAAACTCGAAAATATCTGACTAAAAATGTATGTAAACGATCTAATCCAGCTTCTGGTTGATTTCGATCAATTGAATCTCTTACAGCTTTGGCTAAGGTTTCAAAATCCTTATCATCAGAATTCGGAACAACGGCATCAATATCGGGGATAGGAGCACTAGATTTAAGCCTTTGTACAATCTTCAGGCATTCATCACTTGGTACGTCATTATTATTGAAACCTTTGTACTCATCCCATTCTTCAAATATATCACTGAGTAACTTTCCGACTACGTAATTAGACTCAATTTCCCAGAACGCCCTCATTCTGTTAGCTTTAGATCCACTATTTAGATTGTATTTTTCGTCGTAAATTTCTTTTCCAGTACTTTCATGTACAAAATCTTCAAACGTCCTGTTTGAAAATTCAAGAACATACCCACTGGGCATACCAAGGATACGTTCAAGTTTCTTCTTTTCCAATTTAGTTAAATTAGACAATAGTAAATTCCATTCCTAGGGTGTAACGACCAGCTATTGCGCCACGTATTTTGTGGTCGCAATCAGCGGCTTGTTGTTTGAGGGCCAACATTAATTCGCATATTTTCAGGTGCAAGCGTTTTGATAATTGCGAAAGTAGGCCCGTGAATTGGCAAAAAACAGTTTATTCATGCGCATGCGCGTTTGCACGCTTCGCTTCCTTTCTATGTTTCGAGCATAACCGCCTATCAACATTAAGAAAAGTGCCTCTGGCGACGCCAATGGCCGGTGTGTAAACGCGCATGCGCGTTTACACACCGCTTTCATCTTTACAAAGGGCGCACTATCACTTCTTCTATATTTTCAACCTATTGATTTATATGTTGTTTCCAAAATATATCCGACCAAAACGCGCATACGAGTTTTAACGCTGAAATGTCTGTTATGCCAATTCATATTCAAATTCATAGATATGCTGGCCGTCTTCAATATTTATGGACATGGTGCCTGCTAACCCAGTTAGCTCACCAGAACCTGAATCTGGTACAACTTCAAGGAGGCGAAATTCCGGACAGTCAGCCTAATGATAATGCCTTATTTTACAGTGAGATCAATTCCTGTACGGTATTACCAAGAAACTAATATAAGGAGTGGTGCGCTTCACTATTGAATGAGGGAAAGACGAAGTATTTTTCTTAACTAGACTGTCTTGTTTATTGTTGTGGTGCACTTGAATGTTGAACGAGGGAAACGAACAAGTTTTTCTTCGAGTGACTGTCTTTTCTTTGTTTGAACCAACTCCCCTATGGAAAATCTTAATGGTTAAATTTCATGCGAAAAATCGAAGGGTTTTTTCTTATTTAAACTGTCTTGTTTATTTCCCAGAAGGTGTTGGCAAAAACAATAGCTATGTGATTTTCCATTTTCATACACTTAACGTCCCGCTATATTGCGCCGTCTTGTGGCGTCAACTTTGAGCGGTTTGTTATAAATTTTTTTCGTTCTCTTTGCCATGCCAAACTCTCAAAATATAAATGACCTCACTGGTGACTAAATAGCGAACGGTAAATTGGCTTATGTAAAGATCTCTAATCTTCTCTGGATCAGAGGCTTTAGGCACTGGCAAACCAATTAGAGGGAAATCCTTTAGCTTTTGGACACCCTCTTGAATGTCGATAGCAGCTCTACGAGCAGCATAAGCATTCTTATTCTCTATAAATTCGACAACTCTTTGAAGGTCTTCGATGGACTCTGGTGAGTATTTAACCTTCATACTTGAGGCGGGGATTTTCTGGCGCCAGTCCCCCAACTATTGAGCCAGGCATTAACATCTGTCTCTTCAAGGGACTTACCCGCTTTAATGGATTCAAGTGCCTCGAGGGTATCTTGCCACCTAGAGTCCTCAAGAGACTGCTTCACCAAAAACTCTTTAATTGCTTGATTTATAAGATAGTTTTTGCTCCTGTCGAGCTTTTTAGCCAAAGATTCTAGAGGCTGATCAATATCGTCAGAAAGCCGGATACTTGTAATACTCATGAAGCCACCCTAAGTGTAGTTACTTGTATTACATGTTAGTACAGCGATAGAGGAAGGGCTAGGAGAATCTATAACGCCTGCCAGCAAGGGCGAGTGAAGCGAGTCCAGCCACTTTGTTATTTTTTCTAACCGCTTAACTTGCAGGCAGCTACTTTAACCACTCGTCAAACATTTCAACCATGACCGTTTCGCCAACTTCCACTCGCCCGCGCTCTTGTTCCAGCACAATAAAACAATTCGCTTGGCTCACTGAGGTTAAAATACCTGAGCCTTGTAGGCCGGTGCTTCGCACTTCAAGCTGTCCTGGCGAATTAACCGAGGCAATACCACGTTGATAATCCGCTCGGCCCGGTCGTTTACGCAGTATTTCTGTGGTTATGGCAGATAAACGAATATTAGGCGTGACTTGCTCGCCACTCAGTTTCCGTAAAAGAGGCAAGCCCACTTGATGCAGTGTCACTAATGCCGACACCGGGTTCCCCGGTAGACCTAAAAATAAGCAATTAATAATACGACCAAACGCTAATGGTTTGCCCGGTTTCATGGCGAGTTTCCATAATTCAAGCTGGCCTAATGCCTCAACGGCTTTACGTGTGTAGTCGGCGTCGCCCACGGATACGCCACCGCAGGTTATGACGATGTCGGCTTTTTCACTTGCGTCGTGAAGCGCTTTTTTAATGGAGTTTTCATTATCTTCTACGGCGGGCAGTACAATTAATTCAGCGCCTAACTTTTGCAGAATAGGCGTGAGCACATACGAATTACTTTCGTAAATTTGCCCCGCTTTTAAAGGAGTACCCGGTGCTATCAGTTCATCGCCGGTGGTAAACAATGCAACTTTAATCGGGGTTTTTACTTCGACTTGAGCAAGCCCAATACTGGCCAGTAATCCACAATCGGATGGGGTTAATCGTCGGCCTGCCGTTAACACATGTGAACCCAGTGCAATGTCTTCACCAGCTCGGCGTATATTCGATCCCGCTTTTAGGGTTTCTGTAAATGTAACGACATTGCCTACCACTGTGGCGTTTTCTTGCATTTCTACCAGCGAGCAATCACCCGGCACGGGGGCACCGGTCATGATGCGTATGCATTCATCCGGTTTTACCGTGCCTTGATACGGGTGCCCGGCAAACGCTTCTCCAACACAGGTGTATTCTCGATAGCCTAATTCGCCTATGGCATAGCCATCCATCGCGGAGTTATCTTCCGGTGGGACATTCATCGGGCTAACGGCTGCGCTAGCTAATATGCGTCCATAGGCTTTATTAAGCGAAACTGTTTCTGTGTGTGTAATAGGTGTCACTGAAGCCAATATTTGCACTAACGCATCGGCGACGGGGGTTAATGCTTTTTGTAGGCCTTCCTGATCACAGATGCTCATACAGCAATGACCCTTGTTCGACATGCCAACCAGTTACCAAGCGTCGCTTCTAAAGTATCACCTACCACGAGGGGGCCAACGCCTTTTGGGGTGCCTGTCATGACTACGTCACCGGGATTAAGGGTGAACGACGCTGACATGTGTGCAATTAAGTCCAAGATGGGATGCAGCATATCGCTAGTGTGACCTACCTGCTGTACGACGCCATTGCGTTCTAAGGTGAAGGATAATGCTTGCCAGTCTTCTACCCGCGACGCTGAAACAAATGGCGTGAGCGGGCATGAACCGTCAAACGCTTTTGCTCGCTCCCATGGCAGGCCTTTGTCTTTCAGTTCACTCTGAATATCACGCAAGGTTAAGTCCAAACCTAAGCCCACTCCCTTAATGGCGCTTTGCACTTGCTCCGGCGAAGCGTCCGTTAAACGCCGACCAATCAAAATAGCCAACTCAAGCTCATGATGAACCGAGCCTTTGTTTTCTGGTATCACGATTGGTTGACGAAGATCGCACGCGGCGTCGGAGGGCTTTAAAAAAAGCACTGGGGTATCTGGTACGGGGTTATTAAGTTCAGCGGCATGTGCCGCGTAATTGCGGCCTATGCAAAGAATTTTACCGACCGAGTATTCAAAATGCTGGTTGTCGAGCAAGGGAGTAAACATGGCCGCCACCGTGACTGCAAAAGTCTGACTATATCAGACTCACTATGCAGCGCATCTTTTGCTCAGCTGGATGTCTATCTAAAAATTGAGCAATCAGAATAATTAGCGGCGATATGCCCGGTTAGTCTTTCGAGGCAATAAGCTCAGATAGTTCACGATTCACTTGCGAAGGAACCTCTAAACTCGTCTCTAGCAGGTAGCGTAATGTGGCTTCACTTTCGAGGTCTAACGAGTCACTGGCACACCCCACCACGTCATCGTCAATATGCACCAATGAGCATTCCATTGAGATCGTGCTTTCGTCTTCCAACACTAAGGTAATGTTCAATGTTTGTTCTAAGTGCCATTTCACATTTTCAGGCAACACCAGCAAAATACCGCGCATACTGATGTCGAGGCAAAAGGTCTCGAGGGTTTGTTTTCCGTCATTAACTTGTACACGCTGAAAAAGGTGAACTCGTTTCGCTTGGCGTTGTTCCATATCTACGTCTCTACTTCCTAAATCCGCTACCCCTAAAGGTTTAGCTTTTTATGCGCCAATCGCAAGCGTCAGGCATAAAAAAAGCCGGTCAATGCCGCGAATTGTGACGGCGTCGACCAGCTTGATGCATCATGAGTATCTTGAACGCTATTGCACCCGCTTTACGCCAAACGCTTGTATTTCATGCGCTTCGGCTGTGCATCTCCGCCTAAACGCTTTTTACGATCCGCTTCATACTCGGTGTAATTACCATCAAAGAAAGTTACTTTCGAATCACCTTCGTAAGCAAGAATATGCGTGGCAATACGGTCAAGGAACCAACGATCGTGCGACACCACCATCACAGCACCTGGGAAAGCGCCAACGGCTTCTTCCAGCGCACGCAGAGTCTCAACATCAAGATCGTTTGAGGGTTCATCGAGAAGCAATACGTTGGCACCTTGCTTTAACGTGTATGCCAACTGCAAGCGACCACGCTCACCACCCGACAATTCGCCAACACGTTTCTGCTGATCACCGCCTTTGAAATTGAAGCGGCCAATGTACGAACGGCTTGGGTATTCTTTGCCGTTAATGTTGATCATGTCTTGGCCGTCAGAGATGGACTCCCATACGGTTTTGCTGTCATCTAGCTCGTCACGTAGCTGCTCAACAAACGCCAGCTTCACGGTTTCGCCGGTGACGACTTCACCAGAGTCTGGCTGTTCAGTACCCGCAATCATACGGAATAACGTGGATTTACCCGCGCCATTACCACCCACGATGCCCACAATCGCACCCGGCGGTACGGTAAAGCTTAGGTCGTCAATCAGAACGCGATCACCAAACGACTTAGTCACGTTATGGAACTCAATGACTTTGTCACCCAAACGCGGCCCCGGCGGTATGTATATTTCGTTGGTCTCGTTACGTGTTTGGAATTCACGCGAGTTCAACTCTTCAAAGCGCGCCAAGCGTGCTTTACTCTTCGCCTGACGACCCTTAGCGCCTTGGCGAACCCACTCAAGCTCATGTTTGATGGCTTTGGAGTGCGCTTCTTCTTGTTTCTTTTCTTGCTCGATACGCTTTTCTTTGGCTTCTAACCACGTGGTGTAGTTGCCTTCGTATGGAATGCCATGGCCACGGTCGAGTTCTAAAATCCACTCAGCACAGTTATCAAGGAAGTAACGGTCGTGCGTAATTGCCACTACAGTGCCCGGATATTCTTCGAGGAATTTTTCTAACCAACCCACGGATTCGGCGTCCAAGTGGTTAGTCGGCTCATCAAGAAGCAACATGTCTGGCTTCGACATTAATAAACGACACAAGGCCACACGACGACGCTCACCACCCGACAGTTTAGTAACATCCGCGTCCCACGCAGGAAGACGCAGCGCATCGGCGGCGATTTCCATCTGGCGATCAATGTCATGCCCACCCGCCGCTTCTATAATGGCTTCTAAGCGGCCCTGCTTTTTAGCCAGTGCATCAAAATCAGCGTCTGGCTCAGCGTAATCGACGTACACTTGATCAAGTTCCGCTTTGGCAGTCATTAGCTCGCTTAAGCCGTCTTCAACGTTGCCACGCACGTCTTTTTCAGGATCTAACTGAGGCTCCTGCGGTAAATAACCAATATTCAAATCTGGCTGTGGACGCGCCTCACCAATAATGTCGGTATCGATACCCGCCATGATTTTCAGTAACGTCGATTTACCTGAACCATTCAGACCCAACACACCAATTTTGGCGCCAGGAAAAAATGATAAAGAGATGTCTCGTAGGATCTGACGTTTAGGCGGAACGATCTTGCCCAGACGATTCATAGTAAATACGTATTGTGCCATCTTAGTACCCTCCAAATTCTATGCGCGCAACGCTACTTAAAAGCCAGCACAAAGGCAACTTCATACACTCAATTACGCCGATGATTGTGTCGAAGCCCAACAATCACTAGAGTAAGGTCTATACTCGTTTTTTACGTTATGGAAATACTTAGTCTCATGCTCCAGCCGTACGGAGTCAGCGAATCTCCTGATAAAAAGCACTTACTCATACGCGAAGGCAGCAATTTACCGCTGTTCGTATTGAGCTTCCTGTTTCTTACCGTTGTACTAGGATTTTACAGCTGGCAACAATGGCAAAGCGCTCAACACAGCTATGAACTCGATTTACAACGCACCGTTGATCATTACGTAAAACAAGCCTCACTCGTCACTTCCGCAGGCCTGCATGCAAATAAAACATTTACTCGCAGCTACAACAGCTTACTCGAAGCCTATATTAATCAACCCAACCTCGTTGATGAAGAGCGTTTATGGGAGCATTACAGCTCGGCCATTTTCAACGGCACTGGATTTTTTATTACTGACAGTAGTGGCCAAGTAACTCGCCACTACGGGCCATTACTTAGCACTGAAGAAACCGAGGATATCCAGTCTCACCTGAAGAATGCAGGATTAGACAATGCCGTATTTTCGTTACGCTACGGACATCAAGGCGGCTACTACATAGGCACACGCTTTAATACGGCGTCAGGGCCACTGATCTTGGTCAGTCGTCGCGCTTACAGCAGTTTATCTGACATTATTTATTACGGTGGCTTTACCGGTTACGAGTTAGTTATATTTGACCGCAACAAACAAGTCATCAGTATACGAGAGCAGTATTACGCCGACAGCTCGAATCCTGTGGCGCTCACGCCAGAAGAAGAAAACCAAATTATATACAGGGCAGCCATTCCTCATACGCCTTGGGATGTCCTCGCCTTACCGGTAAAAAATTACTGGGATGAAAAGGCCGTAGATAACCTGCGTATGCCGATCACATTCTTGATCGTGTTCTTAATCGTACAGCTGGGGCTGTGGAAATATTTGCGCTGGCAGGGACAAGAATTATCACGCCTAAAAACAGCCCGCACAGATACCGAGAAACGTGCAGACCGAGCCTTACGCTCAATCGATGAAGCGTTAATTTCAACTGACGCACTGGGACAAATAAATTACCTCAATCCAAGAGCGCTAGCTCTGCTCCAAAACGATGCTCCAGAGAGCTTACTAGGCCGAACACTCAGCGAAGTCTGGCCAGAAAAACACGCCCTTTGGAACCGAGGATTAGAGATTCCAGAGCTGGAACGTCTTGCCGCTGAGCGCCGCCAGCTCCATGTTGAGATTGACAACGAACACCGAATTTTCGAACAGCACGTACATACAATCCATGATCAACAGCGCATAACAGGGCACGTTTGGTTGCTGCGTGATATTACCGATGCCGAAAATGCAAACCTCGCTTTAGAACAGAGCCGCACTCGTTATAAAGCGCTGTTTGAAGAAGCTGGGATTGCCCACTGCCTCGTCGATCTGTCATCGTTTGATGGAACCATTGATTCGCTTCACTTGGTGAGCGTAAACGACGCAACTCTTCACCTAGCCGATTTTGCTAGCGCCGACGCAATGGCTGAGCATTACACCAAACACAAAGCCGCCCTTAAGCCGATGTTGGATGCTATTTCAACGGCGAAAGATCTCAAGCTGATGAACCATGAATGCGAAGTCACTATCCCCAACCGTTCAGGTGAACTGCGTGAAGTGTGGGTGAACACCAGTTTCCGTTCTGGCTCAAGTAGCCAAGTGCTCATCACCATGCTCGACATCACAGAACGTAAACGTGCCACAGAAAAAATTCGTGAGCGCGAAATATTCTGGCAACACGTCATGAATGCCATGCCAGATGTGGTGTACGTACTTAATATAAATAGCCAACTGCAGCAGTCGACCGTGTATAACAACCGCCATATCAATCACCTGCTCGGCTATCCAGATACTCCAGAATATAAACAAAGCAGTTGGCTGGATTATGTCCTAGAAGATGATCTCGCAAAGTGCCGAGAAGGTCTGCGCCACATACGCAACGCGAACCCTGGCGAAACACTCGAAGCCACAGCGCGTTTCCGACACCTCAACGGCGATACCCGTGTACTGAAATTTCGCGATACCCCTTTTGTATTTGATGACAACAAAGTCTCTCAATACATAGGAACCGTTCGTGATGTCACCGAAGACATTGAGCAACAAGAAAAAATTGTTGAAAGCGAACGGCGCTACCGTTTGCTGGCTGAAAATATGAGCGACATTGTGTGGGCCTCAGATTCAGACCTCAATTTCAACTTTGTTAGCACATCGGTCATGAGTATTTTGGGCTATCAGCCTGACGAATTAATCCGCGAAGGGTTGAGTATTGTATTTAGCCGGTCGGATATAAAACGTATTTCACGTGCTCTACACCGGCATATTCAAATGGCTCTGCACAGTCCAGATGCCGCGCGCCGACGTAAGTCCACGATTCGTGAAGATGTTATGGCCACCGCAAAAAATGGCACTGAGATCATGTTTGAGCTGCAAGCCAGTTTACTCTGGAACGACAAAGGCGAGCTGCAAGGCCTGCTCGGTATTTGTCGCGATGTCACCGAAGCCCGCAGCATCGCTAGAGAACTGCAATTGGCCGCGGAAGTATTCGAGAACAGTAACGAAGCTATTTTAATCACCGATCAGTCGCTCAAAATTGCCAACACCAACCGTGCATTTGGCCACATTACCGGTTATGAAAAAGATGACGTGATCGGAAAAATGCCGAACTTCCTCATTGATCCGGAGCAAATCGAAGAAGACTTAATCGAACGTGTTGGCGAGAGCCTTATTGTCGATGGCTATTGGCAAGGCGAAGTGTCATATCGCCGTCACAACGGTGATATGCGCACCGGTTGGGCTGGAGTCAGCGCAATATTAGACAACGACAAAGAAGTTCAAAGCCTGATCATCATCATGTCAGACATCACCGAGCGAAAAAGCACCGAAGAGCGAATTCATAAGCTCGCGTACTACGACCCTCTCACCAGTTTGCCTAATCGCAGTCAGATGCACGAAACGCTGGATCAAATGCTAGAGCGTGCGCGCACCAACGACCAATGGGTGGTCTTGTTATTTATTGATCTCGATCGCTTCAAACCGATCAACGATTCCATGGGACACCCTGCCGGGGACGATGTTCTGCAACAGGTCGCCGGTCGTTTACGCCACTGCGTGAAGAAAAAAGATCTCGTCAGCCGCATGGGCGGCGATGAATTCACCGTCGCTATCGCGGATCAAACAAGCCACGCCTCTGCCGCGGATACCGCTGTTATCGTTGCTGATCGAATTCTGGCGGCGCTGCAACAATCGTTTAACTTAAATCAACGCGAAGTCTTTATCACCGCCAGCATAGGTATTTCTATCTTCCCGAACGACGGTGACAGCGTCATTGAACTGTTAAAAAATGCCGATATGGCCATGTATCACGCCAAAGATATGGGCCGTGACAACATGCAATTTTTTACCGCCTCCATGAACCGCAAAGCGGTACAAATGTTAGAGCTGGAAAACGACCTTCGCCACGCCTTAGCTCGTGAAGAAATGGAACTCTACTTCCAGCCTCAGTACCAAACATCCACTTCGACCATGATTGGGGCCGAGGCATTACTGCGCTGGAATCACCCAACTCAAGGCATGATCTCACCGGGCGTGTTTATCCCAATTATTGAAGACACCGGCATGATTGTGCCCATCGGCCAATGGGTGTTAGAAGAAGCCTGCCAAAAATTTGTAAAATGGCGAACCGAAGGCAATACCACACTTGAACGAATCGCGGTCAACGTTTCCGCCCGCCAATTCCGCAGCGATGGCTTCCTGAATGTGGTTAAAGACATCATTATTAGAACCGGTATACGCCCAAATCAACTTGAACTCGAACTCACTGAAAGCATCCTCATGGATGATGTTGATCTTGCCCTGCAAACGCTTCAGGGCCTGCGCAGCATGGGCGTTAAGACTGCTATTGATGACTTTGGTACCGGCTACTCATCACTCAACTACCTCAAGCAATTCCCCGTCGATACACTCAAGATCGACCGCAGTTTTATTATGAACTTGCCGCAAAACTCGGACGACGCGCAGATATCACGCACCATTATTGCCATGGGACACAACCTCGGCATGGGGATTATTGCTGAAGGCGTTGAGACCGCAGAACAACTGTCCTTCCTTAAAGATGCGCTCTGTGAAGAGGTTCAAGGCTTCTTGTTTAGTAAGCCCGTCGCTGAGCAAGACTTCCTTCAACTAGGTAAATCTATCGACCAATCAAAACCATCCTGAACATCAGTCATGTAATATTGATACCTTCTCAAGTGCGAGGCTCCTGAGTTTGAGGTAGAATGTGCGCCATTCTGATTACAGCCTGTCTATTTACCTGTCTATAAAGAGGACGCCCTGATGTTTAGCCGTGATATGAACATAGCGGATTTTGACCCTGAAGTTTGGTCAGCCATGAAGGCGGAAGATGCCCGCCAAGAACACCACATTGAGCTGATTGCCTCTGAAAACTACACCAGTCCACGTGTCATGGAAGCTCAGGGCTCTCAGCTTACCAATAAGTACGCTGAAGGCTACCCCGGCAAACGTTACTACGGTGGTTGCGAACACGTTGACGTGATCGAGCAACTAGCGATTGATCGCGCTAAAGAATTGTTTGGTGCCAGTTACGCCAACGTGCAACCGCACTCAGGTTCACAAGCGAACGCTGCGGTTTACTTCGCCCTTTGTCAGCCTGGTGACACCATCCTAGGCATGAGCCTAGCGCACGGCGGTCACCTAACTCACGGTGCTTCAGTATCGTTTTCTGGCCGCGTATATAACGCCGTACAGTACGGTCTAAACCCAGAGACTGGCGAAATTGATTACGACGAAGCTGAGCGCTTGGCGATTGAACACAAGCCCAAAATGATCGTGGCTGGCTTCTCTGCATACTCACGTGTTGTTGATTGGCAGCGTTTCCGTGACATCGCCGACAAAGTAGGTGCTTACCTGTTTGTTGATATGGCACACGTTGCAGGTTTGATTGCTGCAGGCGTATACCCTAGCCCTGTTGGCATCGCTGATGTGGTAACGACCACGACTCACAAAACACTGCGTGGCCCACGTGGTGGTTTGATCCTCGCCAATAATGACGAAGATTTGAACAAAAAGTTTAACTTCGCGGTATTCCCTGAATCTCAGGGTGGCCCTTTGATGCACGTCATCGCAGCGAAAGCGGTGTGCTTCAAAGAAGCGATGTCTGAAGACTACAAAGCCTACCAAGCACAAGTAGTTAAAAACGCTCAAGCCATGGCAAGCACTTTCCTTAGCCGTGGCATCAAGGTCGTTTCTGGCGGTACTGACGACCACCTGTTCCTTGTTGACCTGATTGGTAAAGAGTACACAGGTAAAGATGCAGATGCGGCACTTGGCCGTGCCAACATTACTGTGAACAAAAACTCAGTGCCTAACGATCCGCGCTCACCGTTCGTAACCTCTGGTTTACGTATTGGTAGCCCAGCAATCACCAGCCGTGGCTTCAAAGAAGCTCAGGCAACAGAACTTGCCGGCTGGATTTGCGACATTCTAGATGGCCTCGAAAGCGGTAATGAAGATACCGTTGAAGCTGACGTTAAAGCAAAAGTTGTCGCGTTGTGCGAGCAGTTCCCTGTTTATAAATAAAACAGACTGAACTGGTCAGAAACACGAAGAAGCCTCGCATAGCGGGGCTTTTTTGTATCTGCTTTATAACCACTCACATACCGAAGACTAACTGACCTGAACGACCTGTAACCTCTCCGTCACATAACTCTCATACAGTGTGACTTCAACGGAGGTAACAACCTATGAAAGATTCTTGGAAACCCGTTAACCACAACCAACTGGTCAACTTGCTCGCGCACCAGCATCAACAGCTTGATGAAAGCCAACAAAACCTGTGGGATGCCATCCGCCTGCCGTACCCTGAATTATGGCAGCAACACCCTTGGGGAGATGAAGGATGCGGCTTCTGGGTCATCGCCGTGGCTGGCCGTTCGTGTATTTATTTCAATGATATTAGCGGTGGCTTCTCTTGTGGTTCGTTTCAGCGCTGGGGAAAGATCGATACCTACAAAGCTTCAGACGCTACTCTTCTGGGCGCATTACATACCTTATTTACTCGTGAAGAAGCGCAAGAAACCGCCTAAACGGCGTTTATGTAATCTTATTTGGCATTCTCAGCTTCATTTAGATACCGGGGTGGCTACATATAACCCATATAAATATTAGGGGTTTCATGACATGAGTCAGGTTTTGATTCTGAATCACTGCCTGTTATGTATTTATGTCGTCGAAACACCCGATTCTCCGCCCCAATTCACCTCAAGTGCTTAATCCATCTTGGCCGCCGCCCCCCTCACCACAATCCTCGTCTAAGCGTTTAATACTCACATAACGTACTATCTTATTCGCATACAGGATCACACCTATGACTGACGCAACGATCGAGAAACCCACTGTTCGCATGACCGCCGGTGAGCGAGTTGGCATTCCTCCTCGTCGTATGGATTTCCATTTCGCCGATGACACTAAGCGCTATTGGTACGCCGATAATGCGTTTTTAACCACATTTTGGACGACGCTTTCCGCGTTATTCCCGGCAGGAGAAACCTTCTTCATTGATTCCGTAAAAAACTATCGCCATCAAGTCACCGAACAAAAACTCAAAGACGAAATTTCCGGCTTTATTGGCCAAGAAGCCATGCATACCAAAGAGCACCAAGCCTTTAACGACATGGGTGCTAAACACGGCTTACCAACATTGAAATTAGATAAAGAGCTTTGGTGGTTACTTGATCTAGCCAAAAAGGTCTTCCCAAAAAAGATGCAACTGGCCACCACCGTAGCGCTAGAACATTACACCGCTATTCTGGCCGAGCAGCTACTGCGCGATAAACAACATCAAGAAAATATTCAAGACCCAGAAGCATTAAAACTATGGATGTGGCACGCCCTTGAGGAGAATGAACATAAAGCCGTGGCTTACGATGTGTATGAGCTTACCGGCGGCGGGTATTTCACGCGTGTGTTTGCCATGATCTTAGCCACTATCGGGTTTATTCTCTTTGTTGGCCAGGGGCATATCCGCTTGTTGTGGGCTAACGGAACATTATTCAACCTGAAAGATAACCTAAAAGGCCTATGGAGCTTATGGGGCTGGAAAGGATTATTTCCACGACTGCTGTTTAAGTACCTCGATTTTTTCCGCCCAGGATTTCACCCTAACGATCACGACACGGTGCAACTACTGGATGACTGGCGTCACCGTATGCTGGATGAAGGAGGCATCTTAGCGTCACAGCCCTACAGTGCCGCCAAATAAGCATAAAATGCAAGAGAGGGTAAGAGCTGTCTTCTTACCCTCACAACGCACATGACTTAAAATCACTGATTATTGCCATCTCCGGAAATTCCAACCCCTCTTGAAATCCCTTAACTTCATATAAGCATTAACGCGTACCCACACTAAATATGGCAGGGCACTTATATGAATCACACAGCGACATCACCCAACACCAACAAAGTAAGAATCACTGCAGGTGAACGTGCAGGTATTCCGCCACGCCGTATGGATTTTGAGTTTGCAGAAGAAACCACTCGCTACTGGTATGGCAACAACGCATTTTTAACCACGTTCTGGGCCACCTTGTCTGCACTATTCCCTGAAGGTGAAACCTTTTTTGTCGATAGCGTAAAAAATTATCGTCATATGATTAAAGACCCGACATTGAAAGATCAGGTCTCTGGGTTTATTGGCCAAGAAGCCATGCACAGCAAAGAACACGAAACCTTTAACGCGATGGCTGAGAAGCACGGTTTTCCAACCGATAAGCTTGATAAAGAATTAGGTGTGCTCTTTAAACTGATTCGCAAATATATCCCTAAAAAGATGCAGTTGGCTATCACCGTCGCGCTGGAACATTACACCGCCATTTTGGCTGAGCAGTTATTACGTGAAGACATTCACCAAAAGATGTTCACTGATGAAGAAGCTAAAAAATTATGGATGTGGCATGCGCTCGAAGAAAACGAACACAAAATCGTTGCGTATGATGTCTATGAAGTGGCAGGCGGTGGTTATTTTACTCGTGTAGGCACCATGTTGATTGCCACTCTCGTATTCGCCGTTGTCGTTACCCAAGGTCACGTGCGTCTATTGTGGGCCGATGGCAGTTTATTTAAGTGGAAAGAAAACTGGAAAGGCTTAAAGTTTTTATGGGGCTGGAAAGGGCTATTCCCACGCTTAGCCAAACAGTACTTTGATTTTTACCGCCCAAGTTTCCATCCAAATGACCATGATACCGTGCAATTACTCGATGATTGGCGCGAAACAATGCTTCAAGACGGCGGAATGCTCGCGGATCAGATCAAAAACCCTTCCCAGCCCGCCTCCGCCTAACCACAAAAGCCGGCACCTTTAGGTGATCCGGCTTTTTTTGGCATTTATGCAATGCACCGATGGCACATTTAGCTAGGAGAAAATAATACTTGGCGCTTAATCACCCTTTCACTCCATGCCACCGTCGCCACAAAAAAACGCCAATGTCTGAAATAAACCCCCTGAATGGCAGATAGACAGGTGTTAATTGAAAGGAGTGGGCTTTTTATGCCAGTTACCCAAAGTACTCGACTTAAAAACACCCTACTTAACAAATAAAAATTGGCAGCCTGCTACCTTCAACTGGCAAACTGACACGCGTCTAATAGACTGAACACAAAGAGAGCCAACTCTAAATCGATTCAAGGCTCCTAAATACAATGACTAACAAGCAGGTGTATCGTATGACTACGACAACAGCAACCGAGACGACTAAAAAGGTACGCATGACTGCGGGTGAACGTGCAGGTATTCCTCCACGTCGTATGGATTTTGAATTTGGCGAAGACACCAAACGTTACTGGTACGCAGATAACTCGTTCTTAACGACGTTTTGGACCACACTGTCTGCACTGTTCCCAGAAGGCGAAACCTTCTTTGTCGATACGGTAAAAAACTACCGTCACGAAATTAAAGATCAGCTTCTTAAAGACCAAGTGTCTGGCTTTATCGGCCAAGAAGCGATGCACAGTAAAGAACACGCAGCATTTAATGACGTTGCCGAGCGTAATGGCCTGCCAACTGGCACCCTAGACAAAGAAGTGGGTTGGTTGTTAAAGCTTGGGCGTAAAATACTGCCTAAGAAACTGCAACTCGCGATCACCGTTGCTCTTGAGCACTACACGGCAATTTTGGCGGAGCAGTTATTACGTGACAAGCGCCACCAAGAAAACATCAGCGACCCAGAAGCACTGAAATTGTGGATGTGGCACGCACTGGAAGAAAACGAGCACAAAATTGTTGCTTACGATGTATACCAACTGGTCGGCGGTGGCTACTTCTTACGTACCTTCGCTATGCTTTTGGCAACTGTGTTTTTCTTTGTCATTGTTATTCAAGGCCACGCGCGCTTGATGTGGGCTGATGGCAGCTTGTTCAACATTAAAGCTAACTTGAAAGGTTTATGGTTCTTGTGGGGCTGGAAAGGTCTATTCCCAACACTGACCTTCAAATACCTCGACTACTTCCGTCCAGGCTTCCATCCGAACGACCACGACACAGTACAATTACTAGACGACTGGCGTGAAAAGATGTTGCAAGATGGTGGCATGCTGGCTGACCAGATCAAGAATCCATCTCATGCGCACATGACAGGCAACACCTCAGCGGCATAATTGCTGACCTTACTTGATCTAAGTAAGTGTAAAAATGACATAAAATCGGGCCGCTATGCGGCCCTTTTTTATTGCCTGAAAGCCGCTAAATCAGTAAGATGCGCCCAGCCTCCGACCCTGCGGAGTGGCCATTTCCTAAACGGAACGTTCTTTAATATGCATTGCCCATTCTGCGCACATCCAGAAACCAAAGTTATCGACTCTCGTCTGGTGGCTGACGGCGAACAGATTCGTCGACGCAGGGAATGCATTCAGTGTGGTGAACGCTACACGACCTTTGAGACCGCTGAACTTGTGATGCCACGCATCATCAAACAGGACGGCACCCGTGAACCCTTTAATGACGACAAACTCCGCTCCGGAATCCAGCGCGCGCTAGAAAAACGCCCGGTCAGCGTCGAGGCCATTGAAGCCGCGATCACCCACATCAAACAAACATTACGTGCGACTGGCGAGCGAGAAATCCCGAGTCGCGATTTGGGCGAATGGGTAATGCGGGAGCTTCGAAGCCTCGATGAAGTCGCCTTTGTACGCTTCGCCTCGGTGTATCGTAGCTTTAAAGATCTTGATGAATTTCGTGCCGAGATCGAACGTATGTCGCAAACTCCAGAAGCACGACAGACACCGGAGGCCTCCGATGACTGAACAAGCAACTGATCACCTAAGTATTAAAGACACAGAATGGATGAGCCGTGCCCTGCAACTCGCCGAACGAGGTCGCTATACCACCAGCCCTAATCCACGAGTCGGCTGTGTCATCGTAAAAAACGACAATGTTATTGGCGAGGGTTGGCATCAACAAGCCGGAGGCCCTCATGCGGAAGTTCATGCACTGCGTGATGCCGGTGATAATGCTAAAGGCGCGACCGCTTATGTCACCCTCGAACCCTGCAGCCATCATGGCCGCACACCGCCCTGTGCTGAAGGCTTAATCAAGGCAGGCGTTGCACGTGTGGTCGGCGCCATTCGAGACCCCAACCCTGAAGTGGCAGGTCGAGGCTTTCAAATGTTGCGCGATGCGGGGATTGAAGTCACTGAAGCCTGCCTCGCAGAACAAGCCTATGCCTTGAATACGGGCTTTATGAAGCGCATGACCTCTGGCTTACCCTTGGTGCGCTTAAAGCTTGCCATGAGCCTGGATGGTCGTACGGCAATGCAATCCGGCGAAAGCCAATGGATTACCGGCCCAGAGGCGCGTCGTGACGTACAGCGTTTACGTGCCCAAAGCTGCGCCGTCATTACCGGTGCCGACAGCGTAATAATTGATAACCCATCCATGACGGTACGTGCAGACGAAGCTGAACTAAACATCCCTACAGAATTACAGCGCCAACCATTACGCGTGATCATTGATGGCTCTGAGCGTGTGACTTCAACCGCGAAGATATTTGCACAACCGGGCGATATACTGATTGCCGGTCACACTTCTCGCCAGCAAAAAATTGAACGCAGCAGCGCATTAGGCAAAACAGACTATTGGTCGGGTGCTAAGAACGAAAAAACAGACCTAACCGCATTGCTAAAATATTTAGCGGCACAGCAATGCAATGAAGTATTGGTTGAATCCGGTGCACAACTTGCCGGTGCATTTATTGAATCCGGGTTAGTCGATGAGTTAGTCGTTTACTGTGCCCCCACGTTACTCGGTAGTGAGGCGCGTCCGCTGCTATCATTGCCAATGAGCGACATGAAACAACAGATCCGCTGGCACTGGCAGGATGTACGTATGGTGGGTAACGATGTTCGCCTAACCTTGCACCCTACCTTGCGATCAGTCAAAAACACCGAACAAGAAGGGCTGTAGAGTGTTCACAGGAATCATCGAAGCCGTCGGCCATATTACCAGCACTCGTACCGAACAAGGTGATGTACGGTTACGGATCAATACCGCAAACCTTGATCTAAGCGATGTGAAATTAGGCGACAGCATTGCCACCAATGGCGTATGCCTCACCGTGGTTGCTTGTCATGTGGATGGATTTGAAGCAGATGTCTCGCGTGAATCATTAGCGCATACTCGCATTGGTCAGTGGGCAGCTGGAACAAAAGTAAATTTAGAAAAAGCCATGCTGCCTTCCACTCGCATGGGTGGCCACTTAGTAAGCGGTCATGTGGATGGGGTTGGCATCGTGCGTTCGCGTGACATTGATGCTCGCTCTGTGCGTTTTAGCATCGATATTCCCGCCGAACTGCAGCGCTATATTGCTGCCAAAGGGTCGGTAACAGTTGATGGTGTCAGCCTCACCACTAACGCACTCACCGCCACTGGCTTTGAATTAAATATTGTTCCGCACACCGCCGAGCAAACAACACTGGCACAGATACAAGCCGGTGACCAAGTACACTTAGAAGTCGATATTATTGCGCGTTATCTAGAGCAACTTTTAAGTAATAAAGACAACACCAAGCAAAGCCAAATGACACCGGCTTTTTTAGCAGAAAATGGCTTTTGGAAATAACCGGGAATTTTTATGACTCTGAACAGCGTTGAAGAAATCATTGCCGACATGCGTGCCGGTAAAATGGTCATTTTAATGGATGACGAAGATCGCGAAAATGAAGGCGACATTATTGTTGCTGCCGAAAAAGTAACCCCAGACATTATTAATTTCATGGCCACCGAAGCGCGTGGATTAATTTGCTTAACTCTGACTGGCGAGCGTTGCGATTTTCTGGGTTTGCCTTCTATGGTGGCTGGTAATGGGGCTAAATTCTCAACGCCATTTACTGTCTCTATTGAAGCCGCAGAAGGTGTGACGACTGGCATTTCTGCAGCCGACCGTGCCAAGACAATCATTGCTGCGGTAAACCCTATGGGTAAGCCGGAAGACATCGTACAGCCAGGGCATATTTTCCCATTGCGTGCACGTCCTGGTGGCGTGTTGAGTCGTGCAGGCCACACCGAAGCGGGTTGTGACCTAGCGCGGTTAGCAGGACTGATTCCGTCGTCTGCCATTGTTGAAATCATGAACGCCGACGGCACTATGGCGCGTCGTCCAGACCTCGAAGTATTCGCTGAAAAGCACGGAATTAAAATCGGCACCATTGCTGATTTAATTCATTATCGTATTGCCAATGAAAAAACCGTTGATGTGATTTCACAAGACCAAGTACACACCGAATTTGGTGACTTCACACTGCACACATTTAAAGACTCTATTTTGGGCGAAACTCACCTAGCGTTAACTTTGGGCGACATTACCCCAGAAGAACCCACACTGGTGCGAGTACAAACCAACAATATGATTCGTGATGTATTGGGGTTACGTTCTACTGAGTCCGACAGTTGGTCATCCACTCAAGCACTGAAGCGCATCGCTAAAGAAGGCAAAGGCGTACTGGTGTTGTTATCGGCGGATCAAACAGAAGATATCGACGCCTCGTTGGATAATTTCTTTGGACGTGCACGTCCGCAGCGTAGCCCGAACACTGACAGCTCTGGTGCCTTTTTAACCATCGGCACCGGCTCACAAATTTTACGTGAACTGAACATTCGCAAAATGCGTTTGCTCAGCTCTGAAATGAAATACAGCGGTATCTCCGGGTTTGATCTCGAAATTACCGAATACCTCCCTTACTCCGAATAATTTTTTCTGACAGGATAACGTTATGAATCAGATTAAAACTATTGAAGGCAAGCTCACTCCTAACGATGGCCGTTACGCCATTGTTGTGGGTCGTTGGAACGCCTTTGTTGTCGAAAGCCTGTTAGAAGGCGCAGTCGATTCGCTCATGCGTCACGGCGTTGAAGAATCTAACATCACCATTATCCGTGCGCCGGGTGCAGTTGAAATTCCTCTCGTGGTGAAAAAAGCCGCAGCGTCTGGCAAATACGATGCTGTGATCGCCTTAGGCGCCGTCATTCGTGGTGGGACACCACACTTTGAATACGTGGCTGGCGAGTGTGTGAAAGGCCTGTCGAATATTGCTCTGCAATACGACATCCCTGTCGCGTTCGGCGTATTGACCGTAGACACTATTGAACAAGCTATTGAGCGCTCAGGCACCAAGGCAGGTAATAAAGGCGAGGAAGCCGCAATGTCAGCGTTTGAGATGGTCGCGCTGCTCAAAGAAATGGAGGTTTGAGGTAATGTCACGAGCTTCCGGCAATCAAAAGCCAAGCATGTCCGCCCGTCGCAAAGCACGCCGCTTTGCGATACAGGCACTGTATCAATGGCAAATATCTGGCTCTAGCCTTACCGCTATTGAGGCAGAGTTTCGCACCGATAACGACATGAGCAAGGTCGATATTGAGTACTTCCAAGACATCCTTCACAACGTACCAAAAGAGAAGGGCAAGCTGGACGAAAAAATCTTGCCATTTATGGATCGTCGCATCGACGAACTCACGCCGGTTGAATTAGCCATCTTACGTTTAGGCGCATTCGAGATGTGTCACCGCATTGATATCCCTTACAAGGTAGTTATCAACGAATCGGTTGAGCTAGCCAAAACGTTTGGCGCAACCGACGGCCACAAATACGTCAACGGTATTTTGGACAAGTTAGCCGCGCGTGAGCGTATGGTCGAAATCCGAGGCGGACGTAGCTAACGTATGCCACGGCCCTCGGAGTTTGACCTGATTCGTGATTATTTCACCCGTGGTTTTCCGCAGGCGGACGACGTGTTGCTGGGCATCGGTGACGACTGTTCATTGGTTAACCCGCCGCTCGATATGGAACTGGCACAAAGTATTGATACCCAAGTCGCTGGAGTCCATTTTCCAGCGAATGCTCCAGCACATCTTATTGCAGCACGAGCATTACGCTGTGCCGTCAGTGACTTGGCCGCCATTGGCGCTGTGCCGCAAGGCTTTCATCTCGCGCTGACTCTACCAGACAGCGACCCAAGCTTTCTGGCTGAATTCGCCCGAGGCTTACGCCAAACTGCACACGAACTTGAAATGCCGCTATTAGGCGGTGACACCACTCGCGGCACTGTACTTACCGTGACCGTGGCAGTACAGGGTTGGTTACCACAAGGCTTAGGTTTACGTCGAACGGGAGCTGTTGCTGGTCAGGATATTTGGCTATCAGGAAAGATAGGCGCTGCAGCACTAATTCTCGACGAGGTGCTCAAAACACCAGACAGAGACGACGCTGCCACCGCGCCCTATTACCACCCTCAAGTCCACGTTTCTTTCGGGCATGTATTACTCAGTTTAGCGACCTCCGCCATCGATATTTCTGACGGCTTATTGCAAGACGCTCGACATATTGCCCGAGCATCCGGCGTTAATTTAGAATTTGACGCTAACGCCATACCAACAAGTGTGCCTCGGGAACATCCCCAATGGACTCAATGCCTTACCGGCGGAGATGATTACCAATTGCTATTTACTGCTCCTAAAGACGCAGAAGATCGTATTCTTGCCTGCGCGCAAACAATTAATTTAGATCACTGTACTCGCGTTGGAAAAGTAATTGCAGCCACCGAGTCAGATTCTGGAAACATCACAGTAATAGCCAACGGTACACCGCTGAACTTTGACCGCGAAGGTTACGAGCACTTTTAAGTCAGTTTAATTCCCACTTCGTTTTATTAATCTATAGGCCCCCCTAAATTATGAACAATGACAAAATCGAAGCCGCAGCCTTCCGTCGCTTACTTGAACATTTAGATTCTCGTAAAGATGTGCAAAATATAGAACTCATGAATCTAGCGGGTTTCTGTCGTAACTGCCTAGCTAAGTGGTACAGCGCTGCGGCAGAAGATCACGGCCAGACAATTACTTACGATGATGCCCGTGAGAAAATCTACGGCATGCCTTACAGTGAATGGAAAGAAAAACACCAGCAAGAAGCAACACCAGAGCAGCTAGCGCAGTTCAATAAAACGAATTCATAAATACGTCATCTCGTACATTCTATTGAGGTAAATATCATGAAACGGATCGCAACGGTTTTTACAGCATTAGCCTTATCATTTAGCACACTTGCGTTAACCTCGACGGCAGCAATCGCGCAGGCGGATGTTCAAGCAGCTTATATTGATGTGAGCGGCCACGGTGAAATTGAAGCCTACCCCGATTACTTAACGATCTCAGTAGAATTAAGCGCAACGGACAAAGACGTAGCCACAGCCAAAAACCTAGTCGATGAGGCCTTTGCACAAATTACCACCATCGCTAAAAACTTAAGAATTGAACGTAAAGATGTCGAGTCCGTTCTTATCAATAATTACCCTCAATGGCAGTACCTTAAAAACGGTAAACGCGAACTGATTGGCCATCGAGTAACTCGACCTGTCACCATTAATCTTCGCAATCTGGATAACTACGGCAAGTTGCTCGAATCTCTCCTGACGGATGAACGCTTTCGGGTCAGTTCAACTCAATTGAAGTTTAATGATCCAGAAAAATACCAAACAAAGGCGCGCCGCTTAGCGTTATTAAATGCGAAAGAAAAAGCCTCAGAAATGTCCGCTGTACTTGATCAAAAAATCTCTGGCGTGCTCTGGATTCAAGAAACTGGTAACCGTATTCATCAGCCCGTCATGATGATGGAAAGCGCCTCAATGATGCGCTCAAAAGCCGACACCGGCAGTGAAATGCAGATCCAAGAGCAAACCATTAGCCAACAAGTGCAGGTACGCTTTTCAATTATTCCTGATTGAGAGGCTGCTAATAATAAAGAGATTTGTGTCCCATGAGTGATGTACCGAAAGATACCCAACCCAGCATACAACCGGGCCGCTACCGCCATTACAAAGGCAACGAATACGAGGTCTTTGGGTTAGTCCGCCACAGCGAAACCGAAGAATGGTTAGTGCATTACCGAACCCTGTATGGCGATAAGAGCGAGTGGGTGCGCCCCTACGGAATGTTTACCGAAAGCGTCACTACCGACGCCGGAGAGCAACCCCGCTTTCAGTATATTGGTCTATGTGAGTAAACAGCGAGTAACTCAAATGACACCCGCCATAGAGAAAGCTAAGAAAGCCAAGATCAACTTCGACATCCTCGAGTATCAACACGACCCCGCTGCCACCAACTATGGCAGCGAAGCCGCGGAAAAGCTGAATCTATCACCTGATAGTGTATTCAAAACGCTGCTGGTCGCACTGACAGGCCACAAAAGCCCCCTTGCGGTAGCCGTCATTCCTGTTGCCAACACTCTTAGCTTAAAAGCCATCGCTAAAGCACTGGGAGCAAAAAAAGCAGACATGGCCGATCCCAAAGTCGCAGAACGCAGCACAGGCTACCTCGTCGGTGGCATCAGTCCTATAGGCCAAAAGAAAGCGCTGCCCACCGTCGTTGATGACTCGTCCAAACAGTTCGAACGCATTCATGTCAGCGCTGGCCGCAGAGGCTTAGAAATTTCACTACAGGCCAACGACCTAGTCACACTTACCAGAGGTATTTTCGGAAAAATTACGGCAGAATAGAGCCATCTTTTCTTTTTACTACGATGTTGCCTGAATGAAACTGCTGTTGCTTATTCCCGTCATTACCCTTGTTACCGCTCTATCTCTACTTCTGAGTGCTTGCACCTCACCTCTGCCGTACACACAGGCAGACCTATCTGTTGAACGCGAGCAACGTATCACCGACGGCTACGTAGACAAAGAAGTCTCAGCCGGCGTGCACGTCATTGAAGTACGCCACGAAGACATACTCGCACTAACCATACAAAAAGAAAAAACGTTAAGTAATCTCAAGAGCATCTGGCAACAGCGTGCCAAGGAACTATGCCCGAAGGGCTACCAGGGCGAACCTGAGGTGATACAGCCAGACGAAGCTCGCACCGATGAATTCTTTTGTACGCTGAATATTTGCCAGAAGTACTTATTAGTGTCTGGAATTGCTTACTGTAAGACGGTGTATGAGTTTTAAAATTCAATAAAGGTAAGTAAAAGCAGCCCTTTTACCCTTTTTGGCCAAAGAGATGACACCTTAAACCACAATTGATCACCTGCTCCAAAATAGGATGACTCTAAGTTCCGCATTCGTATTATCAACTCTGTACTTTAATAATAAGAACGGAGTGACATATGAAAAACCTATCAGCTTTAACTTTCACCCCCATTGTTTGTGCAGCCTTATTAACGGGCTGTTTTGGTGGTAACAATCCAGATCCTGAGCCAGAAGGCCAAGCACTTTCCAATCCTGGCAACTATGAAATCTGCTCATACGAAGATAACCTTAATAACGACGATTATTCATCGGCAAGAGTATCTTACCCCTGTGACCTGAGCGAGCAGGATTATCCCTCAACGACGCTTACTGGTGGATTTACCAATACCAAGGAGCAGGTGTTCTGGCTAGCAGACCACCTAACAACTCACGGTTATATTGTTATTTCTATAACCCCAACCAACCCACTGTCAGTTCCACCTATTTGGCGCAAGGCTCATATCGCTGGATTTAACATGCTTGCGACGGAAAACACCCGAACTAATAGCCCTATTTACGATAAAGTTGACCTAGATAACCGTAACATCATGGGTTACTCCATGGGCGGTGGCGGCGCAATAATGGCTGCCGAAGAGATGGAAGAAAAGCCTGCAAGTATGATCGCACTTGCCCCATGGCTCGGTGCCTACACCATTGATTATGGCCAAATAACCGTACCAAGCATGATCGTAGGTGCCGAAAACGACATAGTCGCTATTAACAGCGAAGTTTATTATCCAAAATTCCGTTCTGACATCGAACGCGGGATAGCGATGATTACAGATGCAAATCATCTTGATTTCATCGGCGATGGAGAAAGCGAAGAGCATGAACGTATCCGCACAATGGTTACTGCATTTTTAGAAGTTCAATTAAAAGGAGATTCATCGGCCTATAGCTATTTTGATGGTGCAGAACATGATGAACACGTCATTGATGGCTGGTTCTCTGCCTTTGATTATCAACGCTAAATAATAGCTTTGGTCCTGCAGTCAGGGGCCACAGTGACAACAGGAAAACGCCGCTATTTTAGCGGCGTAATACCCTAGGACACGTTCTCGCCGCCGACATGATCAAATGATTAAGCTATAGTACTCATGGCGTTACGATGTTAGTTATTCAAACCAAAAAATTGAGAATCGCATGGACCTAGATGCTGAGTGTATTCCATTAGCGCATATCCTGACGTACTTCTCTATCAGAGAAAAACCGCGCTTTGAAGTCGACAATGGTTTAGCCCCACTGGATAGCGAGAGGCCATCCAGAGAGCGACATATCGAAACCCTGATTAGCATCACGTTGGGGATGGATTACCAGGAATTTTTTCAAAATCTAGGGGTCGACCTTTCTGATGGCGTTATTGCCGACCGCTACTTATCTACTCGACAAGTTCTGGCCCTCGTAGAACAGGCTATTGATCGCCTTAACATGCCCTATCTCGGATTATTTATCGGTAACATCATGACCGTTTCTCATTATGGAATGGCGGGACTGGCGGTCGTTACTCAGCCAAATCTTCGTGAGTGTTGCTTACTCCTATCAAGATTTTGTAGAGAATATTTTCCGCCGCTAGAAATTTCTGTCCATGTCGATGAGGACGTCAGCTGGATAGCTATCGAAGAAAATATCTCACTCAAGCCCTATCAGGAGTTCTTTATTGAGCTGAATTTTGTGAGCTTTTACAACATGGTCTATGACCTCGTTGGGCATGATTCAAAAATGATGCCTATTCGTATCGAGCTTGCTTACCCTGAACCAGCTTGGGGTCACATATATCGTCGTTACTTTAATTGCCCCGTAGTGTTTAACCGCCCACAAAATCGCATGATCAGAAAAACTCATGGCATCGATTTAGATTTGCCATTGGCAAATCGTTTATTAGCGATAACTGCAGAAAAAGTGTTTCTGCAAAACATACCCACACGAGCAATGAAGTATTTACCGTTAAAATTGAAACACTTTTTAGCTCGATCTTATGGGGCCTACCCAACACTCGAAAAATCCGCTCGAGAACTGGGAGTGAGCAGTCGAACATTAAGACGAAAACTGGCCGAAGAAGGCACTAGCTACAAACAAGAAGTGGATAAAGTGAAAGAGCGATTTGCGCGAGAATATTTTGCTCGTGGAGGACGTTCCGTTGCCGAATTAGCTAACCTGTTAGGATTTTCAAACACCCCGGCATTCACCCGAGCATTTAAACGTTGGACTAGCCTCACCCCGTCAGAGTTCATACTAAAAACAACGGGAATAAATATCGAACTCGTAGATTAACCGTAAAAATAAATGCCTTGTATTTACAAATTGAAGGATTGTCTAAAAATCTCAGTCCTGTTACTGACGAGAAACGTCTACTTATTAGTACTGCTATTTTTCGGTAAAATTATCCACGATAGATTTCATCCCCTCCCCTGTTGAGTTACGCGCTTCGCGCTAACCGCAACCTACGGATAAGAACTACAATCTAATGTTTTTTAAACCAGCCTCGCCGGATCAAGCAAAATCTCCAGTTCATCACGACTTATCTCCGTCATCTCTTCAGCCACGTCAATCACTGCACGCCCTTCTTTGTAGGCTTTCTTGGCTATTTCTGCTGCTTTTAAATAGCCAATCACAGGATTAAGTGCGGTCACTAATACCGGGTTACGTGCTAAGGGTTCTTTGATGACGTCTTCTTTGACGGTAAAGCCAGCAATGGCTTGATCCGCTAAGCTAATCGCTGAACGAGCCATTAAACCGGTGCTGTCTAATATCTTTGATGCCATTACCGGCAACATAACATTCAACTCGAAATTACCCGATTGCCCTGCCACGGTAATCGTGGTGTCGTTACCGATCACTTGCGCACACGCCATGGCGACCGCTTCGGGAATCACTGGATTCACCTTTCCCGGCATAATGGATGATCCCGGCTGTAATGCGGGCAATTCGATCTCACCTAATCCTGCCAACGGGCCTGAATTCATCCAGCGTAAGTCATTGGCTATTTTCATCAAGGCTACTGCTAAGGTTTTTAACGCAGCTCCAGTGGCAACGATGGTATCTTGCGCCCCCATGGCGGCAAAGCGGTTGTCAGTAGGGCGGAACACGACTCCCGTGATCTGGCTTAGCTCGGCACAGACGTCTTTTGCAAATCCTGCCGGTGCGTTTACCCCAGTACCCACCGCGGTTCCTCCAATCGCTAGCTTCTGCAGCTGACACTGGTTAAACAGTAAAAGTGACTCGGCGTGTTCAATTTGCGCTATCCAGCCCGATATTACTTGGCTAAAGCGCACTGGCATGGCATCCATTAAATGCGTACGCCCTGTTTTAATCATGTGATGCGTGTCTTGTGCTTTTTTCGCTAACACGGTTTTCAAATGCTCTAACGCAGGCACCACATGACTGTGAATATCTAATGCGCTAGCAATATGAATAGCTGAAGGAATAACGTCATTACTGCTTTGACCATAATTAACATGATCATTCGGTGAGACATCCTTGCCAGACGCCAAGGAAGCCATGCGCGCCAGGACTTCATTCACGTTCATGTTTGAACTGGTGCCTGAGCCGGTCTGAAAAACATCCACCGGAAAGTGATCGCTAAAGTGGTTATCACTCAATAACTCGATCGCCGCATTTTCAATCGATGCTGCCACTACTTCATCTAGCGCTCCGGTGCGACCATTGGTGGTTGCACTCGCAAGCTTGACTATGACAAGAGCGCGCAAAAAAGCATCCGGCATTGTCTGCTGACCAATGGAAAAATTATCCACTGCGCGCTGTGTTTGAGCGCCGTAGAGAGCGTTTTCAGGAACGTTCACTTCTCCCATGCTGTCGTGCTCGGTGCGATATATTTGGTTCATGCATCCTCCAGAGATAGTTGCCGGTGCCTGTTGTATAAGGTGACGTTAACACTCAGAAGCTCCATATGCAGAGGAAGTTCCGCATGAAATTCAAATGGGGGCAGAGACTTTAAAGGCAGGAAAAGCACCACGATAATTTTTATCGTGGTGCTCTCGGGGAAACTCTATTCAATAACAAGATTGAAGTTATTAACGCAAGGCTGTGGCGGTGAATACGTTACTACCTGTGGCAAGCGCCCACCGGACGAACAACTTTGAAGCAGTGGCCCAATGTATGGCACCCCCCCACTTTTTACATCAGGACTACCTAACCACCAATTATTGGTGAATAACGCAGCGATATTTCCTTGTGCAAGTACGAGGTTTTCGCAAGTAGTTACTTTATCCCCCTGGGTCAGCACCAAGGTGCCTTCAACCGCAAAGTTAAGTTTGTCTGGCATTGGTCCACTGGAATCACAGGCGATAGCATTGCCCGTACCAACCTGCTCAGCAAACCAATCAGCGACACCTGAACTCTTCTTACGATCAGCTTTCACCGTAATTTTACACTTACCGGACTCTGCCTTTGCTGTGGTGCCATCATAATCTTTTGTAGAATCATGCGCAGTCACCTGATACGAACAGTCAGTCAGACCATTAACATGCAGATAAACATCATTACTGTCGGTGCCTGCGTTCGCAGCAGCCGTTATAAGCAGAGCCGATGTTAGTATTAGACTTTTATTGAAAGCGTTTTTCATAATCAGTTCCTTGATAACCTGAGGGGAAGCCAGTTTTTCTGGCCTGCCCACAGTATCAAATTGCGACATCTTAGAAAGTAATTTAACGCCATATTCTGTGCGTATTGAGGGTTTTAGTCTGATACCACTAAATAAGAGATGCTTATCATTTCGTAGAGTTACACGCTTCGCGCTAATCACAACCTACCGAGTAATTAATGCCAAAAAAAGGCTGCAATTGCAGCCTTTTTATTAAGAGCAAAACGCTTACGCTGTTTTGTTCTTTTTGCGGTTTTGATTTGCTTGCAGCTTCATCACACCGACAATCACTTTCTGGTACCAAGATCCCATTGTACGAACCATTAGATCGAAGGCAATCGCATCAGGACCAATCAATACACGACGTTTGTTTTTCTTCACGCCATTAATGATGGTTTTCGCCGCTTTGTCTGGCGTGGTGATAAACAAACGTTCGAAATCAGCTTTTGAGGCATCCGCATCCGCACCAGTAATAGCAGATGAGTTTTCATTGAAGCGCGTAGATTGTGCGATATTAGTCTTGATGCCACCTGGGTGAACACAGGTTGTGCTGACACAAGAACCCGCAATATCTAGATCCTGACGCAGTGATTCAGTCAAACCACGTACGGCAAACTTCGAAGCGTTGTAACCGCTCATCAGTGGCTGCGATGCCAAGCCGAAGATGCTCGATATATTAACAATGTGGCCTTCGCCTGCATTTTCCATGTGTGGCAAAAATGCTTTTGTACCGTACAGAACGCCGTAGAAGTTGATGTCCATGATCCATTTGTAATCTTCAATGGAGAGATCCCCCACAGTACCCGCCAAGGCAACACCCGCATTGTTAAATACCAGGTTGGCTTTACCATGATCGGCAACGACTTGATCAGCCCACGCATAGAAGGCATCTTTATCAGACACATCAAGTTTTTGTGTGGTGATTTTCACAGGGTATTGTTTAAGTAATTCAGCAGTTTCTGCAAGGCCAGCTTCGTTAACATCACTTAAGGCAACGTTACACCCTTGTTGGGCTAAGTTAATCGCCAACGCACGACCAATACCTGAGCCTGCGCCAGTAACCGCAGCAACTTTACCGTTAAGATTTTTCATATCATTCTCCTGTATGGTCGTAAGTTGTTACTTAAACTGACCATTATTGCCATGACGCCAGCGTGAACCTAGCGATATTTAGTAAGATTACTTTACGTTAATAGGGCTAAAAAAATAGGTCAGTTATCGACAGAATAAGTAGATCTACTGGCGCCATTTGGCATTTTTTACTTGCCTAAAATACGTTTGGTGTAGTCGACCATATTGATTACTGGGCTCATTTCCTTCCACAGTAATTTATGCATGTTTTTTGTTGATAAAAGTCGAGTACCCAACCACGTACGAAAGCCATTATTGCCATAAACCATTCTTGGCTTATTTTTAATAATGCCCTTCATTACATAGCTACAAATATCTTCTGGTGCCGTCGTTAGGAACTTCTTTCTAAAGTCCTGACTTTCTTGCGCTCGGGTAATATTGGTATCAATACCACCAGGATGCACTAAATGAACTTGTACATGGCTTTGGCTAAGTTCAACCATAAGCGCTTCAGTAAAACCGCGCACCGCAAATTTGCTGGCACAATAGTCTGAGTTATTAGGCGTTCCGACTAAGCCAAAAATGCTCGACACATTCACAATAGCCGCTTCGCCTTGCTCTAGGAGTTGAGGTAAAAATGCACGTGTACCATAAACAACACCATTAAAGTTTACGGCCATCACGCGTTCGTAAGACTCATCAGGCATTGCCCAAACAGGACTATTATTACCTTCTATTCCCGCATTATTAATAACGACATGCGCATTGCCGAACTCAGTCTTCACATTCTCGGCAAACAAGTACACTGCATCGCGATCCGAAATATCAAACGCTTCAGAATACACTTCATTGCAACTACCTGATGTTAACAAGCTTACGGTCTCACTAAGGCCTTTTGCATCAAAATCGCAGAGTGCGAGTTTGCAGTCTTCTTGAGCAAAGAGCTGAGCATACGCCCGCCCCATGCCAGAAGCTGCCCCCGTTATAACTACGGTTTTACCAGTAAAAGTATTCATAAAGCCTCTTATTTAAACGTGTGATCTGCACGTTTAAAGTTTTTCGCTAGTAACCAGAAGGTCCAACTAAAACCTGGGAACATCGCAATAACCTTACCGCTTTTACTTTTATACCAACTGTTACAGCCGCCTTTTTCCCATACCGTTTTTTTCATTTCATCATGAATATGATTGGTGTAGCGCTCTTCTGCTTCGGCGGTTACTTCAATTGATTTAGCACGAGAAGTAAGTACACGCTTGATGGAATCAAGGATGTAGTTCATTTGCGCTTCAATCACAAAAATCGCTGAGGTATGACCAATACCTGTGTTCGGCCCGGTAACGATAAACAAGTTCGGGAAATCAGGAATGGTCGTGCCTAAGTAAGCGCGAGGGTAATCTTCCCAGAAGTCACCAATGGTTTTTCCACCACGACCAACCACTGGGTAGGAAATCACGCCATCAGTGGCATCGTAGCCAGTTGAATAGATGATCAGATCGAAATCTAGGTTTTCACCTTGAGTAGTGTTGATGCCGGTTTCGGTAATCTCATCAATGCCGTCGTCTTTGCTGTGTACAAACACATTGTCACGACAGTAGGCAGGGTAAAGCGTGCTCGATAAAATAATACGCTTACAACCAATGGTGTAATCTGGCGTGACTTTCTCACGTAATACAGGGTCTTTAATCTGGCGTTTAATGTGCGCCTTCGCCGGTGCTTGAGCGGCACGCTTTAAACCAGCTTCGGAGTATTTAAAGCCAAGAATTCGAGTTTCTAAGCCCCAGTAAATGCTCCAACGCAGCATTTTGTACATAAATTTATTACGCAATAACGCACGTTGCCACGGCTTAAATACTTTGTCATGACGCGGCATTACCCAATGCGGTGTACGCTGAAATACGTGTAGCTCACCACAGTCAGGGGCAATAGCAGGAATAATCTGTGCGGCACTTGCACCGCTGCCGATGATGGCAACTTTTTTGCCTTTATAGTCGTAATCGTGATCCCAGTCGTTGGTGTGGAACGACTTACCTTTAAAGGTATCGCGACCTTTAAAGTTCGGAATTACTGGAGTACTGAGTGGGCCAGATGCATTGATGATAAATTGGCTTTCGTACACTTCGCCGTTATCGGTATGAATATGCCAACGAGAAATATCGTCTTGCCATTCTACTTTCTGCACGTTGCAGTTGGTGTCTGTTTTCTCGCGTAGGTTGTATTTGGAAATAACGCTTTCGGTGTATTCATTCAGCTCCGCTTGGTTCGCGTACATCTGCGACCAATCGTAAGGTTCGTGCGAGATAGAGTACAAAGGCGATTGCACGTCAACGGCCGCACCCGGGTAGGTGTTCTGGCACCAAGTACCACCCATAAAGCTACGACGCTCAAGGATGACGAAGTCTTTTCGACCCTGCTTCAGTAAATTAATCGCAGCACTTTGACCACCAAAGCCGCTGCCAATAATGACGATGTTGTGTTGCTTCATTCTCTGATTACCTCAAATACATCTACAAATAGAACACCAAACCATCTGACGACAGCGAATGTCACTTTACTTCTGACGACGTCTGATGTCAAATTGGTGTATGACATCAACGGCATCAAAAAATAGCGGGCGTAGTTATCGGGGCATGACCCTAGAACAACGCACCGCAGAGCGACGCGAACGCTTCCTAGAGGCAGGCCTTAATATCTTCGGGAACGAAGGGTTTCATGCTGCCACTGTACGCAAAATTTGCAAAGAAGCCGGTTTGACCGACCGTTACTTCTACGAAAGTTACAGTTCAATGGAAGCCTTATTGATCGAGGTGTACGAGCGCTGTTTAAAGAGCATATTGACTCGAGTGCAATCCACTCTATTAACCGTCAACAAAGCCGAAGCCCCGGATAAACTACTCAACGAACTTTTGAACCATTTTTTTACAGAAATGGAAGACCCAAGAGTTGCCAAGGTATGTATGTTTGAAGCAGAAGGCGTCAGTGACCACATGCATAATCTCTATAACGATTATATTCGCCGTTTTGTGACGATTTTACTCAGTGCTTCTCAGGGCTATACCAATAAGTGGCCGCTATCAGAGGAAGAAAGCGAAGTTCTTGGCAACGCCATTGTCGGTGGTATTATTCAAGCAACGCGAAATTGGGCCTTAAACGATTACCATCTTTCAAAGAAGTCGATGATTAATGGAATTGTCGTCTTATTCTTAGGCACTCAGCTATTTATGAATAAAGACTAACTCCTTATCGTGATTCAAAATTAAGCCACCTGACTCTCGTTTTTTAGTGGCGTACAATATTGGCTTATTGATCGCCAGAGACGGCCATGAAACTCGACGACATTCGCAAGCTCCATCAAAAAAAGTATCGCACGCTGCACCAAAAGTTTTTGGTCGAAGGTGAGCACTTGGTGCTTGAGCTGGAGCGCGCATGCGAAAAAAATCCTGCCCTTAAAGCCAGCGAATTGTACGTCACCGAAGAGTATCAAGACTGGCCAGCGCCTTTCAAAAAACACCTTATTAGCGCAAAGCAGATGGCGCAAATATCAGACACTAAATCGCCTCAAGGGGTAATTGCAGTGGTGCCTATGATCAAGGCCGACGCCGCAAGTATCGAAGACGACCATCTGCGCGCTGTGTATCTGCACGAAGTACAAGATCCAGGCAACTTAGGTACCATCATTCGCACATTGGGTTGGTTTGGCGGCTTTCGCTTACTGCTTAGCGCCAACAGTGTTGATCCGTTTAACCCCAAGGTGGTGCGCTCTAGTATGGGAGCCATATTTCACCTGCCGATTGAGCTAGATGTTGATGTAATGAGCTTGCCGCAACGCTATCCCAACATTGCTTCGCTGGATATGAATGGCGAGCATCTAAGCCACGATTCATTCCGCCGTTGCGATTGCTACATCTTTGGTAACGAAGCCCGTGGCATTCCCCACGATGCACTTGAAGAGATCAGTCCACATCCATTTACCATCCAAGGATGTGGCGCAATTGAATCGCTGAACTTGGCCAGCGCAGTCAATATGTGCGCTTATGAGATCAATCGCTTGTAAATATCCTCCCTCCGGCGTTGCCCAATACGGTGAACTGCGGGACAATAGCGCCCTTTTTTATCATGCCGGCCAACGCTAAGCGTCAGGATCGAGCAGAAATAACACTATACCGTGATCAGGAGTCGTTACATGACCACCCGTACCGAACTAGCGAACGCTATCCGCGCACTCAGCATGGATGCCGTACAGAAAGCCAAATCCGGCCACCCCGGCGCCCCAATGGGAATGGCTGATATCGCTGAAGTTCTCTGGAACGACTACCTCAAGCACAATCCAGAAAACCCAGATTGGGCTGATCGTGACCGTTTCATTCTGTCTAACGGTCACGGCTCTATGCTTATTTATAGCCTTCTGCACCTGAGCGGTTACGACCTCAATATCGACGATCTGAAAAACTTCCGTCAGATGCATTCAAGAACACCCGGCCACCCTGAATACGGCTACGCACCGGGAATTGAAACTACTACTGGCCCACTAGGTCAGGGCATCGCCAACGGCGTGGGCATGGCACTGGCTGAAAAAGTATTGGCGGGTCAATTCAACCGTGACGGCCACGACATCGTTGACCACAACACCTATGTGTTTATGGGTGACGGCTGCATGATGGAAGGTATTTCGCACGAAGCCTGTTCATTGGCCGGTACGCTTGGTCTTGGCAAATTAGTCGCGTTCTATGACGACAACGGCATCTCGATTGATGGCGAAGTCGAAGGCTGGTTTACAGACGACACCGTGAAGCGTTTCGAATCTTACGGATGGCAGGTTATCCCGCGTGTTAATGGCCATGATTCTGAAGAAATTAAACAAGCGATCGAAACGGCTCGCGCCAACACCGAACAGCCCACACTGATTTGCTGCAAAACCATCATTGGCTTTGGCTCACCAAACAAAGAAGGTAAAGAAGATTGCCACGGCGCGCCACTAGGCGATGACGAAATTGCACTCACCCGCGAGCGTTTAGGCTGGAAACACGGTGCGTTTGAAATCCCTGAAGACGTTTACAAAGGTTGGAGCGCAAAAGAAAAAGGCGCTGCCGCTGAAACAAGCTGGAACACCAAGTTTGATGCCTACGCTAAAGCTCATCCAGAGCTAGCCGCAGAATTCAAACGCCGAGTTTCAGGCGAGCTACCGGCTGATTTCTCTGCACAAGCTCAAGCCTACATCGACGAATGCCAAGCAAAAGGCGAAGTCGTTGCGTCACGCAAAGCCTCACAAAACACACTGAACGCCTTTGGCCCATTGCTTCCAGAGCTGCTTGGTGGTTCGGCGGATCTTGCAGGCTCTAACCTAACCTTATGGAAAGGCTGCAAAGGCGTGAGCGACATCGATGCTTCAGGCAACTACATCTTCTACGGTGTGCGTGAATTTGCCATGAGCGCCATGATGAATGGTTTGGCCTTGCACAAAGGTTTTGTTCCTTACGGCGCGACCTTCCTGATGTTTATGGAATACGCTCGTAATGCTGTTCGTATGGCAGCACTAATGAAGCAGCGTGCTATTTTCGTATACACCCACGACTCTATCGGCTTGGGCGAAGATGGCCCAACCCACCAGCCAGTAGAACAAGTGGCTAACCTACGCAACACACCCAACCTGCACACATGGCGTCCTTGTGACACCGTTGAATCTGCAGTGAGCTGGAAATCTGCCATTGAACGTAACGACGGCCCAACCGCGTTGATCTTCTCGCGTCAGGGATTACCACACCAGGCTCGTGATGCAGAGCAAGTGGCTGCCATCACCAAAGGTGGCTACATCCTGAAAGACTGTGCTGGCACACCAGATGCCATCATCATCGCCACCGGTTCTGAAGTGTCTCTTGCTGTTGAAGCCGCCGAAAAACTGGCCGGCAAAAACATCCGAGTCGTTTCTATGCCATGTGCGGAAATCTTCTCAGCGCAAGACGCCGCCTACCGCGAAGCGGTATTACCTGCCGCCGTGACAGCTCGTGTCGCAGTTGAAGCATTGCACAAAGATTACTGGTACAAGTTTGTTGGCTTAAACGGCGCCATCGTCGGCATGGACACCTTTGGTGAATCCGCGCCGATTGCCGACCTCATGAAGCACTTCGGCATCACCACTGATGCCGTGGTTGAAGCGGTTAACGGCCTGCTTTTATAGCAAGCTTGATTTAAAACTCGCTTCATAAAAACCGGGCCTAGTGCCCGGTTTTTTTACGTCAAAATACAATGTCGGGAAGCGACATAGTGCAAGAAATGAACAAGTGTTAGAATCATCAATAATTAAATTTATCACATGGATGTAGTCTCTATGTCATTCCTCAAATGGATAGCTGCAATATTTGCGTTTAGCTTTGCCCTGTCTTCTCATGCTGCTCTACTCGAAACAAAAGAATATGACAGCATTGTCTATATGCTTAACGATCAGCAACAAATCCTGACGTACGATCTGATGTCTGCAGAACAAGGGGCTACCTTGACTCTGGCCAACCCAACATCGCACTTCACAGTAACAGGAAGCGGTATTTTTACCGCAAATAACCGTGAATTAAGGTTAGTGTCGCTAGATGGCCTAGAGACAACGTATATAGGGGGGGCATCAGCCAACATCAATGGCATTTCCGTTCAAGACGATATCATTATTACCCTAGAAGCAGATAGCTACATTCGATCTTACTCGTCTTCTGGTACGTTAATCGGGGCAAGAAGTTTATCTAGCGCCACGAAAAACGCGACAACATTAACAAGCAGTTCTGCGCTGTATAGCTCCAACACATACCTATATAAGATAGGGTTGAATGATTCAGGTTTGCCTACATCTTCCTCATACCGCTATAGCACTTCAGATTACGGTGAAATATCCCAAATTAAACAATTAGATGCCACAAGTTACCTTTTGAGTAATGGTTATATTTTTGACCAGGAGACGTCGAAAATTACTGGTAGAGTCCCTTTAACTTTACTGAATGCGGCAACCAGAATCGACAACAACATACTGGTACAGGATTCGCTTGAGCTGATTCAATATACAAATACAGGAGAAAAACTCGGAACCTATCTTCTTGATGCACCCATTCAATACTTAACTAGTAGTCAGGGAGATTTTGTCGGTTTAAAACTTACGGATACCACCATTTCAGCACAGTACTTCAATCCGGAATCCGATATCCAACCGGTGGCCTCTCTTCCAATGGCGCCAGACGTCCCTGAAGTTGGAAGTTATGCTCCTGAAAAAATTCTAGTGACAAAGTCTGGCGAAGTACTGCTGTATGACCAAGAAACTGCCGGAATTTTTGTTTGGTCATTGCAAAGTAATGACTATGTCCGTAATTATTTCATTGGCAACAACGTCATTGATTTAACCTACGATGAGCTTTCTAAAAGCGTCTTCAGTATCCATAGCAATGGCTACCTGACTAAGCTCGATGTGAGCAATAATGACGCGCAAATTGAAACCATCGCTTATATGCCAGGTACTGTCCACGAAGCCATTTCAGTTTTTGAAAGCATGATATACATTAAAGGTTACTCATGGGACTTACACAGATTAGGGCATGATGGGCGGTTTCTAACCACATTCGGGACTCAGTCAAGCGATTTACTCCCAGCGGTTTGGGATCAAGTCTCCAGTGCACATTTTGCATTGGATCGTACATATTTATATAAGTACTCAGATAACTCTAATTTTAACTTATCGATAGTAAGTAGCTATAACGTAGGCGTGCTAGATGAAAATCGCTTCACTGTACTGCCTGAGATCAATTCAATTGTCTTATCATCAGGAAAACTCCTCACAACTGAAGGCTTAACGAATTATCGAAACCTCAGTTCAGATGTTTACGATGCCGCCTACCCTGCAACACAATTAATAACTCTAAGTAGCGATAAAACGGCGTTGCAATTTTGGTCTGAAGCTGGCGAACTTACGCAATCAATACCTCAAGGTAATCCAGACGATATACGGTTAGTCTATGATGAAACCTATTTAGGCGTCGTAAAGATCGTCGACAATAGTATCAATTTCTCACGCTATAACATCAGCACCCCAGTCGATACTGACCTTGATGAAATAGCGGATATTTACGATAACTGCCCAAATATCATCAACGATGAGCAAGCAGATTCAGACGGCGATTATATCGGCGACCTTTGTGATTCCGACATTGACGGCGATGGCATTCCTAATTCGACAGAAATAGATGCCAACCTTGATCCGTATGACGCATCTGATCGCAACGGCGATATTGACAATGATGGTTTACCAAACTGGTACGAATACTTAATTGGAACCAATTTAAGCGAAGTTTCAGAAGCTACTTTTTCAGGCTACTTTTCAATTGATTTTGATAATGGCGTTATTCCACAAGCTATAGCTACAGAGGGTGGAGAGTGGTTCATTCGTGATGACTACTACGGTAATTCAGGTTTTGATCTCAGAGCACCTGCAGCCACATTAGACAATGATCTACCAAGTATTACTTTTTATGCAGATCTAAATGGTGAAGGACGACTAGAGTTCTCCATGAGGACAGACAATAGCTATTATTCGGACAATAACGATATTCTAAAAGTGTATGTAAACGATGTCGAAGTGACAGACCTATCTGATTATTCGGTCCGCTATATAGACGGAACTTCACTCGGTTCAGGGCTAAAAGAGATCCGCTTCGAGTTACAGGTTCCATCCACTAATCGGAACGTAACGGACGAACAACTGATATTAGATGATATTAAGTATGTTCAATACATTGGGCCTGATTATGACGACGACGGAATTACTGACGACAGTGATAATTGTGAATATGATTACAACCCCACCCAGTCAGATTCAGATAATGATGGCTTAGGTGATGCTTGTGATTATTACAATGAACAAGACGCAGACAATGATGGTGTAAGCGATGACTGGGACAACTGCCCATCCACACCTAATTCAAACCAATCAGACTATGACTGGGATGACTTAGGCGATGCCTGTGATGACGATATTGATGGTGATGGGTTATCCAATGATATTGAGTCCGAGCTAGGGCGAGATCCGAAGTATCGCGAAAGCAAATGGCACGACAGCGACGGCGATACTGTCAGCGACTGGATCGAAGTAGCGTTAGAAACTAACCCAGGGGCAGTAGATATTTTTGAGACAATAGTCTTAAGCTCATACTTCCCTCTTGGTGATATAACTCGTACCTACGACCATGAATACTATAATGACATCACCTTAACAATGAAGTCTCTTGGTAATCATCAGTACTTGGAATCAAACTCGGAGGACTCTTGTACCCAGCTCTTAGAAAGCCGAGTTGACGGTCTATACCTTCTAACAGTTAGCTGCCCGGAGGAAGGTTATCGCACAGAATATACCGACTATCTTATTTTACCAACAGAGATGAAGATGGGCGAAACGATTACCATTTCTCCAACCCATGTTGTTTATAAAGACGACAAACAAATTGATCGCTATAGTTACTCTTTCGATCTAACTCTAATAAATACGGGGAATTCGATAGTCAAAGACACTAAATACGAGACGGTTTCCTTTATTTATAATGGCAACCTAGATTCCTTTGAGATTTATGGTAAGGACGCTGGCTTATTGACTAGCCAGTCACAAGAATTGGCCAGCATTAATATCGATATTAAAGAAAACTGGCAAGAAGCAGCGGCAGAGGAAATCACAACACCTGAAGAGGCTTCTGCCGCCAGCTCTGGAAAGTCCTCCGGCGGCGCCATCAACCTGTTCTGGCTGCTGATTGCTGGAGTGGCCGTCATGAGCCGCAGGCGCTTGATGATTCAATAACATCGTAATATCGCCGGGCCTGTCCCGGCTTTTTTTCAAACACCCACCCACTAATCCTCCCTTATGGCCATATTTTACATTTGCTAATTGGGCCAAAGTGCTACTATCTAAAAAGGTAATAATGAACAGGCGTGCGGGGTTATAGCTAACCCTCACTTTCCCCGAACAAACGTAGGCTCGAGAGATATGAAGTGGATATGGATTCTAGCGCTACTAAGCGCCTCTCTTGCAACCCCTATGACCAGTCTTGCCGATCAGGATCACTATGCGCTGATCGCCAAAAGTGTGGATGACGAAAATTTTGTCGATACTTGGCTCGGATGCCAAGAAGAAGCACTAAAGTATAACGATACTTGTACTCTATTAGGCGGCGACGGCCCTGCCAACCCTCACACTCAATATTCTGCCATTGAACAAGCACGAGCAAGTAAGCTCTATTCTGCTTTTGCCATTTCAGTAACAAAATCAGAGTTCATTGTCGATGCCCTGTCCGGCATTGACACTCCTGTTGTAACGTTTGACTCTCCCTTCTCTGAAGGGGTTTCTGATGCTTCTCAAGGGTATATCGGCCCAGACAATCAAGCTATCGGTGCTGATCTTGCAAAAATTGCACAAACATTTTTACCCCAAGGCGGCTCCCTTTGTATTTTCACAGCGATTCATGACCCTAACTTACGACAGAGAGTCGCGGGCGTCCGTAAAACGCTCAGTAAGTCGATCATACATCCATATGACCAGAAGCTAACTGGAGAGCATGGTTGGTTTGAAGGCGATCGCTGCCCTCTAAATACGGGCGATAACTCACGACAAACCATGGATCAAATGGATGCCTTTTTTTCTGAAATCCATGCCGACATGCTTATTTCTGTCGGCCACTGGCCCATTATTAATGCCGACCTGTATAGAAAAACAACCTACCCTTATCGGCACGATCTAAAAACCAGAAAAACACATGTCGTTGTGGCGACAGGCAAAGTTCAAAGCAGCTATACCGACCTACTGTCGGATCAACTGATACACGGGTTAGTCAGCGTCGATTTTAAAGAGATAGGTCGAATGACTTACTTGCGTATGCGTCAAGCACACAAGGGGGAGCCGATACCTAAGGTCACCTACACCCAGAACTACATCCTAACCTTGGAAGCGCAGACGCAGAAATAACAGCACAAGTGCTATTAATTAAGGCTGTCCTCTGCCCGAAGCATAAGCACTCACTGCCAGCCACAGACCAACAACACATAACGTTTTTCAGATCAAAGATCTGATTTGCTATTTTATGTCCCTAGGGCACCTCTGAAAAATACAGTAGTGCTGCATTTTTCAGAGGTGCCCTAGAACCTTTTATTTTAAAATTAGCGCTGCATGATTTGAAATGCGGCTTCGCGGACTTTCCTTTAATCGGCGTGCGTAACGCATAATGACAGCCGTTGGCTGGGTAAAGCTGGATGCGCCGAAAAGAGAGTATCGTAAGGAGAAACCTCTCCTTGCATAGGGCCGGGGGCGGAGCCCTGAAAGAGAATTGAGTTTGAGAACTTAGTTTAAAAGCTGAGCTTTAAGTAAACGCGATTAAAGAGACTAAGCAGTTTGGAGTTACTTATGTTCACTCCAAACTGTGGCCTATAAGCAGCACTGAGCCTACTTCCAATGCCAGCGGAACATTAATAATGTCGAGACTATCTCACTTTGCCATATTTGGCTCATGGTGTTCAGGCAGCCGTCTGTTAAACTAGGTCAAACTCTAACAGCTCGCGCCGCTCTTAATTTAAGAAGCTTGATCGCCAGAAAGAGCCATTTGTTATCACCAGAGAACCCAAGATGCTTAAGGCTCTGTTTAAAGAAAAGTTCGCACTATCTCTCGACGAGGTGAAGCGCCGTCACGAATATAAAGATTCAAAATATATAAAAATTCAGGGCATGCAGGTTCATTACCGCGATGTTGGTGAGGGGCCTGTACTCCTGTTATTACATGGCATGTTTGCTTCGCTACACACTTGGGAAGATTGGATTGATATCCTGAAAAAAGATTTTCGTATTATTGCCATTGATGCGCCAAACTATGGCTTTACAGGCGCTCATCCCAAAGGGATGCATAAACACATTTATAGCGATTTTTTAAATGAGTTTACCGATGCTTTGGATATTAAAGAGTGTATGTTGGCAGGTAACTCGCTTGGTGGCTGGATGGCCTGGGAATTTGCTGGACGCTTCCCGGAAAAAGTTAAAAAGATCATTTTAATTGATGCTGCGGGTTTCTTTTTTGTTGTCCCTTGGTTATTGATGCTTTTAGCTTTGCCGTTGAGTACAACGATTGGCCCGATGGTCAAATACCCTAAAGTGGCATTTAAAGCGGTCTTAAAGCAGGTGTACGGTGATCCTTCACGTCTACCAAAAGCGAAGCTAGACTTGTATTACGATTTAATGATGCGTGAAGGAAATCGCGCCTCTGGATCACGTGTTGTGCATTACATTCGCAACATGGGTGGCTTTCGTACTGGCTATATGAAAAAGGTGACACAACCGACATTGATCATGTGGGGCGAAAAAGATCGTTGGATTCCTAAACGTCACGTTCCTATGTATTGCAAAGCGATTAAAAACTCTAAGTCGATTATTTATCCCGGTTTAGGACATATGCCAATGGAAGAAATGCCTGACATCACGGCACAAGATGCACGCGAATTTTTACTTAAAAAGTAGGGACTCGGGCACCTCAATTATTGATCACAACTGACACCTACTGAGGAGCACTGGCGGCTAGCATGCCGTCAGATAATGCTTGTGGTGCTGGCTCCCACTCTCTTAAATACGCCAGTTCGGAGTCAAAGGTTTTCATAGATAAAGGAGTCGACTCAGGCATCACGGGTTGAGAAGGTATTAGTTCAGCCTTACCAACCGGCACCTTTAATGCCTTCATGCACTGGCAACGATACCTAGGCGTATCAACTCTATCAACAACCCACCACTCCGCTTGCAACTGCTCATGGGTAATATCTAACAGCACAAACCCCCGATGATAAAAGTCAACAAAGTTTAAATGCGGCAATAGTGACTCAAGGGACGCACCCGCCAGCTGAGCCGCAGGCTTAGAAGTAATTCCGGGGGATGTGACTGCAGGGGTTACAAACTCAACGCCGAGTGGAGTTGATAAATCACTGAATGGGTCATCATGAATCTTCATTGCCCAACTGGAGTGAATATCTCCAGTGAGTACCACCCAATTATCAACACTATGACGACGAACACTATCAAACAAGCGGTTTCTAGCCGCAGGGTAACCATCCCATTGATCATAATTAAATGGCTGCTCATTCAACCCAAACTGACTCACCATCACTTGCTGACCAAACAGTTTCCACGTCACACCTTCTTGCTGAGCTGCGGCCAAACGTGTATCCAGCCAAGCTTCTTGCTCAAATCCGAGCAAGGTCCTATCGCTGTTTTCTGTTTCTAGCAAATCGTCAGTGGGGCCGTCTCTCCCTGCTAGGCGCGTGTCTAACACGGATAAATCTAGCAAGTCACCAAAACGATAACCACGATATAACGCCATGCGCCCGGTGTGTTCAATCTCTCTAACAGGCATCCACTCATAATACGCCTTAACCGCCGCCGAAAGGCGCTCGCCCCAGCGACCTTGATTCTCGTTAGAATGATTCACAGAGCCGCCTGACCACGCATTATTAGCGACTTCGTGGTCATCCCAAATCACAACAAACGAGTGCTGGCGATGCGCCGCCTGTAAGTCTTTATCGAGCTTGTAACACGCATGGCGCGCGCGATAATCCTCTAAGGATACCGTTTCTTTTAAGGGGCAATGAACGCGCCCTGTCGCTAACGATTCTTCAATGCTGGCATACTCATAGATGTAATCACCCAAATGCAGCACTAAATCAAGATCACTTCGTGCCGCGATTTCACGATACACATTAAAATAACCGGCGGCGTAATTTGAGCACGAGGTATACGCGATGCGGAGGTGCTCAACATGCCCTTCGGGCAAGGTACGCATCTTCCCTACATCCGACCAATGCCCGCGTGTTTCAAAGGCATAATAATACGTGGTTGCTGGTGCTAGTTCAGTGACGTCAATTTTAATGGTGTGATCGCATTCAGGCCCGGTAACGCCGTATTCTTCTGCCACGACATTAGCCATAGCGGGGTCAAGTGCCACACGCCACCGATAAGCACTGTATTCGCTATTATTTTGAGGGGTGATGCGAGTCCAGATAATAACCGCATTTTGCAGTGGATCACCGCTAGCAACGCCATGTTGGAAGGGATAATTCCCCGGTTTTTTTCGGGCCGAGATTCCCGGTAAAAAGGCACCGCTGGCCAAACTATCAATCAGAAACTCTCTACGTGACAGAGGCATATATCCCGCTCACACATTGGCTGACGGGCTTAGTTAACCTTTTCTTAATGACAGTGAGATGGCTCGTTTTTGACAGTTCAGTGACAGTAAATGAGGAATAATCACACCAAGGTGTCTCTTTACAACCTACCCTAAACACTCGAAAGCGGGCATCCTGAAATCATTACTAACTAAACGAGGAGCATACGATGTCATTATTGCGCTACATGGGTGTCGTCAAACTAAGTACTGCAGAACTCGCAGAAACTTATGCCAACGACGATTCACGATTCTTTCAATACCGAGGTGATAACATTCACTACCGTGTTGAAGGGCGCAAAGACGACGATGCCCCTGTCATTGTTATGCTGCATGGCATCATGGCGTCGCTACATACTTGGGACGGCTGGGTTGAGCAATTAAGCGATAAATATAAAATCGTACGCATTGATGTTCCGAGTTTTGGTTTGACCGGTGCCATTAGCGATGGCGATTCGTCTATCGCCTCTTTGGTTGATCGTGTTCATGCTTTGCTGAATTATTTAGAGTTAGACAGCTATGTGATGGCAGGAAACTCGCTGGGTGGATATATTTCTTGGTCATACACAGTTGCGCACCCAGAGCGTGTTCGCGCTTTAATATTGCAAGATGCAGCAGGCTATCCAATGAGCTTACCACTCATTATGAAACTATTTACTACACCTTACCTACGTCATGGTGTCCGCCTAGCAACGCCCAAATTTGCAGTACAATTTATTCTCAGTGAAGTCTATGGCGACAGTAAGCGTATCGCACCGAAGCAGATCCCGTATTACCAAGATTTAATGCTGCACAAAGGCAACCCTCTCGCTCTACTGAGGATATTTGAAGAGCTAGAGCATATGAGCCACGACCGCGTAAAAGAGATCAAAGTCCCGACTTTGATTCAATGGGGGGATAAGGACAAATGGATTCCGCCGCACAATGCCGAGTTATTTCATAAGGACATTGAAGGGTCAGAGCTTATTATGTATCCAGGGGTTGGCCACGTACCAATGGAAGAAACGCCAGAACAAACCGCCAAAGACGCTGATGAATTTTTGCAGCGCGTGTTAAGCTGAACCAACTTGAGCCGGAGTAATCCGGCTCCGGTTTTAACTGTAATTCGCAATACTAGTCTCGAACATCTTGCTGCTTTTCCATCTCGCCAAGCATTGGCTCTGCCAATATCCAACTCAGTATTTCTGTCGCGTCACCAATTAACTTACTCATCCTGATGCCTCCTAAGCACTGAAGAATAAGCACAGTTAAACGTATAACGTTTCATAGCGATAATGAAAAATAATTACCGCGTTAATATTCAAAAGCTATCAACCAGTTGGGCTTGTTTAGCCGCAGTCTCTTCTTTACTAACTAGAGGTTCCTTAGCTAACGTTAATTAGCTGAAGCTACTTAGTCGGACCAACAAAATAATGCGCCAACCGGTTACCCACCAGCATGGCAGCAACAAACCACATAACTGAAGCGTCAAAGGAAAATACATCAACTAACGCCGGACCTGGGCATAATCCAACCAAACCCCAGCCGACACCAAAGAGCACGGCCCCCATTACTAATCGAATATTTATTTGAGTCAGTACAGGAGTATGAAATACATCAGAAAACACTGGTTGCTTTCGCGTTAAACCAAACCGGTAAGCCACAAAAAATACAACCACTGCCGCCCCCATCACCGCGATTAACTCAGGCTGCCACGCCCCGAAGATATCAAGAAAGCCTCTAACTTTTTGAGGATCATTCATGCCTGATATCAATAACCCCAAGCCAAACACCAGACCACTAAGAAAGCTAATTAACATCTTCATGGTTGAACACCCACAATTTGTGACGTCTCGAAAAAATTCATGACAGCTACGGTAATCATTCCAGCGAGAATAAAGGTGACCGTTGCTACCCCAGATCGAACTGATAAGCGCCCCATACCGCACACACCGTGACCACTGGTGCAACCATTACTAATGTAAGTACCAACTCCCACCAATAGACCGGCAACAATCAAAAGTGGCTTATTTGTCGTGATAGTAATAACGGAGTCATAACCCGTTAATTGGAACAGTGGCCAAGCCAACACTAAGCCACCAAGAAAAAAATACGCCCAACGACGATTTAATTCAGACCATGCAAAGACACTCGATATCACATTCGTCATGCCACTAATACGCCCAATACCTAGCCAAAGTATTGCTGCCGCCGTGCCAATTAATAGCCCACCCGCTATCTCATCCCACATACATTGTTCACCTGATCAAAACACAACGACACTCTTGTGCCATTAAAAAATCTGTTTCATATTCTACCCGAGCCTCCCGTTTTCGTCTGTTCAAGTTAAACATCATCGCCTCATCATTAACGAAAAAGCGACACAAATGCGTCCCCAAAGAGTGCTCGACTCCGCACGTTTGAACACCCAGAAGTTCCACAGTTCATTCACCCGGTGATAACTGTTTAGGCTGATTGCAATAAGGCCTATACTGCTGTTAACGCACTAATGAGGAAATACCGGCATGTCTGCAGTTTTGACAAAAAGCAAAGAAGGCCTTCCCCTTCACTTGATTGAAAAGACCGATTATTCAACGTGGCTAGAGCAACAAACCACAACAACTCAGCAATGGTTATCCTCAACAGATTTTAGTGGCAGTGGCCATGCTGTCATTCCAGCTCCCGATGGAAGCTTAAGTGCGGCGGTTTGTGTTGTTGAATCACTCAATGATTACTTTGCCTGCGGCCAGCTAGCAAGTAGCCTTCCTTCAGGCACCTACCGGATACAGCAGACGCTAAGCGACCAAGAGTTAATTGCCGTGGCTTTTGGATGGGGGGTCGGTGCATATCGTTTTGATCGTTATACCGAAAAAGCACCAGCAAACGCTATTTTAGCGGTCGACAACGAACTGATCTTTGATGAAGCAACGCGTTTAATTGAAGGCACCAAGCGCGTTCGCGATTTAGTAAACACTCCGGCCTCTGACATGATGCCGCAGGATATGTCCGCCTCAGTACAAAGTTTAGCCAACGAGTTTGGTGCTAGCTTCACTGAAATCATCGGCGATGAACTGCTCGCTGAAAACTACCCAATGGTGCATGCCGTGGGCCGGGCCAGTGTTCATGAGCCTCGCCTACTTGACCTAACTTGGGGGAACCCTGAGCATCCTAAAGTTACCTTGGTGGGTAAAGGTATCTGCTTTGACAGCGGTGGCTTAAATATGAAGCCGGGCGAGTTTATGCGCCAAATGAAAAAGGACATGGGCGGTGCAGCCCATACGATAGGTTTGGCTTATCTGATCATGGCCAACAACTTGCCAATTCGTTTGCGACTCATTATTCCTGCCGCAGAAAATGCCGTAGCCGGTAATGCGTTCCGACCGGGTGATGTTATCCCTACTCGCAAAGGTCTGACGGTTGAGATCGACAATACTGATGCTGAAGGTCGCTTAGTTTTATGCGATGCCCTCACGGAAGGCGCAAGTGAAAACCCAGATCTCATGATCGATTTTGCAACTCTCACCGGCGCTTGCCGTGTTGCCTTAGGCACCGACCTTCCGGGATTTTTCACTAACCAAAAAATCCTTGCCGCTGAACTGATGCAATCTGGCGAAAAAGTGTCAGACCCTGTTTGGAACTTACCTTTATTTCGACAGTACAAGTATGCACTGCACAGCGAAGTAGCCGACTTAGTTAACTCTGCATCGGTACCCGGTGGCGCAATTACCGCAGCACTTTATCTAGAAGCCTTCGTTAATGACTGCCCGTGGGTACACTTGGACGTTATGGCGTGGAATCGACGTGCACTTCCGGGTCGTCCAACTGGGGGCGAAGCTATGGGGCTACGCGCCGTTTTTGAATATTTGCGCACTCGCTATTCTGCTTAAAACTCGCACCTGTTTTTAGCCTTGTGCTTATTTGCGAAGACTAAATAGAAGACACAAAAAAAGCCCGGTGATTTCTCATCGGGCTTTTTTTGTGACATCAGCTAAAAACTAACAATTAAACGGTTTTGCCATTACTGCTTGGAATATCGTCAATCGTTACTTCTACTGTATCAGGCTTCTGATGCACAGCCGCTGAGCTGGCTTGCGTTTGCGCACGGCGCTTGCCTTTCTTGAACAGAGTGCGTCGAATATCTAAGAACATACGGGCAAACGAGCCCCAATCCATAGAGCCGATACATGCCATTTCATCGCCTTTAGCCCAACCTGGGTTACGACTTTCAAAAAAGCCAATTTTAGGCACAGCACGTTCTTTTTCTGTAATTGGTGTAACGAAGTCAGCCAGAGTACAGGCATCATCGCCAAAATCTAACAGACCGGTTTCACGATTTAATACACCCGGAAAAATATCATCGGCTGCCGAAAACGCGGCTTCACGTAACTTCGGATCATCACCATCAATGTTCGGGTAATACTTGTAGAAGTTGTTCGCAAGAATCAGGTATGTGCGGTAACCCATTGAGATTAAGAACCAGTACATCTCTTTAGTTGGGTGACGCAGACGTTCGGATATCAACCACAAGAAGAATGACATAGGGAATGCCTTAGTGCCCCAGTATTCTTTTGACATAACAGTATCGCCACTGAATAAAATTCGAATCTCTTTGCCTTCGCTGTTAATTATGTTTTTAGCAACGCCGGTAGAAAAACCAACCACTTTGCCGTCACTTTTACGCTTGGCAATGTGTGCACCAGTCTTGTTGGAGAAATCTTCAAGGAACTGTTCGAAAGGCGTGTTTTTGTAGTAAACCTTGAAAAGATCATACATACCCAGACATTCATCCAGAGTAATGTTTTCGCGGCTCTTGTAGCGCATTTTGATTGGCGGAAGCTTTTTCTGAACGTTCTTGTTGTCTGACATAGCGAGAACTCCGGCCCATTCAGGGCTCGTTTTATTATTAATAGAGCTTTTGCACCAGGCTGAGCTTATTCCCGAACTTCCTGTTCTGTCCTGTATCGACAACTGAATTCCCTAAGGGACAAAGAACCCACCACTCTCATTGTTGCATGGCTATCCAAGGCCACTGAGTTGTAGTGTGTCTATTATCTTCAGATTTTAGTGATACATCGGTGAGACTCACTGTCTCTTGGCTTGTCTAACTCAAGCGCATTGCAACTGAGTTTACGACGACCTTTCCTGATATAATCGACATTTGCCGATCCTGAAACGCAATTAACACTTGTTCACCGATTGGTGAAGTGTCTATTTATTATATTCAGAACTGCGAGTCTACGCTTATTTTCCGATTAGCCAAGGGGCAATTCGAGCCACGAAGGGCGTGGCTCGAATTGTCATGAAAGAATGTGACGATAGTCACTAGAGTGATGAAATTTCATCATGATAGTATTTATCAAAATTCTCAAATGATTCGCTATTATGCCCACAGCAGCGAATATTCCCAGATTCGATATTGTACACCCAACCATGAATTTCTACTTTTTTGGTCGCTAATTTCGCCGCAACCACAGGGTGTGTGCGCAGGTGTTGCACTTGTTGCTGCACATTTTCTTCAATGGCTTCATTCAAGTGCTTCGGCTCGATACAGGCGCCGCTTTCAATGTTGTTCCTTTCTCGAACAATCTCCATGGCAGAGCGGCAATGCCCCAGCCATTCGTGCACGTGCGGCAGACCTTTCACACTGTGCATGTCTAGTGCACCTTTGACGGCACCACAGTCGGTATGACCGCACACAATGATGTGTCTTACCCCTAACACAGCAACCGCGTACTCAATCGACGCTGTCATCCCACCCGTTTCATTCGAGTGAGGCGGAATAATATTACCTGCATTACGACAGATGAATAGATCTCCAGGATCAGAACCTGTCAGTAAGTTTGGATCGATACGAGAGTCAGAGCATGTAATGAATAAAATTTCAGGGTTCTGCCCTTCCGCCAAAGTACCGAATAAATCTCTACGTTCTGGATAAATATTTTGTCGAAAGTTCAACACTCCACGAATAACGTCTTCCACATGATTTCTCCGGCTATGTGTATTGCAAGAATAAGTAATTGAGACGAATAACTACACCTATTTCTTACCCTTTGAGTTTATCATCAACATTTCTCACCCAGCCAAGGCAAACTCTGCAAAACGATGATAAAGCGGTATTCCTATGATGACATTAAAGGGAAAAGTCACCCCCAAAGATAAGAGCATCGCCAAGCCAATGTCCGCTTGAGGAATAGCAGTGCGAATCGCTGCTGGTGCAGCAATATATGAAGCGCTAGCCGTCAATGTCGCCAGTACAACAACCGACCCAAGAGATAACTCCAGCGCCACTCCAGCACCAATACCAAGTAATGATAAAAAGACAGGCGCAACCAGAGCAAATAATATCAGTTTCCACTTATTCCAGGGCACCGGGCGTAAAGTTCCAGCAGCCGTCATTCCCATCTCCAACAGAAATAAAGCCAGCACCCCTTTAAAGGCATTCGTGAACAACGCTGTCACACCGACTCCTTCTTGCGCTCCGTACATCCAACCAATAATCACCCCTCCCACTAAAAGAATAACGCCTCGGTTAGTAAAAGTTTCATGCCAGAAACTGCTCGTATTTATTCCCCCAGTAGCGCCACTCTTTAATTTTTTATACAACATTAGAGCGACCAAAATCGCGGGTAACTCCAGCATCACCAGATACAGAGTGACTTGTGCGCCAGTATCAAGTTGCAAGCTGTCGACATATGCAAACACAACCGCAAAGGTTCCCGCGCTGACTGAGCCATAGTGTGCCGCAAGGCTAGCGTTATCCTCGAAATTAACAACTTTTAGTACCTTAAGAACAGGCATAACTAAGAAAGGGATGACGGCCCCGAGCGCTGCAACGGACAAGAGCTCTATCAAAAGGGACCACTGCAATTCCCCATGCAGTGCCATGCCCCCCTTCAGGCCAATAGTCAGCATTAATAGCAAACTAAGAGTATCGTACGCAGCTTTAGGGATGGACAGGTCCGAGCGAACAAGACCAGCAGCCAATCCCAATACAAAAAACATTACGACAATATCTGGCATGTCATCCCCCCCTTGTTAATTAATTTAAACATCACTCAATTTCAATCAAGATTTCGCCGGGAGTTACACGATCGCCCTTAGTAACATGCACGGCCTTCACAGTTCCGGCGATATTAGCGTGCACTTCAGACTCCATTTTCATTGCTTCCGTCACCAATACTGCTTGGCCAGACTTCACCGTATCGCCTTCTTTGACAAGCACATCGACTACATTACCAGGCATTGCAGGGGTTACATGGCCCGGAGCCGTTGCGCGTCCGCGTTTATTTCCACCCGCTTCTGCAGCAAATTCGTTGAGCGGCTCGAAGACCACTTCTTCCGGCACGCCATCCAGTGATAAATATATTTTACGTCGTCCGCCATCCATTCCTCCGACGCCAGTGACGGCGATGTCATACTTTTCACCGTGAACATCAATAACAAACTCGGTCGCTTGTGGCGCAACCGCTTTACCTTTCCCGGCTAATTCAGGGGCAAGTAATTCTTCAGGTTTGAGAGTGCCATCAGTCCGTTGCTGCAAGAATTCGCGCCCGAGGTCAGGGAACATAGCGTAGGTTAGTACATCTTCTTCTGAGGTCGCTAATGAACCAATGTCTTCTCGCAGCTTATTGAGTTCTGGGGATAATTGATCCGCAGGACGCCCTTCAATGACATCGCCACTGCCTATCGCTTTTTTCTGTAATTCCGCATTCACAGGCGCAGGCGCTTGGCCATATCCGCCCTGCAAGTAGCGCTTTACCTCGTTGGTGATGGTTTTATAGCGCTGGCCAGACAGGACATTATAAACAGCCTGCGTTCCTACAATTTGCGAGGTAGGCGTAACTAATGGAGGAAACCCGAGGTCTTCGCGTACGCGAGGAATTTCAGCAAACACGTCTCGAATCTTATCCAGCGCATTCTGTTCTTTCAGCTGATTTGCTAAATTCGACATCATGCCGCCGGGCACTTGGTTGATCTGTACCGTCACATCTTCACGTGTGAATTCGCTTTCAAACTGATGGTATTTTTTACGTACCTCGCGAAAGTAGTCTGCGATTTCACTCAATAACTCTAGGTCTAAGCCTGTGTCGTATGCGCTGCCTTTCAATGCAGCCACTTGCGTCTCCGTCGCCGGGTGGCTAGTGCCTGTTGCGAATGAGGAAATGGCGGTATCTATACGATCAACCCCGGCTTCAATGGCTTTCATCTGACACAAAGGCGCTAAACCTGATGTACTGTGGCTATGAATCACCAAAGGTAAATCAACATTGGCTTTAATGGCTTTGACCAGAGCTTCGGTGGCAAACGGAGTGAGCAAGCCCGCCATGTCTTTAATCGCAATGGAGTCAGCCCCCATCTCTTGCAGCGCCTTAGCCTGCTGTACAAACAACTCCGGTGTATGCACCGGGCTGGTGGTGTAACAAATGGTGCCTTGCGCGTGCTTTCCTGCTTTTTTCACCGCTTTCATGGCGGTTTCGAGGTTGCGCAGATCGTTGAGTGCATCAAACACTCGGAACACGTCAATGCCGTTTGCTGCGGCTTTTTCGACAAAAGCTTCAACCACATCATCGGCGTAATGACGATAACCCAGTAAGTTCTGTCCTCGCAGCAGCATCTGCAGGCGCGTATTTGGAAGCGCTGTTTTTAATTGACGTAAGCGCTCCCACGGGTCTTCTTTTAGGAAGCGAACACAAGCATCAAACGTCGCGCCACCCCATACTTCTAACGACCAGTAACCGACCTGATCCAGTTTTTCACAAATAGGAAGCATATCTTCTGTGCGCAATCGCGTAGCAATCAGGGACTGATGGGCATCGCGTAATACAACATCGGTAACTTCAATTTTCTTTGGCGTTGTCATAGTAACTCTCCTGATTAAAAACCCGCGTGAGCGGAAATAGCTGCAGCGATGGCCAGTGCGACTTCGCTTGGGTGACGTTTAATGGAGTAATTCATCAGCTCCGGGTGCTCTGGTACAAAGCTGGTGTTAAATGACGCCGCTTCGAAGTCAGGGTGATTCAATATTTGCTGGTAGTACTGGGCGGTGGTTTTAATGCCATGCAAACGCATGTCATCTAACGCCCTCTTGCCTCGTGCTATAACTTCCTCCCAAGTCAGCGCCCAAACAACGAGCTTTAAGCACATGGAATCGTAATAAGGCGGAATTTCGTAGCCCGTATAAATCGCGGTATCCACTCGAACTCCCGGTCCGCCCGGTGCGTAATAATGTGAGATACGACCAAAGCTCGGCAGGAAGTCATTTTTAGGATCTTCCGCATTAATACGAAACTGCAGAGCGTAACCACGATACTGAATATCTTCTTGGCGAATGCTCAAAGGCAAGCCTGCTGCAATGCGCAACTGCTCACGCACAATATCGATACCCGTGATGGCCTCGGTAATTGTGTGCTCCACCTGTACACGAGTGTTCATTTCCATAAAGTACACTTCATTGCCAGTGAGCAAAAACTCGACGGTTCCTGCATTCACATAACCAACGGCTTCAGCGGCTTTCACCGCCAAATCACCGATATAATGACGCTGCTCTGGGGTCAGCTGTGGGCTTGGTGCAATTTCGATAAGCTTCTGGTTACGACGTTGTATCGAACAATCTCGCTCATATAGATGAACGACATTCCCATGACTATCACCCAATATTTGCACTTCGATATGACGAGGATTTACGATGCATTTCTCAAGAAACACCTCAGCCGACCCAAATGCCTTGGTTGCTTCAGAGATAACTCGTGGATACTGCTGTTTAAGTTCTTCGGCGGTATCGCAACGACGTATGCCCCGACCACCACCACCGGAGGTAGCCTTGATCATGACGGGATAACCTACCTGCTCAGCTAACGTCAGCGCTTCCTCAACGTTTTCTAAGTTGCCATCTGATCCGGGAGTAATAGGTACACCTGCAGCGCGCATACTGTCGCGAGCTTGCGTTTTATCACCCATATTATGGATAACACTCGATGACGGCCCAATGAAAGTAATCCCTTTCTCTTCACACAAACGCGCAAAATCAGGGTTCTCAGATAGAAAGCCATAACCTGGATGTATTGCATCACACCCGGTTTGTACGGCTAAGCTAACAATGCCGGCAGGGTCGAGATACCCACGCAGTGGGTCTTCTCCTAAAGAATAAGCCTCATCGGCTCGCTTGACGTGCAAACCATATCGATCAGGCTCGGTATAAATGGCGACAGAACGCACACCAGCCTCAGCACAAGCACGGATTATCCGAACTGCAATTTCGCCTCGATTGGCGATTAATACTTTCTTCAACATTGTGAAGCCCTCTTCAGCGTATGGCGCAACGATAATTCATAAGAAGAACAAGTAATAATTGATATTATTTAGCTTATCTATAACCTATAACTTATATATAAGCGGAATATTTTCTTACCCATGCCTCACTCAGTACAAAAAATAGCCAGCAGACTGACTTTTCGCCAGCTCCAGGTATATAAGGCAGTGTATGATTTACGCAGTTACAGCAAAGCGGGTGAAGACTTAGGTTTGACGCAACCTGCCGTCAGCAGTCAAATTCGCCAGCTAGAGGCTGCTCTTAAGCAACCCCTGTTTGAATACATTGGACGAAAGCTATACACCACGGCAGCAGGTGAGCTTCTATACCAAACAATCAGCGGAATTTTTAATGAATTACAGAATTTGCAAAGTGATCTTGCCGCTCTGCAGGGCAAGGTCGCCGGCGAGCTAAAATTAGTCGCCGTAAACACGGCCCAATATGTAGTGCCGTATTTGCTACGGGCTTTTTTGGATCTAAACCCTGACGTCAAAATCAGCGTCAAAGTAGTTAACCGCGCGACCGCCCTGGAACGATTAGCCAACAACACCGACGACCTTGTCATTATGGGGATGGTACCCGAAGGCCGCTCCCTGACGTCTATCCCGTTTTTAGATAACGAGCTGGTTCCCGTTGTACCCGATGGCCACCCTCTTTTACTGAAAAGTAATATCAGCGCCGAAGAGTTTCTCAATAGCCAGCTATTACTCCGTGAAGCAGGCTCGGGAAGTCGCCTAGCGCTGGAGGTATTTTGCCAAGAATCTCGGTTGAAAATTCCTAGCGCGATGGAGCTTGGTTCAAATGACTCAGTAAAACATGCGGTTATTGCTGGTCTAGGCGTTGCGGTGTTACCGAAATTAGGATTATTACCAGAACTACAACTTGGTAATTTAAAAATACCTAAAATATCTGGGTTTCCACTGCATCGTAGCTGGTGCTTAGTTCATCCGGTCAACAAGCATTTATCTCCAGCCGCCCGAGCTTTTGTAGAATATATTCAACAAAATATTTCTGGGTTTAATGAATATTTTGCAAGAGAGCGAAACTTTAAATCAGAATAAATGTAGCCCAACTTTTGAACTCACTCCGGATAAAGTACCGCCGCACCAAAACGAGCCTCCAAGCCAAGTCGCAGCTTTTTTGTGAGGGATTTAACAACTAACTGGTACGAGGCATCAATCATTCGCTCTATTTCACCGCTAGGAATGGAGTCATTTACCAGCACGGTATTCCAATGTTTTTTATTCATATGGTACCCAGGAGTGACACCATCAAAAATGTCACGAAGCTGGATTGCCTCTAGCGGATCACATTTCAAATTAACGCGTGTTATGTTATCTCTATGCATCACCAGCGCAAACATCTTACCGCTGATTTTAAACACTTCAGCCTCTGGGCCAAAAGGGTACTCTAATACAGCTTCTGGTTTTGATGACAAATATTGAATCAGCGCTGATGCATCCATAATAACCCCTGCTTTTAAATATTGGCCAAATATGACTTAGGTATAACCATTTACATATCCGGTAAAGAAAACTCGTTTGCAGTTTTAGGAATAAATCGCCAAGATATTTGGCCATTTTTTATTAAAAAAATACCTGATCGCTGCCACCGAGTCCCGCTCGCTGAACGATTAAAAATACCAGAAAACCACAATCGAACCACGCCTAATAGAGAACTTAACCCCAGAAAGTGCAAGGCGTTGCTATCCCCTAAACCCCATTCTGCATAAAGCTCTCGTTGCTTATCAATAATCACAGCAAGACCTTCTGCACCACCTATTTTAACTAACCATTCATTAGTGGCCTGTCGAGTTCCATGACTCACGACAAATACCCTGACGTCTGGATTTTCTTTCGCCCACACAACCAAATTTTTTACATCGCGCTCGGCAAACGGGCACCCCACGTGACGAAGGAATGCGATTAAAAAATTAGACTTGGAAGAGAGTTCCGGACAGGAAGATCGAGATAACAAGCTAGGTTTATCAAATTGCTCTTCAGAGCGATACACAATCGAAGAAATTATAAAAGCTTGCCATGAGGTTGCTTTGATAGCACAACCCCACAGCATATTTAAATCAAGCACGACCGGTAAATTTACTCTCATCGACATTAATTTTAATGCGGTCGCCAATCGATATATGCTCTGGAACCTGAACAACCAAGCCTGTTGTAAGTGTTGCTGGCTTAGTTCGTGAAGTAGCTGACGAGCCTTTCATCGCAGGTGCTGTATCCGTGATAACCAACTCAACCACTGAGGGTAAATCAACACCGACTGGCGAATCATTCAAGACTACGACCTGCAGCCCTTGAGTATCTTCTGCTATAAATAAAGCTTCATCTTCAATAGACTCTTTATTCAAACTGAACATTGTGAAATCTTCGTTATCCATAAAGACGTATTCTTCACCATCAATATAAGACAAGCTTACCTGACGGCGAATAAGATCTGCCAGCTGAAGCATATCGCCATCCTTGAATGACTCATCAAGCTTTGAGCCTGTAACAACATCATACATACGCATACGGTAAATAGAGCCTCCCGCACGCCCCTGAGGCACAGAGCGCTCAATATCTTTCACAAAATACACACTACCGTTGTACTCAACCGCGGCATTCTTTTTGATTTCACTGGCCTTTGGCATCTGCTAAAACTCTCAGGATTAAAAAGGTGAGATTACTCTATTTTCGGCCTGAATCAATAGGTGCTCTCTGCCCTTTCCTGAAATTCCGACCGCTTTATATTTCTTACAGGCACAAAAAAAGGCAGACTGAATCAGCCTGCCTCTCTTTTTATTGCTTATCTAAAATTAGATAGCAACGATGTTCTCTGCCTGAGGGCCTTTCTGGCCTTGAGTAACAGTGAACTCAACTTTTTGGCCTTCAGCCAAAGTCTTGAAGCCAGCGCTCTGGATAGCACTGAAGTGAGCGAAAACGTCAGGACCAGAAGGCTGCTCGATGAAACCGAAACCTTTAGATTCGTTGAACCACTTAACTGTACCTTGAACTTTGTTAGACATAATAGTCATCCTAATTTTATAAATTTCATTGGCCGAAATTGACCGTGGCGCTTGGAAATACAGACTGAAACTTAGAAAACTGCAGGACGACGTACTTAGTAGAACAACGAAATGTAGATTTGTAAATATAGGCTTTCTTTCTAGCTGGCGAAATCATACATCTATGTTCTCAAGTTGTAAAGCCCTTAAACAACATCAATTTCAGGGAATGAGCATTTAACTTCAAAACAAGAGTACCAATGGGTTAACCGACACGAGAACTTAAAGTAATTAAGCCCTCATGACAGGATCCCTCAGGCGGATATTAATTATCCCAGAAGGGTTTCAAGAACTTGACGGCGGTGTGCCCTTCCTGACGAAGCTGCGCAATGGTTTTTCTGGTCACAGCTGCTTTGGTTGGTTTTTCTAACTCCTCACCAAAGGACACCACTTCAATAGCATCATTTGTGTTTGGACCTAAAGAAAACACGACGTGATTCAAGTCACCGCCAGTGCCTGACTCAAAAAACACGACATCGCCTTTCGGCGGACGCCAGTACGTGCTGCTGAATATAAAGCCCGGCCAATCTTTCCAGAGTGAACTGTCTGGACCAAAACCCTGCGCGCCAGCACCACCCCAGCCAGCAATTCGACCATACAATTCTTTTACCGACTGTTTCGTGACGTAGCCACGCTTTACCGCTAACAGTAGAATAAAATCAAAACAACAAATCGAATTTTCCTGAGACTTACCAACCTCGTCTAGTCGGCAAGTTCCTTCGTACCAGTTACTGATTCCCGTAGCCATAAGGAACGGCTCCCAATAATACTCATTTCCGACCTCCGCTATGGCATCAAGGGCTAACTGATTTCCTTTCGTTGACATACTAAATCACCCTTAGGCATTCAGGAAAAACACATACGAATAGATGCTTCCCCTGTTAGTTAAAAATCACATGTACGTATAAAGTCTTAAAAAGGGAGGTTTTTCCAGAAATAAGAATCGCTAGCGAAGATGACATCTCCAATATCATCCCCATGATTAGATCAATTGCGCCCCTTAATATTTACTGTCCAAAACAATAAGCTCAGCAATTAATCAAAATTAATAGAATTTACTGTGAGTCGTATCAATATTGAGGAGGGTGTAGAAACAGCTGGTGTTATTTCTATCATCGATTCAGCCACATAAAAAAACGGCCCGAGACATTCATTGTCATCGAGCCGTCCTTTCCCCATCAGGGCAGCGCAATCGCGCTGTTACTGCTAAGTGCTACATTTTTGGGTGCTGTAGCTTTGTTGCTCTGTTGCTGACTTAGTTACGAATCAGGTGATCAAACGCTCCAAGCGCCGCAGTGGCTCCTGCTCCCATCGAAATGATGATCTGTTTGTACGCTACATTGGTACAATCACCGGCGGCAAATATTCCCGGTACGTTGGTTTGGCCATGGTTATCAATCACAACTTCGCCTCGATCCGTTAATGTCACAGTCTCTTTTAAAAATTCAGTGTTTGGCACCAAGCCAATCTGAACAAAAATACCGGCCAGTTCAACCACGTGTGTTTCATCCGTAGCACGATCCTTGTATTGCAAGCCAGTTACACGCTGACCATCACCCAATACTTCGGTCGTCATCGCTTGCTTAATAATGGTCACATTCGCCATTGAATCAGCTTTTTTCACCAGTACGGCATCCGCACGCAGTGTGTCTGAAAACTCAAGTACAGTGACGTGCTCAACAATACCGGCCAAATCAATCGCGGCTTCGATCCCCGAGTTACCACCACCAATCACAGCCACTCTTTTGCCTTTAAACAGCGGGCCATCACAGTGTGGGCAGTAGGCGACACCTTTATTGCGATATTCCTGCTCACCCGGAACATTCATTTCCCTCCACCGAGCACCGGTCGCCAAGATCACTGACTTACTATTAAGAACGGCACCATTTGCCAGCTCTACTTCTGTCAGCCCATCTTCCACTTTACGAACAGCCACCGCTTTTTGAGCGTTCATCACGTCCACGTCGTATTCTTTAACATGCTCTTCTAAATGCGCCACTAACTGTGGACCTTCGGTGTATTTCACTGAAATAAAGTTTTCAATACCGACGGTATCCGACACTTGACCACCAAAACGCTCAGCAACGATACCGGTACGAATGCCTTTACGTGCTGCGTAAATTGCCGCAGAAGCCCCCGCTGGGCCACCGCCAACAACCAAGACTTCGTACGCTTCTTTATCTGCAAGTGCAGCTGCTGCTTTTGCATCGGCTTCGTCATCCACTTTATTCAGAATTTCAGCCAAGGTCATTTTGCCATTACCGAAAGGTTCGCCATTTAGGTAAACCGCAGGTACCGCCATAATATCGCGCGACTTCACTTCATCCTGATACACACCACCATCAATCATGGTCGCCGTGATTTTAGGATTAAGTGCCGCCATTAAATTTACGGCCTGAACAACATCTGGGCAGTTGTGGCATGACAAAGAAATATAGACTTCAAAGTTCAACTCACGATTCAAGTCTTTCGCTTGATCCTGCAACACTTGCTCTTCTTTAGAGGGATGACTGCCCGCCTGGAGAAGCGCTAACACTAATGACGTAAACTCATGACCAAGAGGCACACCAGCAAATGCAACACGTGATTCGCTGCCTTCTTTCGCGACGGTCATGACCGGCGAGCGACCACCAATTTTATCCGTCGTGGTAGTCATCGAAATTTTGTCGTTTAACTCAACGATTTCACGAGCCAGCTCTTCTAGCTCTTTTGATTTCGGTGAATCATTAACAGACACCACAAGCTCAATCGGATTACGCAGATTGTTCAGGTAGGCGCCCAATTGCTGTTTCATGGTTGCATCAAGCATGGTGTTTACCTTCTGTTATTAACTTTACTTTATGGACTTATAGTAACGTTGCTTCTTCGATTATTGAAATCAATGTTTTCTAAGGAATCGATAGTTTTTTGCTAACACTACTTAATCAAGCAACATATCACCAATGTCGAGGAGGCAACGTATACCCGAACAATCAACTTTCGTATGATATAGCGCTAAACAAGGATTAATTAACAGGTAAGTTAAATGGGCAAGAAAAAACCAGTTTTTCAGAATCAACTAAAGACTCAGGAGGACCTCAAGGTCAAAGTTGCACAGCTTATATCGCAACATTCCAACCTCCCAGGAAGTACTTTAGGTATTGCATTCAGAACGGTTATAGCACCAAACAGTAGTACCCTCTATGAGGAGGGGCACCATGGAAAAGGTGCCGTTTATAGCGGGGTTCGAGAATGTGACTACAAAATTTCCGAATCCGATCCGAATTGGGTTATAGCCAGTAGTGAACATGGCTTATCATTCTCTTCACCTATGACGCATGCAGTTAACACCATTCAGTTTTTAGGTAAGTTTCAGAAAAAAGGTACCAAAGTCTCATCTGCGTACTAGATATTTGAAGATGCTGACTCTATTCCCGACAAAATGGCATTTGTCCAAGACCCAGATAATACTGAACATTTTCTTTTAACAATCACTGAAGATATGAAAATAACCGACCTAGTTTTTAAGCTAAACTGGATTTCTGACAGGGTTACCACTATGAACGATCTTGCTCTTGAGGCCTACAAAGATGCTTAACTACACAGACACACACAGACCAGCCCTAATTTTGGCGGAACACTACTCGTCCAAGATGCAAGCACCTTTATTTACATCTTTCATCCAAGGAAAGACGGATCTAGAGTCCTCAAAAGAAGCTGTTGATGTTATCAATCACTTCTGGGTAATGACCGAGCTTGCCATCGCCGACCATGAAGCAGGCAGAGATATACAAGGGGTTACCGACATTGAGCATTGGATGCATCGACTTTTTCAGAAAGTTTCGGGCTACATGATCCAGCATGGTTTCGGCGAACTCTGGCAAGAATCGATTGATAAGCAATAAACAATCTCTTAATGAAAACATCATCCAGTAAATAATGACTGCGAGGGGTTGCATGTTTAAAAATCGGCTTAATGATTGAAATTACTACAATCTGGATCCCTGCCTTCGTAAGAATGACAAATACAAAAAAGCCCCAGCGTATGCTGAGGCTTTCTGTCTAACATCTAACTATGGTCTGAACGCTTGCGAGAAACTCGGCTTAGGTCAGATTAACAGCTGATGCTAAAGTGATGAGCTGCTCGGCATTTTTTAAGCGAGAACCCGAGACATACCAAATTGGTAGGCGACGGGTCGAGCGTAAAAATAACACCGCAGATCGCGCTTCAGAGAAGCTGGGTTTAGATCTTACCAACTAGATCTAAAGAAGGTGCTAGCGTCGCTTCGCCTTCTTTCCACTTAGCTGGGCAAACTTCACCTGGATTGTTGCGAACGTACTGTGCTGCTTTTACTTTGCGCATCAGGTCGTCTGCATCACGGCCAATACCTTCAGCAGTGATTTCCATTGCCTGTACGATGCCATCAGGATCGATCAGGAAAGTAGCACGGTCTGCAAGGCCAACGCCTGGACGCATAACACCGAAGTTGTTGGTGATGTTACCGCTGTTATCACCAACCATGTAGTAGTTGATTTTAGCGATAGTTTCAGACGCATCGTGCCATGCTTTGTGTACGAAGTGAGTATCTGTTGAAACAGAGAAGACTTCTACGCCTAGCTTCTGAAGCTCTTCGTACTTGTCAGCAACATCGCCAAGCTCTGTAGGACATACGAAAGTGAAGTCAGCTGGGTAGAAGAAGAAGATAGACCATTTGCCTTTAACGTCTGCTTCAGTGATGTCTACGAATTCGCCGCCTTTAAACGCGGTTGCGCTGAATGGCTTAATTTCTGTGTTGATCATGGTGTTTCTCCATAAGTGGGTGGTTAAGAACTGACTCTATAGTACGACGCCGAGTCTGATACGTTTAATTGATCTTTTCAACCTAGGTCATAGGTATTACCTATAACTACTATTACCAGTGCGCAGCAGGTATATCCGATCACTTTATTGTGCTTGCTGTCCTGAGACAACTCCCTCTGGCAAACTATCCAAGTGCAAGGTTCGCGTTGGGAATGCGCAATCGGCACCGCTTTCGTGAATGATGTCCATGACCTTGAGCAGAATGTCCTGCTTCACTTCATGGAAGTACACCCAGTCAGTAGTCTTAGTGAAGGTGTATATGAAAAAATCAAGGCTTGAGGCACCAAATGCATTGAAATTAACAATCATAGTTTGCTCTTGATCTATTTCAGGATGATTACGCAACATCACCCTCACCTTCTCCATAAGCTCATGTACAACACGCGCATCTTGATAACGCACACCTATGGTTTCGTAAATTCGACGGTTTAACATACGGGAAGGGTTTTCTACAGCGATGCTGGTGAAGATCGAATTTGGCACATACAAGGGGCGCTTATCAAAGGTTCGAATACGTGTCACACGAAAGCCAATGCTTTCGACGGTGCCTTCTATACTTCTGTCTCTTATACACATCTGACGCTGCCGACGAATAGAGAGGTGGAGATCTC